>Ga0307517_10001519_pt1 | contig 38666 bp, 23 predicted proteins | sample 23_EM_MG_FD_194515 | JGI IMG/M metagenome (GOLD analysis project Ga0307517, IMG submission 194515) | Populus trichocarpa ectomycorrhiza microbial communities from riparian zone in the Pacific Northwest, United States - 23_EM | ecosystem: Host-associated > Plants > Roots > Unclassified | place...
TCGCTCCTCCTCCGAGATTGATAATGACTGACAAAGGAACTAGTAACTAACAACTAAGAAATATAGGAAAGGTACAAACAGGTAAAAAATACTTGGGTGTGGAATGATCACCGGTGATTTCCAACAATTATTTGGGAGATGCATCGCTCGGGAGTTACGTTTTGCCGGGAGGCTATTCCTGGGGGCCGGGAACCCAGCTGCCCGGGCGGAAGACCTTCTGGATGCGGGGCTGGCGGTTTGTGTTTCTCCCTCCGTAAACTCATCCGCGCTCTCCCATACCTGCTCATCTGCCTGCTCCTCCTCCTCTACTGATCCGTCCTCTGCGACTGCTACGAAAGAAGTCCACTTGCTAGCTAGCCCGAATTCAACGCCGACCCTTGCCCCCTCTTTCCCGGCGAGTTTGGCGTACTTTGTTGGTTCTTTTGTCTTATCGTAGATGCCTTCGAGGTATGAGGGTCTACCCTCTTCGAGGTCTTGGAGGAGCTTGCGTCCGGCCAGTTGATACAACCCGAGTGATGCCCCCGTGGAAGTTATTGCTTGAACAGGGATTTCAAGTTGAAGCGGGCAGATGGTGTTCGAGTTAGTGTCGTGTGCGGAACCATTGAGGAATACCTTTTCCGGTCGGTCGCCATTGGATATCAAAAAGTAGACGGTTGAACGGGAGTATGGGAAGAGTGCGGGGACAATTGCGGGGACTTGGATGATCTTTGGTAGCGTGAGAATGGGCGCGTTACTAGGGGGAACAACAGGGGCACTATCTGGGTTGCAGCTTGGGTCGAAGAGGGAAATGGGAGCAACGGTGCTAGGGGCGGAGGTGGTCAGGGTCGCACATTGCTTCTCAGGCTTTCCTGTCCAGTGTATGTCCCAGTCATTGACATGGGGTGTCAACGCTGCCTTCAGCATGCGCATGACCTTCTTCTGGAGGTTACTGGTGACATCGACAATCTGCGAATACCCCCTTCCAGCGCGAGAGATTCCCTCCACGAGACTATGCGAGACCGTATTTCCAACGCCGAGTGAGAAGAAACGGACATTCCCGTCCTTGGAAGACTCGTTGATAAACCTAAACAGGCTTTCCATGGCCCAGACTTCTCCGTCGGTAAGGATAAGAATTTCGGTCCTGAGGTCCGGTCGCCGCCTCTCCATAATGTCTTTTATGGGGGCAAGTATTTCAGTTCCACCCATATTGGATGCCAATCCCGAGACATGAGCCTTCGCCAAGCTCACTGACTCCTCTGAATATTCTTCCGATTGTGGCCAAAGGGATGAATGCCTGGATCCGAAAGAGCAGATATTGAAGTACGAGCCTACCGGCAAGGAAGCCAGGAAGATTTGAAGGGCGGATCGGACTGTGGAAATCTTGTCATGCATCGATCCTGACCGGTCAACAACGAATATGATTTCATGGCCTTGCGGAGGGAGGGCGAATTTCGGAACCATTGTAACCATAAGCGTAGATGTATCTCCGAGAGTCGGATGAGGAGCGAGGAATGCTCTGGGGTCACCAATATTGTCGGCCTTTACGAGGAGGGAGAAATCCTTGTCGAGCCCAGTCAGAGACGACGAAGCATGAGCAAGCGTCGCATGCGCCTTCTTAGGATCAAGGTCCGCGCCGTCGGCGCTAGAGTGAGAGCCAAGGCCGATGGAAACGGGGTGACTGGGCGATGTGACTCCCCTAATTGTCCCGCTCATTGTTGCGGTGATGGAGAGGGAAAGCCCGGAAGCATCCGCATCACCAATATCCCGAACCCCCCGCGAGAAGCGGCCCCAATAGGTCCGCCACCGGTCATTAACAACCGAACCTGTGGTGATGGGCCCCTTTCCGTACTTTGGAGCAATGACAGTAGGGATGACGAGTTTGATCCCATCGACATCAATGTCCTGCTTCAGCTCGTGCACGTACTTGATGACCACCACCACCAATCCACCCGCCGGAATGTTTCCGACGCTGGTGGTAAACACCTCGCTGGTATCCTGGGAGAACAAGGCAGTGACTTTCCCGGCGGATTTAGCGGCTTGATATATGGCTTTCGCCTCGGCCTTCTCCTTAACTACTCCCTTAATCGTCCTCTCCCCAACCAAGGCCCGGAAATCCGTGACGGCGGAGGATTCATAGAGGGGGAATGTGTACTGAGCTTCAGAGATATCCCTAACCGTCGAATTGTTATAAACCTGAGTGAGTGTATGCGAGGCGGTGAGGTCCACTATGTGGGATTTTAGTGTGGTTGAAATGAGCGGGAGGGATTTCTGGAAGCCCTTTTCGGCGTAGGTAACTCTGGTAGTCATAGCGATTATCGGTGTGGTTTTGGGGGGGTTTGTTGGAGGAGATGGGTGATTCACGAGGGGGGTAGAAGGGGTGTTCTTATACTTGTGCATTGCAAATGTTTCCAGAAATGTGGACTTTGGCTTGGCGCTAACTTAAGTGTTGTCCTCCTATAAAAAGTGCCAAGGCTACGGTAGTCTCCACAGTTCCAGAAACTTTTCCAATGCCCAAGTAGAAAGCCTTGACGCAGAATGTCGTATCACACCATCTAGAAAGAGCGAATTCGGGATAGGTCGCGAAGAAAAGTATTTTTTCAAGTGCCAATGGCGGTAGCAACCTTGCGGGATAACGAGGTAATTAACGCAAACTATCAAGAAAGAAAGAAAGCCATGACATTTTGGGTCATGTTTACGGATGAGTTGGGGGACCATAATATACACCTGCAGTGTCAACGATTTTCCTTGGCGTCGCCTGGCACAAGTATCCCTTCGTTCGGACTCCGAGTTTCACGGAAAATTAGATTAACCATTCTCGCAACATACTAAGGATATTCAAAGTTGGGAACGGAAAATGACGGTAGAAGAGTAGAGCGGAAAAAAGGTTCTTGGCCTGCATGGACCATGAGAGTTGGATGGCCAATAGGTGGCCAGAATGAGAAATTTTGGGAGTTGAAACTTTGAGTAAGCTGGGGGTGTTGAGGCGAAGGTAAAAGGTAGAATTAGGGGCAAAAGGGAAATGTGTAAATAATAAAGTACGGGGGCAAAAAGATTCGTCCAATACTGGTTTTAGGGCCAAATTTGACATTTTCAAACCGATAATTCCCAACACTGTATACATAGAAACACTTCAAGTCAATCCTCCAGCTAGAGAATCACAATCTATTCAAACCTCTAGAAGTAGAAGTACAAGGAATCAAAGCTGCTTCCATTGTTCATGATTGCATCAGCCTGTGTGAAAGTGGCCTAGATTTTTGTATGGGGCTCCATACAAAAAGGTACATGACAACCAATGCCTTTCTACTTAAATAACCTTTTCTCTGTCCCTTTGTGATATTTAGGAGTTTTGTAACCATCGTTGTATTATCTACGGGTTTTCTGGTGCACAGCCAGATTTTTGTGGGTTCTCATAAAGATTGTGGCCTAGGGGAGGATGGCGAAGTCGGCAACTTTTGGTGTAAAATGCGCATTGGACAAATCTTTTTGCCCTAGTACTGTGGCGCTTACTATTGGCCAAGGTTGAACTAGATTGTTTCTTGTATTCTTTTGTTTTTCTTTTTTCTTTTTATAGACACGCGGGTTACATAGCTAGCTAGTGAGGGAAACTACGGGGTGGGTTGATGGATGACTAAGGGTTGTGAAGGATCGTGGGTTGAAGAGGAAGGTACTGGGCAACGAAGAACCTACAGCAAGAGACGTGACGGACAACGACATGTGCATAGGCTACTTTTCTCATGGGTTTTGATTGATAGGGATCAACCTTTTATCTTCTGGGTTCCTTGATCATCATCAACGAATTCTTTGACTTTACCTTCTGTGTGAGCGGCGATTCCCCACTTTCGGTTTTGTTTTGTTTCCCTTCCGTGATATCATTTCCCTGTTCTCCGCGACGTTTTTTTGTTTTCCTTTATCTATCTTCCTTCTCGGGAGGAAAGTTCTTCCCCGGACTGAAATCATCGTTTCAGTACTGTAGAAGGGCTAAATATTTGGGGTGGTAAAGGAAACTATTTTTCAGTCTCTTCCAAGCTCCAGTCACCAGTATTCTTCTGTGGTATTGATATAGTAGGGGTTTTCAAAGGTAAAAGGCGAGATAAAGGTAAAATGATCTGTATGCAACCATGCACTACTGTACATATTGAGAGCAGCCAATTGTATTTGAGCATGTGTGGTGATGGATTTGAGGGACAGAGAAATGGTGGTTTGTAAAGGAAGTAAAATTAGGTGTATGATGTCAGAGGAAATCATAGGTCATTTAGCCAACGGTAGTCTGATCAAAACAACAAACTCCTTGACTGCGACCATGAGCATGCCAGATAGCAGCAGAATGGCACGAAACCATACTGAGCATTCGATTTGGACACAAAGCGAACAAGAAGAGTGTATTCAATGGCTTGAAGAGCCCCAGAATCTAAGAAAAACAAAAAAGAGATCAGGCATTTCCAAAAAGGCAATTATCGCAGAAATTGCAACCCGAATTCCTACGAAGCCTCTGATCAAGGTTGGTTACAAGTATGATAATCTCATGAAGTCATACAGAGCGGCGGTCGCACTAAATAATCAATCTGGATGGGGACTCAGCGAGGGGAACCTGAATATTGGGAGAAGCAATCTACGAGGTACGTAAATTAAATTAAAAATTAAAATATTTACAAGACCGGAGAGAAAAAAAAACATAACAATGGAAAATAAACAAAATAAGAAAATAATGAAAAATAAAATAAAATAAAATAAAAAAATAAACAAAAGAGAAAAGAAAAGAAAATAGAGAAAAAATTAAATTGAGAGAAAATAATAGGAATAAAGACTAATGAACAACAGAAAAACTCTTATCACGATGTCCATATGTTTTCGTTTAGAGAAAATTCTGGGTGATCGGCCGAATGTACGACCTCCTGCTCTTTATGATTCTGGTTGCCATACCAGAGCCACAGCTACCGCCGTTGAAGGACTCCTAGGTGGGATGTTAGTACGAGTGAGATCTACCCATCAGGGGAGGGGGAGAGAGCAAGATGGAGTTGAGGAGTTGGGAGGAGTCGAGAATGGGCCAAGAGGGGTGAGGCGGGAAGTAAGTGAAGCGACAGGGGGAGTAGAGAGCATGATGGGGGTGGTAGGAGTGGTAGGGGCTAGAGGCAGCGAGAACGAGGGTGAAGGAGTTGAAAGATATGAAGAGGAGGAGGGGGAATATGGGGGGCAGGGAGGAAAGGGTCCATTGGAGTAGAGAGGAGGGGGTAGAAGTAGAGCGAAGCTAAGAGAGAACAAGCCGCGAAAGGGAGTTTGTAGAAGAGGAGGAAATAAGAGGAGAGGAAGCGTTTAGAGATGAGGAAGGGCAGGAGGAGGGAGAGGAAATATTATTTGAAGGGGTAGAGGTACAAAGGAGGAGAATTGAAGAGGGAAATAGGGAGAGGAGCACAAGGGGAAGCAGAGAAGAAAGGTAAGTTAGTATTAAATTAATATCTAATGTATAAGTATTAGCTAAATTAAGGAGAATACTAGATTAAGAAATCGATTCATACCTTCCGTGTCTGAGTCTGGAATACGGTCTACAAGAGAGCGTTGTTTTCCCGAAATGATTGAGGATCAGGATGATGATGGTGATTTTGGTACAAAAAGAGGTATTAGTGGGCCAGCAAAAAACAAAAAGGGTGCTTCTACGGCACTTATTGGTGCAGTCAGTATTTTGGCTTCTGCAAAATCAGATGAAGAAGAAAGAAAGTATACCTTTTTGGGCGAGCACTTGCAACAGCAAGGTGAGCTGCGGCAGAAAGAGTTGGACCTTGAAAGAGAAAGGTTAGAGATGGAAAGAGAGAAGAATAGAATGGAGGAGAGAAGAACGCCACCCTTGAGTTTGATACATTCCGTAGCCCAGTACGTTACAATAAATATAAAAAATCTAGGTGCTTCTTTAAAGGCAACCAGAGCTGTGTATCCACTCATACCTCTTCCTATTCCCCCCCCATCTTTTGAACAGCTCTGGGCGCATATTGGCCAAAGGATACTTAATTTAGGTGACCGAGCAGTTTCTCATATGAGGATCGCACAGGGTCAAAAATAGCGGGAAAAAAATCCACAAAATTAGAAGGGGTTTTTAAGATGGGTCAGTTTAGTGGAAAGGCTCTTGTCTTGACAGACTCCAGAAAACAGGATTGAAAGAGCAGGTATCTTGGCACTCGGCCACCCAGATCGTAGTGAAATCGCCCGTATTCAATTCAATCTATTCATATAATAATTATCATGATAATTATTATATTGTAATATGAGATCTCAGAAGAATTGTCCCCGAAGCCCTAATTCACTCTCATTTTGCTTTTGTCTGGCCCTATCTACTCTTAATAGAATTAGTAGATGCATGGATAATTACCTATTTCAACTACCGGCAATTTATGAGATCCTATATCATAGCATGGGTATATTTCCTATGCACACCAATCGAGTGGCATTACTAATGCTTATCTTACCACCAACGATTTTCCGCCCTTTTCGACCTCGCGCAAGTAGTGATAAACAAGGTACTATCGTACAATACTTGAATGTAGTACTAAGCATGCGCTTAATACAGCGTAGCAGGTATAGTATAATAAATCAACTAAGACGTGTACCTATTTATGATCGATGCGCCCATGTCCATGTTGCGGGCATATAGTATGATACCCGAACACTAGCCAGCACCCCACCGCAACATTTGGCGGGAGTTGACCCAAGGGCATTACCAACCCTAGACCTACCCCCCAGCAAAAAAGTTGTTCGCCGAGCATTATTTTAATGCTCGACTACTCCACTGCCCCCGGATTTGAACTCATGATAGTCCCTGTTTCAAATTAGCCGACAAGTCTCCTAAGCCATTAGACTATAGGAACTAGCTGATAATACTTTTTCTCCCCGATATCCTCACCGCTTCTCCAGAAAATAGACAGTTCAGGTGCCTGATAATTTATCTTTTGTAAAAATTGACATCGGTATCCAATCACTGTACTCTCTCAGGGTGTCAATAGAACGAGGAATGGAGGGGGTTCCGGCGTATATCTGTGCTCTGCCTCCGAAACACTCGCCTTCTTTGTCAGAGGACTAATGTTCCCCAAATGCCATGGCTAGTATTCCCGATTCAACTATTCTTTGGCACAGGAAAGGGCAGGGATAAAGCTTTTGTATGGCAAATTATCTATACTTATCTGACCGCCTATGCAAAACCCGGACTCTAGTGTTCGGGTTCTGTATGCCTGTCACTTGTAATGAAGTCGGAGGGGCCTGGTTCTAATCGAGCAGAGCACTCCCGCGAGAGTTTTGGCAATCTCTAAGAAGCCTACAATAATATGCAGCGTATCAATTTGCCACATCGTGAGGCCCCGTTCAGCCTCTTTCTCAAAGTTTTTGGAGAAAGAGGGCCACCGGGATGTTTTCTTGGCCGTGGCAGGAGTACTTTAATATCTGGTATCATATAAATATTTTGCCTGGATCTGACAATAACACCCCCACCCCCAGTCTTCGCGAGAGATCTATGAGAAACCCATGTAAGCTTTTAGTTACCACTTAATATGAGCGTCCTGTACCCGAATCAGATCTGCCAACCACTCCAGCATACTATCTATAAGTCAATCTAAAGTGTATTCTATATAATTGAACTATACTCGAGTACAGTACATATTCTCCACAGTCTTGTTTGGTATTATATCATACCTTAATTACCGCCAAGACATTGCCACAGTACTCATGCTCAGGTTCAAGGGTATTTGGGGGCCGGTGGCACAAACACACTCTCCCGGCGTATTGCTCGCAAACGCAGCAAAATGCTTGTGTCAGGGGCCCCGACTTCTTGCCACCACCAAACATCCTCACTGGATATCACTCGAACTCCATAATCAGGCTTATTCCACATACAAATCCCGCGCCTCATAATGGAGGCGGACATGGCCTTTGTCAAACCCCTAATACAGTACCTCTCCTTCCACCAAAACTTTGCGAAAGGGGGGTTCTATAGTACTAGTAGCACGGCAATACATAGCAAATGCCGGCCTTGCTTACTTCTTCTGAAAGATCCTACGTCCCGTCAGCTCTTGGCGCTTACAAAATCCTCGATGTTTGAGGGACACCGTATGCCCGTGACCAGCTTGTGTAGGTGCTGGTGCCTATACCAATCATCCCGGCACTAAACGGGTAGATTGGCTGCAGTTAAGTGTGGTTATAACGCAAATACTGGGGCTGTTCTTGTTGATAGAAACTGTGGATTGATATTGCGTTTCGGCTGCATATTTAATTTTTCCATGGTAAGCTAAGAATAAAGGGGGTCTATATGGAAGCGCACATAATACAAGCACCAGTGCCCAAATCCTAGTTCCTGCCCCCAAAAGCTTCGGGGTATTATCAGGACTGGGATATATATTTTAGTATCTTATTTTCTCGTTTTTTCAAAAAGCAAAAACAGAAGAAAGCCTTTGCACTAGAAATGGTACAGAGATTTATCACGACCCCATATATAAAATGCGGTGAATACGCTCCAGGAATGACCCAGTCTATCATATTTGACATATTTTGCCCTCCTTGTAGTCCAGAATACTCTACCTCGGGAATGGATGAGGTTAGTCGTGCTTCTCGTATAAGATACGATACCTGTGGCTTGGCCGTCAAGTACCTCTCTGTTCGTGATGTCTTCCAGCCTACGATATGTTGTTGGAGGTATGTGATATAAATATTATCCGAATGAGAAGCGAAACCCTGGGCTCTTCTACAAGATCCCTCTGCCAGTCTAGGAGGCCTGAGCAGATTTTGGGCGGATAGGAGAAGCAGGCCTAGATCGAGCCCCCCCTGCGCCGGAGCGTTGGTAGGATATTCTCACAGTTTTCTCTTTCATGGTTATGCACTCGGATTGGCTATGGTTGGTAAGTATAAGAGGTTAAGATTCTAGGGAAATGGGGCAGGAAAATAGAGAATAATATCGTGCCAGAAAGATAATTTATAAGCCTGGAGAGGTAAATACTCCGAAGTGGTAGCATATCAAGCAATGACCTAGAGCATCCCAACACACCAGGATCTGCCAAAACAAGAGTATAGAACAGCCAAGAAAATTAAACACACATATTAGAATACAGAATAAAATGCTTTCCCGGGGCGAGGACTGGGGCGAGAGAGGTTCAAAGATTGGAGAGCAGGGGGGCGGAAAAGAAGAAAAAGGGAGGGAGTCTGTCCACAAGTAGCAGCGGGTATATCAGATGGTTGTGCAGGGGTTTCGAGAGAGGGCGGGAACCGTGTTAATAAGGGGTATGTATATGGCAACTGCTGTGAAAGGGATAAACCTAGTTGGGCGGAAGGGGGGTGCAGGAAAATCGCGTATGTAGACAGACCGGGAAAGGCTAGTGGAGTGCTGCAATGGGGTAACGCTGGGGGTAGAGGTGAGTGGGAGTTGTGTTAGACCCAATAGTCTGGCTCGTCGGACTAAAATCGTTCGGCGCGAGCACCCTCATATGCGCTAAAAGAAGCGGTCGGGAATGGGGTTAGGCCATCTCTGGTTGGCTTGTCAGGATTAACATCGTTCCGTGCGAGCAATAGTTTCACCACCCCCTCATGCCCACCGTAAGAAGCGGCCCAGAGCGGCGTTCGGCCATCGTCGGTTGGCTTGTCGGGATTGACATCGTTCCGTGCGAGCAATAGTTTCACCACCCCCTCATGCCCATGGTAAGAAGCCCTCCAGAGTGGGGTTTGACCCTCGCTGTCTGGCTTGTTGGCATCGACATCGTTCCGTGCGAGCAATAGTTTCACCACCCCCTCATGCCCATGGTAAGAAGCCCTCCAGAGTGGGGTTTGACCCTCGCTGTCTGGCTTGTTGGCATCGACATCGTTCCGTGCGAGCAATAGTTTCACCACCCCCTCATGCCCACCGTAAGAAGCGGCCCGGAGCGGCGTTCGGCCATCGTCGGTTGGCTTGTCGGGATTGACATCGTTCCGTGCGAGCAATAGTTTCACCACCCCCTCATGCCCACCGTAAGAAGCGGCCCAGAGCGGCGTTCGGCCATCGTCGGTTGGCTTGTCGGGATTGACATCGTTCCGTGCGAGCAATAGTTTCACCACCCCCTCATGCCCACCGTAAGAAGCGACCCAGAGCGGCGTTCGGCCATCGTCGGTTGGCTTGTCGGGATTGACATCGTTCCGTGCGAGCAATAGTTTCACCACTCCCTCATGCCCACCGTAAGACGCGATCCAGAGTGGTGTTCCGCCATAATCGTTTGGCTTGTCGGGATTGACATTGTTCCGCACGAGCAGCCGTCTCACTATCCCTTCATTCCCTTGCTGAGCAGCCCACATTAATGCTGTAAAACCCTTGCAGTCACTCTGATTGATATCACAGCCTTCCCTCTCTATCAAAGCAGCCACGATATCATCAATTCCGAAGTAGGATGCGCAGTGCAAACTAGGCCATAGGTGATGGGGAAGTGAACAATAATGGGAACTGTTTATTTGTTGGACAAGTAAGGTAGCGTATATATGGTTCCCACCGAGGTTTAATAGCTCCAGTGCAAGTGATTTCGAGCAATCTGAGAGTTCCATTTTCGCGTGACTTCCCCAATACAAAGAAGAATAATTGAGAAACGGCATGTCTCCAAGGTTCGAAACGTTGTTAGCCGGGAGGCCCCGAACCAGCTTGTGATTTAGATAGGTCAAGCAGACCTGCCCAAGTATTTTGTGGGCATCTGGAAAGGTACAAGATTGGGAAAGGTATTCTTGAAGCGTGTGGTGGATTAGCCGGACTGTGGATGTCTCCGCGTCAACCACAGCAAGCCCTAAGCATGACCCTAGTACAGTGGCTTGCGGCCGGATATTCTCAGGGTCCAGATCCGTCGACTGTATGTCTACCGCCAGGGCGTGGCAGAGCTCGTCAATCTTCAAGGGCCGCTCCGCGTGGGATACCCACATCAGCACCTCCATCCCTAGTCGCGATCGATCTCCCCTCTGCTCCCTTATCCGCTGCAATGTTTGGACATACACACTCTCGAGGGCCACGCCCGTTGTCGTTACCTTCCGCAACATTTGCTTTCGGCTCGCTAATGAGGTCTCGCCCAAGATTGCCTCAATATTTAATGCAACGAGTAGAAACCTGAGCACAAAATCAGTGAGAGATTCGAATTTGGAATCGAAGTGCTTCTACTCACATTTCCGAAGCCTTCTCCAACATTGTTCTCATGATATTATCTTTCAGATCATCTGTCATCAAGCCTGGATCTTGGTCATCGTCATCGTCCATCTTCTGATTTAGGTATCGAGTGATATCTCCTTGGTCGGCCACAATGTGTATGGTAAAGGCCCCTTTGGTGACATGCTTATCGAGTTCCGCACGAACGTACGGTCTCCCTGTAAGAAATAGCCGCACGTTTGGTGCATCTTGAATAATTTTCCTTAAGGCGCGAAGGAACTCTAATCGATGTTGTGGAAGCACCTCGTCTACGGCGTCGACACAAAGGTATACTACCTCGATGGAACCGATTACCTGGACGAATAGTTTCACCATATCCGGCAACTGCAGACCATCGCCACCCTCCTGCTTTGACTCGTCAAAAGCACTTTTAATTTCGCTGGGAATCCTCTGCGTTCTCAAAGAAACCTGCCGAACTAGACTCCCTATCATATTCACCGCCGATTGGTCCTTCTGTGTCTGGTAATCGCAGTATAGAAATATAACGGCGATATTACGTCCCCGAGTTTGCTTCCGCAGGGTGTCTATTACCAATGAACTGATTTTATTTTTGGTCAACATTGACTATTTTTTTCAGGAGAATTTACTTGTACCTTATGTACGTCTTTCCAACCCCTTGACCCCCATAGCACAACAATGTAGGATTCACCGACCCGTCTTTGCTCCTGCCCCATGACTCGAACTCTCTCCTCCGGATGACCCATTCCCCAACACCATCAAGGCGGCCGTTTCTCACATCCCGATGCCTTTTATGGGGTTCGAGTGGAGATATCCATTCTTGGATGCGCAAAGACTCTTCCTCTATTCCTACGTTGATGGTGTTGTAGCTATTTGACACATTCCCAACGTTCGAATTCGAGTCACCATGAATCGTATTAGTCATGCAATAGTCGGCACGAATGCTCGGCATCCCATGCTGCGATGGACCAAATGGACTTGATCCAGCGTTCCCGGTCGGTGATGTATTCATGGCGGATAAGGTTGGTAATAGGTTAGCAGATAGTATGGCAGTCGGGCAGTTTATAAAGATGAATCGGGGCCTCATTCACTTAAACCAGGAAAAGCGGGGCTTACTTTGATGTGTGATAGATTGTTGTGTCACAAGCACGCCACAGCCAATCATTTCCACGCAAAGAACCTAAACCGCCCCATCTTCGCATTCTCGCTAGAGGACTCCCGTTTGAGAAAACTTTGTAAACTAGTATATGCTGTACTGTACCGTATGCTACTTATACCCCGAAGATCTGAAGGTCCCCCGAGCACAATACTGGTATTGCATGGCCCAGTGTTCTTTAATCATCTAGCTTTCTCCGTGGTTCTTTTGAGTTCCCAGACACCGCGCTGGAGACCCGCATTAAGAAAACCCAGCCTCCCGGAAATAATTGGATGGCACTCGTGTGAACCGCCCCGTTCCAAAACCCCCGGCACCCAAGGTGGTACTGTAACACAAAGGACTTTAAATACCGGTACATCCGCTATAGAAGTTTACCGTATCTTCTCGTATGAGTCGGAATAGCGCTAGTGAGGATTTTCTTGAACCTGCCCAATCGTCACTCTCTACAGCCCCCGGTAGAAAAAATCGGGAAACGGTGATCGGGCCTCTGGGGCTTTGATTGGAGGGTTCAGTGTGCTCGAGCCAATCGAGCAACCGTGTTTCTAACTTTTAATTTCCACAATTCCCGATCTTTTCGACCGGAGGCTGTATATGTTTAAACTGTGGCGACTTGGCGTTCTTCGTGCCTTCCTATTGGCTCGGTTGCCTTAGCTTCACCTTAGTTCACTTTAGCGCCATTCCGACTTATACGAGAAGTTACGGTATCACGGTACCAGCTGGGTACTAGAACTTTCGGACTGCGGCTCTGCTATTACTGCCCGATCAGCAAAGTCACGCACGAGTTTACCTGTTGACCAATTATAAGGAGTTATGTTTTTACTTTTTGCCGTACGATCGTAGGAGCCAAGAGTTATGCATTACTAGTATGGCGAAGATAGGACCTCCGGATCACAATATAGCCATTCTGCGTCGTATCAGTTTGACAGTATTGGATCCAACTCGCTTATCGGCTGGGCTTATGGAGCAAACATTATTAGTTGACCCAGGTTAAAGCAGAGTTTATGTTTTGGATAAAGTTTCGGTTCAGATTTGTATGATACACAGTATGTGCAGTGCCAGAGGTTTGGATCATGCAAGTTCAATGGCCAATGCTCTACCAACATGTTGCTCCAAACGAGGTTGTGACTTGGGCGTAGATTGCCAAGCTACCAGAATTAGGTAACTTACCTTTTGTCAGCGATCACGCCTCGCAACGCGATGGGAACCAAATCATACCCAGTGTCGGCACCCCCTGGGTGATTATGAAAAAATTATATGTCCAAGGAACCGAGGAACTGGGGACCGCCATCTTATCGCTCATCGTATTCATACATGTGGGAATCCTAGAGACATGGTCCGAAACTGCAAAAGGGCGTCGGAAATTTGGTTCAAGCGCCTAGTCTACCGGTACTCTCATGCGAACTCATATAAAGTTACCACAACCCTGTTTCTCCAAGATTTACGATTCCAGGAGTTCATGCACGTCAAGGTGGAGTTAGATCGGGTTGAACCTTGATATGGTTGCCGTGGCGGAAGCTCTCATTTAGCCGAGGGTCCATCCATTGAACTTGTGCTTATACTGTAATACTACTCACAATGGCATTTTCTATCCAAGACATGGGGTAAATCGACCGCGGCATAATCCGGAGAGGTCGGTGGGCGCTACTGCAGGAAGTTCAAATAAGATTTTTATTCTTGTTTTGTCTTAAAATCGGGGGTAAAAGGCGATCTATTAACTCTTCGAGGCGGGACTAAACCTTCCCAGGCTCTCGAGTCAACGCGATCGTAGGTCTCACTTCAACCACTTATTTTCAACGTGAAAGTGTCTGCCGGTCCTCGCCAAATTAGACTATGCGGTATCGTTCAGTGGCGAATCTAGTTTTGTGAGGTGCTCGAGCAGATACGGCACTCCAGATGAGAGGCCGGTAATTAAATAAGGCGTTCGCCAACAAGGCAGCAAGATCGGGAACGGGCGCCAACATGAAGGATCGGCCGGTGGCGTAATTTTGAGGGGCGCCAGGATAAGCGAATATCAAAGAGCGATTGTCAAATGGTTAGGGGGGTCCTGCCGCGTGTGTAAACTTGCCGTAGATCTAAACGTTCCCCCTTTTGTTGTGAATGGACTAGCTTGTTCATAGAGAAAAAGACTTGGGAAATATTCCAGCACCAAAACTACAGCACACATTGTCATCCAGATTGCCCACTGCCCCTATCATGTACCGGATGGAATCACTCCGACCTGATCAGCCCAGCCACTTTTTTTACACTGTTTATATTACCAAGTTCACCGTCATTCACACTAAGCCATAAACCATACAAGTGCTAGGAGGGATGTTTTCCCAGAGGTAATTTAGGTCAACCCATGAAATAATACCTGTCTTGTACAAAAACACCCCCCCCCTGTGCCTTGCATTAGTTCTCGAGTACATGTTCATACAGAACTCGAGCACACTTAACTTAGTCTAGATCCCTAGCGGGCACTTGGCTTATGTAGCTTGCCCACCGAACAATATTTAGAAAGTGAGAGACTGTTGCCGCGGCATCAAGCTCAGGTTCACATTCATAAGTCCCTGCAGGGCCTCCCTACGCTCTTCATCCTGGTTTAATTTTCCTTATTTGTCATAACATGATCATCGGTTGAGAGTTCGCTTAGATAGACTACCCCAAGGTGACAGGGGTTGATGGCTGTCGTTTCGAGAAGCTTAAGCGACTCTTTAGTGCGGCTGAAATCGACAGGGCCACCACCTTGGTGGCAAACCGCTTTCTATCTCTCGGTACTTTAGCATGTGCTATATTAGCACCATTTCCACCAGATAATGCAATAACCGTAATCCCACATTTATTCAGCCTCTAGAGCCCCATCAACTAACCCAATGTGTTTAAGATCTGACCCTCTGAATCCTCTACTTCGAATCTCTAACCTTACAAACACCGGAGGAACAAAAGAAATGTCACAAACTCGCCTCGACGGAAATCGCAACTCATTCATTAACAACAACAACTGCTTTAATACCGTGAATAACTTTGGCGATGCCGACGAGAGGGCTCAGATTCTGGCGTGGTTATCTCCACTGGAACCCCGGACACGGCACGATGATATTAGAGCTCACCGGGTTGAGCATGTGGGAGAATGGCTCTTACAATCAGAGAAATATCGGGATTGGTTCGATGACATTGGCGCTGGGGAATCCAGTAACTCAGCTTTGTTCTGCTACGGAGATCCGGGGGTCGGAAAAACCTTTATCAGGTAAGAAAGTACAGCCTCCGCGAACCAGAGGCGTTGCTAACAGGATGCGATTTTAGCTCCTTAGTGATAGATGCGTTGGGCGATTGGGCAAGGGGAGAAAACGCTGCAGTTGCCTGCTTTTATTTCGACTTCGCCGCGCGGAAGGAGCAATCCCCAACGAGCGTCCTGAGTTCCCTGCTAAAACAGGTTGTTGGTGGGCTCGAAAAGATTCCTGAAAAGATCGTCCAAGCTTACCGAGGCGAGGGGAAGGTCATCGGCGGCCGGAAACTGGAACTCGGCGAGATTGTAGAGATATTACAGGATATCTCGTCCTCGCGGCGCACCTTCATATGTATTGATGCGCTAGACGAATGTGAGGCGGTGCATCGGGCAAAGCTGCTTGGTTCACTGAAACAAATTCTACACAAGTCCCCAAGCACCCGGGTGTTTCTGGCCGGGAGATTGCATATTCGGGATGAGGTGGAGAAACAACTTGTTGGGGGGGTAGCGGTTATAGCCATAACACCAACCAATGATGATATCACTCGGTTCCTGCGAGCGAAACTAAAAGAGGACACAATACCGGACGCGATGGACCAGAGCTTGGAGGAAGACATTATAAACCATATTCCCGAGTCAGTCTCGGAAATGTAAGTGGGGAGCTCCCGGGGGTGCTAGCAAAAATATACAAAGTTATGAGCTGACAGATCTGTCTAGATTCCTACTAGCATCTTTAAACATCAAGGCGATCCTACGGGAAACTACGCTCTATCGAAGGCGAGAGAAGCTCAATACAATGACAAATGGCTTGGGCTTGGGGGATGCATACGGAGCAACTATAGGACGGATAAGGGCACAAGAAGGGGACAAAGCAAGACTCGGGATGGCGGCTCTGATGTGGATTTCACACTCGGAGCGGCCGTTGAACGTGGATGAGATATGTCACGCCCTAGCGGTCGAGCTAGGGTCAACCGAGATTAATACCAACAATGTGCCTTCGATTAAGACAGTTTTAGCCTGTTGTCAAGGGCTTGTGGTCGTCGACAAACGGTCCTGGACTATTAGACTGATACATTTCACCCTCAAAGAGTATCTCTCTGGTCATGCCGACTTGTTTGGCCAAGCTCACTCTACAATAGCGGAGATCTGTTTAACGTACCTCAATTTCCAGGCTATTAAAGATCTTTCGACCAGCGCCTCTCGTGACCTCCGAGACACACCCCTCCTGGAATATTCCTCTTTGTATTGGGGAACCCACATGCGAATGGAGCTCTCAGATCACTCAAGATACCTTGCACTCGGCCTTCTTGATCAATACGAAAATCACATATCTGCCGAATTGCTTTGGTGGTCGGTCCACAAGCAGATTTTTACCGGCTACATTGGATCCGTCCACCCATTTTCTGCGCTTCACTGTATTTCCTATTTCGGGATTCCGGAAGTTGTCCTTGATCTGATAAGGACAAAAAGGTGGGATGTGAACCAAAGAGATAGTGCTGGTCTGACGCCACTCATGTGGGCCGCGAGGTATGGGCGTAAGGAAGTAGTCAAATTACTCTTGGGGCAGAAGCATACTCGACCTGATATGCTGGACACGAAATATGGTCGAACAGCTCTCTCGTGGGCTGCTGGAAGCGGGCATGAAGGGGTAGTCAAGCTATTTCTTGGTCCGTTATCTTTCAATCCCGGGAGCATAGGCCGCCGGTGGAGAAAAACGCTGCATGTAATGAGTGTGCTATTTAAAAAGAAATTCGTCGACCCTGACAGACCAGACGATGGTGGCCAAACACCGCTCTGGTGGGCCTCCAAGAATGGGCATCATGAAGTAGTGAAACTGCTGTTGGGACGGGAAGACGTTAGCCCCGATAGACCAAGCAATTATGGCCAAACACCGCTCTCGTGGGCCGCCCGGAGGGGGTATGACGGAATTGCGAAACTATTGTTGGAACGGGAAGAAGTTTACCCCGATAGGCTAGATAATTATGGCCAAACACCACTTTCGCTTGCAGCATTGAATGGGCACGATGGATTAGTCAAGCTTCTGTTGGGGCGGAAAGACGTTAGCCCCGATAGGCCAGACAGTGATGGTCAGACACCACTCTCGTGGGCCGCCTGCAATGGAAATGGTGGGGTAGTGGAACTGCTACTAGGACGGGAAGAAGTTTGCCCTAGCCGGCCGGATAACCGTGGCCAAACACCGCTCTCGCGAGCCGCTAGGAATGGGCACGATGGAGTAGTCAAGCTTTTGCTGGGGCGGAAAGACGTTAACCCCGATAGGCCCGACAGTGATGGCCAAACGCCGCTCTCCTGGGCCGCCGAGAACCGCCATCATGGAGTAGTTAAGTTATTGTTGGAACGGGGAGACGTTAACCCCAATAGGCCAAACCATCGCGGCCAAACACCGCTCCCATGGGCCGCCCTGTCAGGGTACGACGGAATAGTGAAGCTACTGTTGGAACGGGAAGACGTTAGCCCCAATGGACAAGGTAATGATGGCGAAACGCCGCTCTCGCTTGCCGCCTGCGCCGGGCATGATGGTGTAGTGAAGCTTCTGTTGGGGCGGCAAGATGTTGACCCCGATAGGCCGGGCGATGCCGGCAAAACACCGCTCTTGTGGGCCGCCAGTAATGGACACGATGGAGTCATGAAGCTGCTATTACAGCGAAAAGATGTTGACCCAAATAAACCGGACAATCGTGGCCAAACGCCACTCTCGCGAGCCGCCAAGAATGGTCACGGTGGAGTAGTGAAGCTACTATTGGATCAGGAAGGCGTTAACCCCGATAGGCCGGACATCGATGGACAAACACCCCTCTCATGGGCCGCCGAGGGCGGGCACGACGGAGTAGTGAGGCTTCTATTAGGACGGGAAGACGTTGACCCCGATATTCCGGACAATTACGGCGAAACACCGCTCTCGCTAGCCGCTCGGAATGGGTGCGATGGTGTAGTGAAGCTGCTCTTGGGACGAGAGGACGTTAGCCCCGATAAGCCAGGCAATCGCGGCCAAACGCCCCTCTCGCTGGCCGCCTGTCATGGGCATGACAGTGTAGTGAAGATACTGTTGGGGCGGGAAGACGTTAGCCCCGATAGGCCGGACAATCGTGGCCGAACACCGCTCCTGTGGGCCGCCCGGTATGGACATGGTAATGTAGTGAAGATACTGAAGGCCCGAAAGGTTGTAACACCTGCCTGGTGTAGTGCCCGAAGACATGACCGTATTCGCCGTCTTCGAAACTAGCCACGCGCTCCCTTTACGATATTAGCAGGCACCTCCGCGAACCGTTTCTATGCTCTCCTCTAATTCTCACTCGGCCCCCTAGAGTGATGAGATTGTCTCCTGAACACCACCATTTTTCACCGGAAGCGTCAGGTCGATGGGCCGGGTTTATGTTGTCTGGCCTGACATAATAATATTATGGAGTATATTCATCCTTTTTTTTGATTTCCCTTTTCTTTTTCTAGCGCTTCGGATACCAAAGTTAGAAGTTTTCTCACATAATTCCTACATTCTGCTGTCCCGGTATTTCTCTGCTCCTTTGCCTGATAATAGACGGACTTGGGTTGGGGTGTATGTAGTATTATACCGTATTAGAGTTTCTTTTGGGGGATCTCTTAATTTTCTCTTATATACATTGTGCGGCGCACTAGTAAGTATCGATATATTCCGTTCGCAAGCCGATAGGATCTATCACATTTGTACAGTACCTCTAGCTTCTGGGGGTTTGAAACATGGTCGCAGGTGCGGCGGATGTATAGTTACCATGTCTTCTCGGTAGAGGCATGGCTGGGGAAAAGTTGATTAGGGCTTTGTCTTCTTTTATATTTGAGCGTAGGATAAATCCCCCTTCCACAAGAGAGTCCAGGTTGGGATCTTAAATTGTTTGTTTCCTTGGTGAGAACATGCGTTGATAATGATAATAATAATATTATGATAAGATTATCGATTATTTCTTTGGTTATATTGGGGGTTGAGGCTTCTTTTGTCAATTAAGTTTTTAAGCCACGCCTCAGGGTGATTACCATGGTTTTCCTGTACTGGTATGATACAAATAAATCGCGGATTTGACAAAATAATAATAATCGGTAGAGGCGCGCGTGCCTGCCTTGCCGGATTTCCGATTTCTAGAATGGATCTATCCTAGTATCATACTCGAGTACTACTGTAGGGGGTGAGCAAAAGTCTGGCGAAGTCTTTCCTGCCGCGCGCAGGCAAATTCCGTGAGCTACGTTTACTAGATTTATCTAGAACCCCCGGTACACCCACCGAAGGTGTGGCGTGGAAGCTGCCGTCCAAGGATAAATTAGGCGCCAAATTTACTCTGGCTTCAGGCCACGCCGGTACGAGTAGTATCGAGTGATCACGGTGCCCTCCTTAGCCACCGAGAAATCTCAACAGCGCAATTTTCACAACCACCATAACCGCAATCACAGGCAAATATTCGTTAAACTCAATATCAATTTCCTATCCCCCTTAGATTTTGAATAAACAAACACGACAACGCAACTACAAGGGAGGGGGGGGTGCAATTCCATCCCCACCATCCCCCAACCAACCCTAACCCCCCTAACCGCTCCCACCAGCGCCATCATCCCCGCCCCCAGCCTCGGGCGTCAATGGCCACGTCGCGCCCCAATAGTCCGCAAAAGGATCCCAATGCGAGTCCGTATGCCGCTCATACTCCAAACTCATCGCCAACTCCTTCGACTCCTCCTCCCCCCATATATACCCGACAAAGGCATACATGCAATCCATCCCCGCCGCAATCCCGGAGGAGGTCCAAATATTACCATCAACCACCCACCTCGCCTTCGCGACCCAATCCACGTTCGGCCCCTGACTTGTGACCCACCTCCATATTTTCTTATTCCCCGTCGCGCGCCGGCCGTCGAGCAGGCCGGTCGGCGCGATCAGTGCGGACCCGGTGCACACCGTCATCAGGTACTTTAGCGAGGGGTATATGTTCTTGACGAATTCGCGGGTAGGGTCCAGGCCCGGTGCGCGGGAGCCCAGGCCGCCCGGGACGAGGAGGAAGTCGAGGGGGGGGACCGTATCGAAGGTGTGAGTTGGCACGATGCACTCGCTGAATTCGGACCCCGTGGTGTTGGGTTGGGGGAGTTTGGTGGTTACGGGATCGAGGGTTTCGGCGATTATGTGGAGGTTTATCTTCTTTGACAGGGCTAGGGTGTTGAGGACGTCGATGGGCCCGAAGACGTCCAGGGCTTGGAAGCCCGGGTAAAGGAGGATACCGAAGGTCGTGGGGATTGCTAGTGGGGTGGGGTTAGTAATTTGTATTGGCGGAGTTGGGGAGGAATGTTAGTCACGTTTCTCATCGGCGCAAGTAGCAGTGTTGGAAACGGTAGCCATGATTGCAAAGACTAATGGTCCGAAAAAAATCATTTTACGAAAAAAGGAGTCGGAGGAGCCGTTTATATAGTATTCTTCTTATCAACTATCTCTCAGCGTGTGATATATAATAAGTGAGACCTCACCATGCCCCGCAGTCTTACACTTTGTTGGATCTTCCCCACTACACCTCGTCATTTCCTCGGACTACTTCAACAAACTAGGTAAGTTACACAAAACGGTTGCCCCTTGGTAAAAACACCGGGAACCAGGAACACCATTTAATCCTAGTCAAAGTTCTACCCCTCAAGTAAGCTCTAGCAGGATCCGAGCACTACCGGAATGACACCACCTATATTTTAACAATTGGGAAGTACGAGCCCCTCCCACCAGCGCTCTCAACTCTATATCTCTGTATCGCCGCACGGTCATCCGCAGCTAGCGGTGAGCAAAAAAGGCTCACAAAGTCGAAAATTATTCGCCAAGTTCGCCCCGCTCATGTAGTGCTTAGCTCAGTCGGAGAGGCATCAGCTGTGACGGTACCGTCACACAAAGCGGCTGAATGGTTTCTCCATGGGCGAAATGTTCTGCTTGGAATCACCCCATGGGGGAGCACCTTCGGCAATCTTCCTAGAACCGGACTCAATCTGCTATGCCATACTTACAGAGGGGTCGTCATACAGAATATACGTCAGCGATCTTTTTCTAAGGTCTCCGTGAGCCGGAGCACGTGATCGAGTGATATCTAGTGGGGAAAGGCTACCGGAGGTTACCGTGTAATAGAGAGATGACATGGTAGTACGGTAGGGGAGCCCACATAAGGGCTTGGCACCCCCCCTTAGCACATCTGCTACGATGGCAGCTACGATTTAGAAACAGGCAGCGAGGGGGATGGTGATTACCTATGGGGTCAGATGCGGCGGGGTATTGAGTGGTAATGTGTAGCGTTCGAATGAGAAACGTAATGCGAGAGGGAACGAGTAGATAAAAGACAAGCTTGTAATTCGACGACCTGCTCTACCTACAATTGTGGCCAGCGGAACCCTTTAAATACAGAAATCAATGCCAAATTCTTCCGGGAGTCCCTTGGGCATAATCACGCCATTTCCGCACTTTCTCATGCCATTGCCGTACCCCTCATCCCTCCCTTTGCTTCCCCGCTTTGGTGTACCTTCGGCCCTCACTTTGCATGCTTCGCCGAGTTCCTGACTCCGGCGAGTCCTCCCATACTTTTCTCGCATATTCGAACATATGGGAGCGTAGACATTGTCTCTGGGAGAGCGCCCGTGATTATCAACAAAATATAGTGGAGAGTACTTGTGTCTCTTGCATTACTGGATTCTATCCCCTTTAGGAAGAGTCTGGAATCGATGCCCCCACATAATAAAGTCCTCACGGGGCAACTGCCGGTACCATAAACTCTCGGTAGGCCCACCATCGGGGATTGGGGGCTTGGCAGACTAGCGCGGGGTATGCGCAATATGCAAAGAGGACGGGTGATCGGCCATTATTGTGAAATGATAATGTTTGGGTGTCATCTTGAACGTCAAAATAGTTCTGATAGCAGAGCATTAGGATGTAGGTGTGGTGAGTGGTGAATCTAGGTGCGCGATCGTGTTGCGAAATAAGCCCGGGTGCATGGGATGTATTCCGGTGTGACAACACACCAAAAGATGCACCTTGTAAGTTGTCACTGCACTGCCCCTAGGGATGCGCTAGACACCCGGGCCGCAAAACTAGCGCCGCCTACGTCTGGATGCAACGCCAGCGCACCAGACGCGGGGTATATTTTTGCTAGCATTGCACGGAAGTAGGTAATAGGCTCGGGGAATTCCTCTGGAACTCAGATAGGTTGCAGGAAGCATAAAAAACGTAACCCCCACCACTCACACCCTCTTTATCCACCCACCCATCCACTCCGACTGAAACTATTGTCAAGGTAAAAAAGATGTATAAGTTAAGTAAGACACAGCTACCACGTCCTGGTCCTTACTTGGATCCCCACACTAATTTCTGTCTTTCCCCACGGGTCCCTATTCCTCTAGACACTCCCGTCATATCAAAGGAAAGACATATCTTTACAACCTATTCTTAAAGAACCTCCCGTATGCGAATTCTGCGCGCGTCTCATGAACCATACATCATACTCTCGCGACGAAGCCAAGCACATGGGCCCAACATCTACAGACCTATAACAGTGCCATCCCCAGCTGGTGATCGGCACTGCGCGCATACTCGAAGCAGGGTCAGTCTGCCCACATCACCTTGACTTCTGGCTTTCCCCACGCAACAGCCCTATTGATTAGAGATGTTTAGCCATGGGGTCAAAGGACGGGAGTGCAGGTTTTTCGAGCCGAAAGTTTCTGGTGCGCCTGAGGCATTTTTTTCCATACAAATCTGATAGGTCAATTAGAAGCTTAGGACTCTCCCAAAACACTTTTTCAGCCCCGGGATCGAATGTCTCTATCGTGAAAGGGAAGAACTTGGTGAACACTATACGATGTGTTATTGCCAGAAGGACGATCTATGGTGGCCCAACCAACGCGAGCATGCTCGCCGACTAACCTCTGCATCTATTTTCGTCTACATGACCTTTGAAGCACGAGGCACGTGGAACTACCGCTTTGCTGTCGGACAACACATATTGACGATACTTGAGTCCATTTACACGTCCCAGGCATATTGAACCCGAACATTTGAGTCCGAATTTAGTACGGAGTCACGGGTGTGCACAGACAATCCGCCATATGGATTTTTACCCCTTGGGTTCGGGTTCAATATGCCTGGGACGTGTACTACCAGTATAATCTGGCAAAAGCCGGATTGGAGTCAAAGCGAAACTGAGGCAACCTAGCCAACCGGAGGGTAAAAGGAAGGCAGATTCGCCGCACCTTAAACATATAAGCAGCGGCGTTCGGATAGGTTCAAGAAAATCCTCACTAACGTCGATCCGACTTTCGCTAGATACCGGTAGGGTGTGAAAAAAAGGTCTCTGGAACTTTGCTCTCATAGGCCGAGTTTCTAAGCTTTTGGACGCCGCCAAGAACACATAATTGGTGGATTTCCTCGCGATTTGGTGATGGAAAAAAGTCTATCGAACTCATTGGCGCCGGGCTCGATCAAACCCCGTTCTCTGAGTGGTCCAGAAGGCCTGGAGCCAATGAGGAGAAGTTCGAGAGACTTAGATACAGCCCCCGGTGCAAAATGTTTTGCTTGAGTCTTCGCGTCCTCGTTTCTTGTCCACTCAGCGGCATTATTCATTTGGCGATGTGCGACTAGTGAAAAATTATAACTAGGCCCTGTTATCACCCAGATATCTCGGCAAGCTCTCTCGAGACAGCGGCTAGAAATCCAATCTACATCCCGCAACTATGATTCCATTTGCCCTTCCAGAATTTGCCGTTCCAGTATTTAACGCGGGGAAAGAAAGCAAGATCTGGGTTAAATGGAAGCGTCATGTCGTGGTATCTACCAGCTCTTTCCGTGCTGAGCCGCAACACAAACTAACCAAAATAAAAATCAGAGATTTGAACCATATAAGATCCGCCGCATCGCTCTCTTTCCACTCTACCTCACGAATATGGCAGAACTCCTGGAGTCAGTTCAATCGAACGTCCTCCTCGCTAGTGACAAGGAGGGTCTTGACTTCCGCACCATGCAGATGGATCAGTGCAGCATGGCAGGTGTCGCTGCAGCGCTGATAGCACAGGTAGCCAACTCCACCCTCCAGCTGCAATATATGCCGACAATACACTGGGCCGTCCCGGCACTATGTACCTGCAGCCTCATTCTCGGATTGCTCTCTGTGTACTATTCTTTCCAACTGCATTATTCGTTAGCCAACTTTACATCTGCATACCACTTGCGCGCAGCATTTACACGGAGGTCTGAGAGCAACGAAGGAAGTAGCGAGGAGCAGATGGAAGAAGGGAGATGGGCCATGCTCGCATCTTATCAGGCCACATTCATACTTTGGCTGCCCTTCTCTTTGCTTAGGCTAGCTATATACTTCTATCTTGTAGCTATAGTCTCGTACTGGGGTGTTGCGGCAGAAATGGATTTACAAGAGAGCAGGGCGCGAAGCACCATTGTTAGTTTCCTTTTTTTTGACACCTTCTTCTGTATTTCGGGCTGACCATGAGTTTTTAGGTCTTTGGATTCACCTGGTTGGCATTTTCGTTGGTTGTATATCAATGGTGGTTGGGAGGGGGGATTGGGAAAACGAGCAGTCTGTACAGCAGGGCAGTTCGTGGGTCCTGAAGGCGGATTGCAGTGGGGTGGGAAACATTATGTCGCCCGATCAGACCCTAGTCGAAATCTGCCCTACAGCTCACCCCCAAGGCCCAAACCCCCCCTCTCTTTTTGGGGAAGTGTTTCATAGTATTGGCAGAGTTGGGGAGGAATGTTAGTTACGTTTCTCATCGGCGCAAGTAGCAGTGTTGGAAGCGGTAGCCATGATTGCAAAGACTAAGGGCCCGAAGAGATAATTTTACGAACAAAAGGGTCCGAGGAGCGGTTTATATAGTACTCTTCTCATCAATGCTAACGCTAGAGCCTGCGTTTTCAACTATCTTTCAGAGTGTGATATACGTGAGACCCCACCATACCCCGCAGTCTTACACTTTGTTGGACCTTTCCCAATACCACCGCCTCATTTCCTCGGACTGCATCAACAAACCGGGCATGTTACACAAAACGCTTACCCCTTGGTAAAAATTCCCACAACCAGGAACAGCATTCAATCCTAGCCAAAATCCTACCCCGCAAGTAAGCTCGAGCTGGATCCGAGCACCGTGACGCCGCCTATATCCTAATTGTTGGGAAGTGCCAGCTCCTCCCAAAACACTACCAACTCTCGCAACTCTATATTTCTGTATCGCCGCATGGTCATCTGCAGTTGCCGGCGACCAAAAAAGATTCACAAAGTCGACAATTGTCCGCCAAGCTTGCCCCACTCATGTAGTGCCCAGCTCAGTAGGAGAAGCATCAGCTGTGCCCGTACCGTCAGGTGCAAAGCGGCTGAATGGTTTCTCCATGGGCGAAATGACTGCCCAGAATCACCCCATAGGGGAGCACATTCGGCGATCTTCCTAGAACCGGACCTGATCCTCTATGCCATACTTATATTAGGGTTGTTCATCTAGAGTATTTACGTCAGCGATCTTCTGCGGTCCCGGTGAGAGTATCACGTGTGTTGATGTGTGTGTTCGCCGGGACCAGAAAAGAAGCTTGATTTTCTAAGGAAGCGGAGAGCGTGCTATTTATGCTCTGCAACAAGAACACATATCCACTTCAAGAAAACAAAGGAAGACAAAAGAAAAATCTAATGCGCATAGAGTTACATCAAAGATTGACTGATTGAGCAGAGAAATAAATGAAAAGATCCAAAACAGATGAATGGAGCTTAAACTCTGACGACATTGAAGTGAAACTAGTATGAACTAGGAAGTACAGTCGTACTCAAGAAGATAAAGAGTACATATCCGAAAGTATAAGTTCAATAATGCGCAGCTTAGCAATTGTGAAAGCAAAAGGAAGACAAAGGAAGCGAACAAGAGTAAAAGAAGAACTACTCCTGTACGGCGGATAAAACTAAGTCCAACAACGTGATTGAGTGATATCTGGTGGAGATAGGCAACTGGAGGTTACCGTGAAATAGAGAGATGACATGGTGTTGGGCTGATTTCGCAGGACCCGTTTAGTTTGGATGGTGTGTCGCGCGTGCCGAAATCACCCTCCCGTGCGTATGTGTGACCTATTGATATACCGGAAGACAAACAGGTGGAAAGTTGACCAGACGATGAATTGCCTAAACGCCTTGACAAGGGTGAAGTAGGGAGCTATGCGCTTGAACGAATTAAGAAGGAGAGAAAAGGTTGTTGATTGGCTTGCTTTCCTCGGTGTGGTTGTTCGTTGTTAGTCTAGTCTACATGAGAGGCGGCTTATGTGCTAAAGTGTATGCGCCAAGCTAACTACTAAACAGAGTTTTTCCGTGGGCCCGATCGAGCGACATGACTGCTCTCACTACCCTATCAAACACCTCAGGGCACAAGGAACCCCCCTCTCTCCAGCCTTCGTCCCCGGAGGCATACAAACAAAAGAAAGCAAGTAAAACACTCCATCGTCCCCTATAAAGCCTCAGTACAAACCACCGAGTGACTAGACATGATTTGCTTCGTTATCCGATTCCCTGAGCTCTGTTAATCCATTCCACACTTCGCCTTCCTGCGGCCTCACTTCTCTCCAAGCTAAATACATCCTCCAGCTCGCCCAAGTCTATCATCATTCTCTTCTCATACTCTAAGATATCCACCATCGTGACACCTGCTTCAGCCGCAATCTCCCGCCGTAGATAAAATTTGAGATCGTTCAAGTGAACACGATCACGTAAAGCACCCTTCTTCACTCGAACAACCTCTCCAGTATTAAAATCCCGTAGACGCCCGCTTTTCCCATGCCAGGCCAAATCAGATAGAACGTACGGGCCCTCCCATCTCGGTTCAAGTTTGCTACCCTGGCGTTGGTCGAGCAAGAACCTCCTTAGTAGGACTAGGTCTCCATCCTTAGGCGGCGCGTGACGCATGGGTCGTTGTCGTTCTTCACGTCTTTGGGCTTCCTCCACAACTCCTGAGGCGGCTTGTTGGCGTATATCATCAATACGAGCGAGTCTTTCTAGCTGTCGGTCGGCGAGTCTTGCTTCTTCTTCTTCTTCTCCCTCTCCTTTCAATGGATGCGTGCCAGAGGCCACCTGTGTAGAAAGTGCTGCTACCGCGCGCTCAGTATTAGGGTTGACATCCCATCCCGTCCTGTTAGGGTTAAATCCCAATAGTAGCTCGGCCGGGCTGAATCCGTGTACTCTAAGAACTCGAGTATTAATAGCATGCACGACTGAGTCAACAACCAGATCCCAATCTCGCTGTGGTAACTTTCGCTGCATTACCGTGACTTTTAGGCCGTCTACCAAAAGCTTGACGTATCGCTCTGCCAAACCGACTGACTGTGGGTGTGATTTCGGAGCAGGTAGATGTATGACGGAGAGCTTACTCAGGACCTTAGCAAACTCGCCGGAAACAAAGTGGGCGCCATTATCGGTATACACCGCTCGAGGCCATCCGAATTGCTGGACTATACGCGTCAAGAGAGATACTGCTGACTTTCCTTGACTATCTGGGACCGCCAGAGCAAATAAGAAACGTGTAAAATAGTGGACCCCGATGATAATGTACTTGTTCCCCCTGGGCGTATCAGGAAACCGTCCGAAGAAGTCGAATCCCATCATGTCTAGAGGTTGTAGGTGAACGATCGCCATTTGGCTAACAGAGGGCTTTAACGGGCCTATTAGCTAACAACTTGGACAGGTAGAACAATAAACGTTAACATCTTTCGCGCGGGTAGGCCAGTAGTAACGTCCGACGATCGTGCGCATCAAAACTCAGGCTGCAAAATGGCCGTGGCAATCGTGTAAGTGATATAAAATTGCCTCGACTTCTCTCTGCCGGACACAAAAGGCTTCTTTGCTATTCCTCTCAACGAATACGAGACGATTAGAAGGTTTTGTAGTGTAATGGCTATCCGGGTTTCTGATTCCCGTAAGGTGCGTTATCGAGGCGTTAGAAGTATCCGGAGACTGTAGGTGAAGCAAACGATAGGACTTAGAGTTCTGCCGGGTGAGACGGCGTCGATGTAGTGTCAAATGTTCGCCATTACCATCACGATAGGTGCTGAAATCTCCAAAAAGGTTAAAATGTACGACAGCCCCATACCATTCGTCCTCTAACCATTCCTCCCAACCGGACGTAGAGTCTCCTTCCAAGGCATATATTTCTAGACCTTCGCCAAGTGCCTTTCCGTCCTCGGCGAGCATGCTCTCCATAACTCTCATACGGCTCAGGCCATCTGCTAACGCATTCTCTCTTCGGGGAATGTGGATGTACTCAACGTCGTATTCCGAAAGCCTGGCTTGCCACCTAACGATTCTTCCGTGTGCGTCGTCCTTTTTCAACAAACTAACAAGCGCCGAATGGTCCGTATACACCTTTGTGGTGTAGGGGGAGCCTAATATCAACCACCGGACCTCCTCCAAACATCTCAAGATAGCAAGCGCTTCCAGTTCCGTTGTCGAGTACCGAGTCTCTGCAGATAAGAGCCGTTTAGATATGAACATAATCACTTTCATCTCCTTCCTCATTGCCACTGACATATTTCCTCCCGCCGGAACATTAGGCAATTGAAAGAGCACACCACCGATTGCGTATTTAGAGGCGTCGGTCATCAAATGATACTGTTTTGTCACGTCACCACCGTACACGACGTTCTCGATTATCGATGCCTTCACACTTGTAAAAGCCATCTCCTGCTTTTCCTTCCACTTCATTCCACACACCACTCTCTTGGGATGTCCCCTCTTGTCATTTGGGATCCATGTTCGATTCATGATACCGTCACTGTTATCAGTGTACTGTACGGCCTTCTTGAGAATCCTAGCATGTTCGACTTGTGCGGGAATAAACTGCCGTAAGAATATCGTGAGATACAGAAACTGCTCGATCTCCGCCAAACACGTAGGTCGTGGGTATTCCCGTATCGCTTTAACCTTGTCTAATGAAGGCCGAAGACCGCTGCCGTCACTCTCATATCCGAGAGGGCTAATCTTGTCGAGGAAGAAACGGGATTTGCTACCCTTTAACGTGAGTTTGGCCCACATAAGACGCGGAAAGTAATGATTGTGAAGGAACTCAAATTGAGAGGAAAAATCAGGGTGTGCGCCGAAATCGTCGTCGACAAAACACTCAAACGCTCCGGAGGAAGACTTGTTTAATGTTGGCTCCGGGTTTGGTGCTGGTATGTATCCGCTAAATATGTCCTTCATCCGCGTATATGTCTGAGGTGCGCCGGAAAGCCCCTGTCCCATTCTCAAATATTGCCACTGTCCGTCGTACGTAGAAAACGAAGTTCGATATGCGTGAGGAGCGTACATAGGGACTGCCCAGAAACCGTTCGCTGCGTCGGCTTGAAAGTAGATAGAGTACTTGGATTGCATTAAGTTGTTTATGACAGGCTCGATCCGCTTCATCGGATAGCTTGATAACATTGTTGCCTCGTTGACCGGACAGAAAACGTGGACCATTCGCAACCCTCCATCTTTCTTTCTCACAAACTTCGTACGATGTGACCAGGGCGACTCCGATCTTCCAATAACTCCCGCTCTTTCCAGCTGTGGCAGGTTAACGTCCAACCAGTCTCGTTCCTCCTTCGTATATATCTTGTCTTTAGCACGCCGTGGTTGCGCTCCTGGATAGACTGGTATTCGATGCTCAACCAAGTCCGTCACCGGCATCTCTTCTATTTGGCTCGCAAATGCATCCCTCCAGGTGTAGAGCAATAGCTTGGCTTCCTTCTCCTCCTTCTCCTTCAACTGTGCGCCCAACGTGATATTCGTAGTCGTAAACCAGTCATCTACCTCTTTCTCTGTAGCCTCCGCTAACGTCCTCCTGTAATCAGCTGGCCTTCTTGCCGTCGGAAACTGTAACACCCTTCCAAACTCCTCCTCTTCAGCTTCCACTCTCTCCTTCTTATTATCCGTGCACCGATCGTACTTCTCAGGAACCTCAAGGGTTATAGCGTTATCATCGAATGCGTCCTCCATGTAGAACTCCTCCTTCTCATCATCGGATATAGTCATCTCGGTGCATCCTTCTCTTTCAAATTGTCGTGCGTTCACCATCTGTGAATCTCTCCCACTGTCCTTCCAGCATCCAACTTCTCCGTAAAAGTAAATATCATCCGGGCCAAACAACCCCACATCTAAACTATCACACATATCGTTCTCCACCGTAACAGATCCTTGGCCCACAACAATCTTGCTCCCACTAAGTACATCAGCGCTCACAACAGTTCTCTCTTCATCCTTATCTGCACCGCAACCTTCATCGTCTTCATCTTCGTCCTCATCGTCCTCACACTTATCAAGTAAATCCATGTATTCGTTCTCGTTCTCGTTATCATTTGTATCCGTAAACTGTAAACCTATAAAATCCGTAGTCGTCAACGTACTAGTATCCTGATCACCAGCCAACCGGCTTACTGCATCAACTGGTGGAGTTAGTTTTCCGAGTCCTCGGAAGAACCGCCTCCTTCAGCTTCCTCCTCATCCTCTCTTCTCATTTCTTCGCGCGCCTGACGTATTATCTTTCTCACTACATCGTTAAAGAAGTTCTCACCCGCCGCGTGTTGATATTCCAGTTCCTTCTCGATCTCTGTTGCTAGCTCACGCTTCTTCGTATTCTTGTCTCTCATCACAATGGGAACACGAGGGCGATGTCTCTGAGGGCTTAAAGTTGCTTTTCTGTCACGAGGAATACGGACCCGGAACCCAGACGTGTTCATGATGTAATATTGACCTGTAGAGTAATCCCCTTTAGCTTTAACGGCTTGCAACCAACGTCTGCTCAAAAGGAGGGGGTATGTCGGTTTGTATTCTCTCGGAAGGGCATAAACGCGGAGATCACACTCGACATCGGCAATCGTAATACGTATATCCGCATAGTAGGCTATCTTAGCAAGAGCATTTGTCGCAGTGCGTATCACCATACCTCCGGCCTTGCGTAGCTTTGCACCCATGTACTCGAGAAGATGAATAGGCATGAGGTTCACTACCGAGCCGGCGTCGACCAAGATCCTCGAGACACGGAACTCTCCCTTCTCCGTAGTAACTATCCCCTTGGTGTAGAAGTTGATCACATCGCCCAGATTCCGATCAGTAACGACGGCTGACACCTCCTGCTCGTCAGGGACTTCCTCAATCGTAACCTTTTTTCCTTTTCCTTTTCCCTTCCCTTTGTTGCGGGTGCGTTCCTGAACGAGTTGATAGCAAATATCCCGCTTAACGGAAGGGGCAAGATCGAAGAAAGATCCCCAATTGAGACCAGTAACGGGGGAGTCACAAAAGGCGCCGACAAAATCAAACTTCTCCCTGCCTGCCATGATTCGAATAGGTTTCCTAGGCGCGCGAGGCTTTGCCTTAGCTTTTGGCCTCCCTGGAGTCTCTTCTTCTCCCTCTTCATCATCGGCAGTGTAAGTTGTCCGGCGACGTTGTCTCGCAGGCCCAGGTTCACCATCAAACTCGGGTGGCAATTCACTGAAACGGCGGGCTCGCTCTCCGGCCATGACTGGTACCGCGTCATCATCATCCTCAAACGATTCATCAGTTCCATCCGATTCGAGATCATCCCCTCTATCAACTTCCTCAATGCGGTTGACAAATTGCCTGAGATCAACTGTCTCCTCCGTCGTTGTCGCTGTCACCTCCCGGACCTTTACTCCCTCGAGTGCTGATGACTTGATAGCAATTTCCACGACACTGACATTCTGGCCTGAGCCTCTCACAGGTGGTGGTGGTGGTAGTGGTGGTAGTATATCGTCTGAACGCCGGATATCTGGACGTACCACGTCTTGTCCGGCCGACGTATAACTGGGGCCTTGAGATCTCATTCTCGGGCACTGAGGACGCACATGCCCCTCCTCACCACAGTTGTAGCAAACGACCGGGTTGCGTGCAGGATAATATAGTCCTCCGTTTGGCCCAACGATAGGCTGCGATGCTGAATTCCCCTCATACATATGGGAGGTATTCTGGACAAAATGCGAGGACTCCATCGGACGTCTCACAGAATCATAAAAGTCTGTGTTAGCAGGGCCTCCGCTTCTAGCACGCTGGCGTCTTCCGTCAAAAGGTGGTATGTCGTCTCCGTGATATTCCCGATTGTATTCGACAGCTTGCGGCGCTGGATTCCTCCGATTGGAATATTCGGAACGGCGAGTAGTAGGCTGGCTAGCGTTTCGCTGTTCATAGGCATATCGAACAGAAGGTGGAAGTCTTCCGTAGTTGTCTCCGATAGCATACGTATCCAGAGGAATAATATTGGGCTCAGGCCGATTAGGCACAACGGGAGCGCTAGGTCTAATGGCAGCCTGTTGAATCTTCATCATGTTCTCCATCATACCGCTAAGCCTCCTCACTTGCTCCTTGACAGAATTTCCATCCCCCTTGCGACCTTTCCTGCTCTTACTCTTGGACCTTTTCTCCCGTCTACTACTTCCCTTCTTTGACCTTTCCGACCTGTTCGACTTTCTTCCATTCCGGGCACGACTATAATAGTCATCGGAATCCAACTCGTCATCGCTGTCCGAATTGTCTGTGTCACTAGACTCGTCATCGTCGTCGTCGTCGTCATCGTCATCATCCCTCTTGCGTCCATGAGACTTGTAGCCTTTGAGTTTCAACTGTGAGGCCAAACGTATAACACTTTTAACGACCTTGTATGGGGTCTCGCGGGAACTGGCCTTGCAAAAGCTGGAGATTTCAAAATCGCGCAAACGTCGACTAGTAAGACCATCGATATAATAGTCGATCAGAATATCGTCGTGGTGTTGCAACCCGGCCGGCTTCCTTCTCAACAACCTCAAAACCTTGCATGAATACCAGAAGACATCCCGATCGCCTTGTTGAAAATCTCTCATGGTAGAAAGAATGTCTACATTGGCCAAGTCATCCAGCTCCCCGTCGTGAAACTGCTCAACCAACCCATCCTTCAATTTTTCCTCATCCCAAAAAACATCATTATCGAGAGCGTTTATAAAGTTAGCGGCGACAGACTGCGGCCAACATGAAACATGTATTTGGCCGACACGCCTTCTCCTTGACTCCAGCGTACTTCCGTCGTAGTCCTTCCCAAGCATAGCATACCAGAAATTAACACAGCGCAGAAAGTCCGTGATCCTAGTACCACCTTCACCCGTAAACGTCAACCTCATTCCCGGCGGCAAACTCATAACTCCAACAGAGCGGGGTGTATCGTCCTTTTCGTCGCTTGAAGGAATTGATAACGGCGATCCGGCGTACTTCAGAGGGTTTAGAGGGTCGTGCTCGCGCTTAGTTGGTGAAGAGTAGATGTCGTAATTCTCTTCTGGATCGAGTAACGCCTCCGTCGCAATTGAGAACCACTTGGCGTTCCTCTTGTAGTATAAGGTGTTGAGCTCGTCCTCTCCCACAGGTGACCTTTCTTCCGCCTCACGTGAGTCCGGGCGTACTGGGTCGGCGATCACAGACCCCTCTTCAATTGCCTCCTCTATCTTGACGGCAGGTACGCACAAATCAAATGGCTAGTGCCAGATGCCTTGCGCAATAAGCAGGTTCCCTTTTCACCTTTTCGCACAACAAATTTCCTTTAATGTGGGAGCAGGTAGGCAGGTTCGACGAGTTAAACACCATTCCGTTTCAGAGCACCACTTGTTGGGCTGATTTCGCAGGACCTGTTTAGTTTGGATGGTGTGTCGCGCGTGCCGAAATCACTCTCCCGTGCGTATGTGTGACCTATTGATATACCGGAAGACAAATAGGTGGAAAGTTGACCAGACGATGAATTGCCTAAAAGCCTTGACAAGGGTGAAGTAGGGAGCTATGCGCTTGAACGAATTAAGAAGGAGAGAAAAGGTTGTTGATTGGCTTGCTTTCCTCGGTGTGGTTGTTCGTTGTTAGTCTAGTCTACATCAGAGGCGGCTTATGTGCTAAAGTGTATGCGCCAAGCTAACTACTAAACAGAGTTTTTCCGTGGGCCCGATCGAGCGACATGACTGCTCTCACTACCCTATCAAACACCTCAGGGCACAATGGTAGCACGGTAGGGGAGCCCACATAAGGGCTTGGCACCCCCCCTTGGAACATCCGCTGCGATGGGATCTACGATTTCGAGACAGGCAGTGAGGGGGATGGTGATTACCTATGGGGTAAGATGCGGCGGGGGTATTGAGTGGTAATGTGTAGCGTTTGAATGAGAAGCGCAATGCGAGATGGAACGAGTAGATAAAAGACACGCTTGTAATTCGACGACCTGCTCTACCTACAATTGTGGCCAGCGGATCCCTTTAAATACAGAAATCAATGCCAATTCTTACGGGAGGCTCTTGGGCATAATCACGCCATTTCCGCACTTTCTTATACCATTGTCGTCCACCTCATCGCTTTCTTTGCTTCCCCGCTTTGGTGTACCTTCGGCGCTCACTTTGCATGCTTCGCCGAGTTCCCGACTCCGACGAATCCTTCCATATTCTTCTTGCATATTTGAACATATGGGAGCGTAGACATGGTCTCCGGGAGAGCGCCCGTGATTATCAAAAAAATATACTTTATGATGAGCCGGATTAGGAGTACTTGTTGCGCTTGCATTACTGGATTTCATCCCCTTTAGGAAGAGTCGGGAATCGATGCCCGCACATACTAAAGTGCTCCCGGGGCAACTGCCGGTGCCATAAAATCTCGGTAGGCCCACCATAGGGGATTCGGGGCTTGGCAGACTGGCGCGGGGTATGGGCAATATGCAAAGAGGGCGGGTGATCGGCCATTATTGTGAAATGATAATGTTTGGGTGTCATTTTGAACGTCAAAATAGTTCTGAGAGCAGAGCATTAGGAGGTAGGCGTGTGAGTGGTGAATCTAGGTGCGCGATCGTGTTGCGAAATAAGCTCGGGTGCAAGGGATGTCTTCCGGTGTGACAGCACACCAAAAGATGCACAAGTTACCGGCAAGAAGTAATGAAATTCGTGCTCTGGATCTGGCTGCAAATAGAGAGGTTTTTTGCAGTGGGAGTATATAGACTATGAGGACCGAAACTTGAACTTTTTTTGACCTGCCTATCTTTTCTTTTGACTCCGGGAGAAACAGCACCCTTAAATACACAAAAAACAAGAAATGCTATTCCGACAATGTCCTCATGATGATCATATGGTTCCATCACTATGATCACATCATTTCCATATCATGACCATATGACTTCAATGCTATGACCCTATGATTTCCTCCATTTGTCCTACAACTTGCTTGCGCTCCTTTTTCCACCTTTCCTATTCCATCAAATGTCCTGTCGTCAATCCTCAAAGTTCTTTCTTCTAGCTTCTATAGCGATTCCAGTATCCTACTAGTGTATTCAAATCTTGTGTAACTGCCCATAAGTATGAACAATATCCAATCGCCATTGTGGACATGAGGGAGGAGGCCGGTGACTAACAACACCTCCCCTCACCGGCACTCCCATCACCGTAGTCCTCTTCACCCACTATGTCCTGTATGGGCGTACTCTGCTGATCCACTAGGCCTAAGCCAAGACTGTGCCTTCTGAAGGCAGCAAGCGGCAGAGCTTTGGTGAAAATGTCTGCTGTCATGTCTGTTGTTGAACAATATGCGAGGGTGATTTGTCCTTTCTCTATACATTCACGCACAAAGTGGTGCTGAATGTCGATATGTTTTGTGCGAGCGTGGAACTGGGGGTTCTTAGCCAGGGCCAGGGCCCCTTGGTTATCAATACCAATGCACTGCAGGTTCTTCGTATGCGTTCTTGCCCCCAAGTCACCCAGTATCGCTTGTAACCAAATGGACTCCTTAACCGCCTGGGTTAGAGCCATGTACTCTGCCTCAGTTGAGGACAGAGCCACAGTACTTGGCTTCTTGCTATTCCAAGAAATACCAGCCCCATTTAAAATAAATGTATAGCCTCCTATGGATCTCCGGTCATGTCCGGAACCCCAATCAGCATCTGTAAATCCAGTTCCTAGTTCTTCAAGTCCATAACAAAGTCCCCTGTCCGAGGTTCCTGCCAGGTAACGGAATATTCGTTTAACCGCGGACCAGTGTGCGCGATTGGGATTTGTGCTGTACTGGCTGACCTTCGCAACAGCATAAGCAATATCCGGACGGCTGCCTAGCATGGCATACATTAACGATCCGACCGCAGATTGGTATCTCTGCCGGTCTATTCCTGTTGCTTCAAAGTCTTCGCTACTCTTTTCTAGGCGAATATGGGGATCAGCAGGGGTTACTGCTGGATTGCAGTTGCTCATTCCATGGCACTCCAGAATCTTCTGGATATAGCGCCTTTGGGAGAGATGCAGGGTCCGCTTCTGACGGTTTTGAAAAATCTCAAGTCCGAGAAAGCTCTTGAGATCACCTAGATCAGTCATATCGAACTCTTTTTGAAGCCTGCCCCGAATCCAATCAATCTGATCACTTCCCGGGGCAGCCAGTACAAGATCATCAACGTAGAGTAGAAGGATCACTTGACGTTCGTAGTTGATATAAAGGCTGTGGTCCGACTCACTTCGTAGAAAATTATTGGACCTGAAGAATGAGTCAATACGCCCGTACCAGGCCCGCGGCGACTGTTTCAATCCGTAGATGGATTTCAATAACCGGCAAACGATTGTCTGCCTACAGCCTGCCGATGCACTACCAGCGGGAACCGATACCCCTTCTGGAACCTCCATGTAGACAGTTTCCTCAAGCTGACCATTCAAGAAAGCTGTCTTTACATCCATGCCTTGGACTTCCCAATCACTCTCACAGCTTAGTGAAAGTAGAAGGCGAATAGTCGTGAACTTGGCTCTGGGTGCGAAGGTTTCTCCGTAGTCGACTCCATATTTCTGGCTGAATCCTTTGGCTACAAGGCGGGCCTTGAATCTACCTTCATCCTTTCTTTTAAAAATCCACCGGCACCCAACTGCTGTGCGATGGAGTGGTAGAGGCTCCAATACCCAGGTATTGTTTCTTGCCAGGGAGTCAAGCTCTGACTCCAGTGCCTCTTTCCATTTAGCCTTGTCACTGCTTGTGAGTGCTTCAGCTAACGTTTGCGGCTCACCGTCCTCGAGGTTCGCCATTAGGGCAAAATGTGCTTGGGGAGAAAACAATTCCCCGTGCCCTCTGTTACGCTGTGATCTCCGTATTTCTGGACCCCCTCTGCTGTCCACTAGTTGACTTGGCTTCGCAGTAATATTTTTTGTGGAGACAGCTGGTCGAACTACAATCGAGTCCAGAATATCGGGCTCTTCTGTCCTGGTAGGCCCTTCTTGTGGCGGGGTGATTGGATCCAAATGTTCATAATCATTATCAGTATCGCAGCTAACTTTGGATGTACCATGTATAGCCTCCTGGTCCCATGCAATCTCCATTTCTTTGATCTTCTCATCGCTCTCTTCTGCCAGGGAGCTATACTCGTCGATGATCACATCCGGTGATCTGATTTCCACTCTACGTAGTGGGTCAAATAACCGGTATATTTTAGATCCACTCTCTTCCTCAAATCCGCTCAGAATACATTTAACGGACTTAGGATCCAGTTTCCTTCGCTTCTCTTTCGGTATGTGTACCCAAGTTGTCGACCCAAATACTCGCAGGTGCCCAATACCTGGTACCCGTCCAGTCCAGTGCTGAATTGGTGATATATCACCATGGCTCCGTGAAGGCAGTCTATTGTGTATGTGTCCCGCAGTAAGTATTGCAGGTCCCCTGAACTCCTTTGGCAGTTTTGAATCTTCTAACATACATCGTGCACTCTCAACTAGTGTTCGATTCATTCGTTCAGCGAGACCATTCCGGGCTGGACTATACGGCGTGCTAACTCTATGCTGGATCCCAGCACCTCCCAGGTATTTCTTGAACCCTTGGTTCATATACTCACCCCCACCATCACATCAGCAAAAAAATCAACCTGCGCCCTGCTGCGTCCTGCCCTCCCTGTGCGCTGGACGTTGCGGGCGCATATAACGTAAACTCCAGTTCTGGGTGCGGACGTGGTAGGCGTCTGTCTGGACGCACCGGACGCAACCAGAAGCTGTCCCCCCCAGCAACCCTGCGCCCTGCGGACAACCCTACCGTCCCGTTACACCCCATGCACCCCCCTGCATGATGCCCCTTTCCTGACGTCCTGCGACTTCAATCTCCTTCTCCCTAACAAGCCCTACAACCCCCCCCCCCACCGGGTTTCCTCCTATGTTACTGTGCTCCCTCCGGATTCCGTCC
>Ga0307517_10001520_pt1 | contig 38636 bp, 49 predicted proteins | sample 23_EM_MG_FD_194515 | JGI IMG/M metagenome (GOLD analysis project Ga0307517, IMG submission 194515) | Populus trichocarpa ectomycorrhiza microbial communities from riparian zone in the Pacific Northwest, United States - 23_EM | ecosystem: Host-associated > Plants > Roots > Unclassified | place...
ATTGTGACGTCATATGACGTAATGACTTTTGCACATGACTCACATTATGAGTCATGAGTTTCACGCGTGTGACTCGTTTGAGCACATGACTTGGTTTATGAGTTTTGATTGGTTAACGGAATGTTGGTGTAACAATCCTATTGTTGAGCACGTATGCAACAGGCAACGACCGTCGCTTCTTGCGTAAGCGAGTCTCGCTTTTCTGCACCAAGGCGTAGGAAGGTACTATCTCTTCAGATAGTAAGATGGGTGGATTGTCGGGTTCGATAGAACTATCACAATAGTCCTATGTTCGGGCGACCTGTCGAGACTATCACAATAGTCTCCAGGTTCTTAGAGCGTAGGCTCTCGTAGAGGAGTAGTGTATGTAAAGAGAATAAAGCGTAATCGTATTGCAATATCTTAAGTGTAGAAAAGTACTTAGATGGTTGCGTGAAGATCCTATCTCTTGGTCGGAACCAAGCTCCTTTTATAGGCATCTTCCCACAACCCTAACCCTGGTGACTCGTCACCATCATATAACATAGCCCCCATGACTCATAATTAGTCATGGTGCGAAATCCATCAGCTGATTCTTACAAATCAACTGCGCACATCCTTTTTACTCGATCCAAACCAACAAACCCGATCATACGCTCGAATGAGTCGTATGCGTGAAAACCCATGACTCGTAACCTGAGTCAGGTGTGAAATCATTACATCGTATGACGTCACTATCGTGACGTCATGAAACCTTTAACCAATCATAATCAACTGATGACTCGCAAGTGCGCAGTCATGTGAAAGCTATGAGTCAAGTGACTTCATAGTGCAAAATCCCAACATACCTTATGACAAATAAGTATTAGTCATGTGAAATCTGCCTTGCTTTAGTCACGATTTGTGACACTTTGTGACTTTGATGCAATCTATTCCCTGTGAGTAGTGGGTCAATAGTGCCTGACAGAATAAATGTACAATTTATAACAATATAATAATTTCATGCTTCAAGCTGTTGGTAATCTTGTACTAGCAGGAATTGTCCACTACTCACATCTAGGTTGAAAGAAGGACAAATAACTGAAATAATTTACAAGTAGGAGTAGAGATTTTCATTTGTATTACCAGAGGTATTATAGAGGAATGTAAGTGAAGTAGCATAATTGGCATAAGAGGCGATGTTGGAATTATGGGAGCATGAAGGAGGGGGCAATAGTGGCTTGCCTATAAAGGTTAGTCATTGGTATACGACAGACAAGGAGGTTCTTAAGTGATAATGATAACTGATGGAGAAGTTTGAGAAACAACCATCTCAGGTTCTCAGACAAGGCTGCTTGGATAAAGGCTGTTCAGGGATAGAATGAGTTGGTTCTTCGGCTAGATCTGGGTTGCAAGGATGGATGATGTGATATTCGGAAGTAATAAAGTGCAGAAAGGAATACTGGATAGTATGAAGAACAACTTGAAAGGGACTTTGAATGAGGAGGCAGAGCCCTTATATATAAAAATAAAATCCAACATAACCTAGCCAAGACATGACTCATGCCCACCTATCAGTCAGGTATCCATGAAATCCAGGCTACAATACAATTTATTGTAAATCAGTGAAAAGAAATGTCTTCTAATAATCCAGTAACAAAATAACGAACATCAAAGAAACCAATCTGCTCCCAACATCTATCCCATCAGGTAACCTGCTAAGAGGAACATGTGCTATGTTTTGTGCCTGATACTTGTATTCTAGGATGGTCATGAAATCTGTAAACACAAAGTAGAGAACGGGATATGTTGATATAGCACAATGCATATTTATGCTATAGGTGAAAACACACTTATGCTGGGACAGTGCCAGTGGAATTGCGGATGCGGTGTATAAGATTCAAGCAGGGAGCAGGGAAAGACCAATCTACACAAACGTGAACTGGGAACATGTAATCCTTGGTGTTTTAGGCAAGAAACTGTTGACTCCTGTGGCATTGTTAACTATTTCAACTCAATTACTGCACCTTTAGTTGTTAATTTCACTCTTCCCATTCCCCTGTTTGTTCTCATTCTAGAAAATAGTCTACTATATGCATAGAGCTTTATTACATGTAGTGACTATTGTGAATCAATGGTCCCTTTGTTGATAGTAGTATGTTCAGATCTTCAGAACTGGTAGCAACTTATTTTGAATTCAACACCATTGTAACAATCCCTTATAGTTTGTTGGGGATCTGATAAATAGTCTCTGTTGAATTGATAATAGATTATCTTGAAAGTGAGGAGAAGACCCTTTAAATCATGCCTTAATTAAGGATAATAGGGACTGTTATCTAAACCATAATGGATCCGCTAAAAGTACTCGATGGTTTGTGTTGTGGCTCCATTCTGTAGGCTTGCATTGATCTCCACATCAATTGTAGGTGCAATGCAATAGAAAGTAAAAGAATATAAAGAAAGAGTTTATTCATAAAGCTTGTACAGCGGAAAGTAGTTACTAGTAGCTGGTATAGTTATGATCTGCTTCTTAGCTTGAAAAGTCGTCTAGTTATATTTGATCTTCACACTACCCTTACCCTGATGAGTCATCCATAGTAGTCATCCCCCTCTTATGACTCATAACAAGTCATATTATCAAATCCATCAGCCCACCCCTCTGAGGTATCTGCACAACAACTTTTAACCAATAACAACTCATAAATCAAGTCTTTGGTCAAATGCGCCACATGCATGAAACCTCTAACTCATAATATGAGTCATGCGTGAAAGTAATTACATCTTCTGACCTCACCATTGTGAGTTTTAACACATTCCACTAATTATAACCTAACTATAACACACTGCAACCTAGGTATGTGAAAAGCTATAAGTCAAGTAATTTCATAGCATAAAAACCCCACATTCGTATAACTCATAAGTATTAGACATGTGAAATCAGCCTTGCTTAGTTACTATTTGAGATACCTTATTGGGTAAATGACAAAAACCAATAATGTGGACAACAGAGAACAAGGTAAAAGCTAGATGTCGAATGAAAAAAGGAGCAAGAAGGGAAGGGATAGTGTTCGTTACGGGGCCCCGAAAAACGCGGGCCCCTGGCCCAATTCCCCGCCCCGCCCTGCTGAACCGCCTGGGGCGGGGCGTGTTTTTTTAGGGTTCCCTGCCCCTGCCCCCGGCCCCGCCCGTTCCCCAGACGGGTCCCCGTTAAAACATGTGGGGAGAAACGGGCCCCATCCAGGGAATGAGCGGGGACTCACCCCGGACCGGGCCGGGGTGGGGATTACCCGCAAAATAACTCCCCCGGCCCGTTGTAAGGGCGGGGCCTGGCCAGTGAAAACCCGCCCCGCCCCGCCCCGTAACAAACTCTAGGAAGGGAAGGGAAAGATTGTATCAATTTTGGAACAGTTTTAATTTCTGGTATTGTTTATTATCAAACCTCAGACCTCGTGTAGTTTCTGATAGAATTTGTCTATAAAGATTAGTGCTAAGCTAAGGTTTATCAAAAGATATTGTTATCTGCTAGGTACACATCACTTAAGAGCGTATCTTTGCCTCTCGCCCGGTCTCCTGTGACAGTAGACCAGCTAAACAGTCGAAACTAGATTCTCGCTGTGCCCTTTAGGCTGGTTGGCCACGCCCTCAGTAGTGCACTTCACTGTGGCTCCGGTCGTAGTGTACTGCCCCGTGACTCCGTTCATGGCATCCTCACTGGACAGGAACTCCGTGTCAAGCCAAGCCACTCCAGCCCCCTTCACATTAGCGAGGACTGCCTGGCGAAAGTGCCAGCGGAGAAGGTCATCGACCGGCCGGAGTGGATCATTGAGGAATGTCTGGTCAAGATGGTGACCAGCGATATGATAGAAACTGGTAGCAGGTGAGAAACACATGATCTTGTAGTTATCCTACACTATTGTTAGCCGCGAAGACCTGGGGAGCGACCTATTCTCACATCAGGATTAATTGTCAGATCATAGTATGTAAAAAAATCTACCATATCGCTCCCGAGCAAGATCCCGTTCTGTACCGAATTTATGCTTTCATGGGTCTCATCGGCAGGGGGAATTGTAATCGAACGACTGTATTTACATTCATTCCAGTTCTCCTTGTATGCCAATGGGAATATATGAACAGCTTCGAAGCCAATCCACCAGCCAAAGTGAGCGAGCACTGCTGGCCTGCCTGTTATAATGCATCGCCCATCTCGCTCACATACAGCCTTACAGAATGATGCAATATCAGCTCCGGATGGCAACGAGGTTGTACCAATCAGCGGAACTTCGTCAGTGACAGAGATGGAACCTATTTTGAGTGAGAAGTGGTTGATGATTGAATGACAGAAGAAACCTACCATTGGTAACAATATAGTAATTGCCTGGCTGGAGTTGTTGTCCATCTCTCTCAATCAACCATCCACGGTCATTGTGTACTTCAAAAGTATCGGTAAAGCAGCAGAAAACCTCGAGCATAGAATAGAGATTGGAGTTTGTAGTGCCTTCTGCGGCATAGAGGCCTCCGAGCGCGGTAGCATAATTGTTGGAAGCATAGAGGTAGGTATTACGCCATGCTGAGCGATCGAGGATAGGGATGTTGGATTGCCTATATTTGTCTGTTAATGCTGTGGTTCTAACAGGGCATGGGGAAGCGAGGAGGACATGTTCTGGCAGAAAGAAATGGAATGTTAGAGCTCAGGGAGATGCAAGGAATCCTTCAATTGACCAGAAGGCCCGGTCTTGGATGTCGTGGGTAAGGTTATAGACAACAGAAAAAAAGCAAACTTTTCAAACCTTAAATCAGGGCCGGGTAATAGTTCCGTATATGAGCGCAAAACCCTGAACCCTCGGTTGGCGCAGCATATCGTACTTGGACCCCCACCGCACAACTCCCTCCTAATAGAGGGTTTGCGCAAGGAGACCTAGGTGGCAGGAAAACAGGTTATTTTCTGTTAACCTAAAAGTCTTGGACACCCAGGTGGGTAGTGAGACCTGGAAGCAGTGTAAAATAGGGCTTTTCAGGCCTGAAGAAATCCAATCACTGCAGAAAGATAAATCAGCAGCAACACAGTGCTCTTTTTACATTTTATTAAAAGATTTTACTCATGATAATATTAGGCATTCAGTAGTAGATTATCACCTGTTATAGCAACCAGTATGGCCAGTACCCAACCCGTGTATCCAGGAATCCTAATTTGAGAAAGGAACAAATTTGAGGGCAAAGCGATATTACCCTACTCAATTCCCATCTTCTAGCTACCAAGCTATCATACCTAGACCTGGTGCGCAAACTCATTCAGAGACCTAGGTCTCTTTTCCATTAACTGCCACGTAGGTCCTCTTGCGCAAACTCTCTAATACCGCATTCAGTAACCGACATGACAACCAAGGCAACCATTTCCCATGACTAGTGGGTGTCTCGAGTGTTGGTGGGGCCTGGGCGAGCGGCAACCCCCACATCGTACTTGTTCAGGAGAATGGTATCAACCTCTAATACACTGGCCAGGTGCTAGATTTTCCCACAGAGAATTCTGGGTCGAGTGCTCCCCTTGTATTCACCACGCAAATTGGTCAATTGGGTATGTGATGGTTTGATTATATGGTGGTGATGGCATTGGCTGGTGCCGGGACGCTTTTTGTATCATGTTTTCTATTGTGCTCTATTATCAGTAAGCTATTGGATGAGGAGAATATAACCCACCGTCCGAGGTTGACTTCTGAGAGTTTAGCCATGTCTAGAATACGAGAGTTGTGGCGGACTTCAACAAAGATTGGCAAGCTGATGCCACTCTCCTGGCTGCAGATCCTCACCGGGGTCTCTTTTTTCTCCTTTCCTTCCGATCCTTTCCCCCCCTCCATCAATCTTTCCTCTCCTGTGGGAGAAGCCCTATTACTGTATGTGACTACGCCAAGACGTGGCTATTGTGAATCACCGGTACTCCCTCCATTTGTTACTGGACATGGTACCATAATAACTTAGAAGGTACGAGAAGGGTGTCGGAGAGTTCACTGTAGAACCATTGGCGACTCAGTGAATGATGCGAGAAGTGGGGCCGAAGGCTCACCCACTCCCGCTCGGGGAAGCAGGGAACGAGAAACGGTGAAGGAGAGGAAGAGTGGAAGTAATGGAGACGATGCGAGATATGGAGGAAATGGTGTGATAATAGTCAGGAGACTCCAAGAAGGGTCTCCCGCATCTTTTTGTATTTAAGGGCGCCGTTCACGCATAGTTGTAGAGCTGCAGGTCACCGAAATATTAGTGTTGCTCCGAAATATGGTGTTCTATTGCGTACCTCTTGGTGTTTTTTCCTTATAATACGTTTCATATGTATATTTCTATTGATGATGTCGTAGATTTCTCTACTTTGTATGAGTTCCCAGCTTCACCTGTACACGGCGGACATTACTACAGCTAAGACATAATTGCCTATATTTCATTAATATTTCATGATAACAATTAGAGGTTTTCTTATGTGTTTCCTTATCTGGTGTTCGGGATATCACGGTTGTTTATGCATTACTTTATCCATCTTTCATGGTCATATCATGCATGATTATTCCTAATTATTCCTTCACACCTGTATGGATTTACGCAAACTTTGTTGGGATTTTCTTGGCAGGTTTACCGGGTCAAACATGGTTCGCACTTATGTTTTCCCTTATGTTTCTTTGTTATATGGAGAGCAGGCTTCCTGTATAAATACTGAGGTTACCGCCCATCTCGCTTAGAAGAATAAGAACCAGAATACCTACCAATCTCCTCTCCTACCACACAACTCCTCCTCACTTAGCGTGCAACCCAACCCCCTCGCACTTTTGTAGTATTATCTACATAGCAGTATAGATTGTGCACCATAGCCATATTTTGAACACCTCTTTGTCACTTGCCGCCCATTTCTCCCAATATTTTGTTAGTGGCGTCAATCCTGGTACTCATTCACTCCGTGTTATCTCAATATTGGAAGTCGGCTAGCTCAGACATATTGTTAACATTACCGGTACTCGCTCTGAAGTCGGATCATTCACCCTTCATTCGTCTTTCCGGAAAACTATGCCAGATGTGGGGCCGAACCGGCAGCAACGCCGTAAAGGATTTCGGTGAGGTATAGCGGTGAAGAACTCAGCCATCTGAGAGAATGGTCTCAGAAGATATCTAAATGGCGTGATTGTATTATGTGGACTCCTGGAAGAGCCACCTATCTTTTTTGTATTTAAAGTGTTTAGAACTCCCGAAGTTGTAGAGAGGACAGGTCACCGAAATATTACTCTGTCCCCGATATCTTTTGCTCTATTGTTCGCTTCTTTGTACTTCTTCATCAGTCTAGTTGGTTCCTGTCATATCCCGACCTCGCAACATTAAGACAGTATTACAGATCCACATATAGGGCATTTAGTCTATAACCGACAGCATGGGCTGATGTTTTGAATGGAGTGCAACTTCTCTCGGCCTGAAGCCCCAGTAAGTAGGGTACAGTAGCGGATTAAAAATCAAGCAGGAGGCAGCAGATCTCAATCAGGACGCAGAAAGTTGTGGAATAGAAATGACAAACCACAATTTCCTCCACTCAGCCCTCGCGTTGCGGCTCCTAGAGCTGTACCGGACATAACCCAGACTCGATCATGCCCTGCGCTCTAATTTAAAGAAATAGCCACAGCGGTGGGAAACTACCTAGAGGATCTATCCATCCGGCGTCTGAGCTCCTTCCTCCACTAAGACACCACAATTGCCACGGGCTTCCTCTCATGCAAGATCTATTTCTCGCTCAACTCGCCGACAAATTACTTCACGGACATCACATACCCAAACTGTCCCCCTCTCCATTCAATCTCCTTCCGGCCTGTAAACACATGTAATAGGGAAGGACATCCTCAGTTTCCACCGCGTCTGCTCGCTCACCTTCCTCCTCGCCCTCAACCTCCATCAGCCATGCCGCATCCTAACACGCGCCCTTAGTCTTGAACCAATTAGCAAGGGCACCGCCGGCAGCTCCGGCATCATCATCCCGATCTCCTATTTTGACCTAGATACGACCGGTTTCAAACTCCCTCACAATGGGGGGCTTCACCGACGATGGCGAGCATCCATACAGTAGGCGCCCGGTATTCACCAGCTACAATATGGGCAATGTAGACGGCATAAGAACCTCACTCGCGCAGGTCGAAGTTCGACCTAGAAAAAGTGGTCAATCGCACCACAGAATTCAACCATTGAGAACCACCCGGAAGGCCAAGAGCACAACTGCCGCCGGTAAAAGACCCCTCCCCTGACAGGAGGAAATTGAACACCTGCATCTAAACAGGGCATTGAAGGATACTATGGAGGAGCTACTGGATGGGTGGAGAATACGCGTGGATCAGGGCGCTTTTGAGCATGTGGGTGTGAGCTGGGATAGGTATCATAGTATAGGGGGGAAGTTGAAAAGATGGAAGGGGACGGGGTGGAGGATGAGGGGGGAGAACAAGAGGGAGGTCTTGTTTCTGCAGCTTAATGAGGGGTTTGGTCCTTAGATTGCTAGGGAACAGAGTTGGTGTGAGGCTCTAGTTCGAGTGATTGGTTGTGATGGCATGTGAGGAGTTTGTACCTTTAGGCTAGGAGGCCTAAACAGAGAGCGCGCAAAAAAACATGTCATATCGTACCTGTATCATAACATAGATGCTCACAAAGGCAACTCTCCATGAGGGAAGAAAAAAAAGGTCTTGTATTACCAAGCATACTACCTACAAAACGCTCATTATGCAAAAACCAGCTCAAACTAGAATATAGATAAGGTATCGGCGCCACTGGGGAAACAAAAATAAAGTCAATAATTGATGAAAATTCATAACAACCTCCCAGTTATGGGATAGCTCTCTTAATTCTGCGCATGATAAGTGCCTCTTGTTGCTACCCTCACTCCATTTCCATTCCCACTGCCAGGGGATCTTCCACCACCCCTCCTGCTACTTCCGCGCCTTGGAGTATTTAGATTCCGCGGTGCGGAAACAGTCCTATAGTCGTCAGCGGAGAACTGGGGTCTCTGCAAGATCACTTGGGAGCCACCCTAGGCGGGAAGATTTGCTGTCATCGCCTGGTGGGGATGAGTATACCTAGAGACAACTGATTTTTTTTTTTGCGAGATCGCGGTGGAAGGCTGTGATTCTAACTGTTCGATCCAATTCTTGCACGGCCGAGCCCGCTGCCTCCACGATGGGGCGAGTGTGCGCCCTGGGAGCTACTGCGGCTACCCTCAGTGGCAGCTGTGATAAGGGTGCCTATGTGTTGGTGTGGTGTGGGAGAGGGCGTGTGCCTATCAAGAGCAGCGGTGGCATGAGGGGGTTTGGCTAATTCAATGACTTTTAGATTCCACGATTTTTTGGCGATTGGTAAGGTTTAGTACACCCGAGACCGGAAGTGCCATTCCTCGGAAAATTGTGAGCACATGTGACTGAGCCTTGTGCAGCTCATAAAGGTTTGGTCAAAAGCTACATCCGATGGGGACTGTCTTGTTGTCCTGGGCAGGAAGACAAGACTTCCTCTGGTGGTGATTGGAACTTTGCCGGAATCCTGAATGAAGACGACTAGATCACCCATGTTGAACCACCGATTGTGTAATCTGTGCTCCGCATCACTAGGATTTAAACATGGTTTGCAGGGAATGCCTTTGGTACTCCTAGGCTTCGGTCTTCCGATTTTGGCAATTATTGATCTGCAGCTGGCTCAATCTCTCACTGACATGGCCGCCATCAAGCTGCTGAGCCTCAAATGGGTCCTTCTCGTAGGTTCTGCTCTGAATGCTCCAGGACAGATCCTGGATTTCATGAACCTTAACGCTGCTCTCTAATGGGTTGCGAAAGTCTGTGTCTGAATAAGGATCTGCTTGTTAGTTACTCTGAATCTTCTTGAACAACTGGGGGAATTTGGTGATATACCCTTTGTCAATGTCGGCCGCCTTTTGTGAGAACTCTCATTCGTTATATCCGCTGCAAGAGTACCCCGAGGCTTTTGGGTTTCTCAGCCTCGAATTACCAGTTTAGTCGTAGGTTAAGAGAGTTATTGTCAGCGGCTGCTGTAGAAATTGATTTAGTGGCGCTAAAAACGATCAGATTAGGTTTAAGCAGGCTGGAAAGGATATATGGCGGTGTGTGACGGGTAAACTGTGCGGCTTTTATAAAAATATCTTTACCAAGATTCGGCTAGGGCCTTTCCTATACACCGTTAGCATCCATCTCATGCACCTACCCGAAGCATAACTACCCACCATGGTAGATATCCATGATATCGGAATCATGTTTAACCACTTGCATAGGCTTACCATTGTTGAATTCTTGGAGAAAAAAGTACGAGAACCCTCGGGAAACTCTTCTGCCAGAGGAATGACAGATTACTCAAAATTAACCTCCGATGTTCACCAAAAACCGCTGCGACAACAGTCAGGGCAGCGTAGTCAGTTCCAATGTTTAGCCAGGACATATTCCTTGCCCATAGACCCTTCACCTGTCCTCTTCACTCCCTTCAAGATATCAACGCGCAAACCGACATCAGCAGTGCCAATTATGATATCCATCCTTTTGCTTTAGGTATTCTCCACTCTCTCAGCCTTTATCACCAAGCGTCTATATTATTTGGGTTATGGGGGGCGGGAATTACCTGACCGTTGACCTCCCTCTGGTATCAGAATGGTTCATCGGGTACGGTAGGTAGGACCTCATTGTATGGAGGATGAAGGCGGTGCGCAGTGTGGTAGTGGGGTATCGACGATGGTGGGGGCACCGGCGATGATACGAGTGTCGATGATAGTGGGGTGCGCCGACGATGGTGGAGTTGCTGGTGGCGATAGGGTTAAAGACGGTGGCGGGTGCCGGCGTTGGAGCTGGTAATGCAAACACCTTGAAGGGAGACGGTGACTGGCTGGGAGACTCGAGTACTGTCGTTGAGGATTATGAAGGCTGCTGGACCAAAGCCGGCAAGGCAATTAAGGCTGCCAAGACCCTTCCGGGATACCTCATAGAATCTGAAATTGTAAGGTTAGGGGTTGGTTTTGAATGGGATGCGGAAATGTCTCACTGGTGGCATGTTACATTTGCATATTGCATATAAAACCGATTTCTAACTTTACAACCTCAGATTTTATGAGGTATGATATAACGGAGGAGTCTTGCAAACCTTAATTACCGGCTTTGGTACAGAAGCCTTCATGATCCACAACCATCGTACTCGAGTATATTTCCCCAGCGAGTTGCCCTCTCCCTCCAAGGTTTTTATATCACCAGCTCCATCGCCGGCACCACCGCCATCGCCTTAAACCCCATTACCACCAGCAACCCCACCATGCTCAATACCCAATTGCCATACTGCGCACCGTCGCCATCCTCAATACAGCGACGTCCTGCCAACAGTATTCGATTAACTATTCCGACACTACGGGGACGCAAGCTGTCTGGTAATTTCCGTTCCCCATAGCCCAACTGAGATGAATTCTTAGGGACTAAAGGCAAAGAGAATGGAGAATAAGAAATGTAAAAAGATGGGTATCATCATTGGCACTGTTGGTGTCAGTTTGTACGTTGATATCTTGAAGGGATTGAAGAGGAGGCGAAGGGGCTATGGGCAAGGAATGTGTCTGGGGTACACGCTGGAACTCACTACGCTGCCCAAACTGTTGTTGAAGAGGTTTTTGGTGAACATCGGAGGTTAATTTTGAGAAATGTGCCATTCCTCTCGCAGAAGGGTTTCCTGAGGGTTCTCGTACCTTTTTCCAGAGAGAATTCAACAATGGTAATCCTTTGGAAGCTGTTAAACATGATTCCGATAGCGTGGATATCTACTATGGTGGGTGGCTATTTTTCGGGTACGTGCATGAGATGGATGCTAACGGTGTGCAGAAAGGGAGGGAGCCGAATCTGGGTAATAGTATTGTTATAAAAGTTCAGCAGTTTACCCGTCGTCACACACGCCCATATGCTATTGCTAGTGTGCTTTAACTTAATCAGTTTGTTCTTAGCAAGACTGCATCAAGTTTATAGCGGTCATTGTCGATAACCGTCTTAACCCATAGCCAAACTGGAAATTCGAGGCTCAGAAGCTCAAACTCTCGGGGTACTCTCGCCGCGGATATAACAGATGGGAGTTCTCGCAAGAAGCGACCGACAATGTCAAAGAGTATATCACCAAGTTCCCTTGGTGGTTCATGGCGATTCGGGGAAACCAAGGTGGATCTAAAATTCTGACAAAAACCTTTGCGACCCATCGGAGAGGACAGCTGAGGCTAATGAAATCCAGGATCGGTCGACGGGTATTCAGAGCAGAAGCTTCGAGAAGGAACCATTGGAGGGTCCGCAGCTTGACGGCGGTGCTGTCTGAGTGAGATTAAACCAGCTGCCGATCGATAACTACGAAAATTAGAAGACTCGAAGCCTAGGAGTACCAAGGGCCGTCCCCGCAAACCATTTTTTAAATCCTAGCGATGCGGAGCACAGATTACACAATCGGTGATTCAGCTTAGGAGAGTTATCCGATGTTGGGAGCTTGGGCATTTTTATTCAATTATTCAATTTATTTTTTGTTTGCCTAGTGGAGTTGATACCTTAATTGCATTCTAGATTAACTCTGATTGAGCTGGTTTTAGATAATGAAAGGAGTTTTGTGCACGGCCTGTTTGGTAATATAAGATCTTTTTTTTCTCTCCCCCCCCCGGAGAGTTGCCTTTGTGAGTGGTGATGGGGTGGCTACCGGTACCATAGCTATTTTATGATACAAGGATAGCATGTTTCTTTATTTAGACCTCCCAGCGTAAAGTTACAAACCCCTCACATGCCATCACAACAAATCACTCGAACGGATGTTGGACTTAGTTTTATCCACCGTACAGGAGTAGTTTCTTTTACTCTTGTTTGCTTCTTTAGGGTGCGTCTGGTTGCAACCCGAAACCTCAATAATGGCCCTCATTATAGAGTTTTGAGGGAAAACATCATTTTGTGATAAAGTGTCGTGTCTGGTCAACACCGAGTGGCAACAATCAAGTTGGAATAATGGGCCCAAAGTGAATGTTTCCAAAAAATAGAAAATATATATTTTTCACAAAACTGCATAATTGAAGAACCCTAACCCAACCACACTGATGAGTAGTTTGTGACCATATTTCATTGCATATTTGATGTAAATGTAGAATATAAATAATATGAATAGCTACAATGCCTGACCTGATCACTTCTACAAACTTCAATGCATTTACTGTGCACAAGTGGACTTATAGGAGGCACCTATGCTGGCTCATTCTGTCAAAGAAGCCTGTTGAGCATCACCATTAAGTAGCGGAGAATATATTTCTTGGCTGTTATCCGTGTGTCAACCAGACATGCCACTGTGACTTTCATTTGGCCAGATTATGCTAACTTGAGAAAACTCTAGTATCCGGTTGCAACTTGTGTTTTGAGATTATTGCACTATTTCAAAGCAACGACCGCCAGACGTACCCTTAGTCTCCCTTTACTTTCTTAATTTCAAAGCTGCGCATGGTGGAAATTATGCTCTCGGATATGTACTCTCTATCTTCGTGAGTACGACAGCACTTCCTAGTTCATACTAGTTTCACTTCAATGCCGTCAGAGTCTAAGCTCAATTCATTCGTTTTGGATCTTTCATTTATTTTTGCTGCTCAATCAGTCACTCATAGATGTAACTCTATGCGCATTAGATTTTTTCTTTCGTCTTCTTTTTGTTTCCTTGAAGTTCTTTTCTACAGTGGATATGTGTTCTTGTTGCGCAGCATAAATACCACGCTCTTCGCTTCCTTAGAAAATCAAGCTTCTTCTTTCTGGTCCGCGGGAAACATACACATCAACACCGGAGCCTCTCACGAACTCTATTCCCTAACTAACAATCTAATGACTGAACCCTCCATTATGCTGGAACAAGGCCCCCCTCTTGTTCTCCCCTCCATCTACCACCCCGTCCACTTCCTTTCTTTACAGCTACCCCCCCATACTTCCTATCCCCGCTCGCATCCGCGTGCCCAAAACTGTCCTTATCCGCGCGTATGCCATACCCATCCAATAACTCCTTCATCTTACGCGGCATGAACGGCTACAGCAGGATTCCAGCGATGTGTACTGCTTCGGTGGAGAGGTACACTGGTAACTACTGCTGTGAAGGGTCTGGGATAGCCTAGGGTGGGGCCTGCTAGAGGCGCGTGTTTGTCTAGAATAAATTAGTTACCGCTGGGGGGATGGTAAGGGGAAATCGCTTCGATGCAGTGCTTGACCGCTCGTTCCAGGCCGAACTTCGACCCGCGCTGGCGAGGTTCCTAGGCCGTCTATATTGCCCATCTTGTAGCTGGCAAATACCGTGTGCATGCTGCAGTCGCCGTAGTCGGTGAAGCGCCCCTTGGTGAGGGAGGTAGAAGCGCGTGGCATCCAAGCCAAATCCTAAGATCGCGAGGAAGGGGCCGGCGACGCCGCCGGTGCCCTGGTTCATTTTTCCGAGGTTCACGGCCCGGTGTGCATGTGTTAGGATCAGGCGTGGCAGGGGGAGGTTGAGGGCAAGGAAGAAGGCGGGCGATTATAATAGTTATTATTACCAAGGCCCTACGAACTGCGCACTATTTCGATGTTACCCCAGTAGATTGCACATGGCCCACACCAAGAACTATATTACCCCGCCGCAGCTGTAAGATGACGATAGCGCTTATTGGCAGGAACTTTAGTCCAGGATCACAAGTTCGCTCCAGAACCCCTACTGGGTCCCCCACCCACTGTGGAGATATCTTCACAAACACATATTCGGCTTGCTTTAATTAACTGTGAAATTCTATTCTGGTCATCTATCGAATAACTCATCCACGGTACTCCCAGAATGTATGGTTGACAATGAAGCCATACCCGAATTTGCCTCCGCCAACCCCCTTACCATCACTCAACCCACCCTGCTCTCCGTAAATAGGACACCCTTCTGATCCAATCCGGTTGTCCCTTTAACCTTCCCCGGACTAAGATAATGGCGGTACAGAGAGATTGAGGAGGACCAGTTGCGACAAGTCCCTTGTACCATTGGTCCAGGAGATGTGGATGTGCCTATCCTCAGGCAAATCCGGATTTGTAGAAAGGGAAGAAGTAGAATATCTCCTAATAAGGGCCCGTTTACCAATAGACGGCCGTCAAGCAACCGGAGACGGTGCCGACCGTCAAGGGAGGCTAAACGGTCGAAGAGCGGTAGGGAGAATTGATGGGTGTGTGTTTACCTAATACAGTTTGTAGTAGTGTGAGAAGTGTGATCCACAAACATGAGGTGTGCAACCAGGTAGCTTTCAATTCTCACAGTACTCTACAACCGAGATACTGGACTGACGAACAATTCTCTCTTACAATCAAAGGATGAGAATTTTGTTATTAAACTTACCCTAAATTATCAGAAAAGCAATTGCTAATTGTTCAAGGAAAAGAGAGCTTATTCATAGCTGCTCTTGTTATTCCAGACATGGAAGGTTGGTGGCATTTATGTGGTGCCAGTAGACGGTGGGTGCAATCCCGCGTCTTGAGCCGCGTCCTGTTTTGACCGTCTAACACCCAGATTATTAAACTGTTGAAAACAGGGTAAACAGTTTTGCCACGTCAATAGAGAGTTTGCGTTTGGGGACCTAGGTGCAAGAAAAATAGGTTAATTTATGTTAAGCAAAAAGTCTTGGACACCCAGGTGGATGGAGAGACCTGAAGGAAATGTAAAGCGTAGCATTTAAGACCTGGTGGGGTTTGATGAGTCTGTGACGTCACACTGGGGACTTAAAGATAACGAAGTGGGGGGTACGCAACATATCACCAAATCTCATTCAAAAGAAGAAAAATGACAGCCGACATGCCAGTTGGGTTCACAGTAATTGACCTGGACAGAGAGGAGAGTCAGCCACTGAACCTACCGAATCCAATCCCTCAAACGATATCGATATCCGACAATGAGCACCAGACTAGGGGACTGGTCAAGGGCAAAGCACCAAAATGGCTGACTTGGATGGACCAGGCACTCGTACGGCAAGTGATGGCCACAGATCCACTCAACTGCATTCGGGGAAGTACAGCCAGCAAATGGGCCGAGGTTTCTCTGTCTTTAGAGGAGCTGCAGCCTCAGCCAATATCTCCCAGTGCTGAATCAGGCAGGCAAAGGGTCAAAAAACTTGTCGAGATCTATAAGGTAAGTTAGAGTTCATCCTAATTGGGAGTATATGTTTTCAAGTGTGATAGATCTAAGAAACCATTAAACTAATACGGAAAGATTTATATTCAGAAAGCAGAACTCGCTTCCTTACGCAAAAGTGGAACCGATGAAGAGTTTACCAAGTTCGAGCTTAACATGGTTGAGCTATCCATACGTAGAGTTCGTTACGGGGCGGACGGGGCCCCGGAAAACGAGGGCCCCCGGGCCTTTTCCGCGCCCTGGCCCGCTCAACGGCCTGGGGTGGGGTGTCTTTTTCGGCATTCCTTGCCCCTGTCCCCGCTCAGGCCCCCGCCCCACCCATACCCCGCACCGGTCCCCGTTAGTTATGGGTGGTAACAAACGGGGCCCTGTCCAGGGAATGAGTGCGCGTGGGCCCCAGCCGGGGGTGGGGCGGGGATTACCCGAAAAATACCCCCCCGGCCCCGTGTAAGGGCCGGGCCTTGTGAGTGAAAACCCGCCCCGCGCCGCCCCGTAACGGACACTATCCATACGGTGGGATCAAAGTAGTAATGATCCAGGAATTCGAAAGATCGCGAAAGCAAAGGCCTTGCAACTTGAGCGTGATGGTAAAAAGGTGCTTGAGGATTCGATGCGAGGCTTGGTCAGACGAAGAGAGGAGGAAGTCGGTCAGAGTAGTGGGTCTAGAGGTATTTCAACTACGGGAGAAACTGGGCAAGCAAAGAAAAAACAAAAAAATCAGGCAGCAAAGAATATTGATAATATTCTACTTGAGTTTGGTGAAGAAATAAAAACCGATAAGGAAGAATTGAAAGCAATTGAAAGAAAGTAAGATCAAAAGCATGAGGATCTTAAGCATGGGATTTTAAGCTTAGCGGAGGAGATTAGGGAGCAAAGTGATAGGTGATCGCATGATGCATATCTGGAGCGGGAAGCAAGGAAGGATGAGCTGGTTTTGATTTTGGAAGCCTTAAGAAAGGATGGCGAGATTTAGGTTGTGTAAGTATTGTCTCTCTGTCTTGCTTGCCTCATACCCCTTCAATCAAATACTTCACATATACTTACTATTCTATGCAGGTTTCTTTAGGCTTTATATCTTTCTTTCGACATGTGACTTTCTTCAAGTCTGTTCTGTCTATCAACTTATCACAATCAATTATGGTCTTCATCTTGACTTTATATAGACTTGAAGTACTGTGTCTCCACCCATGCAAAGTGTTTGTAATAGGGTAGTTTCAAGTTGTCCGTCCTGATGGCCTGACAAGTACAAACTATGGATTGTAGCTCCTCTAATCTGGGAGAGAATTTGACCTGGGCTAATGGCCATAGAACAGGCAACACCGTCAGGGTCGGTTCTACAACCAGTTTTCAGAATATCTTAGAGTATGAGGCCAGAGAGATCTTGACTTGTCTCTGCAGATTCCCAACAATTCCCGCCACCTTTGTTAGGAGATTTACAGTCTACGACCATCTCCTATCGTCCTTGTATTAAGATAGCATAATAGTGTCTCACCTTGTTGAGCTTCTGGTTCTCACTCAAACCTGCAGTCCTAATATATCCCAGGATGGAACGGAGTGAAAATTGTCATCCTGTCTGGTCTAGCTCAAACGAAATAAACGCAAATACGCCACCAAAACAGCAATAGTGTCAGAGAGGATAATGATAGCGTGTAACTTGAGGTATATTCGTCGATGAGATACTTGCTAAAATGACGGTAATAAATGACGGTAATGACAGAAGTATATATGAAAAGCAAAGCACCATTCTCAGTCTTCCAACTATCACCACACATTTCCACTTTGTTCCGCAAATGCCTCCTTATCGCCTTGTCTATCCTTCAATGAAATAAACACTCTGTTATCCCTGAACAAAAGAAATATATGACAAAAGAATGGTTCCATCATTCCCGTAGCCTTCATGCTTTCCACTTGTCCTATCCATCCGTCAATGAAAACATCTTTCTTAATCTCCGTTCCATGATGAAACATAAGAAACCAACATCCCGAGCAACTTTTCCAATACAGTCTTCCTCGCAGTTGATCTGTCGGGCCGCTAGGGCCCCTTGACTGTTACGAACACTGCGCAGGAATTTCCTGTTGTCTGCAATCATCTCGAGTAGTCTTTTGCAGTTTTCTGCAGTCCCCAGCTGTCCACCACTGTTATCTGTTATCCCCCACCATCTCGGGCAATTCTATATAGTTATCTGCCATCCCCTGAGAGAAGTTGTCTCAGGTTATGAGACCTGTCATCCTTTCTAATCACGGCTGTCCATGGAATCAAAGAAAGAGGACAGACTACATTTTGTTGTCCAGCCTGGTCATTTTCTAAAGTTGCCCGACCCGTAGGAATGAAAGACGATTACTGACTACATTTTGTCGTTCTATCTCATCATGGGCTTTTGGCAGTCCCCCACCACATGCTATCCGGGCCTCAAATGTCTGCAACTATTATTTAGTCGTCGTATATTCTGATAAGAAAACATTTTAAGAAAAGTCAAATAATAGGAATAACTATCAGTTATGAAAATACTCCAATAAGCTTGGAGGTTCCAAAAGTTGCTCCTCAATCATTTCCTCCCCTTCCAATTCGTTGTCTTGATCATGTAAAAGCTCAAAATACTGTCTTATCTGAGGCCTATGAAGACATACATGTGCATTATGGAGGAGTGCTGGTACTCTAAACTGAACTCCAACAAGCTGTAGCAAATGTTTCTGATTTTTAACATAGTCAAGAAAGCCAAACAAGTTTACCATTTCCTTAAAGGCCCACTCAGCCACAATCCATAACCTTGACATTGTACGATTCCATAGCCTCTGGTTTGGCGTAATCTGGGCACCCTGGTATGGAGTAAGGAGAACATTACTGAGACTGTAGGCTGGGTCACCATAGACCTGGAGGGGGGTGCCATCCGGGGCATGCGTATGCTGCTGTAAAATCTTTAGTAGATTTGACTCCCTCCATAAAAAAGCATCATTTCTGCGCCGATCTACTGGACCAAATACATGGCTAATCAGGCCATCTGGACTTACAATAGCATGGTACTTTAAACAATGCTTCCTCTTCCAGCCATTGTAACAAGTACGCTGCCGTCGAGTTGGCCGAGCAATAGCACGAATGGTACCATCCACGAATCCCCATACAGTTCCTATAGGGGGGCCTTTTCTTTCGATCGTTGGTGCATATTGTAATAACCGGGCAGGGGTCAAGCGTTGATGATCCCATTCGAGAAGATGTTTCCACCTTTCATGAATCATAGACTGAATAGTTGTGCTAATTCGGGAAATGCGCTCAACCGACCATCCAAACTTCATCGCCATATCACTCAGTTGATTTGAATATGCCAAACCTCCTAGCAACATACACAAGGCTGTTCGTCTGTCCTCAATAATCTGATTTCGGCTATGACCTTTTCTGGTAGTTGTAATGCCTGTACCAACTCTTCCACCTCGTATCGTTTGAAACTTTTCCTTTATAAGCCTTTATTAACTCATTCTTTTACTCTTTTATTGTCTCTTTTCTGTGTGAATCACATTTGGACACCTACCGAAACAGGTTCTGCCATTCTCCTTCCTCTAGTCTATCCCGGTCAATCTTGCCACCCTCTTGCAGCGCACCTCACTTTCGCTGATTATTCTGAACCGACGCATGCCGCAATCGATAGAGGATTCTCAGCGCCAGAACTTTCTGATTAGTGTTCGTTACGGGGCGGGGCGGGGTGGTTTTTCACTTGCCAGACCGCGCCCTTACATGGGGCCGGGGAGGGTATTATCAGGTAATCCCCGCCCCGCCCCCGTCCGGGGCCCAGCCGCACTCATTCCCTGCATGGGGCCCCGTTTGTTACCACGTATTTTTAACGGGGACCCGGCTGGGGTATGGGTCGGGCGGGGGCTTGAGCTGGGAGAGGGGCAGGGAATGCCGAAAAAGACACCCCACCCCTGGCCATTGAGTGGGGCGGGGCGGGGCAAAGGGCCGGGGGCCCGCGTTTTTCGGGGCCCCGTCCGCCCCGTAACGGACTCTATTTCTGATTGTATCGATGTCTGGCTGGAAGCATTGCACTCGGATAGTTGGTTGAGGACTATCGGTTACAGAAATCATCTTTCACGATCTACCTATCATACAGTTACCCCACTGCCAAGATACCTGAACCTGATGCGCAAACTCATCTTTGCACCTAGGTCTATTTTCTGTTAACTTCTGTTGAAACATGTAACCTGAGATATTGTTTCATACTTTGTTTACAAATTGTCTCGCATGATTTCTGTTTCACGCTGTTTCACTAAAGACCATCTGAGGCACTTATGTCACCAGCTACTATTTGTTTTTGTGTCATGTGGAGGAAAACCTTTCCTAGTGTCTTTCTTGTCGTTCTATTGTTGTTCAGTGATTGTGGGATAAAAGACTGGATCTTTCCCTTATTGTTTTATGTGTATCGTACATCTTCGCTCGTTCACGTCTTCACTCTTTTTGTCTTGTCTAAATAGTCAATTTAATTGACCTCGTACTCGCATACTCAATTAAAAACTTCGACCTAGGTCCGTGAACGCAAACTCTCTAATTGGAATATGTTGCTGGTTGAGACGCCACCGTCTAGTTTCCCCACCAAAATCTCGAAACGCGACGGATCGGTCAACGGGCCCTAATATCATACGAGAGAAACTACAAGGGAAACGCCCAATGCCAAGCCCACTCCCGCACAGCCAATCATAGACCTAACCTAAACACAGTAGACAGTCATTAAGGCTAACCCATAGACATGGCCTAAGTGAGTAGCCGTACCTTAACATATCGTATAGCTTACAAGAACCAACAGCAACTGCATGGTATGGAGTAGTAAAGACAAAAAAACCAATAGCGCCGAATTTTAACGAGTAAGAGGGGAAACGCGACGGGATCAACCAAGGCTAAAACCTGTGGCACGGAAGCGATCTAGGCAGGGACATGGCCCTTCTTTCGAATATAAAATTCAACTTCGTCGGCAAGTCTAGCGGAATGACAAGAGCCGGGTTAACCGTCGCAGGGCAGTCTCCAGCATAGAATTCCCTCAGCGTTATGGAGGGGTCCGGTCCAGGATGAGCTGGGGGGGGGGAAGATGTCCTATAAATCATAATTCACACATTAGTTGAGCAATTGGAGGAACCACAGCATCCTCAAATTCGTTTCCTCCCAAAATTCGGGTTCCAAGCTAGGCAGGGCAAGTACCAACCTGCGTAGCCCAGAAACTGAATTTGAGGAGAAAAAGAACCGGAGGGTGCTACTATACTATCGAGTATTCGGTCAGGAACTAGGAACAAAAGAAAACTTGCATAATGATCGAGTAATTTGGGGCGGCCCGGAGTCACACGAGATATGGACAAGACGGCCACATGTTCCCAAGTATCCCGTCCACCCTGTAGGCACCGCCAGGAATGCAGTCCCGGGCGTCCCGGGCGTCTGTCTCAAGTTGTAGGGCAAGAGGGTCCATCCTCTGGGAAAGACTATCGTCTAAGAGGGTGACTGTAGGGCCCTACAGTCCTCGAGGTATCGGTAACTCCCGAATGGTACCTGCAGTCCTCGCCCGTCATCTGCAGTCCTCGCAAATTACCTGTAGGGCCCGCCAGTCACCTACAGGGCCCGCCCGTCATCCGGAGTTGCCCGGAACATTGCGCCACCTGAGACACCCGCAGTCCCCGCCAGTCCGTCCCGGGCTGTCTTGTGGACGGACGCTAAGATACCCGTCCGGACCTAAAGACGGACGGACTGGGCGCTTGGGAACACTGAAGACAGCACGGAGAGCGTCACCCTCAGCGGCAGGATAAACCTTCAGAAGTAGCACGACGCGCTCTTCTTTCCTAGAACCTACTTGCCAATGTCTAGCATCGGCAAGAAGCCTCTCACTTGGCTCAGTCCATCCCGCCTCCAGAACAACTGAAGGGAACCTGGCATCTCCCGGCCTATTGGGAGTACAACGCGGCACGAACGCATAATCCGGTCGCCTTGAGCAGCCTGCATACTTCCCCACAGTGTTATCACATTCTAGTGGGCAAGGTCAGCCTAGCTTCAGCATTTGAACTGGGGGGAATTAACAACATGCCTGGGGAGGCAGGCGTGCCCATTGTGTGTAACCAAACCGGCGGGACGAGCCCTTGCATCCCAGCAGCCATCATGTTTTTGGTACCGTAAAAACCGAAATAATTGAGACTGGCGCTAGGACGTCCAGAATTTCCTCCTTTAGATTAGGGGGAGAAAACACAGCGAGAAAGATCCTTCAGCCCTCGGCTGAGACAACAGACCTTACTAGGAGAGGCAACTCCAACGTCCTAGCCCCAATCTCAATTATTTCGGTTTTTACGGTAACCCATGAGTTTCCACATTCGTGCAATATCGAAGGCATTACCCTTGATCGGGAATTTTTCGGCGCAGAAAATCCTGTAGCAGTTCTTCATAGAAATGTAAAGATGGGAACTATCAATATTACAGAAAGGAGTATCAATGAATATTATTGCGGTGGCGTTGTCGTCCCCGCAGAGTAGCAACAACGGCGGGATATTTAGGGAGATTAACACTCTGTGGATGGGCAAGCGGTTGGCATCGGTCTTTGGAACCGAGCATCGTGTTGGGGTTTCTAGAAAGCTTAAACCCGTAGCGGGGTGATGTCGGGAACACAGATACACTGGGGAGTACTCTTCAGTACAGACCAAGATGAAACACTCAAGCGTACTTGTATCATAAATGAGCCTATTGCTACTACCAAGATCAAATAGACCCATAATCATGGTAAAAGGGATCATTACACTTGTTTTGTTTACTCAGAGTGACGACAAATGTTGGTTCTTGTTTCTACATTCACTGTGTAGACCTCTTCCCGACATCGCCCCCCACCATGAGTTTGCCCAATGGTTTTCGTGGTGGATATCCGGCCCTTCGGTGCACCACCCACTATGGTGGGTAGTTATGCATCGGGCGGGTGTCTGAGATCGATGCTAACTGTGTGTAGAAAAGGACGGAGCCGAATCTTGGTAAAGATATTTTTACAAAAGCCGGCACACCGCCATATGCCCTTTCCCGTCTGCTTAAACTTAATCACCTAGTTCCTAGCATGACGACATCAAGTTTACACCGCTAAACCGGAAATTCAAGGCTAAGAAACTCAAACTCTCGGGGTAACGTTACTCTCGCACCGGAGATAGCCAATGGGAGTTTTCACAAAAGGCGATCGACATTGACAAAGGGTATATCACCAAGTTCCCCCAGTTGTTCAAGGAGATTCAGAGAAACTAAAAAGGAGATTTTTATACAAACACAGACTTTCACGACCCATCCGAGAGCAGAGCCAAGGGGAATGACATCCAGGTTTCGGTCCAAGAATATCCAGAGCGGAATCCTCGAGAAGGAGCCATTAGAGGCTCGGCAGCTTGACGGCAGCGCTGTCGGAGAGAGATTGAAGCAGCGGCCGACCAATAATTGCCAAGATATGAACACTCGAAGCCTAGGAGTACCAGGGCTTCCCCCGCAAAGCATCTTTAAAGCCTAGCGATGCGGAGCACAGATTACACAATCGGGGGTTCAACTTGGGTGATCGAGTCATCAACATTCAGGATTCCGGCAAAGTTCCAATCGCCACCAGAGGGAGTGTCGTCTTCCTGACCAGGACTACAAGACAAAGCCCATCGGATTTAGCTTCCGACCACACTTTTATGAGAGGCCCAAGGCTCAGTGACACCAGGTCCCAATTCGGAGGAATGGCGCTTCCGGTCTCGGGTGTAGTAAACCTTACCAATCGCAAAAATGTTAGAGATTGACGATTTTAGGCTGCTCACCACAAACATACTTTCCGTTCCTGCATAAGGCAAAACCCAACTACGATATTTCTAAACAGACGATTTCTTCGACAGCGTTCCGCCACTGTTAGCTTCTTACCATCCAATGGTACCCTGCATGCCTGATGCGACAACATCAAACACAGATCCACCGACAATGAAACATAAACACAGTTGATAGCCGAATATCTACCTTACCCTCGGCGATAAACTGGATCTGAGGCAGATGGCATCACTCTACCCGCGGCCATGGAGCTCTTACCTCTGAAGTGTTACGGCAAAGCGAAACAGAAGGAAGACCTAGAGATGGAAAGTGGGAGAGCGATCCGGCATGCGGAGGAAGTATGCCGGGGGGTAGAAAGTTTTCTGTTGATGTGGATAAAAGGCAGCCTGTTCTTCCCCTTTTTCGTTTGTTGTTCATCTCACTCATCACATCTTTCTCTCACGGTCCTACGGTCATCACTTGTCTTGTCAAAGTCATTCGTTCTTGCACACCATCTCTTGACTCTTTGTTGTCCGCTGATATCTTTTGTCTATTATCGTTGTTCGTATCAATAAAAGTTTTGCGTTGCTCGGTAACTTAGGATTGGATCCACTGTACCTAGCAACCCTATAATTGTGGGAAAAAAAATCGTGGAATCTAAAGCCATTGAATTATCCAAGCTTCCCCCTACCACCGCTACTCTAGATAGACACACCCCCGCCCCCACGCCACGCGAACACATGGGCAGCTTTGGCACACCTGCCACCGGGGGTGGCCGCTTTAGCTCTGAGAGGGCAAACCCACCCCATGGTGGAAGGAGCGGGTTCGGTCATGAAGGAATTGGATTGAACAATTAGAATCACTGTCCTCTACTGGGACCTCAAAAAAAACCAAAAACAGTCCTCTCAAGAGATACTCACCCCCTTCAGGCGGTGGCGGCGGTGGCAGGACAGCAAATCTTCCGTTCTATAGTGGCTCCCCAAGTGATCTGGCAAAGGCCTGAGTCCTTCGCTGATGACTATAGGACAGTTGCCCTACCGGGGAATCCAAATCCTCCAAGGGGCAGAAGGAGCGCGAGGCCTGGTGCAAGAGGCTGCGGAAGCGTTGGGAATGGAAATGGAGTGACAGGGGGAAACAAGAGGCACTTATAATGTGCAGCATTAGGAGAGCTATTTGATAGTTGGCAGCTTGGCCATTTTTATCCAATTATTCAACTTATTTTTGTGCCTACTAGCGTAGATACTGTTCAAAATATGGCTACGGTGCACAATCTATACTGCTATGTAGATAATACTACACTAGTGCGAGGGGGTTGCGTTGCACCCTAAGTGTGGAGGAGTTGGGTCGTAGGAGAGCAGATTGGTGGGTATTCAGATTCTTATTCTTCTAAGCAAGATGGGCGTAGTGTTCGTTACGGGACGGGGCGGGGCGGGTTTTCACTTTGTGACCCGGCCATTACTCCGGCCCGGGGTCAACTCTGTGCTGATCCTCCCAGCCCGGTATGACAGGGGGCCCAGGCCGGGCTGCGGGGCGGGTCGCGTATTTTACTTTCCCCGCTGATTGCTAAGACGGCCCCCGTCTTCTCGTCCCCCACTCTTGCCCCTGTGTGGGGCCCCACTTATTCATACGAGTGATATTCTCTGACTAAACAAATAGCAGGTTAAACCTAAGGGGTGTTTGGCCTCTCAATTCTGATCTGAAATCACAATTTGAGATGAGAATTGGCTGGCCAAACACCCCCTGATTACTTCGTATGTCTGGTATAATGACTCCACTATTTGGATATTCAATATAGCAATCCGGCAACTATCTCAAAAGATAGGATTTGAATATAGTGCTTACATTATCATTATGATTTGGGCTTCTAGTTTGAGATAAATAGTGTTTGGAAATCGCTCTCAGTATATGATTGTAAGCGTATAATCTAGGTATGTTTCCAAGTACTTCTAAGGATATGATTCCGGGTACATAACTCTAAGCATATAGTTGTATAGTGGTGCATCCACGATTCCTATCTTCCTGAGGATATGGTCTCCGGCTTATCATTTCGTGATCTCATTCAGGGTGTATGGCTTTGGGCTTATGGCTTTGGGCATTCAGTTTTGGCCTTTTGATTCAAAGACTATTGGTTTAGTCGTCACATCTCACATGTCTTGCAAGCCATCCACCCAAATACTAGCCACGATTTAAATCTGATCTGAGGTTCAGGCAATCACTTACCCTAAACTTGCAGATAGTTGGTTAAACTGGGCGCTCACTATGGTGTATCAAAAGCGATAGTTTTAGGTGACTCTCTTTGGCGCATGGCTTTGGGCCTATGGTTTTGGGTGTATGGCTTTGGGCGTATGGTTTTGGGTGTATGGCTTTGGGCGTATGGCTTTTGGGGGCATGGTTTTGGGCGCATGGTTTTGGGCATATGTTTTTGGGTGTATGGTTTTAGGCGTATGGTTTTGGGGGGATGGTTTTGGGTGTATGACTTTGAGCATAAGGTTTGGCTTTGGGCGTATGGCTTTTGGGCATATGGTTTTGGGCGTATGGCTTTGGGCGTATGGTTTGGCTTTGGGCGTATGACTTTTGGGCGTATTGTTTTGGGAGCATGGCTTTTGGCGTATTGGTTTGGGCGTATGGTTTGGCTTTGGGCGTATGGTTTTGGGCGTAGGGTTATAGGCATATGGTTTTGGGGGCACAGCCTTGGAAACGCGGGCAGGCCAAGCTCCAAAGTATACACTCGCACCCAGCTATTCCAGACGGATAAAATCCTAAGAATCCATCTGGCATTGCGCGTGATCCGGGACAACAGGCTAGGCTTTGGTGTAAAGAAATTGAGAACTTACTGTGATTCGGACAACACAGCGAGGTATCTGGATTATCAAGATCCGGGACAGCGGGGTGTGAGTGTATAACCATACTAAATAGAAAAATCAATGATTAGGAACATTATTATACATTCAGATGCATGCGCAACTTCTGCCACCATTTAGGCATCCAATTGAACTTCCACAATGGCTTCCCCTCTTCTCCACATATGCATTGTGCACTGCTTGATGTGTAAAGTGGACAACACTACACCGATTTCCCATAAAAGAGCCAATATAATGTTCCACTGCATAGGAACGCATGAAAATAATGGAACCTAGAGAATATATCTTAGTCACTTATTGGAATTGGATAAGATGGGCGGGAGTCTCTACATACCAGGGGTACAATCAATCGTGACTCCAAGCTCAGGAAAGCAGGCATGGCCGCCCTCAAAGTCTCCGAATACTACTAGTACTATCGCACACCACCCATGGTATACGTCCTCCAGATCCTTATGGTTATTGGTATTCGCGTTGATCACAAGTGAGCGGGAGGTCCATATTCCAAATGCCTCGTCAACATTGTCAGCTTTCCCATCGTAAATTGTCTCATAGACTGCTGTGTATTTGGAATATTCCTCCGCGAGGAAAGTCTGAAATAGGGCCTCAATAGTTTGAGTCAATGGTAAAAGCTGTTGGCTGGATTCTTTTAGTGTGTGAATTGCGCATTTTGTGTTATATGACTGGGCTGGCCCGGGTCCAAGTTGAATATTCTGCGTTCGTGATCCCATTCGTGGAACCAAGGCACGGTGCCCAATGTCACAGCCTTTTGTTCTCAAAGTACCGTCAGGGTTATGCTCGCTGCTCCCGTTTCCTGCAGCAGAACTCAGAGTTGTAGCATCCTTCATACAACCACGCGCAGCCTTGTGAGTGGTATGAGCGCCTTCCATCTCGCTTGGCCTATAGCGCATCCGCGTACCGCTTGCACCATGTCTGGTATGATCTGCCGCTGTATTCCGTGACCCAACATATTTGTGTACCGCCGGTTCAACTTGCGGTAATAGCCAACATGCCTTGCTATTCCCAGCTTTGATTACACATGGGACGCCTTGCCCAAAGATAGTTTAGTATATAAGGCTAGTCTTAGCCCAGAGGATGAATTGCTTACTTGTCCTTTATTATAAGAATATCACCGGTCATCCGGTGTAATTGGGGTTTAATGTCCTCTTCGAAACGCTCCTTTAAGTTGCTATCCGGCTGCCATTTAGGTCGCGAAAGGATTGAGTCCACAAGGTCAAAATCGCCACATTGGTTGTATCTGGCGCGTGGATGATCTGGGGTTTTTAACCATGTCGGAAATATTCCTTTTTATTGAATAAACCTTATCCATATCAAGCCGTAGACATGGTGCCCCCGAATCTAATACAAGCGACGAGGAGATTAGTATATGCCCTAAATACAGATATGCGACTGAGTTGAAAGCTAAATACAACATTTGCTAATTGCAAGCGCCTACAGAGAGATCGGTTAAATAGCAGAGAATAACACACCTTTGGCATCCCTGGTAGAATTTGCAATATCATCACTCCCATGTTCAGAGTTGTGGATGTGATTCACATCTTTTCTACATTCGCGCTGCCGCTTGTGCTTCTCCGAATCCCTCTTCTTCATTTTTGATAGCCTGCTGGTAGTCTTCCGCAGCCACACAAACTCGCTCAAAGCAAGCTTCCCTCCAGCTCCAAGCAGGATAGAATGAAGTACGGTTGGTATAGAGCCACGATAAAGGTATCGAAATGTGCTGGCGTGGATGGCAGGTAAGGAGAGACTTGGGCGGGGAGCAACTCGGGCAAGGACGAACTTTGGTTCAAGGGGGCGCGGCGCGGGACGTGGGTTCGGGGGGCTGCGGTGGGGATTGTTTCTCTGTCGATGGGAGAAAAGGGGAAACAGAAAGAATATAGGGGAAGACAAATCACGCTATGACCTGACAAACTCAACTAACTAGAGCCAATGCAACTAGCCTTTGCACTAGTGCGTATAATCTACGACACCATTACCAGTGTATTATGTTTGGCCTATGATTTTTCTGAGCGTATGATTTTGTGTGCGTCTGATTTCTGTGCGGATGATCTTTCTGTGCGTATGATCTTTTCTGAGCGCATGATTTGTGTGCATATGATTTTTCTGTGCGTATGATTTTCATGACGATGCTCCTGTTCCAGTAGCTTATCGTAAGAACTCGAATAAATGGACAATGTATTCAGACTTCTTGAATTTCCGCCACTGAAAACATAGAATCGTTCTACTCACTCCAACATTTACTTGGGGTGTGCACGTCTGATCGGGCGGATGAGGGTTAGAAAACGGACCCCGTCAGCCCGATCCCACATGCACTCCCCCAATTATATGGGACATTTTCCAATCAATCCATGGCGGCTGGTCATTCACTACGGTATACATTGTTGACTGGACACCTCCTCGGCATGTCTTGGCCACTAGGATAACTTAGGGGATAGTAAAATTGCCTTCTTAATTACGCAGTCAAATCTATGATTTTATAATGATTTTACACGAAAATTAACTTAGTGGAAACAGGATCTTTTCTTTTCTTTCCCCCTAGTTCCGGCACGCTTCCTGGGGGGAACTCGAATCGTGGTATTAGTTCCTGTCTGGTCTCTTCCGCGGGTTACACGTATAACCGGTTGTCAATCACTTGTTCCCGATAGAGCCTCCGCCTCCCAACTATCCTCGTCCGGGAGGCCCCTTGAGCCTGCTATGCAGCCGGAATTTTTGTAACCCTCTTGGTCGATCCTTTCAAGATCGCTCAGTCCTTCACCGGGAATCTCCACCTCATCATCTTGTAAGCCTTCCACCTCATCACTGTCGGATACAACATACGTGTTGCCTGTACTATCCCAGATTCTTTCTTCAGGATCTGATTCCTCAGATCCTCCCAAGTGATGTACACCTTGGTTTCGAGGTGGTCCAGGCCATGCATATTGAGATTCAACCAGTCCACACTCAGGTAGTATAGCCTTTGGCTCTCTTCCAAATCCTCGCTTGACATCCTGATCAACGAAAGACCATTCGGTATCCTTCTTGTGTGATTCATCATCATCGGAGATACAGCCATTATCGTTCTCTATACTTTCTTCCTTCCTATCAGGCCAATAATGATGATCCTCCGCCTCAGCCATTTCTTGGAGTTTTTCTGCCTCCCGTTCACTCTCGTTACCTGCTAGCTCTCTTCGTAATTCTTCATTCTCGTAGGATTTCACCAGCATTCCAGATCGAATTGTACTGCTTTTGAGTTGTGAGCGCCGATAGGGAATCATATCTCGTGCCATGCTAAACACCCGCTCTACTCCAACACTACCCCCTTGAACAGCGAGAATATCCCTAGACATCCGAGCTAAATTCGGAAATCTTCCCGCATTAACCTTCCACCAGTCGCATATATTTGCCTCGTAAAAAATCCCAGCCGGGCAGGCATCACGTGAGGGATCCATCGCCTCAGCATCTGGCTCGGGCGGCTCCATCACAGAATTGGTTTCGATGTACACTAGTGCCTCACTCAGGATAACTAGTCTGTGTCTCGAAGTGTAATGATGTTTCGATAGACTGTTCAGACCACTCCGTGGAATTGACATGTCAGGTGCCTGATTATTTAATGGTGCATAGTACATATCATAATACGCTATGAACTCCTTTTTAAATGACTTCTCATACTCAGTCTCCTCACTGGCATCAAGATCGCATTCTCGAAAAAGGTTGAGTTTGCAATAAGGATTTAGGCAAATTGCAATGCCGAACAGAAGACCTCTTGGACATTCGGTTTTACCACCGTAAGAGGCGGCCTTCGATTTAGCTTGCACTAGGCCCTCACGAATATCAACCTTCCATTGCATCCGCTTCCGTTCTAACATGGAAATTTGCATTTCCAAATGATCAAAGATATCTTGATACACTTGAAACACTGGATGAATGGGGACGCCACCTGTTTTTGACATCCACAAAGTCCAAAATGGTATCGGTGGAAGTACCTCCAAGATGTATTCAATCTGCCTCCACTCTTCCGGGGTTGACAAGAGAGGCATAAACTCGGCGTAGGTTTGTAACCAGTCTTTGGTGAATTCCTGTAGCTGTACAGATCTCTACAACATAATTAGGGTTGAGTTCCACTGTGTTTTGACATGATAAAGTGGTGTAGTAGGAATCTTAACCCGGTTATTCTGTATCTCGATGAAGTGTTGACGCCGTTGAGGTGAAGCACCAACCGCAATACTCATTTTCCGATGCTATAAACCCTTATTAGCATTATCTCTGACTAAAGGTATCTTAGATGTGAACAATGGGGAACACACCTGGCCCTCCTTTCACATTGGCACGAATTCAATTTGGAATAATGAATTTGTGCATATAGCCTTGTGCGTATGAATTTGTGCGTATGAATTTGTGCGTATGAATTTGTGCGTATGAATTTGTGCGTATGCATTTTTAATATAGGTGGTAGGTATGAGATCTTAGGCACATTACCTTTTCTACTGTTTTGTCAAAGCCGTTATACAATCTCATAACCTTCGCAATATAGCACGCTTTAAAGCCAGACAGCATATGACCATCACGCGCTTTCACCTTGATCGAAGTCACAAATGCCCCGAGGATAAGCTGCACAACATGGGCCAAACATGGAATAGGATTTTCCAATTGACACCATTCAAGCGATTGTAAACTCCAAGCATTGTTCAAGGCTTCGGTGAGGGTTCGGTTATTGCTGGCACTATCCCTGGTGAAACCCAGAATTCTATCCGGAATCCCGTATCTGGCTAGCACATCATTGATTATCCCTGCCATCTTAGCCCTCGTATGAGAACCCCTGATTTCCTCAAACCCAATCAGCACCTCTTCCATCTGCCAGCTATCTGGGATCCAATAAGCCACAATTGCTAAGAAAGCAAGTTTGTTCGATGAAGTCGATGTATCGGCAGCCAGAAAAATCTTTCTTGCAGCAGGTGGACATGTTGGAATATCATCCCCCGTAGACTTTCCCTGCCGTTTCAAATGCCGTGTTAATGTCTTTGGGCTGGGGATTTCGACTCGCGGACCAATGTCCTGGAAGACACGACGAAAGGCAATGTTGTTTGAGCAATGAAAGACGAGATTCGTTGCCAAAAACGCTTTTTGAAAGTATTCTTCACAATCATGTTGCTTGAATCCTACTGGTGTGGCCAGATCGATAATCCTACGCCTATTTCTACTTTTAGTCCTTTTTTGCAATACCGTAAGAACGTCTATACCAGGCGGGCGTCCAGCCCGCCCATCATATCCGTTAATCTTTCTCGATTTCAGACAAGCAGAGGACTTGTTATGGTCATGCATCGAGCTTGTCCCCATGCCACTTGGGTGAGCTAGCACCTTTCTGCACATAATGGACATTACTCTCGGCGTACCAATAGCACTACCCAAATGGTCGTCAGATTGTTGAAATTATTTCCACACCTCTGTGCCTCGAAGATCCGAGTTCCATCGTATCTTTTTCTTGCCAGCATACGTCGCAGTATAGGCTATATACCATCGTGTGCCTTGCCACCACTCCATCCAACTCTCATGATATTCCTCTGTATACAGATAAAAGTTTCCAAATATCTCGAATGTAACTGTGTCGCTTGTTGACAAAGTCACTGCTAGCGGATGAAGCCGATTCCGCGTGTGATCTTGGTTTGCAGGGGGTAGGCTGCGCGAATCGGAGGGCCAGGGTGTAGTGGAACTTGAAAGAGGTGCCTGGGCCACACCAGTCAGAGGTCTTGGGGTTGGTATTGCTGGGCCTTCACTCCCATATGGGATTGATTCTACCCAGAATTGGGATAAAGATGTAGAGTATTCGCGAGCCGGACTTTCGTGGAACAGTAAAAAAGAGGTACGGCTTCTTGCCCCAGTGGTGTAGAGCCCCTGTTGGCTGCCTATCGTGGAAGATTCTAGTTGGGAAGACATTAAGGTGAGATGGTTCTAGCTATCCGTGTACAGTAACAGATCCCATTGGATCCCGAATGATATTTATATAAAAGTACAGCTGTGGTTGGCATATGAATGAAGGTTATAAGTTGGCCCAGCTAAGCTAAGTACCCAAGCTGGCTTCCATTCTGTGATCCATTTCATTGCTGGCATAACCTTTGAGTCTATCAATTGAGTATACCAACAGGCATGCGTAGGAACCATTGTGCGTATGAATTTTGGTGCGTATGAATTTTGTGTGTATGGTGGTAAATGATTGCATGTGAATTACTTTTTTGAAAATAGCCGCACTCTAGGATTAGGCTCGGTTGCAGCTACATGAATTGAGATTCACCGCTGTGCTTTCGGCATAGCATTCGTCCAAATCCAGTAGGGCTTGATATACCCTGTTCAATCATAATCTGAGGTAACCAAATATGATCTTTTAAGCAAGTTGAGTAGTTCCATTTGAAGACTCTCTTACAGCGCATTCACTCCTACATGGCAACCAAATCTTGAATCAAACCTGCATGTACGGGGTCTCTCGAAGCAGTTGCAATTATTGAAAGCAAACGCAGAGTGAGGATCTAATACTTGAATACCATGCAGTGACGGAGGCACGCAGTGCCTTTCCGCGTGATTAAAGGTGATTCCTGATTATAACCAGTATATATAGGTTGGTAATTATGCTATGTAATTATCCTCCACTTAGATACTCACAAGAATCTCATACCATAACCATCATGTTGCTACTGCCGTCTAGTGTTCGTTACAGGGCCCCGTTTCTGGCAAACGGGGTGCCAAGAGCAGGTTATTACCTGCAGATTAAAGAAGGAATCGTCCCAATCGGACGAAAACTGAGTCAGATAGGGTTCTTTGAAGTTGTCTAACTTCAAAGTGCTCTATCTCTGTCAGTTCTGGTCCGATTTGGATGATTCTTTCGGCCAGTTAATCAGAATAACCTAGGTTATTTCTTCCCGGCTCTTCGGGAACGGGGCCCCGTAACGAAGCCTACTGCTGTCTACCTTTGCCGCCTTTCCGTTATTTACACCTCAGGCGATGACAAAAGCCCCAACCGAGGAAGCTCCAAAGTATGACTTTTATACCTGGATATTTGGCCCTGATGAAATAAGCGACCTTTTTCCCATTTCCTTTGGCAGAATGAAGGTGGGCGTTTGTTTCTGTAAGGTGTTACTGGATCCCACGTGCTGCAGGTGTGCAGCCAAATAGAATTATGAAAGCTGATAGTGAGTAATGGACAAACCTTGGGCCAATAGCCGGTCACCACGGATAGGCCAGCAGTACAAATTGGAGATGTCTGGATTTGAGTGGGCAAATGGTAGGGGGAAGGCACTCAAATTGGTACGAGGTGGACGGATTGGTGGAATGTTGGAACGCAGAACAAGGGAATCCAGCACTATCATACAGAGGCTTGAGTTAGGATATGAGATTAAGGGTCCGGTCTCGAGCTTAGAAATATTTCATCAGTGTGACTCAGGCAGGCGTGTGGTAAAAGGCACAATAACGTGGGCCTTAGTTCCAGACACAGACAGTTAACAATAACTTCATTTTGACTTCAGAATTTCTATAATTTATATGCTCTTTAATTATATTATATCAAGCCTTGCTCCAGTTGACTTAATGTATAAGTAGCTGGTCTTGATAAAATGCTTTTATAGTGTTTCCCTACTTCAAAACCTTTTGGTCTTACAATAAAAGCACAATCTTTCTACATCTCTACATATCCATCGTTCATTAGTATCATGAGCACGATCAGGAACAATATTGTGATTGCATCGACTGTACCGGGTAATACCGAGCCCGCTATCGATCCACTTCCTCGGCTTTGCGCAATGGCCAATGCCCCAATCGACCATAACTTCTTTGAAGCCAACGGCTTTCCCCAGAGCTCTGTAGACACCTATGGTGACCTGGAACCAACCTTGTTTTCACATCCTTAACTCTACTCGCTTTCCTGGGGTCATAAAGATATACACTTCTTCTGTAAGTCAAATATTCAATATCAATGCCAGGAACCTAGCTTACACCATGATGTGGTAGACAGCATGGATTATCCAAAGGCTGTGATGCACGACCCGGTCTTGGGCGAGATGTATTGGTTGGGAACCATGGTACAGGAAAACAAGTCTGAGAATGTGGAGCTACAGCGGAAGGAGATGGTGTCAGGGTTCTTGGACGGTGACGATACAGCGTACAAGAGGATCCTTGATGCTCTCGGAGCCGGAATTTATATCCCTGCAACTGTGCATTCAATGGAAATGATAGGTAGTGGAAGTACAAGTAGCAGAGCTTTCATGGGTCTTGTTCATTGTACCATTGTGGATTCTGATTCTGATTCTGAGATAGAAGCCTAACCTGAAAGCTGCGGAGCTTAACTTCTCTAGAGGAATATGCGCGGCTATTGCCTCACATATTTGAACGTAAATTATAATTAAACATTTGTAGCGAGCGTCTTTACATCACCTGCTTTAGGCGGGTATTTTGGGGGTATGATTTGGGCGTGTGCTTTGGCCGTATGCTTTGGGCGTTTGCTTTGGGTGTATACTTTGGGCGTGTGTTTTGGGCGTGTGTTTTGGGCGTGTGTTTGGGGCGTATGTTTTGGGAGTGTGTTTTGGGCCTATGTTTTGGGCGTGTGTTTTGGGCGTATGTTTTGGGTGTATGTTTTGGGCGTATGCTGTGGGCGTTTGCTTTGAGCGTATGGCTTTGGGCGCATGACATTGGGTACGTGGTTTTGGGCGTATCTCTTTGGGCGTATGGATTTTGCCGAAGAAACCAGAAGCAAAGGACGAAAGAGACAATCTCAATCTGTGCTCAAGCTTATCATTATGTGAGAGTGTTTCCAACTTCTAAACTGCTATCCTCTTACATTATACTGCAAAGAGTAAGCTTATACATTGAATCATGACATAAAAGAAAAGACCGGAATCGGTATAGGCATCGGGTATGATAACAAAAGAAATTAAACTCTAAAGGAGCGGCGGTCTCTGGAGATTCAGAGTGAGAAGAGAACAAGAAAAGAGGTAGAGTGCTGTGTAAGAATCTAACCCAAGGAAAACAGCCCCTGGACTTATGATATGGGAGAAAGAATACGGGCTAAGGATGAAACTAAAGGTGAGATATTGTGGTGGATGAATACAGAAGTGGGAGTGCAGATAAGCCAAGGTAAGGGGAACCGTATTAAGGAGAGTAAGAAAGGCAGAACCGGCGTGAGAGGTCAGGAAAAGAACTAGGAGATACCAAGAAAAGAAAATAGATGGAAGTAGAAATTGTCAATCCTCCGGCTCCTGTTTCACAAGGTGAGGGAAGTGCTAGCTAGCCAGATTCAAGAGGGCCGGCCTATCCATCTCACGGTCAATTCTATCCATCTCCCCAATGTCAATTCCTTGTTCTTCTGCATCTTCGCTAGCGGCTGCCGCGAGATCAACCATAAGACGGGCATTGGCGGCAAGAAAGCTCTTTCTCTTGGTGACAATATTTTCGATGCTGTCCTGTTGGTCTTCCGCCCTTGTGAAAAAATACTTGCGAGTCATAGCCCCCCCAAGCAGCCTCTCTCCAATTTCTTGGGTACTAGCATGGAAATGGTGTTTTGCCGGATCGCCGTACAGACTACACGAGGAAGATGCAGAGCCTGGGCGACCTAAGTCTCGCATCCTACTTCCCAAACCTGAGCTGGAGGTTTCCCCTTCGTCTGTCATATGGACATCATCATGACCCTCCTCCCAGACCTTCACGTCCTCCTGCTCGCCCTCCACATCCTTCTCATCATCCTCGTCAGTCTCCTCTTCCACATAGACCTCATCGGAATCCTCTGAGCCATTGCCACCCTCATCACGAGACTCATATAGGTCGATAGAATCGACATCTTCATCCTCTTCATCTTCCTTCCACTTTTCGTAGACCTCCGCATTTGGCAAAAGCCATTCACCAGGCTTCACCCAGTCAATCAATGGTCTACCCTTTTCGTCGAGCTCATCATCTCGAACCGTCATGTCCAAATCTCATTCCATATCGTCCTCCGTCAATCTGTACTCAGAAATACTGTCCTCTCCGCCGATAGGCATCGAGGGGCCTGTCCGAGCTAAACAACACTGAATATTAGTAAGCACATCTTAAGTTAAGCAGGCAAATTTTAACATTAGTTACTTGACTGTGGATTATTAGCCCAGGAGTTTCGCCTAGGCCTCCCTAGTCCTATCCCAAACCTGGTGCGATGTGAGATAGGCTCCCTTTTGTTCCCCCTATTAAATGTAGCCGCCGTCGCCAAAGCGACAGAGCGTCCAACAGGGGACCATGTAGGGGATACGGGGGCCCCACCCATTGTGAGTGAATAATTGCGCTCCCGAATCGCTAGCTGGCGGGTGAGCTGGGGAGGAGCGTCCTGAGATACAGAAGGCCCTGGAGGCGGTACCAGCGCAAACCCAGTGGACAAGATTGTGGGTCGCTTCACCACACGGTCGGGCAGACTCTTCATTCGCGCTGCAGGCCTCATCTGTGGTGACGGAAATGCAGGCAATGCCAGCGAATTGGGTGGAGAATCAACTTCGGATTGGGTTGCGGGGTTCTCAAGTGGCAAACCATCCTCACGAAACTGGTTTGGATAGTATGGCCGCTAATAGGCCAGGATTGCCACACGTTCCTGCTCCAGGACCTTGTTCTGCTCTACGATCATCTCCTGATCCACTTGGGCTTTGGTCTCATCGTCAAGCGCCTGGTACTTATAATATCTTCGCGCAAAATCACAGCATTGTTTTAGGCGATTCCCTCTGTTCGCCCTTCCCCGTTCGAAAGCGGTTTCTAACAGGGTAAGGCTCGCCCTATGTTCATTCCGGCGGATAGTCTCACGATTTACTGAGTGCCCCAAAGCGCCTGCCGGAAGCGGCCTCCACTTATAAGTAGATGGCATTCATCGTGGAACATGGTATTCGACTCCTCAATGTTAGTACATATAATGTGTGGGTATGATTTTGTGTGTATGATTTCTTTATGCGTATGATTTTGTGCATAGGATTTGTTCGTATAAACTGGGTGTATGATTTGAGGCGTGATAAAAGAGCAAAGGAGAAAAGACCATTGTGAAGATGGTGACTAACTTACTATTTGGGATCGGGCAATAAGTAATCTATGCAGCGACCTTTGGCCGGCGTGCCCTCTGATGTAGTGGAGAAAGTAAGGGAAGTCAAGAGTGTGGTACCAGTAGAGGGGTGTATCGAGGTTGGTGGGGCAAGAGCCACGGGTGTTTCTTTTCTTTTCTTTTTCTTTTTTTTTGTTTTAACTACTGAGTTTGCTTCTGTATGAAAAAGAGAAGCAGGATTGCAGCGCAGAGGGCAGAGCGACCTGAGGATTGTGTTGATGGCGAGAGCGTGGATGGAGAAGGTAGGGGTGTGGTGAGAAAGAAGAGGACTTAATTTGGCCTCTCTTAAAAAGAAAGGAAAAAGTTGGTTCACCTCTTGAAAGAATCGTCACGGTCTACCCGCAGTCACGCGTCGAGCCCTTCTCTCTACCGCGGTAGCCTAACCAAAAGCCCTGCTCACCAACTTCTAAGTATGATATGAACGACCCCCGAGATTCAAGCCTTCAGCTACTTGCTTTCATCATACTATCAGAGAAAGGAAATTATAGCAACGAGAGCTGTGTGTTTGAGTTCGCAGCGAAGATGGCAGGGGCGTACTCTCCACATTCATTTTGTGACTACAATTGTACACTTGATACATAAACAGGGAAGATATAACATCTTGGAACAAATACAACATCTAGTACAACATTTTCAAGCCATTTCTACATGGAAGGGATTGTACATTGCTGTAACAGGTTTATTCCTGTCTAACGAAAATACAATAGAACCGGCGGTAGACCTGCTAGCGCTGGTGCTAAGGGAGGCTTCAAGGGACCGGTAGCTAGAAGGATAATAGTTGAAGGACAAATTGGACTCAGGGATTGCCGTTCAACCAAGTGTATTC
>Ga0307517_10001521_pt1 | contig 38614 bp, 35 predicted proteins | sample 23_EM_MG_FD_194515 | JGI IMG/M metagenome (GOLD analysis project Ga0307517, IMG submission 194515) | Populus trichocarpa ectomycorrhiza microbial communities from riparian zone in the Pacific Northwest, United States - 23_EM | ecosystem: Host-associated > Plants > Roots > Unclassified | place...
CCTGACCGCTTACCGTAAATTCCGTGGTCTGAGCCGCCCTCCGCCGCCCCAGGTCGAACGACGAGAAACGACCGCACCACTACCCGACCCCATCGACGTCTACTGGAGAGAGCTAGCCCGACTCTCTACCCGTGGTCTCGATTCGATCAGAATGATGGGAGACGACCCACAGGTTACCGACAGACGAATGAGGGATCTGGTGTCCACGGGCATCCCAAAAAGGATCCAAAGGTGAGTTCAATTCAATTTCTACGAACGCCAATATATTTATCGGTGATGAAGGTGTGAGCTGCTACTGTTTGAGATCTCATGCAGTGCCGCGGGTTCCTGCCCGGTGGAAGTGGCTGGATTGAACACTGAGATGGACGCACTGAAGATGGGCATCAAAGTAAGTTTTCCACACGACGTGATTATATTTATTTGATGGAAGGTAGGATGCTATGAAACGACGCCGCGCAATTCTGGACGCATCACGCAACGCCCCCCAGATCAATGGATAGCTGTCTTCCTCATCTACTGTGCAGCCCACCCCCCCACGCATCGACCCCCGGATCAATGGACAGCCGTCTTCCTCATCTGCTGTGCAGCCCACCCACCCACGACCCGACCTTCCAGCCTGAAGGTCTATCTGCCTCATCCGCCATGAAGCCTTCAATCCTCTCCCACGTTCAAGCATCCTGATCAGCATTCATTACTTTCTCGCCCGGGCCCATGGTGGGTCCACTACGTGATTTTCCATAGCGGTACTCTATAAGCATTGCTGCAAAGTTATAAATACATGAGCGAAAGCTCAGGATTGCGGATGATGTCTTCGTATTGTTTTGTTTGGTACAATCTAAGTCGATCACTGTGGCCAAACTGACCCAACCACCGAGGCCGGAGATGAGACAACGACAAGCAAACGACTTTGACACCCCGTCTCTCACTACTACCACCAGCGTCGACGACAGGGATGATCACCGCCACGAATCCCGCACCCCTGGCTCACTCTCCAGTGACCCCAAACAGATCTGAAGACCCTCCGAAGTCTTCGACGGATAAATACCGGTCGAGTTTCATCCTCTCCCCCGAGATGGCCAACACCAGCATACCCATTACCGACAAGTCGCCACTCTTTACATTCCCCACAACGTGTCACATTGGAAGGGGCTCAACAAAGTCTCGACCTACGTGCGCCTTTTTCCGTCGGACGACGCGTACTACGCAATGGGCGACTTGCCCGTCCGCCCCGCCCCCCAGGTTTTCACTGCAACGTCTACAAATCCTGGCTCTTCCGGTTCCGGACACTTGGGTTTTATATTCCTGTTACGCATGATCACAGAGGCTCTCAAATCGGCCGATGGGTATTGTTTTCCAAGCCGGTATAATCACCGACTCCGAGTGATTAGTTTCTAACACACCATTATCCTCTTTTTCATTCCAGGGACGACAGTTTCGTCGAGGCCTCATTGGAGGCGACTGCATATGAGCTGAAGAAACGGTTTAAAGAGAGACTAAGAGCAGGAAACTCAGTAGAGGATCAATCGATCATTCGCCATATCTCCGTACGCTATCATCACCTTTGTCAATCGGCATGGAAAGCAAATGTATCGTGTCGGGTGAGTCCCGCTTCTGGTGATCCCGCCTACCTTAACAAGGTTATGCGAGTGTTCCAGTTCTAACCTCTTGGATACAGACGTCGCGAACTCCCCCCGCTAGTCCTCCAGCGAGGACGTCGATCGACAAGCTTTATGTCACCCCAATCGTCCCAGCTTCACCAAGTCCAGCGGTTCCTCCGGTCCTACCAAGCATCGATCTCGCATGAGCGTGCATACCTTCCTACCACTGACGATATTCAACAACTCCCATGTCAACACCAACCCGATGCCTAAACTCCCACCACCCCATACCGTCACCTCTACTCCCATTCCTCTCCCACAACTCCACCAATAGCCAGGCGTACCCCCTGTACCAGGACCGTTCTCCCAGGTGATTCATGGATCGACGAGTTTACCCCCAAACCGTAGACTGAGGAAAACATGATCATTGTCGAACATGTTCTGAATGGAGAATCTACAGAATCCGTTCGCTGGAGTCATTCCGTTGAACCCGCCTTCCCAGATTGTGCAGGGTTCAAGTATCTCCGATCGTGTTGGAGGGAGTCATGCGTACAGTGTCGCGGGGGTGGACATCCCTCGAGAAACTCCTCAACATTCCAACACTATTACGACGATAAACACTGGGTTGGCGGTTATGGACTCAGTCTTCTCGAGGATTTAGCAACCACTCCTCACGTTTGGTTCGGCACATCAGGAGGGACCGGCAAAGAGGTTGCGGCTCTTGACCTGTATCCGGGTGCGGTGGGGTCTATCTCGAACAGGGGAGATGTGGAACGAAAGCTTACGCGTTTATTCACACAGCCAAATCCATTTTCACGAAGAAAAACTATACGACGACGCTGAGTGGTGCGCCTGTGACGGTCATGTGCAGTTCTGCTGCGGTGCGTTCTTGCCTCCCTGCTTGGTGTTCTTGGATGTTAGGAGAGGATCGATTTTCTGATTGTGTGAATGCCGCGACCGAATGTATAGATCTCGACCGACGGGGGGTTCAAATGTTGAAACGTGCTCTTCCAGCCCACTTCAGCGTGGAAATGAGCCAGAGACGAGAACAGGGGTGCGATGGAAAGATGGACGATTCCAGCGCCGATGGTGTCAAGTAGGTTGTTTGTATAGGACTTGTCAGGGCTCCCGATCGACTTCTAGAAACAAAATGCCCTCTTGTCGTACCGGTAACATCCAAGGGTGGATTGCCGATCACCATCCATTCCCACCGCAAACTCCTGATAACCGCGGGGGCACAATGAACACACATGGCACGAAAGGTGGCTTGGACCGGAAGTGACTCGGAGGACGCGACGAATTTACTTCCGGCTACTCCCACACGGCCCGCTGACAACGAACTCGATGTACCAGGAATTTGGTTAAGGGGCCGCATAGATGGGGTTGTACTTGCAGTGATTCTGACCCAACGGGTACTAATGACGGACGGTTGGTCCCGGCCCTCCGAGAAGCCGACAGCTCCAATTAGCCCAACAGAAACTCTCGAGGGGTCTTCCCACGGTGGTCTCATCTGAACTCCACCTCCTAAAGCAACAAGATGCCGCAAACGAAAACCCCGACGTCCTCGTTATCAGGTAGCCATACTACCCACGTCTCATCGCTCCATTGAACCACATGTTATCGCTATAGTGATCGAGTTGCTTGCCAAGCGATTTTGGTACCGAACCTTAGCCGGAATCCGGAAAATGCGGTCAGGGGGTACTTCTTCAGAGACCTCTACGACACTCTCGTCCCCCGCAGTCGGGCTTCCCCAGGAAATCGTCAGAAGCATTATCAACTATATTGCTTACGACACATACACTCTCCGTGCATGCACCCTGACCTGCTACTCATGGTATATCGCCGCCGCTCCTCATCTCCACTACACCCTCGTAATCGAAACACAATCTTTAGACCAAAGGGTTTGGCGACCAAATCCCCTCTGGTCCATGCACATGCTCGGCTTGCTCCCTTTGGTCAGGGAGTTACGGGTCATCGATAATAACTACCGCAATCATGTCTGGCTTTCCAAAACATTGTTCAATCGCTGTGTCCTACGCCCGTTTCTCGCGTTCACCAATCTCCGGAAACTCGAGATCGACTTCCTGGACATCTCCAGCTTCTTGCCAAACATCCGACGGTACTTTGGACATTTCCCACCCACAGTTCGATCTCTCACTCTGAGGGAACCAAGAGGGTCCCGTCGGGAGATCATATACTTCATCGGATTGTTCCAGCACCTGCAGGACCTCGGATTCAGGTACGGTTGGGGCGAATCCAGGGAGGAACCAGCGGACGACACAACTCTCACTCCACCCTTCATCCCTCCGCTGCAGGGATGGCTTACGCTATGTGGTTTCGCGAGGATGGGATTCCTAGAGGACATGATCAACCTGTTTGGAGGAATTCGATTTCGCTTCATGAGTCTTTACGGCGTATGCGACACGAGGATCCCGCTAGATGCTTGTGCGAAAACGTTGGAGGTCTTGTTGTTGGAGCCAACCGACCCTTATGGTGAGTAACCTCCCTCAACATGCGTCTGAGTTCTGGCCAACGATTTTGCAGCTCAGTCCTTTCTTCGGGACTTCGACCTATCGCAGAACAAGGTGCTCCGTACGCTCCAATTCCCGGCGTCTCCCACCAAATCCGTCATAAATGATGGTCCACCCACGACCCTGAGTTTCCTCAAATACGTGCTCTCGACCATCACATCACCTGCGTTCTCCCAGATCATTGTTATTTATCAGAACCAAGATTTTTATGGTATCAAACCAAGGGGCTCAGACTGGCCTCCTTTCCGCGAGCTGTCAAAAGCTGAGAGAGGGAAGGAAACCTCGCGACACCGTCGGAAATTTAAGATGTTACGCAAGCTGTACAAGATACGGGACTTTCAGTTGGTGCTGAGTGCGAGAGTCTCAGGTTGTGTGGCAGAGTACGCGACGAAAGTGTTGGAAGAGGCGGTAGCGGAGGAAAGAGCGAAGGGTGGGTTTGGTAACCACTTCCCCGAGCCGGTGGTGTTGTACGAGCCACGCAGGATCCGGCTGCCATTCAAGTATACGGTATCTGATGGCGAGAAGATATAAGACGCGGTAAGCGCGAAGAAGAGCCCTGGCTGAGGTCGAGGAGCGAATGTAGTACCCCGGTGCGGATTTCACCGGATCCGCGAATCGTCTTGACCTGACTGTACAAATTACATAGCGAATGAGATCCAACTGTAGACGTGGTAGGAAGGGAGCGAAGGGAGCGAAGGGTGTGCACCCAAAACTGTGTAGATCGTCCTTGAAATACTGTCAGGCCACCTGCAGTCGCTTCACCGCGTCATCCCGAAGGTGAATCTCAGTTCGAGGTCTGAGATGAAGTGGCGTTCTCGTATAAACTCAGTACTCAACTCTCGTTGTAGTATTTTATGTACCCTCGTTTTATTTCGCACATTTTTGCGGCCGCAACTCTGAATGTGGTTGATAGTTGCGCTTACATACTAGTGGCAGAACGCCCAGGTGGGTACCTAGGAGGGGGCTTCCCACAAGCGAGCATCCTCCGGGACTCCGATATTGATGGGAAGGAGCGCTCGAGAGGGCAGGATGGCGGGGGATTCTCACGGTTGCGTCATCTGATGACGAGGGATTCCCAGGACGCGAGGCATTGGAACCGATTATTGTCCCGAGGTCTTTTTTCACGGGTCCCGTCTGTCCTCGGTACCCCCCAAAGAGCGTTACCCCGAGTCCTCCCAGTCTGGGGATTTTGCCTTTTTTTGTTTTTGAGGATCAAGTCCGTAGGAGCAACACTTTTCTCATAATGACTCCCGCTGTGCGGGCTGAGTGCCGCTCTGTGAACCTGCACGCCCGGGCTTCCTGTTTGGTAATCACGGGGAGAGGTGGAAAAACCTAGTATGCGTGGATCACAAATACAAAGACAAATGCGTGTAAAGTGGGTCCAAAATGAGAGCATCAGAAAGCATCTATAAATTACACGGTGAATCGAGGGCCAAGTCCGAATAACTGAACAACTTTGAAGATGCATGACGGGTTATGTATCGTGTCCTCCAACCAACTCATAATCGATGGGAATGTCTATCCTCTCCAACCAACACCCATCAGACCCTCCCAGGTCCACCCCGAATCCTGTATCCAATCTGCGACGTGGCGGAAGTTCCTTCAACTCTATATCCATGTCTGCCACCTGAGAACGTTTCCCAACCGACCCTTGCCCTGAGCCCAAATGTCCATGCGAGTGGGACGAATGTGAGTGAACGGGTGGATGGGCGTACGAATGGGAATGAGAGTGTGGGGCCGAGTGAAGGGTGGAATGGGATTGCGTGAGGTTCGAATGTGAGTGAGCGTGGTGGATGTTTGGGCTATCGCGTCGAACAATAACGTAGTGCTCCCCGTGCCACCCCAAGAAGTCAACGCTGGGAACAGCCGTGGCGACCTTCCTCGCCGCGTTCATCCACCTGTCAGTCTCCCTCCTGAACTCTTTATCGTTCAACATGTTCGGTTGTGGCCGTTTCACGTTCGCAGTGTCGACGTTTATTGTGTTCAGGTGAAGGATCGACAGCGAACGAAACTTCTTGAAATAGTTGACGTATGATTCCTACGAAGCCGAAGTAAGTCTGTAGTTTGCAGCATGGAGAGATATGACAACCCACGATGGGCTTATCCGCAACAACTGCACATAGGTGAAGAGCAAGGAGATGTTCACTCAACGCCTTCGTCAATGCGTCGACGACGCTTTCAACGACCCTCCCTATCCTCACCCTCACTGCTCGCAGCCCCTCCAGTTCTGGCAACACCATTGCTGTAAGCTCCCAGGGACACCTTCCCAAGTCAAGCCTTCGGAGTCGTTTCCTCTGTCCCACAAACTGTACCACGGCCCGATAGAGTGACACGTCGTCGTCGTGATCCATCACCAAAAACCTGAAAGATTCGAGATAGGGGAGGAAGGTGTGGCGGCCCTCTAGGACGTGATCGGCCCCAAAGAGAACCCCGGCGCTTTGAGGGTCTTCAAACGTCCCAGTAAGTGTTAAATGAGTCAACCGTTCTGAACACGTCATTACCCGTCTCAGCACGTAGTGGCTTATCTTCGTGTCTACGAGCTCGAGTCTGGTGAGGTGATCGATGGTGGGGGACTGGAACGCTGAATCCCACGAATGGGGTCGGGCGAGGTAAGCAGAGAGACAGAGATGGGTGAGAGTAGACGAGTTAGCGTTGAGTGTCGTTAGAAGCTCGGCCATATCTGCCAAACCGTCATCATCTTCGGCTCTCAGTGTCAAGGAGTGAAGGTTATTTAGGGAGGATATCCCGATCGCATCAAAATGCCACCCACTGTTCGTGCGATGAAGTCGGTCAGCTGGCTATTGAGTGAATGGGGTGCTGCGTACATCAAACCAAGCGACTGGATGTTCGGGTGGTGGATGAAAACTGCCTGAACCATTTCTGCCCGGAGCTCAGGGTATCCAATCCATTGGAACTCACGGAGAGAAGTGAACTCTGGAAGCGCAGTACGGAATATTCCTTATCGGAAGGTTGGCATTCCGTCACAGCATGACGACAAGGAAGACTCACGAGCTACGAGATCGAACGTATCTCCTTCCTCGTACGACCAGTGCAGCCTTAGCTTCTTGACCTTCTTGGCGAAAGCTGAGTCTTCTTTGATCCTGTCGAAGAAATCGAGGGCTCTATTCCGATGCTCTTGATCTTCTCCAAGGTGAAGGTCGACAGCGGAGAAGATGTGTCGTTGGGCGATATCGCGGTGGAAGGCTGAAACAAATAGCCACATTCTAAGGTGATATCTTGGAATGTACGAAGCGATTCTGTCCCATATCTCTAAGGGAGTCCGATGACAGGCGGGCTCTTCTCTGGAGTAAGGCTAGAAACGATTGAGATAAAGCGGGTGTTGAAACGAGGAGGGACGAACTTGTTTACTGAGTTGAAGTAGGGACTGGACTTGTCGGTTAGAAGGATCGAGCCTGGACAGAGTTTGAAAATCTGTGTCTCTTCGATTAGCCCTAGAAGCAGGCAGTTTTAGAGTGCTCGTACCCTCGTGAGCCCTGACCATCAGCTTCTCCGCTGCCGCTCGCCTGGCAGCACCCCGAGCCAGCAGGGCCTTCGTCACGTCCTCTTGCGGCAACCCTGGCGTCCTGAGATAAACTTTGAGAAAATCTTCGACCTGAGCCCCATATCTGCGCGCGAGAGTAAATAAAAGCTTGAGAAAAACAGCCGAGAGACGCCGCACTGTCCGCTCTCGATTAACGCCAGAGATGTATCCAGAAGGATGGCGGCCTGCTTGTTGGTGGGAAGACAGCGGACGGCGTCGAAAATAGTAGAGATAAGTTCGTCCCCGGCGCCTTGGGAAGACGTCATGTGAGACTGGTCGTTGTGGTCGTCGTCGTCGAAAATAGTGTCGGAGACGCCCTGCTGTGAATGACCGGCGCTGCGTCGGAAATGGCCGAGACCCTGGTTGCTGGGCCTCCCGAGTCTTTTTCTTGCTATCAACTTTTAAACACCCTCGCCTTGTAACCATTGGACGTACGTGGACGTTGGACGATGAACATCCATCCGATTTCTCCCGCCAACCTCCGCCGGTTCCGCATCCTACAACGTGGACCATTTGTCGAAAGAACTTGTCAAGGCGGTTTCCCTTGTCGCCACTGTTATATCCCTTTCCCGAGCCATCACCGCGACCCCCATTCCGTCCGGGTCCTGCGAGGGGTTTATGTCCGTTCAAGATGGGTGAAGTGGCATACTCACCGCGTGCAGTCTCAGAGTATCCATTCAGACCTCGAAACGGATCGGGAAACCTCTGCAGGGTTAAGAGAGGAGGATAAGCTCACTGTCGGAACAACACTTAATGCCTAACGCCTCCGTACGGTTTCCTGACGCCTTCGGGGACGGATCTGGCGTGTTCCGATTCATCCTTATGCACATCACCCGTGTATCTGTTGAGCGGATACGATCTGTACCCGCGTACAGCGAGTGGCGAAACGATGTCAACCCCCACTCCCCGGGGTTACGTGGATGTAGTAGTCGGAGGAGCATTGGGAGTGTTTTAGTCTGATATCAAGCCATGAAAGGGTTTTTCATCGCATTGCCCGCCGCTCATCTGATCCCCTTTGCTGAGCCCCTGATGAGTGAAAATGGTAGTTCGTGGACAGAGCAGTATTGCGTCCTGCAGCAGGAGTGCAGTTTCCGACATGAAAACAAATCCCAACATCGGTCACTGATAAAAGGTTTCTTCACCGATCTCAAATCTTTCAACTGCCGCGACAATGACGACGCTCCCCATCTGTGTCGATCCGGCTCGAGCTTCGTCACGACCCTGACTCATGATTCATATTGGACCGTGTTGGCGCTTGCTCTGGCGCCGTCACGGGCGTTGGCAAGCGAATGCCTGGCAACCTCTTGACTGCACCTGACGGACAGCGGGAAACTCATGCCTAACCTCCCATTCCGGGGAGGTTCGAGTTCGAGTAAGCGCATTCGGTTGCACCCCGACTGGAAACACCCTGACAATCCACAGCGAGGGTGCAGAGGACGGTAGACACTCTCAAAATACTTTTGGATATCGCCAAGGAGTCGGCCGACTGGTTCCCTCCCCTCAAGGCGGCTCTTGGCGGTGTGAATGCCCTCATCAAACACTACGAAGTCAGGCCATTCTGTGTCGTTCCTATCCGCAATTGACAACCTCCCAGCAATACAAAGATGTCAAGGAGAAGGCCGCACAACTCATCCCGTGGCTGAAGAAGCTGAAAGATCACCTCGCGGCAGTCACAGATGGCATCGACTCTGAGGAGGAGGAGCGGCGTGTAGAACTCTCCAGGTAAACTCTGCCGCTCTCGCTCCTGCACCCGTTCTAACCTCGTGTTCAGCTCCTTGGAAAGAATCGAAAAGCGATCGCAGGCCTTATTAGAGAAGAAAAGGATTCCAAGTTTCTTTGACAAGAAGAAAGATTCTCAGCAAGTGGTTGACCTCGTCGATGAACTCCAAACTGCAATCGTGTACTATCAAGTGAGTGACCATCATGTGGTGAAAATCAGTGGCGTTAACAAGAGTGGGACAGATATCGCAACAACAATCGATATACAATAGAACAGGAAAACTGATAGTAAGATCTATTTTCTGTCGTGCATTTGACCCCGGTGTTGACGAAACACCCGGTTCTACAAGTCTTTCTTTGAAATGTTCCGGAAATTATATCAGGTACGACTACGCGCACCCGCCAAAATGCTCATCTGACGCGCGGGCAGAAATCGCCCATGGCCAGGGGAAGGATCGAGACCGCTTTTGCACGGTTGGAAAGACTCAGCTTAGGGAAGAATGACAGCGATGCGGCGGATGCGCAGGAACCAGGGCGAGAGGTGGAATTCTTCACGTCCGTTACTCCGCTCCCTCGAACCAATCCCGTACTGACACCTTTCTAGCGCCCTCGAGCACATTGAACGCAAGCTTCAAGAGATACTGAACCGCGTCGATGCTGCGGGTCACACGGAAAACGACGAGGATGTCCAGATCGTGTCCGAACTCATGGATGATATTCGAGACGCTGTTACCGATTTTCAGGTCGGTTGTGATCCCAAATCAATTATACATGTTCCTCATCCAGGCAACCGGTCTAGGCGGCACGCCAACACGTCATATATGAGAAGATTCTCGAACTGATTGTGAGTCGCCGAAACCCACGCATTTGATCATTTCTGAAAGATGAGCAGGATCGAGGTTAGATTCCGTTCGAGCGAAGAACAAGTTGGGCTCACCTTTATATTTCAAAGCCGAAATGTCTGTTCTGAACAGTTGCCGTCGCGCCCACGGGGCAGGATATCGACACGGCGGTCGGAACAGTTGTCTGAAGGGAACTAGAGGGACCGTATTGGACGAGATCGAGCACTGGGCCGAGGATTTCGACAATTCTCCCATACTCTGGCTCAACGGTCTTGCTGGGACGGGAAAGTCCACGATCGCGCAAACCATTGCAGAAAGGATGTTCGCCAACGATTGTTTGGGGGCCTCGTTCTTTTGTTCCAGGGACTTTGAGGATCGCAGCAATCTCCACCTCGTCTTCCCGACACTGGCATTCCAGCTTGCGCAAAAATACCCCAAGTTCCGAACTTCGCTTATTGCTCTCCTCCAATCAAACCCAGACATCATCCACGAATCGCTTCAAGACCAGATGGTAAACCTTCTTATCGAACCACTCCAGTCTGCAGATATCTCGACCGTGATCGTGATCGACGCCCTCGACGAGTGCCGGGATGAGGAGCCAGAGTCTGCCATTCTTCTCGTGCTTGGAAAGTCGGCTTCCAAGATTCCCCGAGTCAAATTCTTCATCACTAGCCGGCCGGAGGCGCACATTATGGCTGGGTTCCGTGGCCCGTTGTTGAAAGAACTGACGGAGGTGTTCGTGCTCCACCACGTTGAGCCTCGCACTATCGACAACGACATCCGTCGTTTCCTCAAGCACGAGCTATCAGAACTCGCACGGCGCCGCGGCAGCACTGAAGGTTGGCCGACAGATGAACAGCTCGAGTCCCTGTGTCGGAGGGCGGCGGGTTTTTTCGTGTACGCTGTCGCGACTGTCAGCTTCCTCGATCATCACCTCCGGGATCCATCAGATCAGCTTGACATAATCATGAAATCTCCGGAGAGTACAGCACACGAAGGAGAGACGGAGTTGAAGGTGTACAAGAGCCTCGACTCCCTCTACATGTCGATTCTTCAGGAATCCTTCCGTAAAAACAAAGTCAAGGACGACGACACGGTCCGTTCTGTTCTCAGCGCAGTGGTCATCGTCGCGAATTCCCTCTCGCCATCTGCAATCTCCACACTGACGGGACTTAGTCGTACCTCAATTCTCCGACTCCTCGGGTTGATCCAATCACTGCTGGTACTACCTGAGGACCCCTTCCACCCCGTTCAACCGTTTCACAAGTCATTTCCTGATTTCATCACGGACCCAGCTCGTTGCACCGACCTACGGTTCTACATATCCCCCGATTCTCACATTGAACTCCTCCTACATTGCCTGGACCTCATGGCAAAGTCGTTGAAGAAGAATATATGCTCGATCCCGAACTATGCCCTCAATTCCGAGGTGGATGATTTGCCAAAGAGGATTGAAGACAACGGAGTAAACGGCGGACTGGAGTATGCGTGCAGATCCTGGTACAAGCACCTCGTCGTGACGGAGCACCGGACCTTGGATGTATTATCGGCCTTGCGTGGTTTCCTGACGGAGAAGTTTGTTGCATGGTTGGAGGTGTTGAGTGCCCTTGGTGCTGTGGGTGATGCCGCGCGCGCGTTAATTGCAGCTGTAAAATGGCTCAATGAGGTGTGTTCAGAATGACAGGCTGGTGTCTACGTCCCTCGATATTCACTCTAAGTTAGATTCAGGTCTCCGGCGATGTCGACACCCTCCTTGAAATCACCACGGACTGTCTCCGCTTCGTGACTGAATTCTTTGATGTCATTAGCCGGTCGATACCCCACATCTATCACTCCGCACTTTCGCTCATTCCCCATTCTTCGAGGGTTCGCGAACTGTATGGCCAACACATCCATTCGCCCATGTCAAGGGTCGTGACTGGCATCCCTACCTCCTGGGATTCGTGTACGGCGAGTGCCGGAATTGCTTCCCAGGCCCGTCATGCCGCTTGGTCACCGTGTGGTCAATTTGTCGCGGTCTGTTCGACCACTGCCATAGAAATCCGGGACTCAAACACCCTAGAGATATTATCCACCCTCAAGCTTCCCTTCAGTAATCTATTCCCTCCCCGCTCACTTGTTTTTTCCCCTGATGGGCGCCTGCTGGCCTGCCCCCAAGGGTGAGGGACTCCGTTTAATCATACGTTTATGTATATCCCCGCTGACCCATACCCAGGACAAAAATGCTTAGCGCACCCAAGCTCCTTGTTTGGGACATCGGGGCAGGGGTGGTTATCAGCGGCGTTAATGTCCCCGGCCTCGAGGAGATCGCGTTTTCTGGTAACCGGACGGTGGTCAACCTTCAAGACACCTTTTTCAAGGGACACCTCTTCCACATGTACGACGCACTCAACGGCACGCAGCTATGCAAGGGAGGATTTTCGTGGTCGCCCAGTCCTAGTCACCGCTTGGGTGCCTATTGGACCCACGAGGGCGCCCTCAGATTTGCTACCAGTTTTGAAACCGGTGGACACGCCGTGATCGAGATCCATGAGCTTCAACCGGCTTCACATCCTCCCTCTGTCGCCGAGTCGTTTCATGTGCCACGTTACGATGGGAAATTCTCCTTCTCTCCAGCTTCCTCCCATGCATCGTTTGTAACCAAGACGGCCATAGTAATACTGGATGTTCGGGACTCGAGAATCCTATTGCAGGTCAAATCAGCGCAATCATCATTCAACCCGCCAGGACAGTTCTCCCCCGATGGACGCTTTTTTGCATGCGGAACGCAAGAACCGAGGATTTGTGTTTGGGAGAACAGATCCACTGATTATGGGCCTTGGAACAACCTCAGACCCCGGTTGCTGTTCAAGGGGTTCTCGTTCTCGCCTACCATGTCCTCAATCCTGACTTGGGGCCAAGAGGGGATCCAGCTGTTGAACCCTGGAAATCAACCCACCTTTCCGTCTCCTGACGGGGCTCGGCGCCGTCACAAACGTCATAACCATTTGGTAGCACATTCCACAGACAGGGCCATTATTGTGACGGGACGGCGAGAGGATCGTATCATCAAAATCCTTGACGCTCTTTCGGGAACTCAACCGCGGTTCATAGACACGCGTACAAAAATCCGGGATATCAGGATCGCCGACGACGCCATTTATGTAGCGAGCAGCCAGGGGCTTGTTCGGTGGGAACTTGAAGCTGGGGAGAGAGGGCACGGTGTTCATGACGCAACCAGCAAGATCACGGCTATCGATCCCTCTGCGAAACATTTGGCATTATCCCACGATTGCTCTCGGATCGCATTCACTGTTGGAAAGACGGAAGTTTTCCTCTACGACCTGAAAGCTCGGAGGATTGTTGCTAGACACACGTCGGCCGGGGAGATCGTCGACGTCCAGTTCTCTCCTAACCAGGATGGATTGCGGCTGCTTACAAGCGCGGAATTTAAACATTGGTCTTTCGGCCGCAATCGAAAGATTCGGACCTTGTATTCTCTTATGGAATTGGAGATAACGGAGGGTGGGGGTTTTGGGAACGCGACGACGAAGTTGCTGAAGGACCGATTGTTATGGATCAACCTTTTTTCTCATGGGTACAGTATTGGAAGTGGGTCCAAGGAGTGGGTTGTGGACCTCGAGGGTAACAAACTCTTATGGTTGCCCCCCGGCTGGAGGACGAAGAATGTGGGGGATGCGAGGTGGAATGGGAATTTCTTGGCCTTGCTGGATGGCTACCACCCGGACCCAGTCATCATTCAGTTTAGCCCGTGATCCTTCCTCTCGCATTCGCGCGTCCGCTTCATTCACAATCCATGTGGGGTCTCTTCGGGGGTTACTCATGACGATCCGATCTCACCACGCTTATTATTTATTTCCTGCCTTCAATCCAGAATTTATTTTCTCACTCCGAACTGTATATCTGGCGTTATATCCTGCAAGATTGTTGTTTTGCACTGGTAATATACTATATAGACATCTAGGGTAACCATATAGGATTCTCATTCTACCTACCGATGTCGTGTCAGGTGCCTTCCTTCTCGAGTTCAGTCCTGTTCTCCGAGTATGTTGTTTCTGAATTCTGGGAAGTTATGCGTGGTCATCGTGGCTCACAGAAACAAACTTGCGCGTGTCCGGATTTCAAGTTCGGATCGTTACAACACTGGGCGGTGTCTCAACCAACAGCTGAGCGAAGGTCGGGGCCCCTACCACCCCATTTTATGACCTCTTGCCTGCCCTGAAATCACGGCGGGTCCTTCCCCCGTCCCTTTAGAGGTTGCCCGCAGCCGGTCCCGAATCACCAACAAATGGGAACTCAAGCAGATAACCTACTGGTGCTAGACACACCAACTACATAGGTGATACGCTAGTAGGAGTCCAGCATGGATCGCAGCACCTGAAGGTAGAAAAGAAAGCTTGAAGTCGGAAGTGTTCTAAGATCAGACGATCAGAGTTCACTCACCAGAAGCACGGCGCGGTAGTTGGGGACGGAGCTTACACTGACCGACTGAGGTCGTGGTCTGTGGCACCATGGCTCACGAACGCGATCTTGGGCAACTCGACCGAGTGGGTGCAGATCAAAAGGTTGTTTGGTTGTGTTCGAGAATAGCCGGCTCGGATCCTCGTGCACTCTCTCCGAGTAAAATATCGATGTATACCTTCCACAATCCAGCACTTCTCTACCGACTCGACGACTCAAGTTGGAGACGAGTGAGCTGTATTCCCTCCCCGAGTTAGACAAATGGCGAGTCGCATATCTACAGCCAGGTGAGGTTGCCTGACGTGCCCAACGTCGTGACGATATTGAATAACATCACTGAATTATGTCCTCGTGGCGTAGGCGCTTCCACCTTGCAGACAACAACGGTCAACTACCTGGGTTCTGCGTCCCCGGACGACTCTAAGCTATGTCCTCTACGGCCAGTGGAATAGAGATCACGCTCTGCTCGTGTGCGACTCATGGTTATTACTGCAATCGCGATCTCATCACTTCCCGCAGCGAAGACACAGCAGTTCATCGATACGATGAGGATGCTGTTAGACATCGCAACAAAGGCCGCCGACGCATGTCCTCCCCTCAAGTCGTGTTTAGGAGGCATCAGTGCGATCATAGAACACTACGATGTATGTCTGCATAGTATAATGATTCGACCCCGCTGACGGGCCCACCAAGAAAAGCAAGGGTGTCAAAGCCGATCTTGAGGAGCTTGATTCGTGGGTTACCACATTAAAGAAAAATCTGACGGAAGCGGACAGCGGTCCTGGGGAGAATCTGATGGGAGTGGACAGCGGCGCTGAGAAGAAGGAGAAAGAGAGACGTGAACGGTTGAAACAGTCTGTGTTGTGTCTCGGGTATCTTCTCCAACACATCTAATCATCTACAGGACCTTGGAAGAAGTCCAGAAAGCATGCCGGGTATTGTTGGATAAAGGAAAGATGGCACAGTTCCGCGATAAAAGGAAAGACTCCGAGACAATCGTCAAACTCGTCGAGATGCTTCGGCAAGCGATCCTTATCTACCGGGTGGGCGCTGAGTGCTACCAAGATTGGCCACTGTTAACCCGTTCGAGACAGGCATCTCAACAACAATCAGTACACGATCTGATTGTCGGGCTGCAGGTGAGGTTTCTCGATTGTATCCCTAGCGTTGGAACTCACGAACACCCGAGTCTTCCTTTGATTTGTTCGTGGAAACCCGTGAGGTAAACCTTCCCATTCTGTTTCCTGGCACCCTCTTATCTGTCAACAGCACGGGTTGCCAGAGGTTAAGAAGAAGGTGGGATCCGTTCTTGAACGGCTTCATCACCTGGTACCAAAATCAAATCCCGGAGACACGGGAGCGGATGATAATGAATCCAAACGTCGTACAAGGCTATCTGCGTTAGTCCAATCAATTAAATATTACTTGATTCTTTCCTTAACCCTTTCCTAGCTCTCTTATGGAGGTAGAGGTTGCGTTGCATTCCCTATCGAACCGTTTGGTCGACGTGAACTACGAAGTGACCGCGGGAGACCGGCGGATTGTAGATGGTCTGGCAGAAGACATACGAGATGCCGCCCATGAATACCAGGTCAGTAGCGGTCTTCGTGTGGGCTCGTTTGTGGTATAGCTTGCTGAGGTGTCGGACAGCTTTCACAGCAGCAGGATATCTATGACCAGAACCTTGTGAGTTGTTGTGTCTGTCCTTTGCAGACCCCAGAAATTAACCCAATGAACCCCCATAGTATTCCGGTTAGATTATTTGCAATTTTAATCAACATCCACTCATTGTTGCAAATAGCTGATCTGGGTCAATTGAACTCCATGCAACGCGTACGCGGTACAGGGTTCGCCCACAGGAAACTCCCCGGCTGCCTTAAGGGGACACGAGTGGCCCTCCTGGACGAGATAGATCAATGGTCCAAGGATGGGAGACAGCCCCCCATCTTCTGGCTGAACGGGCTCGCCGGGTCAGGAAAGTCCACGATCGCGCAGACGGTTGCGGAACGGTGCTTTGTAAATGGAACATTGGGAGCGTCCTTCTTTTGTTCAAGCAATGCCAGCTTGAAGGATCATGATAACCCCGACGCAATTTTCCCCTCTCTCGCGTTCCAACTCGCACAAAAATACCCTGATTTTCGCTCCGCCCTCGTTCCTCGCCTCCGGTCCAACCCAGACATCGAGTACGAGTCGCTCGGAAGACAGGTGGAGAAATTAATCGTCGAACCACTCCAGTCCGCAAACATCGAGACAGTAATCGTCATCGACGCTTTAGATGAATGCAAGGACGAGGGGTCATCGTCTAAAATCCTGTTGGCTTTGAACACCATCATTCAGTCAGCTCCCAAAACCAAGTTCTTCATCACCAGCCGTCCAGATCCCCGGATCAGCCGTGATTTCTATCACCCGAAGAAGCATCACATCGTTGCCCTTCACAACATCGCGTCGGAAGTGATCAACAACGATATCCGAGTTTTCCTCCAGCATGAGTTGTTTAAGCTCGCCGCTGGGAAGAAGCTGGACAACTGGCCATCGGGTGAGCAACTGGACCTTTTGTGTAACAGGGCGGGTGGCCTCTTCGCATATGCTGTTGCAACTATAAAGTTCTTGAGTGGCACGTCCAGAATGATCCACAAACGATACAACAAAATTAACGAATCTCCACACGACACGAGTTATGAGGGAACGGCTAAGGGAGTCCATGGGGGGTCGAGTCTTGATTGCCTATGCACCTCTATTCTACGAGCGTCCTTCACAAACAACAGACCTGAAGATGACGTCGTGGTTCGATCGATCCTTGCCGCTGCCGCCCTGTTCACACCTGCGTTTCCGCCATCTGCAATCCCCGACATGGTCCGTACGCAGACCGGGGAGCTCATGGAGATAGATGATGTCATGGACATCCTTGAGTCGATCCACTCGCTCTTGGAGCTCCGTGAGGACCCTGATCATCCTGTCCGCCCGTTCCATAGATTACTCTCCGACTGTCTTACAAACCCCAACCGTTGTTTCGACGAGCGATTCCTTATCCGCAGGGACCCTATCAATACCTGATTCCCTACAACGGATGTGTGTGTAGTCAGAACGGTAGTGTCTGCATCCTGTGGGTGTATTTTTTACCAATAGCTACCTACAATCGGTATCTCGATCACTCTGATGATGGTCTACAAACTGGTAAACTTATATTCCACCTTTCTCACAACGGTTTAGCTTCAGCAATTACATATCTCGTATCTGACCCGGATGCGCATATTCTACCCCGTACCTCAGTACTTGGATGCGAGCCGATAGGCTGGATATTAAGAAACTGATTGACATTGACCGACCAGTTCCATGTTGCATCGTGGGGTTCGACTCGTAACTATATGAGAGGCGCTCAGGAAAGAAAGGTGACCCCCCGTTCATTCGCTGCTATATCGGGTAAAAAGAGGCCCGTTTTTTTTTACAAAATGTCCATGAAATCATAGGGGCATATTCGAGAGGAAAAACACATGTTCGGAAAGTTTCACTGGGGTAACGGAATATTTTTCCGTGAAACAAACGATGACAAGTCTGTATGATCAGTGTCCGATCAAAGCACATCCCCATGGACAATGAAAGAGAAGAAATTCATCCTACATACGACCGCTGGGAACCCTCCAATAGTCCTTACCACAATAGCTCTCCACATCCCAATGGATTACGGATTTGTTTACGACGATGGCACTATGGAAACCAGACGTCGCTCGGTGATGTCGAGGAGTTCCTCGTCTTTGGCAACCTAATTTAAGGCATGTAAGTGTCGGCAGCTGTTGTGAGTGAACCCAAACGCACCTCGCGGAGCCAAGAGATAGTTTTGTTCAGGACGAACACGGGATCAGGTGTTGCTCCCGGGCCGCTGAACTCCTCCAACCACACCGTGATTCTTTCTTCCAAAAACTGGCGTAGAGCGGGAATAATAGTGGTGACATCTTCCCTAGACTCTGCGAGGTGTATGTGCCACGATCCGCGGGCATACTCGAGCGCGGCCGCCGAATTCACAGGATAGTGTTGGGGTGGGAGAATATTCTCCAATGTCTCGTTCATCAACCTCAGGCAACCAAGCGCAATTTCGGAGTGGAATCTCCCGGGGGCAATGTAGAACCTCTCATCCACGCAACGGGTTGCAGAAGTGAGGAAGTCAGAAAACAGTTTGTGGAACAGGTAGACAGGCTGGTCGGGGTCTTCCTGGAGTCTGAGGAGCGGTTGAACCGACCCAAGGATGGACATGACTTCTCCGACCTCTAAGCAGACGAGATCGGCGATTGCAGATGGTGGGAGAGGCTGGGCCGCCAGGACCACGTTAGCGAGCACCGAGCGTACGATGGCATCGTCTTCGGCATCGTTATCTCCGAAAGATGTGTGAAGAATGGAGGCGCACATAGAATCGAGACTCAACCCCCTATGGACCCCTTCCACCGTTCCCTCGTGAACCGTGACATCTGGAGAGTGTGCAATGATGGCGTATTGTTCATCGGGTGATGTATGCTTTTGGCCCAAGAACTTGACAGTTGCAGCAGCGTACACGAAAAGACCGGCCGCCCTACCACACAACAAATCCAGCTGTGCAGCCGTCGGCCAGTCGTCCAGCCCACTCTGAGTAGCGAGCCCAGATAGTTCGTGCTCGAGGAAAGTTCGGATGTCGTTGTTGATAAGATCCGGCGCGACATCGTGAAGTGTGAAGGTATCGGCTAGACCAGTGAGGAGCGGAAGGTGGAAACTGGCCAGAATGTGGGGTTTGGGTTGACTGGTGATGAGGAACTTGACCTTTGGTATCTCCCTAGCCCGGTATTCAATGATGGAGAGAAGGGCAGATTGTGATGTGTCATCCAACCACTCATCCAACGCATCGATGACAATGATAGCTGGCACGTCCGCTGACTTTAGAAGCTTGATGATTAATTTCTCCACCTGGTTGGATGGGGGCTCATACACAATGTCCGGATTGGATTGGAGGAGAGGAAGAAGAATCAACCGAACTTTGGGGTGCTGGTGTGCGAGTTGAATAGCGAGGGTGGGGAAGATCAGGCAGAGGCTGTGATGGTCGTTGATGTCATGTGAACAAAAGAAAGATGATCCCAGTTGACCCTGCGTGTCACACCATTCCACGATCGCCTGTGCAATTGCGGACTTCCCTGTCCCGGCGAGCCCGTTCAACCAGAAGATAGGGGAGCCACTGTAGTCTTTGGCCCATGACTTGATTGCTTCCAAGGTGGTCTTCTGTGTGCCCTGGAGGCAGCCTCGCTGTTCAGCATTTTGGTACTTAGCCCCTTGAGTGTGTGAGGATATGTCTGGCACTAGCAATTCAACTGTTGAGATGTGAGCATGTGGTAATTGAAAGTAGAAATTTGTCTCACCTGGATTAACAATTGACCTCTTGGAGACAATGCTATCATCTTGATGTGGTAGCTTGAGCTTGGATGAGGAGGCATGATGAGGGTAGCTTGAACTGGAGTTTGTGTTATCTGAAGGTTCCTTGAGGGACATGGCCAGGAGATTGTTGGAATGGTTGTGTGTGGGAATATCTGTAGTGGCAAGTACACCAAGTGAAGCAGGGGGTGTAGATTTTGGATTAATCAGAAATGGGTCTGCAGATGCAGCACCAACCTCCCAGAACTTGACTGATCTGTCAAGAGATGCTGAGACAAGTGTGAGGGGGAAGGGAAAGACTAGGGAGGTAATACAGTTCATATGTCCAACAAGTGTCTTGATGAGGTGAGGGTCTGGGCCAGTGATGTCCCAAAGGTAGATAGTATGACCACTGGCACAAGCAATGAGCTTCCCATCAGGAGAGAAACAGCAATAGCTAAATTTGGCATGGGCTAGGTGGAACTCTGCTACAACTTCTCCAGAATCAGTGTTCCAAATGGTAACAGCTGACTCTTTGCATAAAGCAAACTGAGCACCATCTGGGGAGAATGCAACATGGGAGCCAGGCATTGGGGGACCAATTTGATGACCATATGTGTTCCACTTTTGCACAGTACCATTGCTGGATGCAGACAGGAGGAGTTGAGAGTCTGTGGGGGAGAAGCTGACAGTTGTAACCCTATCACTGTGCCCCTTTATAACATGACACCCCCTTGTTCCAATGTTCCACAAACAAATTGTCTCATCATCAGATCCTGAAGCAACTGTTGCACTGTCCACCGAGATGGAAACAGAGCAGACCACACCAGTGTGGCCACTGAAGGTTCTGACAACCCCACCAGTCTGGACATCCCAGAGCTTGATGGTATTATCATTACCCCCAGATGCAAGCAATGTACCATCTGATGAGAAGGCAAGAGACTCAACATAGTCTGTATGCCCAGAGAGAACAGCTGCCTGGCTGCCTGTCACTGCATCAGAAAGAGTAATGTTGTTTCCTGGACAACCAATAGCAATGGTGTTGTTCTTGTATGCAAGACAATATGGGGGTGACCCATTCCAGGAAATTGTGTGGGTGCATGCACTCCATCCAGCTGGTTTCACCACTGCCTTGACCCTTTGGGGGAATCTTCCAGTATAGCACTCATGTAGCCAGGATGAGGAAGGACAACGTGTGAGAGCAGAGTCATATATTTGGGAAGGAGAGTTGCAGATTATGTCAAAGTTTTCCAGGATGAAATGCTTGCTATCACTTGTCCACTTGTCAGGAGCCCCTGTCTGAATAGATGTAAATACAGGTTTTGACTGAAACTCTAAAAATGGATGACTTACCAAAACACACCATTGCTGGATATCATTGATAGCATAAACAGCAATGTCAAGCTTTCCCATGAGGACCAGGACCTCAACCCAAAATAGAAAACCAGTTGGAAAAAACCCATTGATTGCCCTCTGTACTTCCTCAACACAGTTTTGACTACCAGAAATCTTAAGATGCTTTGTCCAGAAGCAGCATGCATATTCCAGGGAATCTCCAATATAAGCAGCCCTTTGTGTTTTAAGGTCTTTGACCTCACTAAGGATAGTATGGTTGTCCAGGTTGCAAATGTTCCTTTTTAACCTCTCCTCCATCATGTTGAGGCAGGAAAACAATATCTCATTGTGATGAATTGAAAGGTCAATAAAGAATTGGGGATTGGTGCATCGTCCTGGATCAGTGAGGAAGTCAGGGAATGATTTATGGAAGATCCGGACTGGATCTTCTGTGTTGTGTGGAATCAGAAGGAGAGAGTGGAGGGTGTGCAGAGCACTGGAGATTCTGGAGGGGGTGCCACAATTCCTGAGGAGAGTGGAAAGGACATTGATGGAGGGTGGATGGAAGATGAGGATCACTGCCCCCACCACAGATTTGAAATGGGAGTACAGCTCATGGTCATTGGAATCCACATCATGGAAGGCTTCCTCCAGAACTTGGGTGTAGAGGAGATCAACACCTGTCCTTCCTTCATGAGAAGTGTCTTGTGAAAGGGAAATGATGAGAGCAAGTCTCTCGTCAGGTGGGTGGTGGTGGGATGCAACAAACTTGACAACTGTTGAGGCAAAGATAAAGAAGCCAGCTGCTTTCCTGCAGAGGATACCAATGTTGTATGGACCTGGCCAGTCCTCTGTGAGCCCGCAGTCATGTCGGTTCTTGGTGATCTCGATGAACCGGGTTTTGAAGAACAGCTTGATATCATTGTCCACTGAAGAGGGTTCAACCTCATGGAGCCTAAGGATGTCTGTGTGGGGCTGAAGTGACTCCAGACGGAATCCGAAGTGGATCCGAGGTTCGGGCCTGCCGGTGATGAAGAACTTGACAAGCGGGATGTCGGCCACGTAGCGGGAGAGGACAGACAGGAGTGCTGACGCGGGCTCCTCATCTCGACACTCGTCGAGGGCATCAATAACGATGATAGTTGGAGCTTGCATCGCTCGGAACGGGCGGACAATGAGTTTCTCCATTTGCGAACAGAGTGATTCCCTCGCAACGTCGGGGTTCTCTATCAAGACCGGAAGCAGCTCTTGTCGGAAGCGCGGATACTGGTGAGCAAGTTGGAAGGCGAGGGTGGGGAAGATGGATCGAAGGTTGCTCCTCTCGTCGAAATCCCGCGAACAGAAGAAACTGGCCCCCAGGTCCCCGTCCGCAAAACACATCTCTGCGAACGTTTGGGCGATGGTCGACTTCCCCGTCCCGGCAAGACCGTTGAGCCAGAACACTCGTTTGTCTTGTTCGTCCTTTGACCACTGTTCGAGCTGGAAGAGCACTTCTCTCCTGGTCCCCTTCATACACCCCTGTCTGTCTCCACAGAGGTACCCGGCGTCGGTAACGTGATACATGTCGTTGAGGAGGGCCAGGTCGGCTCGATCCTACCGGCAAATTACTATGCGTCACTAAGTAGTTGAGATGAAGACTTACAATTAACAGACGGGGGCTGTTGTAGATATCTTGTTGCAAGGAGGTCTGAGGCACACGTTAGGTGCGACAAGAGCAAGGGCGTTGGGAGTGCAAACCTGATATTCAATCACGGCCTCGTGAATGTCATCCACCAGATTGTTCAACTTCTGTGCGTTGTCGGCGTTGTTCAGGAACTGCGCGATATCTTTTTGACTTGTAATTGGGGCCAGGGCTTTGAGGGCGCGCTCCAATTCTCTAGTGGCCCCCACGCGTCAGCCTAAGCTTTCCACCTCGAAGAGAGTGGGCTTACTGTTCCAATTTCCTTCTCCTTACTTCCTCCCCGGGATTGCCCTTGGAGGTGGGCGCGCAGAGCGTTTCGATAAGTCCTACCCGAGGTGCCAACGATTCTATCGTTTGCTTGTTGACCTTTGTTTGCTGGGAGAACTGTGAGCACCACAGATCGAACGGACAAAGGTGGATCATACTTCGCAATTGTCGAGGATAGCGCAGAGCCCTCCAGCAACAGACTTGAGCGAAGGGAAGGCGTATGAAGACATTTCCACGGTGCGGAGCAATAACTTGGCTGTGGAAGATGTGGTGGATTTCCAGCTCGATTTCCCCTTGGATGTGGTGGCACCGACACGGACTGATTGGTCGGATCGCTCGCCATCGGAGTCAATTCCCCTCCTCTCTGACCCGTCCCGGCTCTTCAATAGCCCGTAATGCTTCTTCCAAAATCGAGAGGAAGACACTCGGAAACTCATATCGTCGCAGGATCGGTGGGCTTGCGGATGGCAGTGAAGTAGGTGGGTAGTTTGACACGTGGTCTCCATGCGGCGCAAACTCGTCCAGCAAGCGCCAAACCTGAAATACTAGAGATTGTGGATCTGTTCCAGCTGTTCCCCCCTATGCGTATCTTCCTGGCGTTTACGCTCTTGTGCCAACGGCCCATGCCCACCTCGGTTAGATCGTCATCCATCCTTTTCGCCTAAGAATTCTTCCGTGCCGGCCTTTTCTTCAGGTCTCTACGCGGTGCGTTCAACATCTCCATTCCCCGCCGATCCCCCCGACGGTCATTCAGCCGAGTGGTGCATGATTTAGTTATCAACGCCCCGCACCCAACCGGACGGTAGACCGGAAACCCACCTTGCGGACGGGATTTCCATGTTTGTCTTCCAGTGCGAGAGACCGCCCCGACTGGTCCCCTTTATGTATCCTTGTCTGTCTCCGCATACTTGTCCGGCATCAGGGACATGATACATGCAATCGAGAAGTGCCAGGTCTGCTCTGTCCTGTTGACTGGTTACAATGCATGGATAGACAGTTGAGGTGAACAGCTCACGATCAATCGACGGGTGTCGTTGTAGATGCTTTGTTGCAAGGAAGTCTGAAGCATTATTCGAACTAGATGATAATCGTGTGAGATAAGATCCTCACGAAACAGCAAAGATGTGTATTGTACCTAGACGATAATCGTGTGAGATAAGACTACAGATATGTTAGTCTAGGTTGCGAAGGTAGAAAAGATAAGATACGTACTCCTCACGAAACAGCAAAGATGTGAGGAGACAAAGGGGAAAAACGAGCTACTTATATGATCCATAACTATCACATAGAAGTTGTAGACTATTGAACATCAGAACAAAGGTGCAATATTTGATAAGCATATGTTAGGTACGACGAGAGCGAGTGCTTTCGGAGTGCAAACCTGATATTCCATTACGGCCTCGCTGATGTCATCCACCAGATCGCTGAACCTCCGAGTGCGCGTTATCGGCATCGCTCAAGAATTGTGCAATATCCTCTTGAGTTGCCATTGGGTCCAGGGCTCCGTGGATATTTTACAATTCCCTACCAATCCCTGCCCGTCAGTCTCAGCTTCTGATCTTCGAGATGGTGGGCTTACCGTGCCAGCATCTTCACTCCCTCCCTGAAATCTCCCTTAGAAGCAGGTGCACAGAGCAATTCAACAAGGGCTTCTACCCGGTGTCCCTGCAACGTTCATCGTTAACGACTAGCGGTTACGGCTGCGGGGATCAATCGTACCAGATTTCGTTGCCTAGGCTGAAGTCCAGGTTCATTTGTAGGTTATACTCGGGGCAGTCAGCCCTACAAGGCGGCCGGAGTCCTCGAAAATACTCTAAGTCCGAAGCGACGGAGGAAACAGAGGGGACGGAGATGATTTGGTATTGTCCGAACCGGTCGCCGTCGCTTACACACCCAACCACCAAATAAGGAAGCCCCACCGGGACTTCACCCTTCCTTCACGCGATCGGTGAACTGAACCGACCCAGATCGTTTTGAACTTTTAGGATTGAGTACGCCTTATACGTCGGATTTGTCGGGATAGTGTGAGAGAAGAGTTCGATGACACAATGCCTTGATCTCTGCTGGGTATGCGGTTCGAGGAACCTGGAGCAGCTCGTAGTAGCCCCGTCCGGGCGGGTTGGCCGCGGACATGGAGGAGAAGTCGCAAATCTGAAAGATCCGCCGCGTCATTTCATGCCGTTGTGAACGGAACGGTGAACGGGGAGCGCTCCCGTGACGACTCCAACTTTACAGCACTCTCTTCGAGCCAAAATCGATGTATGCCCTCTTTCACAATCCAACACGTCTCTAACGATTCAACGACTCAAATTGGAGACGAGCGAGCTTATCCCCTCCCCGAGTTGGATAGATGGCGTTGCCTGACGTGCCCGACGCGGTGGCGGCACCAAATAACACCACTGTGTGTCCTCACGTAGGCGCCCTCCACCTCCCCGCCAACAACGGCGAACTACCTGCGTTTCATATCCCCCGGGCGACTCCAAACTATGCCCCCGATGGTTAATGGAACAGGAATCGCACCAAGCTCGTGTACGACTCCTGACTATTATCCCAATCTCAATCTCATCACTTCTCGCAGCGAAGAAACAGCGATTCGTCGACACGATGAAAATGCTGTTAGACATCGCAAAAGAGTCAGCCGACGCACTTCCTCCCCTTAAATCATGTTTAGGAGGCATCAGCGCGCTCATAAAGCACTACGATGTGGGTTTCTACCGTGTAACAACTCGACTCCGCTCACGGATTCGCGTAGGAAAGCAAGGATATCAATGACAAGCTCGAGGACCTTATTCCGTGGCTTACCACACTGAAGGAGAGCCTGACGAAAGCGACCAGTGACCCCGAGGAGGCAAAGAGACGCGAACGGTTGAAACGGTCTGTACTGTACCTCGGCTATTCTCCCTGCTCAACTTAATCGCCTACAGGTCCTTAGAAGAAATTGACAGCGCGTCCCGGGCGTTGTTGAAGAAGGGGAGGGCGGCACGGATCCTCAATAAAACACAAGACTCCGGAATAGTGGTCAAGCTCGTCGAGAAACTTCGACAAGCGATCCTCATCTACCAGGTGGGCACTGGGCGCTCTCGAGATCGGCCACGGTTAACCTGTTCGGAACAGGCATCTCAACAGCAATCCATACACGATCTAGTCACCAAACTGCAGGTGAGGTTTCTCGCTTGTACTCCTAGCGTTGGGGCTTACGAGCACCCGAGTCCCTTAATTTGTTCGTGGAAGCCCACAAGGTAAACTTCCCCGTCCCGTTTCCCGACACCCGCTTATCCGTCGACAGCACGGGTTGCTGGAGGTTAAGAAGAAGGTAGCATCCGTTCTCGAGCGGCTCCGTCAGCTGGTACCAGAATCAAATCCCGGAGACACGAGAGCGGACGACAATGAGTCCAAACGTCGCACAAGGCTGTCCGCGTTAGTCCCACCTATCAAATGCTGTCTGATTCCTTTCTTGACCCTTTCCCAGCTCTCTCATGGAGGCAGAGGTTGCGTTGCGTTCCATAACGAACCGTTTGGTCGACGTGAACTACGAAGTGACTGCGGGAGACCGGCAGATTGTAGATGATCTGGCCGAAGACATCCGAGATGCCGTCCATGAATACCAGGTCAGTAGCGACTCTCGTGTGGGCTTGCTTGTGGTATAGCTTGCTGAGGTGTCGGACAGCTTTCACAACAGAAGGATATCTATGAGCAGAACCGTGCACTGATTGTAAGTCGTCATGCTTGTTCTTTGCAGACCCCGGAGATTAACCGAACGAACCCCCATAGGATTCCGGTTAGATTATTTCTGCATTTGGTTGGCCTCCGCTTATTTTTGCAAATAGCCGATCTGGATGTACTGAACTCTATGAAACGCGCACGCGGAGCAGGGTTCAATCACAGGGATCGTCGTGGTTGCCTTAAAGGGACACGGGTGACCCTCCTGGATGAGATAGATCAATGGGCCAGGGACGGGAGTCGGCTCCCCATCTTCTGGCTGAACGGACTCGCCGGATCAGGAAAGTCCACGATCGCACGAACGGTTGCGGAGCGGTGCTTTGCAAACGGGACGCTGGGAGCATCCTTCTTCTTTTGTTCAAGCGATGCCAATCTGAAGAATCACGATGATCCCGGCACAATTTTCCCCACTCTCGCGTTCCAACTCGCGCATAAATACCCCGGTTTTCGCTCCGCCCTCGTTCCTCGTCTCCGGTCCAACCCAGACATCGTGTACGAGTCGCTCGGAAGCCAGGCGAAGAAATTAATCATCGGGCCACTCCAGTCCGCAAACATCGAGACGGTAATCGTTATCGACGCTTTGGATGAATGCAAGGACAAGGGGTCATCAGAGGGGTCATTGTCTAAAATCCTGCTTGCTTTGAAAAACATCGTTCGGGCGGCTCCCAAAGCCGGGTTATTCATCACCAGCCGTCCAGATGCCCGGATCAAGCGTGGTTTCTCCCGCTTGAACCATAAAATATTTGCCCTCCACGACATCGCGTCGGACGTGATCAACAACGATATCCGGGTTTTCCTCCAGCACGAGCTATCTGAGCTCACCACAGAGAAGGAGCTATTCGAGCTCGCCCCCGAGGAGTTAGGCAACTGGCCAACGGATAACCAATTGGAGCTGCTGCGCGACAGGGCCGCCGGTCACTTCGCGTACGCTGTTGCAACCGTCAAGTTCTTGGACCACACGATTTGGGCGCCCAGCGAACAATACGCCATCATTGAACGTTCCCCAGAGGACACGATTCACGAGGGACAAGTGGAAGGAGTCCATAGGAGGTTGAGCCTCGATTCCCTGTGCACCTCCATTTTCCAGACGTCCTTCGCAAAGAACAGAGCCGCGGACGACGCTACGGTGCGTTCGGTGCTTGCCGCTGCCGCGCTTTTCACGCCCCCGTTTTCGCCATCCGCGATTCCCAAGACGGTTCAGTTGAAGATGAACGAGGTCATGCGCATCCTAGAGCCGATCCACGCGCTCTTGGAACTCCGCGAAGATCCTGACCAGCCGGTCCGCCCGTTCCATAAGTTGTTTTCCGACTGTCTTGCAGATCCCGGACGTTGTTCCGACCAACGGTTCCTCGTCCCAAGGAATGCTGTTGGTTCCAGTTCGTGATTTCATGTAATGATTGTGTAGTGACCATGTTTTGGGGGTGATGTATATAGATGTTAGTAATAGCTGTCCGCGACTAGTATCTCTATCAATTTGACGGCAGTTCAAACGTTCGCTCGTATCCTTCCTTATCTCTCTCCTTGGCCCCAGCAAGCGCACCTCTTGTTTCCGACTTGGTCTCGTTTCTGTTCTCTGTTTCCTCGGGCTGTTCCTAAATCTCATCGTCATTCAGATTTAGTGACAGACGACTGAAGACGAATCGTGACACTGCAAGTCTCAATTCATTCGATCTTTTCCGGGCAACGAACTCACTACGAATACAAAGATCCTGTTGTTACAATTATTTTAACTTGCGCCCTTATTATGGACGCAGAAAACCACTATAAATCTTTTAATAGCCCCTGCCGCGATAACCCTTCAAAAAATCCCTAGGACGACGTGCAATCACGGCGATGACTTTACCAAGAGCAGACATTGTTCAGCAGTGCTGAGGAGTTGCTCATCTCCAGCTACCTAATCTGATGTAAGCATTGGCGGCCCTTCCAGAGTAAACCCAAATGCACCTACCGCTCGCAGCCAAGAAATGGTTTTGTTCAAGGCGAGCAGAGGGTCCACTGTGGCATCGACGGCACCGAGCACTTTCAGCCACACCGTAAATGTTTCTTCCAGAAAGCGGCGTAAAGGTAGAATAACAGCAGTGACGTCTTCCCCGATCTCTACGAGGTGAACGTGCCAGGATGCGCAAGCATACTTAAGCGCGACCCTGTAATTGATAGCACGGTCTTGGAGGGAGGGATTGTTCCCCAAGCTCTTGTTCATTAGCTTGAGACAGTTAAGGGCAATCTCGGAGTGGGACTTCCAGGGGGTAACGTAGAACCTCTTGTCCGTGCAACGGGTTGGAGAGGTGAGTAGGTCAGAAAACAGTTTGTGAAATGGACAGACAGGCTCGTCTGGGTCTTCGTGGAGTCTCAGGAGTGATTGGATCGACCTGAGGGTGGACATGACTACTCTGGCCTTTAAACAGATGAGGTCGGCGATTGCAGATGGAGGGAGAGGGTGGGTCACTAAGACCACAGCAGCGAGCACTGAGCGTACGACGGCATCATCTCGAGCATTGTTGTTCTTGAATGATGCACGAAGAGTAGAGATGCACAGGGAATCGAGACTCATCCCCCCATGGACTCCCTCCACAGTTCCCTCGTGGACTGTATCGTCTGGAGAATGCGCGACAATGGTGTATTGTTTGTCGGGTGATGTTTGTTTTTGACCCAAGAACTTGACAGTTGCAGCAGCGTACACGAAGAGACCGGCCGCCCTCCCACACAACAAATCCAGCTGCGCAGCCGTCGGCCAGTCGTCCAGCCCACTCTGTGCAGCGAGCCCAGATAGTTCGTGCTCGAGGAAAATTCGGATGTCGTTGTTGATAAGATCCGGCGCGACATCGTGAAGGGTAAAGGTCTCGGCTAGGCCGCCGAGGAGCGGGAGGTGTAAACTGGCCAGAATGTGGGGTTTGGGTCGACTGGTGATGAGAAACTTGACCCTCGGTATCTCTCTAACCCAGTATTCCACGGCGGAGAGAATGGCGGATTGTGATGTGCTATCTATCCATTCATCCAACGCGTCGATGGTAATAATAGCTGGAACATCCGTCGACTTTAGAGGTTTGACGATCAACTTCTCCACCTGGTCGGAGGGTGACTCATACGCGATGTCCGGATTGGATTGGAGGAGAGGAAGAAGAATCGACCGAGCTTTGGGGTGTTGGTGTGCGAGTTGAATAGCGAGGGTGGGGAAGATCGTGCAGAGGCCGTCGTGGCCATTGGTACTGTGCGAACAAAAGAAAGGTGATCCCAGTTGACCCTGCGCGTCACACCATTCCACGATCGTCTGGGCAATTGCGGACTTCCCTGTCCCGGCGAGCCCATTCAACCAGAAGATGGGGGAGCCGCCGAAGTCCTTGGCCCACGACTTGATTGCTTCCAAGACGGTCTCCTGTGTGCCTCGGAGACAACCTTGCTGTTCAGGATGTTCAGCCCGTTGAGTGCGGGGACATATGTCCGGCACTAGCAACTCAACTATTGGGCCATGAATATGTGATAATCAAAAGTAGAAATGCGCCCTACTTGGATTGACAATTGCCCTACTGGAGACAGCAGTAACATCTTGGGGTGATAATGTGAGCTTAGATGGGAAGGCATAATGAGGGTGGCTTGGGCGGGAGCTGGTGCGATCCAAAAACTTCCGAAGGGGGATGCGTGGTTCAGTTTTTTGTGCCCGTTCCTCTCCTTGCTGTAAAAAGTTCCTGGGAGGGGAGACGCTTGAGGTTTCAACGGGGGAATGACACGAGGCGAGGACTGACGTGCATGAAAAACCCGCGGACATGCAGCGCTGGTGAACGGATGAGGGTTCACCAAATTATCATGGAAGATACTTCGGGCGGGCAGCCTACCTGACACTTGAGTGGATAATTGAGCATGAAGTGGGGGGTGAACGGGAGCAAAAATCAACAACCAACTTTATCTTCGCCGGGGATTCGACTGCACCTGACCTTGCGTGTCCTGGAAGTTGGATGGTGGTGAGTTGGGTAGGAAACAAGGGGAGAACTGCGAACCTGCAGTGATCGCAAGCGGTGCTTATCATCCGTGACGGAAGCGGCAAAATCTTTGCTGGTTCACGTATACGTCTCTCGGAAGGTAAGGCCAAAACTAGACGAACCGGGTATCAAGGTCATCAATCACAGCAAGAAAAAGCCAACAAGCTACCGGAGTCTTGAGGATCCGAGGGTCCCTCGAGGAGCACGCCCAAGAGGTCATTGGAATGGTTGGCCGTGGAGAGATCTGGGGTGGCGAATGTACCGGCAGAGCGGGGACCCGGTGGGCTCGGGATAAAAGTCGGGTTAAGAATCTGGGGCGAAACATAAGCACACCAGGGCAAGGAAGATAGGCAGCAGGGAATGGACATACATCGCTCGAAGAGTGATTCCTCACCGGCGCATAGCTATAATTGATTCCGATATCATCTTGACTCGTCCTCCTCTCCGTCACGACGGACGAATGACTATGGTTGACCGCCGAATCATTCTTACTGGCCTTTCGTCCACCGTGCTCGCTGACAGTCCGGGTCGCTTGGGGGAATGCGTTCGCCGGGTACATATCGGGATCGTCCAATAACCTCCTCTTCCTCTTCCGGAGTGTGTTCTGTGGGTCATTGAACGACCGCTGGTTCTGGGCTGGCGTGGAGGGTAACGGAGGCAAGGTGGGCTGACGGTGGGGGGAGGTTGGTTCGTGGGAGCGGTAGTTGATGAAGGAGTCGTCTTTGCTGGCTCTGCGGGGGGTCAAAGGTAGGCTTGAATCCAGCCTCGACATAGTCGGAGGAAGGAAGGGAATCGTGTCTAAGGAAGTGGAGGGAGGAGGGGGTGCCTCTGGCGAAGGCAACGCGTCGGATATATCATGCGAGTATCCCCCTTGTTGGTTATAATGAACTCGGGGATTGTCCTCGCTGTCCCGGCCCCAGTAGAGGGAATCCAGCCCCAAAATCGAATCAAGGGAGGGTATCGTCTCTAAGGAGGTGTGGGGATGGGAGAGGAAATCCAGGCCTCTCTGATGCGGGTCATCTTGTGCAGCAACGGGTTCTTCTGACCAGAGCTCCGCGTCAAGGGGAACCGAAAACGCCGAAAACGCCGACCAATCGATGGGAGGGGTCACAGTGGGTGGATGGAACAAAGAGGATTGGGGGGTGGCGGCTGCGTCGACGGCCATCACGCTATCTTGCAAATCAAATGTACTGTCCAATATTGAGAGTGAATCTTCTTCATTGAACGTGGAATAGTGGCCTGAGGCGGCTGGACTCCTGACATCGGTGGGAGGGGTTGAATTGATCATGGTCGTGGGAGCGGGAGGAAACGAGGAGAGCACGGAGGCAAACTGGAGGCAAATCGGGTGACTGCATTCCTGGGACCCACGGATCAGAGTAATACATCTACCTACGCCTGCAGAGCAAGTCCACCGGTATGTGTCAACTAACGACCATTCTCATCAGCTCCCCTGACTCAACCCCATTTCACCCTTCCTCTGGGAGCCCGCAGGCGTGCAGGTGGGTTTCATGTTTCTTCTTTCGCCCACCTCTCCATTCAATTTCTGTGCATATCGGATTCGATGCACACGACGCATGCCTGTGATGCCACTTGCCACAGCTCTCCTCAACCACAGCTACAGGTCGCTGAAAGAGACCGAGTTTGAGGAAGAGACAAGTGGGAGGCTATCGAGATTCCTTGTGGAGCTGTATGGTGCGACTGCACGCCGAGCGCCACCGGGACACGGAATATGTGGAGCCTTGTACACGGCCAACCTTTGAGGAAGATAGAAGCGGTATCGTACGCGATGACAAGCTTTTGGATGGAAAGCTGGATAGAATCGTTAGTGATTCGTTACACTGAGAACATTGTCGGCCTAACCAAAGTTCATGGCCCGTCGGGGATAATACCATCGTCCTGGGAGGGACAAACTTCGTACCCGACCCATATAACTTCAGAACAACTTGAGCAGTCTACCAAGTGCACGTCTATTTCCATGTCTTCCTCCTCGATGGTATACCTCCCACCACACCGACAGTTGTATGCCCAGGCCCGGCCGAGATCCTCCAAGTCTTCAAGCGATACGATGTGAGCCGGTCGCCCCCGCAAAAACGAGAAATTGGGACGAGAGGAGAGTTCCAAATCATACTTCAGCCGAGATTCTGGGGAAAATAGGGTGGTGAATGCCCGTTTGAATAGGCCGATATCGATTGGGGTCGAGTTGTGTTTGTATGTGTCGGATTTGTCGGGATGGTGTAAGAGAAGAATTCGACGATACGATGCCTTGATCTCGGCTGAGGATGCGGCTCGAGGGACCTGGAGCAGTTCGTAGTAGCTTTGGCTGGGCGGGTCGGCCATGGACATGGGGAGTAGTCCTAAATGTGAAGAGGGAGCGGGAAGATCCGCCGCATCGCACCTCCAGTTGCTGACGGAACGGCAAGTGGCGAGCACTCCCACGACCACAACTCCATGACGCTAGCAATCTCTAAAGCCTCCGTCGCCCCTGGAACTATTTTGGGCTCGGAGTCTCGCTCTCTCCACCAACAACCGCGTCAGGCGTTTCAGAAATCTCCGGACTCCGATCCGTCATATTTGCGTTGCTTGTAATGGGTGGGCCATAAGATCGTTCGGGGGTACCTTATGTAGTTCCCGGTGAGTAAAAGTGTGGTCCCTGAACGGAGATAAAAGTCGGCGCTGTTTCCTAACGAGCCGCCGTCGACCGAAGAAACCTTTCCACCGATGCTGCATCCGGGATCGAAGGCGACAGACGCTCCGACTAACGCGTCGCGACAAGAGCACTGCTTCAATTATCGCCCGGAGTCTTACGGACATGAGATCCCTCTGCTGTGTACTCGCCTAGCCTGAGCTGCCTCACGGCCACAACGACACGTATTTATTCAGATTAGCGCTCACGGCGCCGCCGTCACAGGGTGGTACAAATAGCCCCCTTGTCACATCTTGCGTACAGCCTCTATCCTTTCAGATCCCACCCAGAAGCCAGCAGGAAACCCATGCCCAAACTTTTCCGACGAACCCTGAGCCCGAGTGAGCACTCCTGACCACACCCTGCCGGTTCCAAATGTCCTGACGTACAACAGCGAGGGTCCAGAGGACGGTGGACTGCACTTTGGTGCTTTTGGACGTTGCGAAGGAGTCGTCCGACTGGTTTCCTCCCCTCAAGTCGGCTCTGAATGGTGTTAGCACACTCATCAAACATTACGAGGTAGGGCGCCTCGATCCTGGTTCCACCCGTTATTGACAGCCCCCCAGCGATACAAGAATGTCAAGGAGAAAGCTGAACAGCTCATCTTGTGTGTAGGCAAGCTGAAAGTTAACCTCGCGATTTTCGCGACCGACGTCGACCCTGAGGAGGAGCGGCTTACAGAACTCTCAAAGTCGGCTCTGCCACTCTCACTCCGCAACCCGCTCTAATTCCACATTTAGCTCATTGGAAAAAATTGAAGAGCGATCGGGCGTCTTGTTAGAGAAGAAAAAGACCGCGGGGTTCTTCGATAAGGAGAGAGATTCTCAAGAGGTGATCAGCCTTGTCGATGAATTCAGGGCTGCAATCATGTACTATCAGGTAACCGGAAACCGCATGGTGTAGTCCAGGGTTAACGTGCACCGATAGCTCTCACAACAGCAGTCGATTTACGTTCAGATAAGAAGACTGACGGTGAGGCCTCCCATCTGTCATGCCTTCGAACCAAATGTTGACAAAATACCCGATCTCGCAAGTCTTCTTTTGATACACTCCTAAAACTACACGAGGTACGATTGTGTCCGTCTGTCAAAATACTCGTCTAATGCACGGGAAGAAATCACCGACGACAAAGGGGAGGATCGAGATCGCTTTTGCACGGTTGGACAGGTTGGAGTCGGGAGAAGATGACAAGGACGTGGCCGATGCACGGAGGTCAACACGACGAGTGGACCTGTTCGCGTTGGTTATTTCGGTTTCTCCTGAATCGGTTTCGTATTGACTCCCTTCTAGCAGCCTCAATCAAATCAAGCACAAGCTTCGAGGCGTATCGAATCGCGTGGTGGCTGTAGGTTACACGGAAAACAAGGAGGATGTCCAGATTGTGTCTGAACTTATGGACGATATTCGGGACGCTATCCTTGATTATACGGTCAGTGATGATCTCAAACCGTTTCCACAGGTTCCTCATTCAGGCAGTTGGTTTAGACGGCGCACCAACAAGCCATATATGATCAGAATCTCAAGCTGATTGTAAGTCGCTAAAACTAATGGGTGTAAACACGACTGACGGCCCAATAGGATCGAGGTTAGTCTCACGCGAGCGAAAATGAATTGGGCTTACCTACATGTTTCAAAGCCGACATCTCTGTTCTGAACAGTTGCCATCGGGCGCATGGGGCAGGATATCGACACGGGAATCGAAAAGGCTGTCTGAAGGGAACGAGAGAGAGCGTGCTAGATGAGATCGAGAGCTGGACCGAGGATTTCGGAAAGTCTCCAATTTTCTGGCTCAATGGACTCGCTGGGACGGGAAAGTCCACGATCGCGCAAACAATCGCAGAACGGTTGTTCGCCGACGGTCGACTTGGAGTTTCATTCTTCTGCTCGAGAGCTTTCGAAGATCGCAGCAACCTCCAGCTCATCTTCCCCACACTAGCATTCCAACTTGCACAACAATATCCTGAATTCCGATCCTCGCTTATCCCCCTCCTCCAATCCAATCCCGACGTTGTCCACGAGTCCCTTCGGGATCAGATGGAGAAATTTCTAGTCGAACCGCTCTGGTCCGCGGGTATTTCAACCGTGATTGTGATCGACGCCCTCGATGAATGCAGGGACGAAGAGCCGGAGTCTGCCATCCTCCTCGTGTTAGGACAGTCTATTTCCAAGATTCCTGGAGTCAAGTTCTTCATCACCAGTCGGCCGGATATGCACATTATGACCGGGTTTCGTGGCCCTTTACTACAGGGTTTAACGGACGTCTTCATTCTCCATGAAGTTGAACCTCGCACTGTCAACACCGATATCCGTCATTTTTTCAAGTACGAGGTATCAAGACTCGCACGACGACGTGGGGGTATCGATGGTTGGCCTACGGGTGAACAACTCGACTCATTGTGTCGAAGGGCGGCCGGCTTCTTCGTTTATGCTGTCGCAACCGTCAACTTCCTCGATCATAAGTTCCAGGACCCCTCGGATCAGCTTGCCATGATTATGAAATCTCCGGAGAGCACGACCTACGAGGGCGAGGTGGAGTTGGGGGTGTACACAAGCCTCGACTCCCTCTACTTGACAATACTTCAGGAATCCTTTCGGAAGAACAAACCCAAGGACGACGAAATGGTCCGTTCTGCCCTCAGCGCTGTTGTGCTCGCTGCGAACCCCCTCTCTCCATCTGCAATTGCTCAACGCAGTCCTCCGGCTCCTCGAATCGATCCAATCACTGTTGGTAGTACGCGAAGTCCCCAACCACCCCGTTCAACCGTTTCACAAGTCATTTCCCGATTTCATCACGGACCCAGCTCGTTGTACTGACCCGCGTTTCTACATATCCCCCAACTATCATACCGAACTTGTCCTGCGCTGCCTCCGGATTATGGACGAGTTGCTGAAGAGGAATATGTGTTCGATACCAGACTACGCCCTCAATTCCGAGGTGGAGGATTTACCCAAGAGGATTGAAGAGAGCGGTATCCGCGGCGCGCTGGAGTATGCGTGTAGATCATGGTACAAGCACCTCACCGCGACGAAATGTTGGGATATGGATGTGTTTTCAGCTCTAAGCGATTTTCTGGAAAGGAAATTCGTCTTCTGGTTGGAAGTCTTGAGTATTCTTGGTTCTATGGGCGAAGCCGCACGCGCATTGATTGCGACCACGAAATGGCTAGAAGAGGTGAGTTCAGAGTGACAGCGTAATCACTAAATCTCGTGATGCTCACAAAAGACCAGATCCAGATCCCCGTCGATGTTCGGCCTCTTCTTGAGATTTCCGGTGACTGCCTCCGATTTGTAACCGAATTTTTCGAGGTCATCAGCCAGTCTGGGCCCCACATCTATCATTCCGCACTTCAGCTTTCCCCCCACTCGTCGTTGGTTCGAGAATTGTATGGCAAACACATACCCTCCTCCGCATTGAGGGTTGTGACCGGCATCCCCGCTTCATGGGACTCGTGCACGGCGAGTGCTGGGGCAGCGACTAAGGTCCATCGTGCTGTTTGGTCATCGTGCGGTCAACTGGTTGCAGCTGGCTTGGTAGGCAGGATAGATGTCCGGGATCCAATCACCTTGGGGGTCGTATCTATCCTCAAACCTTCTAATGATCTTACAGAGCACATTCCCGAATCGCTAGGCTTTTCGCCTGATGGGCGCCTGTTTGCCTGCTCCTATCGCGGGTGAGAAATCCGCTCTGTTGGCTATTCTCCCCGTGTTCATATCCGCCCTTATATTAACCCAGGATGAGTGGCTTGCGAAATGCGCTTGTTGTTTGGGATATTCAGACAGGTGTTATCATCATGGAGAATTTCACTGAGCACTCTGGCCAGGTCGCGTTCTACGGGAACCAAGGCACGATCGCCATCATCGGAGGACACACTTTCTCGATGTACGACGGACTCAAGGGTACTCGACTGTGCGGCGGTGTACTGCCGTCTTCATTCAACGGGGGATTGGTCGCCCATTGGACCCGTGAGGGATCGCTCTGGCTTGTCACAGGTTCCGTAAACGATGGAAACCATGCAATCGACATCTGGGACCTCCGGGTAACCTCAAATTCCCCGCTTTCTCTGGTCGAGTCATTCCCTGCGCCACCCCACAACAATAACATCTTTTTCTCCCCAGTTTCCTTCCACGCATCGTTTGTCGCTGGGATGGAGGTTATCATACTCAATGTCCGAGATTCGAGAGTCCTATTCCGGACCGAAGCGGCTCAATCGCTCTACACTCCACCGGGACGCTTCTCTCCTGACGGGCATTTCTTCGCATGCAGAACGTTTGGGAACGGAGTTCGTGTTTGGAAGAATACTTCCACTGGTTACATCCCTTGGAGCAACCTCCAACCCCGATTGCCATTCACAGGGCTCTCGTTCTCGCCCACTTCAAACTCAGTCCTGAGTTGGGGCTCAGGAGGGATCCAATTATCGAACCCGGATAATCGTCTTAGCCCTCCGACCCCTAACAACGTCAAATCCAATCATCAACAGGGAGGTCACTTGGTCGCGTATTCTGCAGATGGGGTGCACATCGCGACGGCGCGGCGAGAAAATAGGATTGTCACAATCCTTGACCCTCTTTCGGGTACCCCACGGCAATCTATCGACACAAATATGCAAATCCAGGACATCAGGGTCGTTGGCAATACCGTATTTGTGGCGGACGGGCACAAGCTTATTGGGTGGGACCTTGGCGCTGGGGGGGACGCCTACAATGCCAGGAGGACGATTGTCAATGAGACTGTGGCCATTGGTGCTCATGCGAAACACCTGGCGATATCGATTTCCTGTGGCAATTGTGTAGTGTCTGATAACGAACTCAGTTGACAGAAAGAATCGACTACAGTATATTGCATTCATACTGGAAGTCCTTATGAAAGTAGTACTACTTTTACGGAGTTTTTGTAC
>Ga0307517_10001522_pt1 | contig 38582 bp, 26 predicted proteins | sample 23_EM_MG_FD_194515 | JGI IMG/M metagenome (GOLD analysis project Ga0307517, IMG submission 194515) | Populus trichocarpa ectomycorrhiza microbial communities from riparian zone in the Pacific Northwest, United States - 23_EM | ecosystem: Host-associated > Plants > Roots > Unclassified | place...
TTTTAAATTAAAAAATTAATTTTAAAAAAAAAAAAAAAAAAAAAAAAAAAAAAAAAAAAAAAAAAAAAAAAAAAAAAGCCCACCCCATTTGGAAGAATTAAGAACCATCATATCTAGCTACCTGCTTTCATATCACACAACTCCTTCTTGCTTAGAGTGCAATACAGCCCCCCCGCACTTGCATTGTATTATGAAGATTGGAGTACAGATTGTGCATCATAGCCATATTTTTGAAAACACAGATGGTAGACATTAGGAATGATAGCAGGGAACTATATAAGGGTGACGGCTGGGGATGCCTGAGGATCGTCAAGAGCTGCAGACAAACTATGAGTCATATATGGTGACACAATGTAACACAACAAACCAGATACCTGTGAGAAAGAGGGGAAGGTTAAATGGACCATCGGGTGCTCAAAGAAATCATTCCTCTATGAACCTTGTTTTCTCTTTTAAATACTTCCATAAGTCTCTCGCTTTAACTATGGTCATGGCGGCGATATCGCAAACAAAGCCAAAGAACTGATTCAATTGAAGTTGACTCGCAGCACAATTGCTTGGATTTTCCGGAAGAGTTACTGGGAAGGTTAATTGACCCCCTCGGATCCGGATATCTGCAACCAATATCAGCACTTTCTAACAGCAACAGCGCTAGTGTACTCTCCAGCGAGGATATACTTGCTATCTTGAAGATTCATGTCTGTGGTTTTTGAGTTTTAATTTGGCAAACACTTTGAGCTTTTTTGTTTCTTAAAGATATATTCCTTCTTGCTTATTAGTTTACGCATATGGCACATGAATTGCCTTATCATGAAGTATGAGCCTGATCAAATCATGGAATTGAAATTTCTAAGCATTCATGCCAAAGAGAGGTAACAGAGAAACACCATAAGGTCCTACCGGCATCTTCCCTATCCGTCAATAGACTCGAAAAAAGACGGACTACCACCGGCGGTCTGTCCGGCCCTACCTCGGACTGGACGATTCCGAACAACGCTGCTGATGAATAGGCATACCGATACACGCTCAAATCGCAGCCATTTCCCATACTAATTGTGGACATTGCAGCCATACATCCGAATTCCAAGAGGTTCATGCATTATTTTTGGTGATAGACCGGTACTCCCCCGGAATGCAAGTCGGAATTCAAAGTATCAAAAAAGAAGTTAATTCCGCTATCAAGAATCCCGAGATCGTCAGCCAATGGAGTTTGGGGCCCCATAACGAACACTAGGCAAAACTACCTCAAAAAGTGATTGCCCCAACCTCAGATTTAGAAAAATGAAACAACGTACAAGATCCTAACCTTCCCAGCCCGGGAAAGTCCAACATCCTAGCACGAGGTCCAATTACTCCAGGTCCTACGGCACACTAAAATTACTGGCCCGTTTCGGTCTCAGAAACGCCAAGACCTCTGGACATTTTTTGGAGTGGGAAAGCAGTCCATAATGCCAAATCGGTCTCATCTAGCATTTCCGTACGAAAATTACTTCTCACTCAGGCCAGCTAAACATTTCACACTCGCCAACCAGGAAACTACAAAAACAGTCCACCATAAACTCAGCCGACATGATATAATTAGGTAGCCTTTCAAAATAGAGAAGTCACTTCAAGGGAAAATAAACTGCTCTCTCGCTCCTCTCCCTCAATCCCCTCTTCCACCCTCCATTTTCCTATCACTATCACTGCAGAACCCATAACGCCCACTTCAATCGCAAACAATTCACTACCATTCAAATGGCCCCACTTCGAGACCCCAAATCTAGGCCTACTCTCAACAGCATTCTCATTGCCTTATTCTCCCTCTTCAAACCCAAACAACCCACCCGCCGCCCAAACTCCTCCACTTCCCCGGAAGGAATAGACAGCATGGAGCTCAAGGACTGGGGCACCCCGTCTTTCCCCACAGACACAGACACAATCGAACCACTCGACCCACCCGCCGGGTTCGAGTTGAAGCCCGCCGGACCGGAAAAAGAATCGTGGCTGGTGATTCCGGATCTGCAGAACAGCGATGATTACGATGAATTGGTGTCAGACACGTGGAATCACAAACGCTCCGGTATAATACTCCTTCCATGTCAGGGATTCCAACACTGCTAACCCATGAATTAGTGCTAGATCCGGAACCACTCCTGGGAGCGCAGCAGCTTGATGGGGAATACCGTTTGGAGTCCTCTCAGAAGTTCCCACTTGGCATTTCCATCCTCCTTGCCACTGCGGTTCTGAGTGTTGTTGGTATGGTGGCCATTGCAAAAATTAAGAGGAGGATTCACCACCGTATAACGGCATAAGCTTAGGTGTGTGAGAAAAGTAGGTGGTTTGCGGATATTTTTGTTCCCCGTTGCCATGTGATTGTGTGTATAAAGATAGGTGTGTGATCAAAATAAGGTATAATACAAGGTCTCACATATATTATTGAGACAATAATCATAATATCATGTTTTCCCACCCGGCCCACTCCCGTGACCCCACCCCACTCCCCAATTTCATACAAAAAATAAGAAAAAACATTTCGCAAGAGCGTCCCAATTCTTCTCCCCCCTATATCCTGCTCCAAGCGCAATCATCAAAGCTCACCCGAAGTTCGCCATAATACCATCCTTGAAATAAGCGATGCGGAGGCAATGATCGACGATCAAGGTTTAACGCAGCGGAGCGGCAGCGCGCAAGTGGAGGCACCAAGTTTGCAGTAGGCGCTTAAGAATTTCATGATAGAGGTGAGTGCGCACAAAGAAATGTCTTGAGGGAAGTCACGAACAGAAAGGAAGAACCTAGGCGATGAAAGGATATGCAGGAGGGAGAAACAAGTAGGGGAAATCTTTTCATGGCTTAAGTGTTCCTCTCCTAATGCATAGGCCTACTCCTGCATCTTCTGAGTGAAGGCATTTCCTATACTAATTGTGGCCATTTCCAACAACACACCCGAATTTCAACAGCTTTCTACAGAATGCATAGTCCCAGCGTATCAAAAAAGAAGCTATTTCCGTCAACTAAAGGTTCGATATCCCCTTGCCCTTATCGACTATTTAATTTCGCTAGTTTTGAGTTCTGCATTTTTACCTCCATCCATTAATCCGCCTATGGCACCGTTCATGGGCTTTGTATAAGCGTGAGATCCTTTGACCCCTCATGCCTCGGATTCGGCTTATTGGGTGGGGGCCAGCTAGGTGGCGAGGCTCGAGAAACAGGCAGGACAACTATCCAGCTATCAGTTCGTATTTAAATATACATCGAAGAAATAAGGAGAATGTTACCGAAAAGACTTCTCCTCATGAGTGGCACTCACTAGATAGTCATTACGCCCGGTGGCATAAAAGAATTTATTCCAGCACTTGCGGCGAGGACAAACCTATTGGGGGTGGCGGGAAATAAAGAACGCGAGCAGTAGGAAGTATAGGAACCGGAGGTGTAGGGAGTATGGTTATCGCGAGATTGATGGAAGCCGAAGGGTGCTTACGTGAAGGAGGGCCCACGGACCCAGCTTCCTTGAGCTATGACCCCGCACTAGCCCGGCAGCCGGCTATACCTTTTCCCACCATCCTCCGAGACACTGTGGTTCCCCCCGAGTGGAATCCCATACTTTACCCAATTGGCAATGGGTTTCTACAACCCCTTATTTGTTCCTGTCGCCCATACACATCACTTCAATCGACACAACTGGGGACGCCTTGGCATGGAGTTTACTGTGAAAAAACATCTAGATATTCAAATCAAGGCTTCTGGGGAGTTTATTTTTTATTTTTTTATTACAATTTTGTTAAGGTTAAAGGCTAAATTAGACCTTTCCTTAAGCCAAAGTTGTGCCAAGGCATGCTGTATGTCTATGATATTAATATCATATTATTACCACAATTATCTTTTTGTGGGGGAGGGGCTCAGGGTTGTGGATATTAGGTTGGAGGGACGCGGAACGCGTCGACTCGATCATTTCCAAGCCAAGACAGCCTCAAGGTGTCCGCCAGGAAACTCCAAGATTTATGGACACATTTGGAATAGGAAGAGAGTCCGCCACAGAACCGGCTAGTCTAATAATTCTTCGCTAAAATTGCATCTCGTTCAGGCCAGCAAAACACTTTAAACTTACCAACAAGGAAACTGTCAAAACGTGCTAAACCAAATATAGGCGACATTGGATATAATTAGGGCGCTGCCTTCCGAAATACAGAACTCACTTTAGTGACACATAAACCTTCCCCACCTTCCTCGCTCTCTCACTTCTTTTCCATCTTAACTCCAGTTTCCATCTCAAAAAATCACTTTTATATCAATGGCCCCACTACCACTTAACCTCCCCAACTTCAGAGAATGGTGGGATAGCATAGTCGCTTTCTTCCACGCTGTCTTCAAGCCAAAACCCTTCCGCCCTCGTATCCCCACCGTACCAGAAGCGACCGAAAGCACCGAATTAAATGCGTTTGGATTCGTTTCGGTTCCTGGTTATCCCCTTCCAATTCCCCCACCCGAGCCTTCTGTTGGATCCGGGCGCAAACTCCCAGAACCCAAGAAGCCTCCACCCGAAATTCCACATCTGCACAGTATGGAAGAGGATGAGGATGAGGTGCCAAGCATGTGGAATCTGAAAAGCAAACGTTCCAGTAAAATATTTTCTCTCCTGCAGCGGTTTTGATCGTTTCGCTACTAACCCACATTAGTTGAAGCTCAGGAACCTCCTGTGATAGCCATGGACACGGCCCGCATAGATTACCGTGTCCATCAGCAGCTGATGGGAGAATCCCAGCTCTCATACCGCCAGGAGCTTCTACCCGTCATTTCTATTATCCCTGTTATAGTGCTCATGGGGGCTGCTGCCATCTTGGCCACCGCTATAATTGCGAGGAAGCTACGCCGCAGCATAATCCCGAGCCTGCGGAGCTTTCAGAGTATCGGGGCGTGTTGACGGCTTTATACTGTCTCGGTTACTGCGGCGCGATCCTTAGCTTATAAATTTGCTTTCGCCCCGGGGTCCTTGATGTTCAGGAACTTCTGCATGTCAGTATTTGGGATGCAAAGGAGTGTTAGTTTTGTAATTCAATCATAAGAGTGGGTGTTTCCTGGTATTTTGCTTTCCTTCTCCGACGGGATTGTGCCTGTAACGATGGGTATCTGAAAAAAGAGTCTAGTTTCCTGATATTTTTGTTTCACGATCCTATGGGATTGGCTGTTATGATAGGTATGTGAAAGAAGTGGACATCATACAAGATCCCATGCCTCTTTGGGCCAGCAATTATACCGTTTCTTGCCAAGTGCAACCCCACGGCCCCATCCCAATTTCAGACAAAAAATATGCAACCAGTCAAAAAGCACCAAAAGGTAGAAGTATACAAATCTCAATTAGCCCGCAACACTAGGATGAGATTCAGATCCAGAAGGGCAAGAGATATATCCGACAGCACACCATTTCCGATTGGCCCGTTCTTAAGGCGAGGCTCGGGAGATTTATTTTGTCGAAATTCCCGAAGTGTGGATTTGTTTAAAATTCATATACAAACCGACTCACTTCTGCGCCTGATCCGCTCCCCGGTCGGTGCGTTATGCTGTTAAGAAACTCGTGATTGATTGAGGTGAGTGCACACAAAACCCAGCCTTGAGAAAAGTCACGAACAGAAAATAACCTAGGCGAAGAAATGACATGCAGGAGGGAAAAGCAAGTTGGAGAAGTCCTTTCATGGCCTACGTCTCCCTCTGCTGATTCACAGGCATACCCGAGTGAAGGCATTTCGCATACCAATTACCGCCATTTCCACAACCAAACGCCCAAACTGCGAGATTTATACTTTCTTTTTGGCGATATGCCGGTACTCCCCCAAAATACAAGTCAGTGTGCGGGGTAGTCCGGGAGTATCAAATAAGAGTCTAATTCTGCTGCCAATGGACCATGAGATACCCCCACGAAAGGCTCGATATAGCTTCGCTCTAATCTACTATTTAATTTCACGCACAGCTTCTACCAACCAGTTTTGATCTCTGCCTTTTTACCTCGATCCATTAATCCGCCCATGGCACCCTTGATGAGCTGCCCCTAAGCGGGGGATTTTTAACCCCACACGCCTCGGATTCGGCCTGCTAGGTGAGAGCCGAAGGGGAGACGAAACACGAGAATCAGTTAGGACAAATACACACGTAGCATCAGTCTCATGATTCCCTCTGAGCTTGTGGCGATGCGAAGCCCCCGCTCCCAAACACTTGACATCACACCTCTCACACCCAAAAAGGCCACCATTCCCCGCGCAAAATCTCGTTGACATTCCCGGCTGGCTCGTGCCTGATCGGGAACAGGAAGCGGTCCTAGCTAACGTACATTTCCTCATTGTATTAACCCGGGCCCTTCTCTAGATCCCGACAACTATGCAAGGGGTATATGGAGGGAAGCTAGACCGTACGACCGGTGTGCCCTGAGGTGGTTGATAGGGTAGTGAGAGCAGTCATGTCGCTCGATCGGGCCCACGGAAAAACTCTGTTTAGTAGTTAGCTTGGCGCACACACTTTAGCACATAAGCCGCCTCTCATGTAGACTAGACTAACAACGAACAACCACACCGAGGAAAGCAAGCCAATCAACAACCTTTTCTCTCCTTCTCAATTCGTTCAAGCGCATAGCTCCCTACTTCACCCTTGTCAAGGCCTTTAGGCAATTCATCGTCTGGTAAACTTTCCACCTGTTTGTCTTCCGGTATATCAATAGGTCACACATACGCACGGGAGGGTGATTTCGGCACGCGCGACACACCATCCAAACTAAACGGGTCCTGCGAAATCAGCCCAACAAGTGGTGCTCTGAAACGGATTGGTGTTTAACTCAACGAACCTGCCTACCCGCTCCCGCATTAGCGAAATTTGTTGTGTGAAAAGGTGAAAACAGAACCTGTTTATTGCGCAAGGCATCTGGCACTAGCCATTTGATCTGTGCGTACCTGCCGTCAAGATAGAGGAGGCAATTGAAGAGGGGCCTGTGATCGCCGACCCAGTACACCCGGACTCACGTGAGGCAGACGAAAGGTGATCAGTGGGAGAAGACGAGCTCAACACATTATACTACAAGCGGAACGGCAAGTGGTTCTCAATTGCGACGGAGGCCTTACTCGATCCAGAAGAGAATTACGACATCTACTCTTCACCAACTAAGCGTGAGCACGACCCTCTAAACCCTCTGAAGTACGCCGGATCACCGTTGTCAATTCCTTCAAGCGACGAAACGGACCATACACCCCGCTCTGTGGTAGTTATGAGTTTGCTGCCGGGAATGAGGTTGACATTTACGGGTGAAGGTGGTACTAGGATCAAGGACTTTCTGCGCTGGGTTAATTCGTGGTATGCTATGCTTGGGAAGGACTACGACCGAAGTACGCTGGAGTCGAGGAGAAGGCGTGTCGCCCAAATACATGTTTCATGTTTGCCGCAGTCTGTCACCGCTAACTTTATAAACGCTCTTGATGATGATGTTTTTTGGGATGAGGAAAAATTGAAGGATGCGTTGGTTGGGCAGTTTCACGACGGAGAGCTGGATGACTTGGCCAAAGTAGACCTCCTTTCTACCATGAGAGATTTTCAACAAGGCGATCGGGATGTCTTCTGGTATTCACGCAAGGTTTTGAGGTTGTTGAGAAGGAAGCCAGCCGGGTTGCAACACCACGACGATATTCTGATCGACTATTATATCGATGGTCTCACTAGCCGACGTCTGCGCGATTTGGCCATCTCCAGCTTTTGCAAGGCCAGTTCCCGCGAGACCCCGTACAAGGTTGTTAAAAGTGTCATACGTTTGGCCTCTCAGTTGAAACTCAAAGGCTACAAGTCTCATGGACGCAAGAGGGACGATGATGATGATGATGACGACGACGACGACGACGAGTCTAGTGACACAGACAATTCGGACAGCGATGACGAGTCGGATTCCGATGACTATTATAGTCGTGCCCGGAATGGAAGAAAGTCGAAGAGGTCGGAAAGGTCGAAGAAGGGAAGTAATAGACGGGAGAAAAGGTCTAAGAGTAAGAGCAGGAAAGGTCGCAAGGGTGATGGAGATTCTGTGAAGGAGCAAGTGAGGAGGCTTAGCGGTATGATGGAGAACATGATGAAGATTCAACAGGCTGCCATTACACCTAGCGCTCCCGTTGTGCCTAACCGGCCTGAGCCCAATGTTATTCCTCTGGATACGTATGCTATCGGAGACAACTACGGAAGACTTCCACCTTCTGTTCGATATGCCTATGAACAGCGAAACGCTAGCCAGCCTACTACTCGCCGTTCTGAATATCCCAATAGGAGAAATCCAGCGCCGCAAGCTGTCGACTACAATCGGGAATACCACGGAGACGACATACCACCTTTTGATGGTAGACGCCAGCGTGCTAGACGTGGAGGGCCTGGTAACGCAGACTTTTATGATCCTGTGAGACGTCCGATGGAGTCCTCGCATTTTGTCCAGAATACCTCCCATATGTATGAGGGGAATTCAGTATCGCAGCCTATCGTTGGGCCAAATGGAGGACTATATTATCCTGCACGCAACCCGGTCGTTTGCTACAACTGTGGTGAGGAGGGGCATGTGCGTCCTCAGTGCTCGAAAATGAGATCTCAAGGCCCCAGTTATACGTCTGCCGGACAAGACGCGGTACGTCCAGATATCCGGCGTTCAGACGATATACTACCACCACTACCACCACCACCACCTGTGAGAGGCTCAGGCCAGAATGTCAGTGTCGTGGAAATTGCTATCAAGTCATCAGCACTCGAGGGAGTAAAGGTCCGGGAGGTGACAGCGACAACGACGGAGGAGACAGTTGATCTCAGGCAATTTGTCAACCGCATTGAGGAAGTTGATAGAGGGGATGATCTCGAATCGGATGGAACTGATGAATCGTTTGAGGATGATGATGACGCGGTACCAGTCATGGCCGGAGAGCGAGCCCGCCGTTTCAGTGAATTGCCACCCGAGTTTGATGGTGAACCTGGGCCTGCGAGACAACGTCGCCGGACAACTTACACTGCCGATGATGAAGAGGGAGAAGAAGAGACTCCAGGGAGGCCAAAAGCTAAGGCAAAGCCTCGCGCGCCTAGGAAACCTATTCGAATCATGGCAGGCAGGGAGAAGTTTGATTTTGTCGGCGCCTTTTGTGACTCCCCCGTTACTGGTCTCAATTGGGGATCTTTCTTCGATCTTGCCCCTTCCGTTAAGCGGGATATTTGCTATCAACTCGTTCAGGAACGCACCCGCAACAAAGGGAAGGGAAAAGGAAAAGGAAAAAAGGTTACGATTGAGGAAGTCCCTGACGAGCAGGAGGTGTCAGCCGTCGTTACTGATCGGAATCTGGGCGATGTGATCAACTTCTACACCAAGGGGATAGTTACTACGGAGAAGGGAGAGTTCCGTGTCTCGAGGATCTTGGTCGACGCCGGCTCGGTAGTGAACCTCATGCCTATTCATCTTCTCGAGTACATGGGTGCAAAGCTACGCAAGGCCGGAGGTATGGTGATACGCACTGCGACAAATGCTCTTGCTAAGATAGCCTACTATGCGGATATACGTATTACGATTGCCGATGTCGAGTGTGATCTCCGCGTTTATGCCCTTCCGAGAGAATACAAACCGACATACCCCCTCCTTTTGAGCAGACGTTGGTTGCAAGCCGTTAAAGCTAAAGGGGATTACTCTACAGGTCAATATTACATCATGAACACGTCTGGGTTCCGGGTCCGTATTCCTCGTGACAGAAAAGCAACTTTAAGCCCTCAGAGACATCGCCCTCGTGTTCCCATTGTGATGAGAGACAAGAATACGAAGAAGCGTGAGCTAGCAACAGAGATCGAGAAGGAACTGGAATATCAACACGCGGCGGGTGAGAACTTCTTTAACGATGTAGTGAGAAAGATAATACGTCAGGCGCGCGAAGAAATGAGAAGAGAGGATGAGGAGGAAGCTGAAGGAGGCGGTTCTTCCGAGGACTCGGAAAACTAACTCCACCAGTTGATGCAGTAAGCCGGTTGGCTGGTGATCAGGATACTAGTACGTTGACGACTACAGATTTTACAGGTTTACAGTTTACGGATACAAATGATAACGAGAACGAGAACGGATACATGGATTTGCTTGATGATTATGAGGACGATGAAGACGAAGATGAAGACGATGAAGGTTGCAGTGCAGATAAAGATGAAGAGAGAACTGTTGTGAGCGCTGATGTACTTAGTAGGAGCGAGATTGTTGTGGGGCAAGGATCTGTTACGGTGGAGAACGATATGTGTGATAGTTTGGATGTGGGATTGTTTGGCCCGGATGATATTTACTTTTATGGAGAAGTTGGACGCTGGAAGGACAGTGGGAGAGATTCACAGATGGTGAACGCACGACAATTCGAAAGAGAAAGATGCACCGAGATGACTATATCCGATGATGAGAAGGAGGAGTTCTACATGGAGGACGCATTCGACGATAACGCTATAACCCTTGAGGTTCCTGACGAGTACGATCAGTGCACGGATAATAAGAAGGAGAAAGTGGATGCTGAAGAGGAGGAGTTTGGAAGGGTGTTACAGTTTCCGACAGCAAGAAGGCCAGTGGATTACAGGAGGACGTTAGCGGAGGCTACAGAGAAAGAGGTGGATGACTGGTTTATGAGTACGAATATCACGTTGGGTGCACAGTTGAAGGAGAAGGAGGAGAAGGAAGCCAAGCTATTGCTCTACACCTGGAAGGACGCATTTGCGAGTCAAATAGAAGAGATGCCGGTGACGGACTTGGTTGAGCATCGAATACCTGTCTATCCAGGAGCGCAACCACGGCGTGCTAAAGACAAGATATATACGAAGGAGGAACGAGACTGGTTGGATGCCAACCTTCCACAGCTAGAAAGAGCGGGAGTTATTGGAAGATCGGAGTCGCCCTGGTCACATCGTACAAAGTTTGTGAGAAAGAAAGATGGAGGGTTGCGAATAGTCCACGTTTTCTGTCCGGTCAACGAGGCAACAATGTTATCAAGCTATCCGATGAAGCGGATCGAGCCTGTCATAAACAACCTAATGCAATCCAAGTACTCTATCTACTTTCAAGCCGACGCAGCGAACGGTTTCTGGGCAGTGCCTATGTACCCTCATCACGCATATCAAACTTCGTTTTCTACGTACGACGGACAGTGGCAATATTTGGGAATGGGACAGGGGCTTTCCGGCGCGCCTCAGACATATACCCGGATGAAGGATATATTTAGCGGATACATACCAGCACCAAACCCGGAGCCAACGTTAAACAAGTCTTCCTCCGGAGCGTTTGAGTGTTTTGTCGACGACGATTTCGGCGCAGACCCTGATTTTTCCTCTCAATTTGAGTTCCTTCACAATCATTACTTTCCGCGTCTTATATGGGCCAAACTCACCTTAAAGGGTAGCAAATCCCGTTTCTTCCTTGACAAGATTAGCCCGCTGGGATATGAGAGCGATGGCAGTGGTCTTCGGCCTTCATTAGACAAGGTTAAAGCGATACGGGAATACCCACGACTTACGTGTTTGGCGGAGATCGAGCAGTTTCTGTATCTCACGATATTCTTACCGCAGTTTATGCCCGGACGAGTCGAGCACGCTAGGATTCTCAAGGAGGCCGTACAGTACACTGATAACAGTGACCGTATCATAAATCGAACATGGATCCCGAATGGCAAGAGGGGACATCCCAAGAGAGTAGAGTGTGGAATGAAGTGGAAGGAAAAGCAGGAGACAGCTTTTACAAGTGTGAAAACGTCGATAATCGAGAACGTAGTGTACGGTGGTGATGAGACGAAACAGTATCATTTGATGACGGACGCCTCAAAATATGCAATCGGTGGTGTGCTCTTTCAATTACCCAACATCCTGGTGGGGACAAATATGTCAGTAGCGATGAGGAAGGAGATGAAAGTGATTATGTTCATTTCTAAACAGCTCTTATCTGCAGAGACTCGGTACTCAAAAACGGAACGGGAAGCGCTTGCCATCTTGAGGTGTCTGGAGGAGGTCCGGTGGTTGATATTAGGCTCCCCCTAAGCCACAAAGGTCTATACAGACCATTCGGCACTTGTTAGTTTGTTGAAAAAGGACGACGCACAGGGAAGAATCGTTAGGTGGCAAGTCAGGCTTTCGGAATACGACGTTGAGTACATCCACATTCCCGGAAGAGAGAATGCGTTAGCGGATGGCCTGAGCCGTATGAGAGTTATGGAGAGCATGTTCGTCGAGAACGGAAAGGCATTTGGCGAAGGTCTAGAGGTATATTCGTTGGAAGAAGACTCTATGTCCGGTTGGGAGGAATGGTTAGAGGACGAATGGTACGGGGCTGTGGTACATTTTAAGCTTTTCGGAGATTTCAGCACGTATCATGATGGTAATGGCGAACATTTGACACTATATCGACGCCGTCTCACCCGGCAGAACTCCAAGTCCTATCTTTTGCTTCATCTACAGTCTCCGGATACTTCTGACGCCTCGATAACGCACCTTACGGGAATCAGAAACCCGGATAGCCATTACACTCCAAAACCTTCTAATCGTCTCGTATTCGTTGAGAGGAATAGCAAAGAAGCCTTTTGTGTCCGGCAGGGAGAAGTCGAGGCAATTTTATATCACTTACACGATTGCCACGGCCATTTTGCAGCCAGAGTTTTGATGCGCACAGTCGTCGGACGTTACTACTGGCCTACCCGAGCGAAAGATGTTCACGTTTATTGTTCTACCTGTCCAAGTTGTCAGCTGATAGGCCCGTTAAAGCCGTCTGTTAGCCAAATGGCCATCGTTCACCTACAACCTCTAGACATGATGGGATTCGACTTCGTCGGACGGTTTCCTGATACGCCGAGGGGGAACAAGTACATTATCATCGGTGTTGACTATTTTACACGTTTCTTATTTGCTCAGGCAGTCCCGGATTGTCAAGGAAAGTCAGCAGTATCTCTCTTGATGCGTATATTCCAGCAATTCGGATGGCCTCGAGCGGTGTATACCGATAATGGAGCCCACTTTGTTTCCGGCGAGTTTGCTAAGGTTCTGAGTAAGCTCTCTGTCATACATCTACCCGCTCCGAAATCACACCCGCAGTCAGTCGGTTTGGCAGAAAGATACGTCAAGCTTTTGGTGGACGGACTCAAGGTCACCGTAATGCAGCGAAAATTACCACAGGGAGATTGGGATCTGGTTGTTGACTCAGTCGTGCACTCTATTAATACTCGAGTTCTTAGAGTACACGGATTCAGCCCGGCCGAGCTACTATTGGGATTTAACCCTAACACGACGGGATGGGATGTCAACCCTAATACTGAGCGCGCGGTAGCAGCACTTTCTACACAGGTGGCCTCTGGCACGAATCCATGGAAAGGAGAGGGAGAAGAAGAAGAAGAAGCAAGACTCGCCGACCGACAGCTAGAAAGACTCGCCCATATTGATGATATACGCCAACAAGCCGCCTCAGGAGTTGTGGAGGAAGCCCAAAGACGTGAAGAACGACAACGACCCATGCGTCACGCGCCACCTAAGGATGGAGACTTAGTCCTACTAAGGAGGTTCTTGCTCGACCAACGCCGGGGTAGCAAACTTGAACCAAGATGGGAGAGCCCGTACGTTCTATCTGATTTGGCCTGGCATGGGAAAAGCGGACGTCTGCGAGATTTTAATACAGGAGAGGTTGTTCGAGTGAAGAAGGGTGCTTTACGTGATCGTGTTCACTTGAACGATCTCAAAGTTTATCTACAGCGGGAGATTGCGGCTGAAGCAGGTGTCACGATGGTGGATATCTTAGAGTATGAGAAGAGAGTGATGATAGACTTGGGCGAGCTGGAGGATGTATTTAGCTTGGAGAGAAGTGAGGCCGGAGGAAGGCGAAGTGTGGAATGGATTAACGGAGCTCAGGGAATCGGATAAGGAAGCAAATCATGTCTAGTCACTCGGTAGTTTGTATTGAGTTTTATAGGGGACGATGGAGTGTTTTACTTGTTTTCTTTTGTTTGCATGCCTCCGGGGTCGAAGGCTGGAGGGAGGGGGGTTCCTTGTGCCCTGAGGTGGTTGATAGGGTAGTGAGAGCAGTCATGTCGCTCGATCGGGCCCACGGAAAAACTCTGTTTAGTAGTTAGCTTGGCGCACACACTTTAGCACATAAGCCGCCTCTCATGTAGACTAGACTAACAACGAACAACCACACCGAGGAAAGCAAGCCAATCAACAACCTTTTCTCTCCTTCTCAATTCGTTCAAGCGCATAGCTCCCTACTTCACCCTTGTCAAGGCCTTTAGGCAATTCATCGTCTGGTAAACTTTCCACCTGTTTGTCTTCCGGTATATCAATAGGTCACACATACGCACGGGAGGGTGATTTCGGCACGCGCGACACACCATCCAAACTAAACGGGTCCTGCGAAATCAGCCCAACACCGGTATACAGTCACTCGGCAAAAGTCTTCGTGAAACTATCGGAGATTTGTCATCCAGCCTCGCCAAAGTGAAATTTCCCGCCATGATCAACTTTCACACTCCACTTTCACAATTAACTTTCCTGCTTGCATTCTAGTTTTCCTGTACCTTAATGGCCTGTTCTGGCATCCATTTTTATTGTTCTCACCGCAAGTACTAGGGCACAAGGGTAAGGCTGGTATTTATTTCCTATTCCAGGGCATGCCCAAATCTTTTCCCACTTACCATACAACAAAAGGTCACAAAAGGATATACAAAATGTTAATTTATGTAATAGATAGTATCTTTTAATTTTTAATTTTTATTTTACATCCTAACTATTGATTGTGGGCTCTTGACCGTCGTTGTGCTGTTGTAGAGCTTGCCTGGCATCAACCCTCCAGCGTTGCCCGGACACCAATGGCGCAATCAGGAACATGTCTTGAATCACGAACTCTTTTGCCGAGGAACTGTATATACATGCTTGCTATTTGATTAAAATAAGAGCTTTGCACAATGTTTATGTACTTTTTGGGTTTGTTTTGCTTTACCGGAAAAGTGGTGGTGTTGTTGTGGAGATGGCAGTGTTGTGGGGAGGCGGATGATGGAGTTTTCGAAGCCTGGTATCATAGGTGCTAAGGGAGTGATCACATGACAATGAATTTCCAGGGTGGGTTGATATGGTGGCCGGTGAGGGTGTAAAATGAATGGCTCGCGCCCGGAAATGTTTGCTATCGTTCCGGTCACCTATACACAACACTTCGACTGATGCAACTGGAGACGCCTTGGCATGGAGCTGACCGCGAAAAAAACTCCCAGATGTCCAAATCGAGACTGCCGGTGGGTTCTTTTATTTTTTTTGATTCCAATTTTGTTAACGTTAAAGGCTTAATTAGGCATTTCTTTGAGCCAAAGTTGTGGCAGGTCATCTCCTGTTGCACCAATTGAGGTATAGATGGCCAGAACTGTCGTACTGTATATGTGTGACAATTCTTTTTTTGGGGGGGGGGAGGGGGTTAGGGGCTCTGTTAAATATTAGGTTAGGAAACGTAGAACGCGTCAACTCGATCATTTCTGGGCCAAGACAGCCTCAAGGATAAGTTAGTGCAAGCGGTTTCGGAGGGTGAGTAGGCGGTGTCAGCCCAGGAACTGCCAAGATTTCTAGGCACCTTTCGAATGGAAAGGCAGTCCCTAAGGACAAATCCGTCTCTTCTAATACTTCTTCGCTAAAATTTGATCCGCTCAGGCCAGCAAAACACTTTAAACTTACCAACGAGGAAACCGCCAAACGTCCTAAACTAAATAGAGGCGATATTAGATATTATAATTAGGGAGCCTTCAAAAATACAGAACTCACCTCAGGGATATATAAACCTCTCCCTCCCCCCTCGCTCTCTCACTTCCTCCCCACCTTCTCTTTTCCATTAGCTCCCGAACCCATTACCCCCGCTTCTATCTCAAAAAAACTTATATTTCAATGGTCCTACCACCACCACGTAAGGTCCCCAACCTCAGGGAATTGTGGGATAAAATAGTCGCTTTCTTTCAAGCTATCTTCAAGCCAAGGCCCTTCAGCCGCCGTTACCTCACCGTACCAAAAGGGACCGAAAGCACCGAATTAAATGAGTTTGGATTCGTTCCGGTTCCCGGTTTTCCTCGTCCAATTTCCCCATCCCCGCCTACTGGTGGATTCGAGTCCGACGGCCCAGGACCCAAGAGGCCTTCTTTCGAAATTCCCGATCTGGATACTATTTATGAGGAATCGGAACCGGGTTCCAGCATGCGGAATTTGAAAGGCAAACGTTCCAGTATAATATTTCCTCTCCTGCTGCGGTTTTTATCGTTTCACTACTAACCCACAACCACAACACAGTTGAAGCTCGGGAACCTCTTGCGATAGCCATGGAAAGGGCTGGCATAGATTCCCATGTCCATCGCCTGATTGGAGAATCCCACATCTCATTCACCCAGGAGATCCCACCTGCCGTTCCTATTCTCCTTGTTATAGCGTTCTTGGGAGCTGCTGCCATCTTGGCTACCATTATAATTAAGAGGAAGCAACGCCGCAGCATAAGCCAGAGCCAGGGGAGCTCTCGGGGTATCAGGGCATGTTGACGGCTTTTTACTGTGTCAGTTACTGCGGCGCGATCCTTGGCTTATAAATTTGCCTTCGCCCCGGGGTCTTTGGTCTTCAGGGACTTCTGAAAGTCACTATTTGGGAGGCAGAAGAACTCTAGTTTTGTAATTCAATCATAAGAGTGGGTGTTTTATGATATTTTGTTTTCCCTCTCCGACGGGATTGTGCCTGAAAGGATGGGTATCTGAAAGCAGTGTGTAGTTTCCTGATATTTTTGTTTCACGATCCTGCGGGATTTCCTGTTGAGAGAGGTGTATGAATGGGATGGGCATAGTACGAGATCCCATGTGTCCTTGGGCCAGCAATTATATCGTTTCAAGTACAATCTCGCAACCTCATCCTAATCAAATTCCATACAAAAAATAAAAAATAAAATTTCTTGAGAACATGCTAATCCCTCGCCGTTGCCGTTGCACGCCCCCTCATCTTGCTGCAATCGCAATCACTGAAGCTCACCTTAATACCAGCCTTGAAAATAAGCGACCAGGAGGTAATAATAGGCGATGAAGGTTTAACGCAACGAAGTGGCAGGACTCCAGTGGTGACACCGAGTGTGTGTTAAGGTATTAGGCCGATAAGTGTATCAGACAGAGAGGCGGACCAGTCAAAAAGCATCAAAATAGTAGAAATATGGAAATATCAATCGGCGCGCAACAATAAGATGAGATTCAGAAGAGTAAGAGATATATCTGCCAGTACACCATTTCATGCTCACCTGTTTTTGAGGTGAACTCGCGAGATTTCTTTTGTCCAACTTCTTGTAGCAAATGGTTATCTAAAAATTAACATACAAACCGATTCGCCTCCGAGTCTGATCTACTCCCTGGTCTAGTTCTTTAAGCGGTTAAAAATCTCGTGATAGATGGAGGTGAGAGCACGCAGAGCAAAGTCTTGAGGTAAGGGACGAACCGAAAGGAAGAGCATAGGCGAAGAAAGGACCTGCACGAGGGAAAAATCAAGTGGAAGTCTTTTCATGGCTTTCGTTTCCCTCTGCTAATCCATAGGCATACCCGAGTGTATGCATTTCCCATACCAACCAGACACCCTAATTGCAAGAGATTTATACCCTATTCTCGGTGATAACCCAACACTCCCCCGAAACACAAGTCAGCATGCAAAGCAGCCCCAGAGATCCAATCATAGGCTAGTTCCGCTACCGAAGAACTCCGAGATACGTCAACCAGAGGTTTAATATCGCTTCACTCTGATCTTCTATAAGAAATTTTGGTTAAGGTTAAGAACTCAAGTAATTGAACCTTACGCTAAGACATAGAAAACCATCTTTCCCGACCGGGAGCAAAACCACAACAAAAGGTCATCGACCCAACCCCAGATCCAGACAAATCAAACAACATAAAAGTGCCTGACCCTACCAGCAAAGGGAAGTCCAGCATCCTAGCAACAAGTTCAATTATTCCACTTCATAAGGTATAGGACCAGGAAGTCATTGGGCTGTCCCAGCCACAAAAACGCCAAGACCCCGGGACACTTTTGGAATGGGAGAGCGGTCCACAACGCCAAATCCCTCTCGTCTAACATTTCCTTAATTACTGGAATTTCTTCTCACTCAGGCCAGCGAAACACTTTCACACTCGCCTACCAGGAAACTACCATAGCAGCCTACACTAAACCCGGCCGACATGACATAATCAATGAACCCCTCAAAATACAGGAGCCACTCTCTTGCCCCTCCCCCTCAACTTCCCTTCCACCTTCCATTTTCCTACATATCACCATCACTTCCGAACCCACACCATCCACCACAACAGCAAAAACCTCACTCCCATCCCAATGGCCCCACTACCCCTCGCAGACCCCGACTCCACAACCCTCCTCAACACCCTCTTTACCTCCTTCACCTCCCTCTTCAAATCCAAACCCTCCGTCCGCCGCCCAATCTTCGCCACTTCTCCAGAAGGCATTGACAGCATAGAGCTAAAAGACCAGAGCACCCCATCTTTCCCCCCATCCACAACCCCGCCCTCCGACCCCGCAGCCGTCTTCGAATTAAAACCCGCAGGACCCGAAAAAGACCCGTGGCTAAACATCCCGGGTCTGAAGAACAGCGATGACTACGATGAATTAGTATCAAACCGATGGAATTACAACCGCAAACGCACTGGTATGATACTCCTATAATAAATAGCGGGGATATTAGCACTGATGACATGAAATAGTCCAAGGTCCAGAACCGCTCGTGGGAGCGCAGCATCTCGGGGAAGAATACCGCTTGACGTACGGCCAGGAACTCTCGCTCACTGTTTTCATATTCATCGTCACTACGTCTGCGAGCGTTGCTGCCTTCTCGGCTGGGTCTAAAATCCAGGGGAAGATGCTCCACCGCTTGGACTACTACCTGGAAGGCCTTAGAGAGGATCAGCGGGTGTATGAGGGCTTCTATGTTGGCATATTTTGCATCTTAAGTCTCTTCCTGTGGATCAGCCTTCTTTGGGCGACTCTCGGTCTTCGGCAACTTTTGGAGTATGCGATTTGGGGCTGAGGGCTCGAATTTTGCAGATTTCATTACAAAAGTGGGCGATTTCCAGGATGTTTATGCTTCACGCTCCAACGGGATTATATAAAGACAGATGTGTGAAAGGAGTGCGTGGTTTCCGAATATTATTTTTTGTTTCCCACTCCGACGGGATTGTGGATTGTGCATAAACACGGGTGCTTAAAAGAAGTGGGTGTAATACAAGATCCCATACATAATTGTGCCAGTAATCGTATCATCCCACCAGGTACAATCTCGTGACCTCATCTCACGTTTCAATTTCGTACAAGAAAAATGAAAAACGACATGTCGTGACAGCATTCTAATCCCTTGCCCCCACCATTGCACCACCACCCGCCCCTATCCAGCTACAAGCCCAAGCACTGAAGCATACCCGAAACCAGCCTTAACACCAGCATTGAAAATAAGTGATGCCAAGGTAATGATCGGTGATGAAGGTTTAACCCAGTGGAGTGACAGCATGCAAGTGGAGGCACCCAGTTTGCATTCGGCGGTTAGGAATTTCCCGACTGATTAGGGTGAGTGCTGCCAAAGCAAAGTCTTGAGGGGGGCCGCGAGCAGAAGTGAAGCCTGTTGCATGAGAGCCAACGAAGAGACGAAACACAAGAAGTAGGTAGGAAAACTACCCACCTACCCGTTCGTATTAAAATATACATAGATGAAATAGGGAGAATGTTACAGAAAAGACTTCTTCTCATGAGTGGCACTCGCTAGATGGGCTTTTAGCCCGGCGACATAAAGGAATTTATTCTTGCACTTGGGGCGGGGGCAAATATACTGTATCGTAGGCTCCCAAAATCTCGTTCCAACATTCTCCATGGTTTTGCATAGGGGCACTGGTCGGTTTGGCGTGAAGAGTGTGGTCAAGAACGCTAACGAAATCCTTCAGGGCGCGCTCCTCGGGCTTGAAGCCGCCTGGGGTATCGGCGAGAGGAGCTTTAACATGGGGGGAGAATCCCGACACGCCAGGTATGAGTGGTAGTTCTCCCAGCAAGAATGACGGTGGGGATGCCTTCCTTAGCGAGGGGATTGTTCTCGTAGTTAATTAGGTCAGGAAAGTCAGCGGCTAGGAGCTTTCCCTGGCACTGTCCAGATTCAACATGCGGGGCGACGGCAGAAAATTAGCCGAACAGAATATCACAGCTTGGCAGTCCATGAGCGGTGGTGGATATCCTAGGCTAATTGACCTAATACTAGTATTAAGCGACCCCATATCGTCCAGGGTGGGGAGGGTGGTTAAAAACACACGTGCTTCGAGTAAATCTCCAGTGCCCCAATGGTGGGAAACCCCTGAGAGCACTCACGACAAACCACATGCTCGGAACCCTGCATAATGTGCCCCTGCCGCTTCGCCTCATCCTTAAAGTCGATCCTACACTTTCCGTAGTAAAAATGCTTCCTAGCATTACTCTCATTATTCCCTCTAATGTTGTGGCGATGCAAAGCCCCCGCCCCCAAATACTTAACATCAGACCTCTCGCATTTAAAAAGGTTACTATTCTCCCCGTGTAAAATCTCGTTCTTGTTCCCGGGTGGCTGGGGCTTGATCGGGGACAAGGAGCTGACCTCGTTGATGTACATATCCTCACTGTTTGAAGCCTGGTCTATCTCCTGATCGCTGCAACTGTAGTGAGTTGGCTCTGTGGAGGGTATATAGGGGGGGGGTTGGGACTGGTTATCGCACAGCTAGGCCGTAAGGTATATACACGCTTTCTATTTGATAAAAACGAGAGCTTTGCCTGCGTTTTGGGGTTGTTTTGTAATACTTGCAAAGTGGGAAGGCAGGTGGGTGGGTTTTTATAACGAAACTCTGTTGGTGCTAAGGGAGTGATCGCATGGTAATAAATTTCCACGGTAGATTAATATGGTGGCTAGTAAGGGTGGAGAATGAAGGGCTCGTGCTTGGAAATGTTTGCTATTGTTCCTGTCGGCTGTAAACAACACTTCGATTGACGCAAACGGGGACACCTTGGCATTGGGTTGAGTGGGAAAAAAACTCCTAGATGTTCAAATCAAGAGTGCCAGGGAGTTTTTGATTATAATTTTGTTAGGGTTAAGGGCTTAATTGGACCTTTTTTTGAGCAATAGTTGTGCTAAGGCATCTCCTGTTGTGTCAATCGAGGCGTTGTGTATAGATGGCTGGAACTACTGTGTTTCTGTCACAATTTTTTTTTTGCGGGGGAGGGGTTCACGGTTGTGTTGGATGTTGGGCGGTGGAAACACGGAACGCGTCGGCTCGATCATTTCCAAGCCAAGAGAGCCTCAGGGCGTCAGCCCAGGAAATTACAATTCCTGGAATAGAATGGCATTCCATAACCACAAATCGGTCTCGTCTGATACTTCTTCGCTAGATTTTCATCTCGTTCACGCCAGCAAACCAGGAGACTGCCAGACGGCATACGCTAGATGTGGGTGATGCCAAGTGATTGGTGAGCCTTCCAGAACGCAGGCGCCGCTCCAGTGATATACAAACCTCTCCCTTCACCCCTCGCCTTCTCTCACTTCTTTTCCGCCTTACCTTCTCTTCTCCCATAACCCCGAAACCTATTACCTCCTCTTCTCTCGCAAAGAAAAATCACTTTTACCCCAATGGCCCCACTACCACTTAAGCTCCCCACCTTCAGGGGATGGTGGGATAGCATAGTCGCCTTCTTCCACGCCATCTTCAAGCCAAAACCCTTCCGCCCCCGCATGCCCACCATACCAGAAGGGACCGAAAGCACCGAATTAAACGAGTTTGGCTTCGTTTCCGTTCCTGGCTTTCCCCTCCCAGCCCGGCGTTCCGACCCCCCCCCCGCCGTCCTCCAGTCAAACCCCGCAGGACCAGAAAACGGGACCACCTGGTTAGACATCCCGGACCGGCGGAACAGCGAGGAGGAATTGGTATCCAACCGGTGGAATAATTGCAACCGTAAACGCACTGGTATTGTGCTCCTGCGATAGCGGGGGTATTGGCGGTGTTGACCAATGAAATACTACAGTCCAAGATCCGGAACCGCTCGTGGGAGCGCGGCAGCGAGGGGGAGGATACCGCTTGACGTACGCCCGGGAACTTCCGCTCACTTCTTCCACACCCATCGCTTCCACGTCTGCGGGTGCTGCTAGCTTCTCGGTTGGGGCTGAAATCCAGAGGAAGATGCACCACCGCTTGGCCTGCTGCCTGGAGGACCTCAGAGAGGATCAGCGCGTGTATGAGGGTTTCTGTGTTGGTATATTTTGTGCCTTAAGCCTCGTCTTGTGGATTAGCCTTCTTTGGGCGGTTGTCGGTCTTGGGCAACTTTTGGAGGTTGCGATTCGGGGTTGAGGATTCAAATTTTGTAGGATTTCATTACAAAAGTGGGTGGTTTCCAGGATACGTATGCCTCACGCTCCTACGGGATTGTATAAAGACAGATGTGTGAAAGGAGTGCGTGGTTTCAGAATATTTTTATTCCCCGCTCCGACGGGATTGTGGATTGTGTATAAACACGGGTGCCTAAAAGAAGTGGGTATAATACAAGATCCCATACATCATTGCGCCAGTAATCGTATCGTCATCCCACCAGGTACAATCTCGTGACCTCATTCCACATTCCAATTTCGTACAAAAATGAAAAATATCATGAGAACATTCTAATCCCTCGCCGTTCCCGTCCGGCACCTCCCCCCCCCCCCCACTCCCTCCACGACTCCCGCCTCCATCAGACTGCATCCCTCACGAAGGCTTCATCCTCTTCCCTCTGCCAGCTTCCCTTTCCTCCTCTGTCGAGGGTACAGCCCGCTCCGGAATGCTGACAACAACCACTTTACGTTTTTTGCTAGATTCGGGTACATCCTTAGCTGCGGTAGTGTTGTCCTCGACGCTTTCCTTGGCTGTGCGCGTACTATTGACGTCTCCATCCGCAGCGCGCCCTCCCGACACACCCCCGTCCTTAGACCTTTTCCGGTCCACCTCGGGTGAGGGTGAAGGATCATGTTCCTCCTCCTCTCCATCATCATCCTCATCCTCATCGCTATCGTTACTGGCCCCCAACTTTTCCTCTTCCTCCCCCTCCCCGTCTGAAGGAGCAAATTCCTCGTCATCCTCATCATCATCACTGCTTTCAAATTCCAAGATCATTCCAGGAGTGTAATACTCCTTTCTGACCTTCTTCTTGATAACCTCCCCGCCGCCGACAGCGTCCCCAATACTAGAATCATCGGAATCGCTAGGCTCATCCCGCGCCCTCTTTCCCAGCGCACTGGACAACGCAGCAATCTGCGCCGCGGAAGGTTTTGCATGTCGCATTTTCGGTCTCTGGGTTGGGTTATGAGCCGTTTTAGTCTTCTTGCCTGACTTGGTTTGTTTGGCTACTTCGTCTTCGAAACGTACGGAGCGTCGGCGCTTCTCCGGCTTTGCTGGGACTGGTCCGGCTGTCGAAATTCCAGATGCGGCAGCGGCGGCTGTGGCGTCTTTGAGGAGGGTCTCCGCGCGGGAGATGCATTGCGTGAGGGGCTGGGATTGGCCCTTGTTTGCTGCGAGGAGCTTAAGGAAGCGGAGATGGCCGCGTAGCTGCGAGGTGTGGATTTCATAGACGCGATTCCAGGGGATGTTCTTGGGGGTAGCGGTGGACTTGGGAGAGCCGGTGAGAGCGGGGTCGGCCATTTCGTTGTTGAGCGTGGGGGTGCGTGTAGTTCTGGGAGCTGATTGCCGATGTGAGGCCGAGCGGGGTGAGGTTGAATATAGTTGGTCTGAGGGAAGAGGCGGTGGTAGGTGGACGAAATTGGCGAAGGGTCCTTTTAAAGAGGCGATGCCAATTGTATGTCGCTCTGTGATAGGCGGGGAGGCGATGGATGGATGACTTGAGTTGCGGGTTCCAGGAACGGACGAAAGCTCAGATCTGCAGAGTTGAGGACAAAGCGTCGAAGGTAACTGAGATCTCGGAGAAGGGAAAGCTTGAAGAGAGTTAGCTCGTGTAGCACCCGACACCCTAGGGCAGACAAACCAGCTGCGTTGACTGAGTGCGAGCCACAAGGTGGCTTGATAGAACAAGGTAAGACGGAAGAACCAGTAGCCCTGGAGGAAGCGGGGTTTTCCGCAGTGCTGAGAATAAATTCACCGGACAACTGGCCTTCGGCTGGGTTGGTTCCCTTCGGACCACCAAAAGCACCAATACCAGTAACCGCGAATAGCTTGGACTGAAGACCGCTAACAAACGGGATAGCAAAGGGACGCTTCGAGCGGGAGGATCCAAAGAATCCAGAACTCTGGTCCGATCGAACTTTTGTATCCGGATCGGTAAGGGAGGTAGGATCAGCAGGCCCAAAATCTTTAGCTGAACTTATACGATCCACAGATTTGGCCGTCGCGCTATGGAAAGAAGAGATAGCAAGTGATCCTGGGAGAGGGTTGGGCCCGGTTTGCCGATAGTTGCCAGAATACTTGCAGTCGATACCACTGCCGGAGTCGAGGCTGGAAGTAGATTTTTCGCTTGCGGGAAGATATTCTTCGGTGATGCTACCCGTGCGCGGGGCTTCGGCGGTACGGGCGCGGTTTGTGGTGATGTAGGAGGCCAAAGGTCCGCAGATAAAATCAACGGCTGCAGTGAACGACGACATGGTTAGATGGTGATGCACAAATGGAAAATGGAAAAAGTGATGAGGAAGGGTGGGTAATGAGGGAAGGAGAAAGTATATGATGAGGACAGCGAAGAAAGCAAACATGAAGAGATAAACGAAAAACTGCCCGGAAAAATAATCACCCATCATGAATTGATAGGAGGGAAGGCAGGGAGTGAATAACGGCAACCGCGAGTCCTAAAACCTTGCCCTACGAACCTCAACAGGCGCGCCAAGTTGCGACGCGATAAAACCTACCTATAAAAAAGGATTGACCACGGCCGCCTGAGGCAACAGGCGACGAATGGCCAAATAGGGCGTCACCGTGGGTTGAAACAATGAGGATCGGCAATGGCAGGTGGACGTTTGATGGGTGCTGAAAGGAAAGGGTTGGAGATGGTTATGAGTTTTGGCGGGAGTGAAGATGACGCTGGGGAACTGTTGGTCTTGGCATTCAACCCTAACCCTGCCTTACCTTCACCTGACTTGGCGATAGCTTTTGTGGCCAGGCGCGGGTGTGCAGCAGGGGGCAGGCATGCTGAGCATGAAACTTGAGCCCGGAATGACGAGGGTCAGTTATTTATCGGCCAATTGGTATGATATAGGGAACAGGCGATATTTCTACGTGTAATTCTCAGATACGATACCAAGTCTTCACGGGGTGGATTTTTGTTTGTCCGAGCTCCTGCCTCGCCCGTCTTCACCAGGCCCGATCAAGCACAGCAGGGTAACCCAACCCACAACTTGACAGGACTTTTCTTCCACAAGGTTATCGTACCGTATTTACTCGGCAGATCCACAACCCCGGGTCTCAATAGAAATCACGGTCTAAACTACAGTAGGCTTGGAACCGGTTAACAAAATCACGAATATCAGTTAATGGGATCCAACAGCCCTAGGTTAAATAAGCTATTCTGTGTCCGGAAAACACTATTCCTTCTTGCGGTGTTTTGTCTCGGATTGCGAAGGCCGAATGGTGGATTAGCGAGTAAATACGGCACTAGTAGTGCCCCGGGCTGTCAAAATAACGCGAACACCCGCGCCCCGCAACCAAGTACCCTAGCTTAAGCCAGCCATAATAATTTGGGCAACCTCAACAACCAAAAATAAAATACAAGCACACTAAGCCTTACTCCCAGAGTGAAAGGGTGCTGCTGTGGGAGTGGGAAATTAGCCGTATCATATCATTTGGGTCTGGTAGCTTTCGAAGGAAATGCTTTCACCGATTTTCAGCCGTGGACCGCAGAATTGCAAACCACAACTACTAGTATACTTGCCCATTCCAAAAGTATCCGGGAATCTTCGCACTATTAGGCCCAAGAAGTGCCGAGATTCCCGGATACTTTTTGAACCCGCAAGTACTGACAATTAACACTGAGGGCCTGCCTGGACAGAATTGACCGCGCGCCGAGCAGGGGGAAGAACTTCGGCCATGACAACGGCACTCCCCCACCAACCACCAACCCCACCATCATGAAACAACAAAAAAACAATACAAATTAAAAATGTGGGTACATAGTAGCATACATAGTACAAATTGATCTAGAGGGATTTCTTCAGGTAGTGTTGAAAGTTCACAGGGAGAACAAGGGCTGCGTTGCTATCGGTCGTTGATGCGCGGTTGATTTTGCCGACGGACCATATATTTGTATCCCTCTCTCTCTCTCTCTAGGGGCACTGAATCTGACAATAGGGCCCCCCATTTTGACTGTGGTATTGACCTGAGTTGTCGTGGTATTTTGATGGATGGTATGCTGGGGAATTGTGGTTGCGCCCGTTGTCTCTGGACCATTCTCGCCGGGAGTAAATCGATAAAAAGAGACTTTGCAACCGGTGGAGTAAGATAACGTCCTTTCTGCATACCCATGCCGGGTAACTTCCCTTATTTCTCCCCCCTCCAAATCCTTCATACATTCTACCGGCGGTTTCTAGGAGTGCCGAGTATTGTAGATATTAATAGTTAAAGATAAAACAAAGAAGCGATGCAACAGATCCCGGTAGATGTTGGCTGAGACTACAGTATATCAGGATTTTGAGAGATGATAGCATAAGGTAAACATGGGGTATCAGAGCAAGAATAAAGTCTCAACTGGCTAGCAAATTATCCCGCTCTCGGGCCTACCCCCGCCCAGCCTTCTGACAGGGCACTTTTCGCACGATTAAATTAAGTTCCGTTCAAAATGGGATTAGCCCGTAACCCCCTTAATCCAGTCCCTATTAACTCCAAATATCAATCCCCAATCCCTCAATAACCACCTCGAAAATACCACCCCTAACCCCTCCGCTCCACTCCCTCCCTTGAATTCGACCTCCTCTCGGGAGGCTCCGGCCGAGTAGAATTTGCCTTCCCCTTCGCCGCAGAACCTTTCTTGAACATACTCCCAGGGACCCGCAACTTAAAGGGCGGACTATATTCAAACCCCTCGTCCTCATCGTTGATAATCTTGAGCCCGTACATATGTCCCTTAGGCATGCTCCTGCTGTCTTCGAGGTACTTGCTAACCTTCCACTCGTACCACCCATCATTATCTAGCAACCCAACGATTGCACCCAGGTCGTCAAGATTCTTCGGGTCGCCCTTGAGAAGGTTTATGGTTATGGTGGACTTTGTCGTCGCTCTCCAGGTGAGGTTGGCGAGCTGAGCGCCGCCAACCAGGTCGTCCTTGAGCGGGTATGTGAAAGGGTTCTCGCCGGTTTGCTTGGGCACGTTGGCCGCTCGCGATAGGAGGGCGAATAGGGACATTGTGAGTGTCGCGGGTGAGAGGTACATTTTGGCGGGTTAACCTCTGGCAGAAATGGGCATAGATCCCGAAAATTCAAACTCGCCCATGATGGGTCGTTTAATAGCGTTTTCATTCCTCCTGCTTTCCGGGCTGTGGTGCTCTCGGTGTGGGGTGGGCTTTGCGTCCGGCGTTGGCGCCAGTCATTGCTTTGGTCCTTGGTTACCGGTGTTACACCGCACACCGGGATTGGGCTAAGCTTCTTTGATAGATTCACCGGGTGCGGGAGAGGTTTGATGGCTCTTTTTTTCTTTCTTTCTTGCAAACGTGAAATTGTTGGGTGGGTGGACGTGGTGAGAGAGAACTTGTTCATTCTCAGGTGCGCGCGGCCCCTAACAATAGGAGAATAGGACAAAGGTGTGTGCGCAACCATTGGTTTACCCTCAACGCCGTCCTATGCTCCCATAATATAACTACCGTAAAAACTCGTGTTATCCACTATCTCCGCCTGGCCTCTAATATCCATTAATCCCTGCTTCTCAGCCCACAATAGGTTTAGTTTGATGGGTTAACAGAATTGCGAATATCAGTTCATGAGATCAACACAGTCAGGACGCTTGGACTTGACCGTATGAGGAAAACACTAATCCTTCCTAGGGGTTTTTCTCTCTGAATACGGAGATTAGACACCGGGCGGCGATAGTGGATAACTCGAGTTTTTACGGTAGGGTGGTTGCCCGTACCTTACGAACTTTACACTCGACAGTGAGACTGTGTCGAATGTGTCAGTTCAACACTCGAGTAATTCGTTTCTAGGAGATGAAGAATATTTCTAGATACTTGTATGGCTATTTTCTTAATTAGGTTTCTCGGGCATAACGGGACGGAATGATGGATAAAGACCTTATCCCTCCCATACGGTAACACTAGCCTCTTAACTTCGGTTAATGTTTCGCTTCATGGATTTAATTACAGGAAATGCTGGGATCGAGCTGTTGTAATGGCCCAGAAGAACGTCAATGCGTGGTGTCCGGATGCATTTCAGACTGACATATCGCTCCAATGCTTGAAGTCACCTAAGCAGGGTTTTGGGATATTCGCTGTTCTTATCGGAGAGCAACGCGGCTGGCTGGGGGCGAACGGAGTGGTTCTTCTGCGAGTACAGTAGAGCCTTGTCCCCGTTCTCGCGCAAGTGGAACTAAGAGCGCAACGGCGGTGGTTTCACAAATTCATGGTCATGTGATTGGGTCGCAATCAGTTATCATAAGTTAGTTGCAGGGCTGAGCGATGAACCCCTCTTTTCCTAAACCAACTGGAACTTTTTCAACCGATCCGGAGCTCTTCTGCCTTCTCTACAGTGTTTGAACCGGCGAAAAAAAACACAAGATGTCTCGAGTTTTTACAGATAACATCGATTCTTTCAATGTGTCGAATAGTTATAACAATGTCATTGCGTTTATCGCCGCCGATGATGAGTCCAAAATCCTAGCCTGGTTGTCGCCCTTAGAGCCCCAGGTAGCACATCGGGATATTTGTGAGCAACGGGTGGGTGGTGTAGGAAACTGGTTATTGGGAACGAAGGAGTTTAGAAGCTGGTATGATGGTAGTGAGAATGATGGATCTGGTCATGCGAGTTTGTTCTGTTATGGAGACCCAGGGGTTGGCAAGAGCTACATCTGGTACGAGATCAATGAGGAACAAGGGACATTATTGCTGATAGGTCACGATGTTAGTTCTGTGGTAATAGATTATTTATGCGACCAGGTCATGGAACAGGATATGGTGGTCGCTTGTTTTTACTATGACTTCGCGTCCCGGGGGGCCCAGTCTCCGACGAATATGCTAGGCTCCCTACTCAAACAGCTTGTGAGTGGGTTAGGAGCAATTCCGGAGGAGATAGTGCAGAAATTTCGGAGTCAGAGGAAGGCGATCGGTGGACGGAGACTGCAACTTCCCGATATTGTGATGATGTGCGCAGCCGTTACATCTTTACAACGCACATTCATCTGCGTTGACGCTATTGACGAATGTGTTTCGGCTCATCAACTGGAGGTTCTTGATGCGTTAGGACAAATTCTCCAAAGGTCGCCAAATACTCGAATGTTCATGACCGGAAGGCCACATATCCGGGGGGTGGTTGAGAGGGGACTATGTGGGAGAGCGATAAGTGTATCCATAAAGCCTAGAGACGACGACATAGTCACATATCTGCGCGCAAGGCTGAGGAAGGATACAACTCCCGAGGCGATGAATAGTTTTCTGGAGAATGATATTATGAAGAACATTGCAGAAGAAACCTCTGAAACGTACGTACAAGCGGGGGGATATGAAAGTATGGTGGGTCGTATACTAATAAGTAGAAATACAGGTTCCTACTAGCTTCCCTCAAAGTCGAAACAATCATGAGAGAGACGACAATCCATCAGAGACGAAATATGCTGAATGCGATGCGAGATGGGTTAGGGTTGGGAGATGCATATGCAGCAACACTGGGACGGATAAGAGCTCAAGAAGGGGGGAAGGCAAAACTTGCTATGACCACGCTAATGTGGATATGCCATTCAGAAAGGCCATTACTGGTAGATGAACTGTGTCATGCACTCGCTGTGGAAATTGGATCAACCCATTTCAGTAATGACAATGTGCCTGGGACGGAGACGTTGCTCAACTGCTGTCAAGGACTTGTCGCGGTAGATAAGGAAGCCTCAACCTTCCGGTTAGCTCACCACACGCTTCGCGAGTACCTCTCTACTCATCCTGACTTCTTCCCCGGAGTTCACTCAGTGATTGCGGAAACCTGCTTAACCTATCTAAATTCGGATCAAGCCAAAGCCCTTCCAGCTAAACCCCAACCCGACCTCTCAAGCATGCCCTTCCTCAAATATTGTTCGCGATATTGGGGCACCCATGCAAAGAGAGAACTTTCGGATCGCGCGGTATTGCTTGCAATGGAGCTGTTGGACCGGTATGAAAATCACGTAGCCTCTAATGCACTTTTTGAGCAAATATTGGATCAGTATGATTCCCCAGAAGTCAGTGCTCCTTCGCAGTTCGGTGGACTGCATTGTGCATCTTTCTTCGGGATTGTCGATGTTATGGCTGCTTTGTTAGGAATGAGTGACTGTGACGTCAACCAGGGTGATTCTGCTGGCATGACGCCACTCGCATGGGCCGCCAGGGGGGGGCAGGGAGAGGCGGTGGAGCTGTTACTGAGACAGGAAGCTGTCGACCCTGACAAACCAGACAATGTGGGTAGGACACCACTTTCCTGGGCTGCCAGTGGGGGACACGAGTCAGTGGTGAGGCAGCTTTTGGACCGGCAAGACGTCGACCCTGACAAACCAGACAATGATGGCATGACACCACTTTCGTGGGCTGCGATTGGGGGACACGAATCAGTGGTGAAGCAGCTTTTGGACCGGCAAGACGTCGACCCTGACAAACCAGACAATTTGGGCTGGACAGCACTGTTTTCGGCTGCCGTTAGGGGATACGGGTCAGTGGTAGAGCAGCTTTTGGGCCAGCGGGAAGCCAACCCTGATAGACCAGACAATGAGGGCATGACACCACTTTCGTGGGCTGCGATTGGGGGACACGAGTCAGTGGTGAAGCAGCTTTTGGACCGGCAAGACGTCGACCCTGACAAACCAGACAATTTGGGCTGGACACCACTGTTTTCGGCTGCCGTTAAGGGATACGGGTCAGTGGTAGAGCAGCTTTTGGACCGGCAAGACGTCGACCCTGACAAACCAGACAATGGAGGCAGGACACCACTTTCCCGGGCTGCCAGTAGGGGACACGAGTCAGTGGTGAGGCAGCTTTTGGACCGGCAAGACGTCGACCCTGACAAACCAGACAATGAGGGCAGGACTCCACTTTTGTGGGCCGCGTCCCAAGGGCATGAGCCAGTGGTGAAGCAGCTTTTGGATCGGCAAGACGTGAACCCTGACAAGCCAGACAATGAGGGCAGGACACCGCTTTTGGTGGCTGCGGCCAACGGGCACAAGTCAGTGGTGCAGCAGCTTTTGGACCGGCAAGACATCAACCCTGAGAAACCAGACAATGAGGGCAGGACACCACTTTTGTGGGCCGCGTCCCAAGGGCATAAGCCAGTGGTGAAGCAGCTTTTGGATCGGCAATACGTGAACCCCGACAAACCAGACAATGTGGGCAGGACACCACTTTCGTGGGCAGCCATGGGGGGACACGAGGCAGTGGTAGAGCAGCTTTTGGGCCGGCAAGACATCAACCCAGACAAACCAGACAATGAGGGCAGGACACCACTTTTGTGGGCCGCGTCCCAAGGGCACAAGTCAGTGGTGAAGCAGCTTTTGGATCGGCAAGACGTGAACCCTGACAACCCAGACAATAATGGTCACACCCCACTCTGGTATGCGTCTGCATATGGACATAGAGGTGTCGCGGATCTACTGCGGGCTTAGCAATCCCCCACCCTTGCTAGGCTTCCGGCCGACAGGTTACCACCCTCTTTACGCCCTCTAGATCTTTGACGACGGGCATCTGTTATTCCCCTACTGTACCCGTAGCCTTCCTCTATACCCCCCTTGTTATTCCCCCTCCACCACTTCCCTGACCTTTTAAAACCTATGATCCGGCCCTAATACTCCCCCCTAACATACTCTCTCTTTCCCTCCTGGCTCAGTCCTTATTCCTAAGCTTGCAAATTCTCTCGTCATTGAATTTGTCATGTCTTCGGAACGTCCGGAATGTGCATAATTATCGGAAACCTCCTGGATATTCAATGCTGTGATCAAGTGAAGAATTTCAAGCTTCCGTTGTAAGTGGAGTGAAAAAGTAGGAGGGTGTTCTCCTATTTCATTTTTGCCCTCTCAACCTTTGTTACATTTCATTAGCTCATGTCTCGACTTTCAATTACTGATCCTCCCTTTCATATATCATCAGTCTTTTTTTTCATTTGTGCTGCTTTTGGATCGTCACCCTTTTCCCATTCCGCCCTGTAAATGGTAGATGATTATTGTCATTTTAATAGTACAGTCCGGTCTGTTGACTTCATAGTTCACTACTTCTCCGTTTCCCCTATCCCCTTTTGAGCGAGGGGGCTCGTGTTGGCTCACCCGTCGTACCGTTAATATTTGCGCAATCATTTCATAAAAGTAGTCGGGCCACGGGGTTTCTCTTTCGCCGAGATTTCCGCAGACCAAGGATGGGGAGATTGCCGAATTAGAGCCTGCGTATAGGCAAGGCCCTTCCACGGGCAAAGATTGATTCCATTTCGACATGACCCCTGCTGGGCGGCTGGGTGATACAAGCCGAGTGGCCGGGGCCGAACAATGCTCAGTTATAGTTTGCAGTCTTTATCGTGGCTAATTTTGCTCTAGTGCATTCTTGCCCTCCATTCTTCCTCCATCTAATGCGTTTAGGTCACGTCGAAGTAGTCCAACCTCTGGCCTTTGGGGTATACTACCCTAATGGTAAGTATTTGGCATATGCTTAAACAAAGTCTGTTACACAAAGCTGGGCCACCGTAAGTTATATAAGTTCTCTAATCCTCTTGTTTCCCTGTTATTGATTCTACAAAGGCCACTTGCGCTGAGATTCCTCAATGATTTCTCATTGACTCTGTCTTTTACATAGAACTTCAGTGAATTTAACTTTAAGAAAAAAGAAAGGTTGAGAACCCCGAAGAACTGATCTAGCAAAATATCGGCTGGGATTAGTATCCCTGGAAATGATGAGTATCATACTAAGATCCGAGTTTATAATTTGAAGATTCATGAAAAACAGGTCCTGGTAAGCTTACCTGACCGTATGGTGCTTTCCCTTGCGGTATGGTAATTTACTATGGCCGCCGAACCCAACTGAAATACGAGTGATAGGATGTGATTCTATCCTTAGTTTAGTAGGATACTAGTTGAGACTCTAGCGCTATTAGGAACATTGCCGCTGCCTTGTATTAAAGTGAAATATTATTATATAAGAGCACGTTACTCTGCATGAGATTTTGTCCGCATAATTATTTATCATACTCCATAACCCTCTCTTGTCATCCAACACTGCCCCGGGTAAGGAGACTCTTGTAAATGATGTATCGGGGCAGAATCGATCACGGGTTAGGGTTCTGTACTAGAGGAGAGGATGGCGCCATGCAACCTAAACTGTTGCCTAGGCCTGTCGAAAGATCTTGTTTGCGGGCTTGAGCGAGGAATTATCCTTCCCTACTAGTCCCGGGCAAGAAGCGCCCGGGAACTAAAATATTCGGTAAATATCTGTCCGTATCTGAGTCCCCACAAAAAATATACCCTGTTGTTTTTAGGCACTTCTTTCTTGGGATGGGTAACTTAAGTGACGGCGGATCACGCGAGTTTCAAACCGGGGCGTTGTTCGACCGGTCTCTTCGCCCAGGCGAAGGGATAGAGCCCCACTCATTGTTCAGTTTGTTTGGGCGGTGTGAGGCTCTGGAGTTGCGAGATTTGGCGAGTCTTTGCAGTCTGGTTGCTCGAGATTTGTTTGTCATATCATACTTCTCTTCGTAGTGTTAGAACCTCCCGACACTGGAACAGGCTGGAATCTAAATAGGGCTAAGCGCAATTTGGGGCTGGGGTATTTATCGAACCTTTTTTTTTCGCTCACAAAATCCCAATAGGTTTGGCAGGGGGGGGTTTCTTTTTTGAACTTCCAGCAGCCCTGGGTAACACTTCCCTCAATTGAGGAATAGGATAGCAGGTTGTCGACTTGGGGGACTTTTATGAGCTTTTGGGGTGCCCGGAGTGAATGCATTTCTCAGCTATGGCTCGGGTTTAGTAGACATCGTGCGTTTTCCGGTAATGAAAGCCCGCTGATAATCGCGCGGGGGCATTGTGGATGGTTCCACTTTCCAACGGTCGTCCGATATTTTAACTCCCTCGATAAGTGAGATGCTAGGATCGGGAAAGGGAAGAAATTCTAAAGTCCGTTCACCATGGATGAAAAATATACTCTATCAATGTCAACGCTACAAATACTCCAAGGATCCACCCGGGAGCCCTTAAAAGCGCCACGGCTGGGATACCTCACAAAGCGGCACTCTGCCAAATTTGTAGCAACCGCAAGTTGAATGTGGTTACTCGCGTTCCCAGGCAGCTGCCCAGCCCAGACGGAACTGCCTATTCCTGCGGTTAAGGTTGCACCTTGTCATTTGTCATCAGGAACGCCAAGAGTTTAGCATCTTTTGTTCGCCATAGCAAAGTGATGGGAGAAATTCCTTATAGCGAGGCCGGTTTGTTATGGGACTAGGGGTGTAAATATCTAGAGGGTTCATTCGCGATGGCGAGGTTCAGGTGTGAAGAGTTCCATCATAACAGGGTGCGACTGTACACTTGCCCCTTGGCGATTGAACACCAAGAATCATGGCCTCAAAGCCCCGTGCACTAATTTGAACTATGGGCGTTCACTAGCAATCTGCACTCTGCGGTAAATTCACTAGAGTGGCTGCGAGAAACAGTTCCCTATATCCAAAAATTCACTATAGCGAGGTTCATTATAGCTGGGGGCAACTGAATGTCCACCATTAAATTTAGCCAAGCTATGATACAAAGAGGAGAGAGGCTTTGATAGTCCCCATGAATAGTCTCGCTGCTTACCTTTCTAATAGCACTAGTAGATATCCACATGAGCCGCGCGAGCTAACGGTGAAAACTCGCCCTAATTCTTACATAGAGAGTACCTTATCCTGAGCATTGAGCTGGAGAGTCAATTTCACGTCGACAAAAGCTATCATAAACCAGAGGCGACGGCCAAAACCCGGAGGTGCCCGGGCAACAAACCAAACCCCGAGGTAGCCCAGGAATAAGCCGCCAGGTTATTCAAAGTTTAACTCGGACTGCATGACCTGCAGATGCCCATGAGCGCATCTCCCATGATTACTTTTAATTGAGTCTCAGACCATTTACTCAAACCGCTTCTCTTTTATTATTATTATTATTATTATTATTATTATTATTATTATTATTATTATTATTATTATTATTATTATTATTATTATTATTATTATTATTATTATTATTATTATTATTATTTTACTTTACTTTACTTTATTTCAAATTTCACCTTTTTTTAAATTTTTTATTAAGTATTGCCTAACTGAGCATATGCACATTGTCCGGGGGTGTATGATAGCTTGTTGATGTGCCGTACGAGTACAGTATCGTGAAAAGCCCAAACTGCCCTACCTGTACGTTTGACCCACCGCCATCTTTACAAAGTAAGGACTGCCCGAATAGAGAAGCAATAGGACCACTATATGAAATTATTTCCCCCCAAATGCAAAACCCCAGGTTGATACCGGGGCGTCAGAACTCTTTTTTTTTTGGTGTGTAATCGTCCTTGTCCCACTATTTTTTTACTCATATATATGGTGCGTGGACAAAATTAACCGCAGCACTACGAGTGATAGCAGCGCAACGCTCCACATCACCCTGCACTTTCAACACCATCTAAAGAAATTTCTCTATATCAAATATTAGTTTTTTATGTATTCTACTATAAATTTATATATTTTTAATTTTTAATTTTTTAGTTTTCATGATATTGGGGTTGGTGGGGGAGTGCTGTTGTCATGGCCCGAGTTTTTCATGTTCGTTGATCCGCGGTTAATTTTGTCAAAGAAACCATATCCTGCCCACGGACGCATAATTTCATTTTCTGGGCAAACACCCCTCCAATCCTGCCTCACATGAAGGTGGTTTGGGCAGACTTGAGAGGAACTCTTAATACCTCCAAGAAATAAATCGCCACCAATATCCGTCTAGAGCGCTCGTTATACCAAGTCGCCTCGCTATAATCGCGGATAGGAGGGATATTTCTTGCGATCTCTAGTGTAAATTTCTAGATATATCATTTGTGCCCTCCAACTTTACCGAGAATGCCGGGCAGGCCTCCTATAGGCCCCTGTTTCTACCACTCCTCAAGAGGCTTAATATCCCCGAACCCTTCGGCTTGATGGATAACCTCACGGTACTAGCCTTCGATTGGGGAGTTTCAAGTTAAGCACAGTTCGGAGTTGTAAAACCTTTGGTTAACGACTCGGCAATACCGCAAGTATAATTTCTTAGAAATTGCTTGGCTAAACAAAGCCTCTATGCTTCATATCCTCTCGTCCCTTTTCTACCCTATAGTCATGCTTGCAGCCTACGGGGCAAGCCTCGGCACTGGTGTCACACAATCTCACTCATATACCTTAAGCCTTGGGCCGTAAACCCGTATGCCGCATGAACCGGTGTCTAAACAACCAGCTGTATGGGAATGGGGAAGTCATTATCGTGTAGTATGAGCCGTCCCTGTATTGTGAACATCCTTCTTAAACTCACGGCAGGCATCTTGCTATTTGCTTAAACTATATTTGGATTTGAGATATAATAGTCCTGTAAATATATCATGTAGTTGCATCCTTTCCCTTTTATGATAGCAATTGTCTCTTCCCGGATGAGTGCTTGGTTTTGGGCGTAGGTCGAAGGCGGCGACAGCCAAACTAAACGCCAATAGGGTGTCAAACGTTCACAAAGGTAACTAGAAATAGGGCAACATTTCAGCCGTTTATCATGAGCTAGAAGCAGTCCTATTTCATTTTTCTGAGGAATTTAGGATATGGTTTCTAAGCGTAGTGGTGGTAGTGTTACCCGTATCAGCAGAAACATCCAGATCGTCCAGGGCTTCGAATACTATAAGGGTTCACACCATCTCCTTCTCTCTATGCAACTCTATTAGAAACTAAGTGCTGGTTCTGTGCAACTTGCTAGTCTCCATCACGTCATACGAAAACCAGAAATGAAACCGCCAAACGGCCTTTTTTTTTGGGTTGCAGTTTCCACCGGTTTAGCATTTTCCGTACACCACAAACCCGATCATAACCGGTTGGCATGAGACCCACGAATAATTCACACAACGGAAACGCGATCGCACAACTCTGGATGCGGGGAGTTATCTTCGCTCAACAACAACACTCTACAATAGTCTCACTTCGAGTAACGGTGAAGGCAGGAGTATACATATCGACCACCACAAAGTCCCCCCATCCTCCCCTTGATCACCACATATGCTCATGCTATTGCATGTATGTCATCCTTTCCCCTCGCTCTCTCCCTATCAAATGAAGGACAGACTCCCCACCCCCATAGCTCCTAGGGCATCTGAATCTCCTAGCACCTGACTCTTACAGCTCTCTCGCTTTCTTTATGGCGGATTCATCGATCGAAGAACTCAAGCGTATTCCTGCAACCGAAATGCTTTCCCAAAAGCCAAAGCATTTCCAGAGCCAAAACGCATTCTCAGAAACTATCGGAACAATGAAACGACTATCGTGATATGCGGGGCATGCCATCAGCATCAAAGAGTCTCAACACTTGGTTGGGCGGACCACCACGCCATAGAGTTGTTCAGTATTATCCCTTTTTTTTGCGCAAACCATGTTCTATACTATCATACGTAGTTTCCACAAGTCTTCCTTAGCCCGCAGTTGCATGATCCAGTATGGGTATAAAAGCTACAACTCTTTTCCCAGCATACCATACCGGAGGTGTGGTTGTTTTTGTTTCTTTATATGCAAAACCAAGCATCTGCCGATCTACTGTGAAACTGTCCAGATTATGGTGGAAATATTCCTCTTATCGCAATGCTGCTCCGTGGTTTAAGCTCGTTATCATAATGAAATTTTGACCTTACTGTACGTACCTATCCCATCAGCAGATATCCTCTCTGGGAGCGGGAGGGTCCCAAGCGCAATACTCTAATAATGCAGTAATGCATTCTAGCTTCCTCGGACCGGGTATCTGCTCAAATTAAAAAAGCTAATTTAAGTGAGAATTATATTGGATAGCCACCAAGGGCTACTTGTAGTATCAGTTTTCTGATGTGGTCACATCGTTTAGTACAGTTGTTCAAAATGTGAATGCGGCACAATCTATTCTATGTGGATAATACTTCGCAAGTACGAGGGGGGTTGCGATGCACGCTTAGCGAGGAGGTGAAGAAGGGATTGTAGGAGTTCCAGTTCTTAATTCTTCCAAGCCAGGTGGGCGGTAGCACCTTATTTATAGAAAAGTGCGCGTCCATATGCGCAAGAGAAATATAGGGAAAACAATGTAAAAAACATAAGTGCGAACATGTTTGACCCTGAAATCCAACCAAGTAAATCCCAAATAATGTGCATGAAAACAAAAGGGTGTGGAGCGATTATTAGAAATATCATGACCAAGAATGGTGCATAAGAGATG
>Ga0307517_10001523_pt1 | contig 38580 bp, 34 predicted proteins | sample 23_EM_MG_FD_194515 | JGI IMG/M metagenome (GOLD analysis project Ga0307517, IMG submission 194515) | Populus trichocarpa ectomycorrhiza microbial communities from riparian zone in the Pacific Northwest, United States - 23_EM | ecosystem: Host-associated > Plants > Roots > Unclassified | place...
GTCTTTGTCTTTCAGGGGCGCGGGGAACTGCGCGGCCAGCCGAGACGGCGCAGCAGACGACAGACCACCTGCCCCAGCACCCCCTGCCTCGTACCGCGCCACCAACTCCTGGCCCCTCTCCAGCACCCCCTCCGGCAGGCGAACCGTGCCGGATGCCGCCGCCACCAGGTCCACCCTCGCGCCGATCTCCGCCGCGAACTCGTCCAACCGACCCGCGTCCGCCGCCGAACGCATGTCCACCAGGGCGACCACCACATACCGGTCACGTGGATAACGCTCGTGCAGGTCGCGGATCGTGTTCAGGACCGTGTTGCCCGTGGAGAACTCGTCGTCCACCAGGACCAACGGCCCCTCCCCCGCGAGGAGTTCGGGGTCCTCCGGCAGCAGGAGGTGGGACGTCGCGTGGGAGTGGGACTCCTCGAAGCCGCCCGCCGTGGCCACGCCGGCGACCGGGCGGCGGGTCGAGTGGAGGTAGGGGGCGACGGCGATGCCGTCCGCCACCGCGTGGCCGAGGCCCGTCGCCGTCTCCGCGTAGCCGAGGACCACCGCCCGGGCGGCCTCGTCGGGGCCGAGGAGGTCGCGGACCCTACGGCCCAGGGTGAAGCCGTAGCCGTACACGATCGACGGGGACTGCGGGACGTGCTTGCCGAGTACGTTCGACACGAGCAGGTGGGCCCGCTTGGGGTTGCGGCGGAGGGCCAGGCCCAGGAGGTCCGTCAGCTCGGGGTCGCCGAGCAGTTCGACACCGAGCCGCTCCGCGACCCAACTGCCCGACCAGACCTCGTTATTGCCCGGCCGGACCCCGTTGTTCACTGCCTTGTTCATACGTCCCTTGCGATTCAGCCGGGGATTCCGGCGGCGAGCAGCTCCACGAAGCCGACGTCCTCGCGTGCGACCCCGAAGATCTCGGCGCGCAGCATCGTCCGCTCGGCCCAGGCGCGGTGCGGCTTCACCTCGTTCATCTTGTTCGTGTACGCCGAGCGCAGCACGCCCCCGCCGCCCCGCTCCGGCCGCAGGATGTCCTGCGCGTCGCAGAACTCCTCGTGGCTGACCACGGACAGCGCGTGCACGGGCAGCACGTGCGAGGGGTGGATGCAGGTCTTGCCCATCAGCCCGTTGGCCTGGTCGAGGGAGATCTCGCGCAGCAGGCCGTCCATGGCGTGCTCGATCAGCGCCTCACGCAGCTCCTCCGCCTGGCCCTCCAGGAAGGGGCTGCGGCGCAGCTGCGGCTTGAACATGCGCTCCTGGACGCGGAAGTACTCCCACACCGGGCCGGTCACCGTGAACCCGGTGCCGTCGGCGCGGCCCAGCATGTTCACCACGTCGCCGATCACGTTGGCGACGATCTGGACGTCGTAGGCCGTCATGTCGGAGGCGCGGCGCAGGCCGTAGGAGGAGCAAAAGTCCGTCACGCCCAGGCGCAGGGCGAGGACGCGGTCGCGGTACTTGTCGACCGCGCGGGAGATGCCCTCCAGGGTCTCGACACGCGACTCGCGGTACAGCAGCTCCGGCGACTCCAGGACCGGCATACCGAACAGCCGGTGACCGCTCGCCGCCTCCGCGGCGGCCAGCGCCTCCAGGAAGGGGGTGCCGCTCTCCTCGGTGAACTTCGGCATCACAAAGCCGGAGAGCAGCTCTACGGCCGGGCCCATGCGGCGTACGAGATCGGGGATCTGTTCGGGCACGCGGACCCGGATGAACAGCAGCGGCAGCTCAGTGTCCGGGCGGGCGGCCAGCTCGGTGAACTGCTGGACCAAGTTCTCCTCGGCGGCCGGGACGTCCTCGTCGCCGATCGAGTCCTCCAGGCACAGCACCATCGAGACGACACCGCGTCCCGCCAGCTTGACGATGTCGTCGGCGAGGTGGGGTCGGGTGGCCGGGCTGTAGAGCGTGGCGCCCAGGGCCGCGGCGAGCAGCCTGGCCGGGGAGTCCGCGTCGAACTCGCACGGCTCCTGGAAGAAGAGACGCTGCCGTACCTCAGGGGCAATGTGCCCGAAATGACGCATAAAGCTCCCCCGTGGTGCCGTTGTGGTTCGTGATTGTTTTCGATAGGTGGCCGGTAATAGTACGTACAAACCCATGTCGAGGGTTCCCGCCGGGCATGAACTTCAGGTAACTCGGCCATGTCGGTGTCCGAACCCCCACGTTGTCGTGACCAGGACCGAGAGGGCAGGATGACCGCATGACGCACGCGATGCTGAAGGGGTCGAACGTCCCGCTGGAAGCCACCACGGTACGTGCCGTGCTGCGCTGGGCCCCCGGGGCGGAGGTCCCGGACGTGGATGCCTCGGCGCTGCTCCTCGGCCCCGCCGGTCAGGTGCGTTCCGACGAGGACTTCGTCTTCTACAACCAGCCCCGGCACCCCTCCGGGAAGGTCTGGTGGCTCGGCAAGAAGCGTGTCGCGGAGGGTCCCACCGACACGATCCAGACAGATCTCGCCGGTGTCGAGCCCGAAGTCAGCCGGATTCTGGTGGTCGCTTCGGCGGACGAGGTCACCTTCGACCACGTACAGGGGCTGCGCATCCTGCTGTACGACGCGGCCGTCGCGGAGGGTGAACCGCTGCTGTATTTCGACATCAAGCCGGAGACCGGTGAGGAGACCGCGCTGATCTGCGGGGAGCTGTACCGGCGGGGTGACGGGTGGAAGTTCCGGGCGCTCGGTGAGGGGTACGCCAACGGGTTGCGCGGGCTGGCGATGGACTTCGGGATCACGGTGGACGAGTCGGAGGGGGTGGGGGTGGGGGTGGCTGAGGCGGGGGTCTCCCAGCCGTTGCCTCCGGCGGTTCCGGTGCAGTTGCCTCCGGCGGTTCCGGTGCAGTCCGGGTACGGGTATCCGCAGGCCGAGGAGCCCGTGACTCAGCCTGCGTATGGGTATCCGCAGACCGCTCCGGCGGGGACGTACGGGTATCCGCAGCCGGTGCCTGTTGCTGCTGCGCCGGATCCGAACTTTCGGATGCCTCCGCAGGGGCCGCAGTTCATCTGAGGGTGGGTGCGTTGTTTTTTGGCTGCCGGCCGGTGGGGGCTGGGCGCGCAGTTCCCCGCGCCCCTGGAGAAGCTGCCCCTTCGGGGCGCTTCAGCGCTCCACCTTGGTCTTGTAGCCCCGCCCCCACTGCAAGCCCCACCCATACAACCGGTCCAGTTCCGCCTGGAAGCCGTACACGAACTTCACCTCGCGGCGGACCATCAGTTCGCCCTTGACGTTTTCGATCATCACGACCGCGCAGGAGCGGGCCTGGGGGTGGCGTTCGTCGAGGCCTATTTCGATGCGGGGGCCGTTGCTGGGGTACAGCGTGACGATCGCGTGGGTGCGGTCGAAGGCCGGGGTCTGGTCGTAGATGTAGACGAAGACCAGGAGGCGTTTGATCTGGTCGCGGTGGTCGAGGTTGACGTACATCGTCTCGCCGGACGCGGAGCCGAAGCGGTCGTCGCCGCTGAGCTTCACGTAGGGGGGTGAGTTGACGTCGCCGAGGAGGCCGCCGAGGGGCTGGACCACGCCCTTGGTGCCGTCCATGAGCTCGTAGAGGCAGCCCAGGTCGAGGTCCACGTTGACCATGCTCTGGCTGTGGCCCATGACCTCCGGGGGCTTGAGCGCCTTGAAGGGGTGCCTCAGGAGGCTGTCCCGCTGGAGGCCGCCGATGTCGGAGGTCCGCATCCGCCAGGTGAGGTTGACGCGGAGGTTGCCGGTGGCCGCGCCCTGTTTGGTGAGCGAGACCTGATGGTGCCGTTTGGTCAGTTCTATCGCGTTGCTGGCCGCGCTGCCCGAGTCGAAGTCGGCCTCGCGCCGCCAGATTCCGTCGAAGAAGCCCATTCCCGCCCCCACGTCCACATCAACGTTCCGCATGACAAAGCCGTCGGGGCGGCCGGACAGAGGACATGTCCTCGACGGCCGCCCCGAACAGAAGCGTTCCCTTACCAGGGAGCTTGTCACACCCCGGACGAGACCTCAGTCTTCTCGTCCGCGCCCGCTTTTCCCTCTGCTTCCGCGAGGGCCTTGTTCCTGCGGACCGAGGACCAGAAGGACCAGCCGATCAGGATGACGCCGACCAGGCCGGTGATGACCTCGTTGATCTGGTACTGGATGGTGACCATGAGGATCACGGCCAGGGCGCCGATCGCGTAGTGGGCGCCGTGCTCCAGGTAGACGTAGTCGTCAAGGGTGCCCTGGCGGACCAGGTAGACCGTCAGCGAGCGGACGTACATCGCTCCGATGCCGAGGCCCAGGGCCATCAGGACGATGTCGTTGGTGATGGCGAACGCGCCGATCACGCCGTCGAAGGAGAAGGACGCGTCCAGGACTTCCAGGTACAGGAACATGAAGAACGCTGCCTGGCCGGCGAGGACGACTGCCGAGCGCTGCTTGCCGGTGCGCGCGGCCTCTTCCTCCTCCTCGTGCTCCCGCTCCTCCTCTTCTTCGAGCTTGTCCTCGAAGTAACCGGAGAGTCCGCCGACGATCATGTAGGTGATCAGGCCGGAGATACCGGCGATCAGGACCGTCTGCGCCTTGTCCGCGTGCGCGCCGCCGTGCTGGTGGGCGTGGGCCGCGAAGGTGAACGAGGTGATCAGCAGGACGATCAGCGCGATGCAGACCGACAGCATGTCGACCTTGCCGAGCTTGGCCAGCGGGCGCTCGATCCAGCGCAGCCACTGGATGTCCCGGTCCTCGAAGATGAAGTCGAGGAAGATCATCAGCAGGAACATGCCGCCGAAGGCCGCGATCGCCGGGTGGGCGTCGGTGACCAGCTGCTGGTAGTGGTCCTTGTTGTTGAGCGCGAGGTCGACCGCGTCGATCGGGCCGATCTTGGCGGTGACCGCGACGATGACGACGGGGAACACCAGCCGCATGCCGAAGACGGCGATCAGGACACCGATCGTGAGGAAGATCTTCTGCCAGAAGGCAGACATCTTCTTCAGGATCCCGGCGTTGACCACCGCGTTGTCGAAGGACAGCGAGATCTCCAGGACGGCCAGGATCGCCACGATGCCGAAGGCTTCCCACCCCCCGTAGAACGCCGCTGCGACAAGGCCGAGCGCGGTGACCGCGAACGACCAGCCGAAGGTTTTCAGAAGCACTGGCTACCCAATCGTGTGTTGGGGGTTCCCCCAGACGGAGTCTGGGGGAGGGTCTCCCCCCGCGCCGCACTCGGCTTTACTTAAAATTTGACGTCGAGCACTGAGTCTAGAGGGAGACTCCGCCGACCGGGACAGCCGGTGTGGATAACGCCCTTTACGAGACGTTGACCCCGAAGTCCATGGCGATGCCCCGCAGTCCCGACGCATACCCCTGTCCGACCGCCCTGAACTTCCACTCGCCCTGGTAGCGGTAGAGCTCGCCGAAGATCATGGCCGTTTCGGTGGAGGCGTCCTCGGAGAGGTCGTAGCGGGCCAGCTCAAGGCCGTCGGCCTGGTTGACGACGCGGATGAAGGCGTTGCTGACCTGGCCGAAGGTCTGGCCGCGGACATCGGCGTCGTGGATGGAGACCGGGAAGACGATCTTGTCGACGTTGGCCGGCACCTTGGAGAGGTCGACCAGGATCGACTCGTCGTCACCCTCGCCCTCACCGGTGAGGTTGTCGCCGGTGTGCTCCACCGAACCGTCCGGGCTGGTGAGCTGGTTGTAGAAGATGAACCACTCGTCACCGAGCACCCGGCCGCCGTTGCACAGCAGGGCGCTGGCGTCGAGGTCGAAGTCGGCGCCGGTGGTGGAGCGCGCGTCCCAGCCGAGGCCGATCAGGACGTTCGTGAGGTTCGGTGCGGCCTTGGACAGGGAGACATTGCCCCCCTTGGCGAGCGTGACGCCCATAGTGCTGGTCCTCCCCGAGGCGATGCTTCTTTGGTTGTCCTGCACTCCCCCGGAGGGGAGACCCTCCGGCGCCGCACGCGAACCGCGCGGCGCCGGAGGGTGAAGCCTCCGTACATCGGACGCTCGTACGTCAGACGTTGACGCCGAAGTCCTGGGCGATGCCGCGCAGGCCCGAGGCGTAGCCCTGGCCGATGGCGCGGAACTTCCACTCCGCGCCGTTTCGGTACAGCTCGCCGAAGACCATGGCCGTCTCGGTGGAGGCGTCCTCGGAGAGGTCGTAGCGGGCGATCTCGGCGCCGCCGGCCTGGTTCACCACGCGGATGAACGCGTTGCGGACCTGGCCGAAGGACTGCTGGCGGTTCTCGGCGTCGTAGATCGAGACCGGGAAGGTGATCTTGTCGACGTCGGCCGGGACCGCCGCGAGGTTCACCTTGATCGCCTCGTCGTCGCCCTCGCCCTCACCGGTGGTGTTGTCACCGGTGTGCTCGACGGAGCCGTCGGGGCTCTTGAGGTTGTTGAAGAAGACGAAGTTCGCGTCACTGGCGACCTTGCCCGCGCTGTTCAGCAGCAGGGCGCTGGCGTCGAGGTCGAAGTCGGTGCCGGTGGTGGTACGGACGTCCCACCCCAGACCGACGATGACCGCGGTCAGGCCCGGGGCCTCCTTGGTCAGTGAAACGTTGCCGCCCTTGCTGAGGCTGACTCCCACGAGTCCTCCATTGGTGTCCAGGGGCGGGGATGCCCCGTAGTGCGTCGGTATCGGATCAACGTCTCGATCCTAGTGACGGGTTCCCGACCCTCGCAGGCTCTGGAACCTAACAATCACAGGCTGTCGAGCGCCTTCACGTACTCGTTGAGGTCGCGCGCGTCCGGCAGGCCGTTGACGACCGTCCAGCGCACGACGCCCTCCTTGTCGATGACGAAGGTGCCGCGCACGGCGCAGCCCTTGTCCTCGTCGAAGACGCCGTAGGCGCGCGAAGTGTTGCCGTGCGGCCAGAAGTCGGAGAGCAGCGGGTACTCAAGGCCCTCCTGCTCGGCGAAGACACGCAGGGTGTGGATGGAGTCGTTCGAGACCGCGAGGAGCTGGGTGTCGCGGTCGGTGAACTGCGGCAGGTTGTCGCGCAGGGAGCACAGTTCGCCGGTGCAGACGCCGGTGAAGGCGAAGGGGTAGAAGAGCAGCACCACGTTCTTGTCGCCGCGGAAGTCGGAGAGCTTCACGGTGGCGCCGTGGTTGTCCTTGAGCTCGAAATCGGGGGCCTTGTCGCCGACCTGGATCGCCATCTCGTCCTGCATCCCTTCGGTGGGGCTGTTCGGGTGAGTCCACCCGGCGTCCACCCTACGCAGCGATCACGGCATGCGGACGGACGGGCTGGCGTGGCCAGCCCGTCCGGGGTTCAACGATCGAGGTACCTCCGGGGTCTACCTCTTGGACTTGGCTGCCTTGGGCGTCACCAGCCGGCTGCCACTCCAGTCCTTGCCCACGCTGACGCTCTTGGCCGCGGAAAGGCCCGCGGTCGTGGCGGCTTCCGAGATGTCGCTGGGCTCGACGTAGCCGTCACGGCCGGTCTTCGGCGTCAGCAGCAGGATCGAGCCGCCCTCCTCGACGTACGAGATGGCGTCCACCAGCACGTCGGTCAGGTCGCCGTCCTCGTCGCGGAACCACAGCACCACGGCATCGGCGACGTCGTCGTAGTCCTCGTCCACCAGGTCGCTGCCGATGACTTCTTCAATGGCCTCGCGGAGTTCCTGGTCTACGTCGTCGTCGTAGCCGATCTCCTGGACCACCTGCTCGGGCTGGAACCCCAGCCTGACGGCAGGGTTCGTCCGCTCCTCCGCGTGGTCCGCGGTCGCGCTCACGGGTTGCCTCCTGATCATGTCTTGATGAATGTCCAGCATCGCGCGTGCGCGAAGCATTGGCCGTAGTCCACACGGACGGGCCGGATCGCGCAAGTACCCGGCGATTCGGAACGCCGAAACGGTGACGATCCTGGCCGTGTCGCCGCAACTCCAGGCACGCTATCGCGGCCGCTGGTGACGTACACCACAGCGTTCTGCCCGGTTTGCACGTTTGAGAACCCTCCGAGGGTACGCGACTCGAATGACTTTGCTAAACGAGTCACGGTTACCTCACGGTAGAGATGACGATTGCCATCCTGCGGTAGACCATGGGGAACGGTGCAGAACCATGGAAATCCAGCACCGATAAGCCTCATTAAGCCCTCATAGGCCCACCCCATCAGCCTCAGACAGTCCCCTCTGACAGGTAAGGAACAGCGTGGCTTCCGGATCCGATCGCAATCCGATCATCATTGGCGGCCTTCCGAGTCAGGTTCCTGACTTCGATCCCGAAGAGACCCAGGAGTGGCTCGACTCGCTCGACGCCGCCGTGGACCAGCGCGGCCGTGAGCGGGCCCGCTATCTGATGCTCCGGCTGATCGAGCGGGCCCGCGAGAAGCGCGTGGCCGTGCCCGAGATGCGCAGCACGGACTACGTCAACACCATCGCCACCAAGGACGAGCCGTTCTTCCCCGGCAACGAGGACATCGAGCGCCGCATCCTGAACGCGACCCGCTGGAACGCCGCGGTGATGGTGTCCAGGGCCCAGCGTCCCGGCATCGGTGTCGGCGGCCACATCGCCACGTTCGCCTCCTCCGCCTCGCTCTACGACGTGGGCTTCAACCACTTCTTCCGGGGCAAGGACCAGGGCGACGGCGGCGACCAGATCTTCTTCCAGGGGCACGCCTCGCCGGGCATCTACGCCCGCGCGTTCCTCCTGGACCGGCTCAGCGAGCAGCAGCTGGACGCGTTCCGCCAGGAGAAGTCGAAGGCGCCGTACGGGCTGTCCTCGTACCCGCACCCGCGGTCGATGCCGGACTTCTGGGAGTTCCCGACCGTGTCCATGGGCCTGGGCCCGCTCGGCGCGATCTTCCAGGCGCGGATGAACCGCTACATGGAGGCGCGCGGCATCGCGGACACGTCGCGGTCGCACGTGTGGGCGTTCCTCGGCGACGGCGAGATGGACGAGCCGGAGTCGCTCGGCCAGCTGTCCATCGCCGCGCGCGAGGGCCTCGACAACCTGACCTTCGTCGTCAACTGCAACCTCCAGCGGCTCGACGGCCCGGTGCGCGGCAACGGCAAGATCATCCAGGAGCTGGAGTCGCAGTTCCGGGGCGCCGGCTGGAACGTCATCAAGCTGGTCTGGGACCGCACCTGGGACCCGCTGCTGGCCCAGGACCGGGACGGCGTGCTGGTCAACCAGCTGAACACCACGCCGGACGGCCAGTTCCAGACGTACGCCACGGAGACCGGCGCGTACATCCGCGAGCACTTCTTCGGGCACGACCACCGGCTGCGCGCGATGGTCGAGAACATGACCGACGACCAGATCCTGCACCTGGGGCGCGGCGGGCACGACCACCAGAAGGTCTACGCGGCCTTCGAGGCGGCCAAGCAGCACCAGGGCCAGCCGACCGTCGTCCTCGCCCAGACGGTCAAGGGCTGGACGCTGGGCCCCAACTTCGAGGGCCGCAACGCCACGCACCAGATGAAGAAGCTGACGGTCGCCGACCTCAAGGGCTTCCGCGACCGGCTGCACCTGCCGATCACCGACCAGGAGCTGGAGTCCGGCGCGCCGCCGTACTTCCACCCGGGCCGGAACTCGGAGGAGATCCAGTACATGCACGACCGGCGCAACGCGCTCGGGGGCTACGTCCCGACGCGTGTCGTCCGCTCGAAGCCACTGGCGCTGCCCGAGGAGAAGACGTACGCGAGTGTGAAGAAGGGTTCGGGCCAGCAGTCGATCGCCACCACCATGGCGTTCGTACGGCTGCTCAAGGACCTCATGCGGGACAAGGAGATCGGCCGGCGGTTCGTACTGATCGCGCCGGACGAGTACCGCACGTTCGGCATGGACTCGTTCTTCCCGAGCGCGAAGATCTACAACCCGCTGGGCCAGCAGTACGAGTCGGTGGACCGTGAACTCCTGCTCGCGTACAAGGAGTCGCCGACCGGGCAGATGCTGCACGACGGCATCTCGGAGGCGGGCTGCACCGCTTCGCTGATCGCGGCGGGTTCGGCGTACGCGACGCACGGCGAGCCGCTCATCCCGGTCTACGTCTTCTACTCGATGTTCGGTTTCCAGCGCACCGGTGACCAGTTCTGGCAGATGGCCGACCAGTTGGCGCGCGGTTTCGTACTGGGCGCGACCGCGGGTCGTACGACTCTGACCGGTGAGGGTCTGCAACACGCGGACGGGCACTCGCAGTTGCTCGCGTCGACCAACCCGGGGTGTGTCGCCTACGACCCTGCGTACTCGTACGAGATCGCGTACATCGTGCAGGACGGACTGCGGCGGATGTACGGCTCGGACGCGGAACACCCGCACGGCGAGGACGTCTTCTACTACCTCACCGTCTACAACGAGCCGATCCAGCACCCGGCGGAGCCCGCGGACGTCGATGTGGAGGGCATCCTCAAGGGCGTCCACCGGATCAGTCGGGGGGCTTCGGGGACGGTTCCGGCGCAGATCATGGCGTCGGGCGTGGCGGTGCCGTGGGCTATCGAGGCTCAGCGGATTCTCGCCGAGGACTGGAACGTGCGGGCCGATGTGTGGTCCGCGACCTCCTGGAACGAACTGCGGCGCGAGGCGGTCGAGGTCGAGCGGCACAATCTGCTGCATCCCGAGGAGGAGCAGCAGGTTCCTTATGTCACGCGGAAGTTGAGCGGGGCGGAGGGGCCGTTCGTGGCTGTTTCCGACTGGATGCGGTCGGTTCCTGACCAGATTTCTCGGTGGGTGCCCGGGACTTATCAGTCGTTGGGGGCTGATGGGTTCGGGTTCGCGGACACTCGCGGGGCGGCTCGGCGGTTCTTCCACATTGACGCGGAGTCGATTGTGGTGGCTGTGCTGACGGAGTTGGCGCGCGAGGGGAAGGTTGATCGGTCTGTGTTGAAGCAGGCGATCGATCGGTATCAGTTGCTGGATGTTGCTTCGGCTGATCCGGGTGCGGCGGGCGGGGACGCGTAGTCGTTTTTCGTCTGCGGGTGCGTGGGGGCTGGTCGCGCCCACGCGGCGGAGCCGCAAATCGATACAGCCCCGCGCCCCTGGTGGGCGGCCCTTCGGGCCTGCCCACCAGGGGCGCGCATCGACCTAACATGCCGTCATGAACGAACCCTCGGCACAAGCTCGTTGGGAGCAACGCACTCAGCGGCCTCTGCTGGCGCTCGCGGTGGGGTTTGCCGTCGCCTATGCCGTGCCGATCGTGGACACCACCGCCGGTCATTCGCTGACGGAGGTGTGCACTGCGGTCGAGTGGGTGGTGTGGGCGACGTTCGCCGTCGACTATCTGATGCGGCTGGCGATGTCCCGGGACCGGCGGCGGTTCGTGCGGACGCACTGGATGGACCTGTGCGCGGTGGTGCTGCCGATACTTCAGCCGCTGCGGCTGCTGCGCATGGTGTCGACGCTGATACTCGTCGGGCGCCGGGCCCGGATGGCCTCGCAGATCCAGCTCACGACGTATGTCGCCGGCGCGGTGATCGGGCTGCTGATGTTCGGCTCGCTCGCGGTGCTCTCCGTCGAGCGGGACTCGCCCCACGGGAACATCCGGACGCTGGGTGACGCCGTCTGGTGGTCGTTCACCACGATGACGACGGTGGGCTACGGCGACCACGCGCCGACCACCGGGCTCGGGCGGATGATCGCCGTCGGGCTGATGCTCTCCGGGATCGCGCTGCTCGGTGTCGTCACCGCGAACATCGCCACGTGGTTCATCGCCCGGTTCGAGAAGGACGACGTGGAGGAACGGCGGCAGACGGAGGCGATCGAGGCGCTGACGGCGGAGGTGCGGGCGCTGCGGGCGGAGGTGGCGGCGCTGTCGGGGGCGCCGGCGGTGGGTCTCTCCGGGGCGGCTGCTCTGTCCGGAGCGGAGGCGGCGGCCCTCTCCGGGGCAGAGCAGTAGCCCTTTCAAAGGCCGATACAGCCCGGAAGAACGTCCGCTCGGCCTCGGCTCAGAAGAACGTCCACAGGACCGCCGCCAGCGTGTCGATCGCGCCCAGGATGAGGGCCACCAGCGCCATCGCCCGGCGGGAGCCCGTCCACCTGCGGCCCATGGCCAGCCAGCCGCAGATCACCGCGATCGGGCCGAGGACGATTCCCAGGGTGAAGAAGCCCGCTACCGCGCAGACCAGTCCGATGATGCCGAGCGTCGCGCGGTCCGGCCCGCTCCCTGACCCCATGCGGCCACGCGAGCGGGGGGTTTTGCGCGTTCCGAAGCCCGTCATCGTCAACTCCCTGGACGTCCATGCCAGTTCGGCCAGTTCCCTACGATGACCGGATACCCGCGTACACACAAAAAAAGCCTGCTTGCGCGCTGCCCCCCTCCGGCAGCGCGCCGCAGACCAACCCGTCCCCCCTGCCCTGCGGAGGACTTGACTTACTGTGACCTGCGGCGCGTACCGGACGCCAGGAATCTTTAGGGGAGTCACCCTGATAGGCGAAATCGGCCTGAAGCAGGGTTGGATGCGTGCCGTCAGATGTGGGCCGCGCCCGCGCCCGCCTCCGCGTTCTCGCCGCGCTTGGTCAGGAGCGCCACGAAGACCGCCACCACCGCTACGCCGGCCGCGACGAGGCAGGCCAGGCTCATGCCGGAGATGAACGTGTCGTGGGCGACCTGCGTGATCTTCGCGGCGATCGCCTCCGGGGTGTTCGGGGCGATCGGGGCGACGCCGACCTGGACCGCTTCGGCGGTGGCGTCCAGCTGGGGCTGGGTGAGCTTGGGCAAGCCCGCGTCCGCCCAGTTGCCGGCCAGGTCGTTGTCGACGCGGGAGGCCATCACCGCGCCGAGGACGGCCGTACCGAGGCTGCCGCCGATCTGCATCGCGGCCTGCTGGAGACCGCCGGCGACACCGGAGAGCTCCATGGGCGCGTTGCCCACGATGACCTCGGTGGCGCCGACCATCACCGGGGCGAGGCCGAAGCCCAGCAGGGCGAACCAGACCGACATGACGGCACTGCCGGTGTCCGAGGTGAGGGTGGACATGCCGTACATGGCGATCGCGGTGGCCGCCATGCCGCCGGCCAGCGGGATGCGCGGGCCGAGCTTGGTGATCGCCAGGCCGGCGATCGGGGAGCCGACGATCATCATGCCGGTGAGCGGGAGGAGGTGGAGACCGGCGTCGATGGGGCTCATGCCGTGCACGTTCTGGAGATAGAACGTCACGAAGAACAGGCCGCCCATGAAGGCGATCGCCATCAGCACCATCAGGACGACGCCCGCGGACAGCGGGACCGAGCGGAACAGGCCCAGGGGGATGAGGGGTTCCGCGACCTTCTGCTCCCAGAACGCGAACAGCGCGAAGCCCAGCACCGAGACGGCGAGGAACGCCCAGGTCGTGCCGGAACCCCAGCCCCAGGTGGGCGCCTTGATGAGGGCCCAGACGAGGCAGAACATCGCGCCGGAGAGCAGCACGATGCCGAGGATGTCGAAGGAGCGCGGCGCGTTCTCGGCGCGGTGGTCGCGGAGGATCAGCACGCCGAGGACCAGCGCGATGGCGCCGACCGGCACGTTGATGAAGAACACCGACTGCCAGTTGACGTGCTCGACGAGGACGCCGCCGAGGATCGGGCCGCCCGCGGTGGAGGCGCCGATGACCATGCCCCACAGGCCGATGGCCATGTTGAGCTTCTCGGCCGGGAAGGTGGCCCGCAGCAGGCCGAGCGCGGCCGGCATCAGCAGCGCGCCGAACAGACCCTGGAGCACGCGGAACGTGACCACGAACGCGATGCTGTGCGAGAGGCCGATGGCGCCGGACGCGAGGGCGAAGCCGCTCACGCCGATCAGGAAGGTCTGGCGGTGGCCGAAGCGGTCACCGAGCTTGCCGGCGGTGATGAGGGAGACCGCGAGGGCGAGGAAGTAGCCGTTGGTGATCCACTGGACGTCGGCGAAACTGGCGCCGAGGTCTTTCTGGATGGCCGGGTTGGCGATGGCGACGATGGTGCCGTCGAGGGCCACCATCATGACGCCGACGGCGACGGTTATGAGGGTGAACCACGGGTGGCCGCGCAGCCCCGTGGAGGGCGTCGGGTCGGACGGGGCAGCTGGTGCCTTGTCCCCCGGCCCCGTCGCGCTGATGGTGGTCTGACTAGTCATGCGTTCGAGGCTAATGTCAGCCGCTGACAGTTGACAAACAGGTTCAGATGTCGGCGACTGTCAACAACGGCGAGGAGAACGGCATGGAGACGTTGCGCGAGCGCAAGAAGGCCCGTACGCGGGACGCGCTGCTGCACGCCGCCCTGGAGCTGTTCACGACCAAGGGCTACGAACAGACCACGGTCGACGAGATCACCGAGGCCGTCGACGTCTCGCAGCGCACCTTCTTCCGCTACTTCGCAAGCAAGGAAGAGGCCGCCTTCTTCGTGCCCCGGCTCACCGAGACGCACTTCGTCGAGGCCGTCCGCGCCCGCCCGCCGCACGAGGCCCCGCTGGAGGCGCTGCGCCGGGCCGTGCTGGAGAGCTGGGACACCATCAACGAGGCGATCCAGCAGGTCGTACCGCTGGACCTGCACATGCGTACCTACCGGGTGATCGAGTCGACGCCCGCGCTGCTCGCCGCGCATCTGCGGCGCTCGCAGGAGCTGGAGGAGGAGCTGGCGCGGATCGTCGCCGAGCGCGAGGGGCTCGACGTGGACACGGACCCCCGGCCGCGACTGGTCGTGGCGGTGTTCGGCGGGGTGATGCGGGTGGTGGAGCGGATGTGGATCGCGGGCGACGACCTCAGCATCGAGGCGATGAGGGAACTGACCGCCGACTACCTCGACGGGGTGGGACCGGCGCTCGCCGGGAACTGGCGCACGAGTCACACAAAGTGAGTCGTACTGAGTTTCTCGTCACGTACCGCTGAAACGTGATCCCCGTCACTCGGTTAACGCGAGACCCTCTCGTTCTCCTAGTGTGTCCTCCCAGTGACTTCCTTCGACTCCTCCCCCACGCTGAACGCCTGGCGCGCACTGGCCGCGCTGGCCGTGGTGTTCGTGATGCTGGCGACCACCGGTTGGACCGCGGTCCGCAGCCACCCCGGGAAAACGGCGCTCCAGGCCTCCCTCTCCGCGTGGGAGCACGGCCACATGAACGGGCGCGAGCTGCCCGACCCGGACGCCTCCCCGACCCGGCTCGCCCGCTTCTTCGCCTCGCTCACCGCGCAGCAGCGCACGCGTCTCGCGCACCGCTATCCGCTCGCGGTCGGCAACATGAACGGCGCCCCGGTCTCGCTGCGCTATCGCGCCAACCACATCGCCCTCGACCAGCAGCGCGAGGTCGAGCGGAAGCGCATGCACGACAACCGTCTGACGCCGCTCGGCCAGCAGGAGGCGGGCCGCCTCATGCACCGCTTCGAGGCGCTGATGACGAAGGACCGCCACATCCTTGCCTTCGACCCCGAGGGTGCGGGCCGGATCGCCGAGGTCTTCGGTGACCTGGACACCGCGCAGCGCGTGTCGGTGATCGTCCCCGGCGTCGACACCGACCTGCTGACCTTCCAGAAGACCAACAAGGAGTACTCGGCACCGGTCGGCATGGCCCAGAACCTGTACGCGGCCGAGAACACGGCGAAGTCCAGGGCGGACAAGGCCGGCACGCGTACGGCGGTCATCGCCTGGGCCGACTACACCTCCCCCGGCGGCCTCGGCATCGACTCGGCCACCGCGGGACGCGCCGAGGCCGGCGCCGTACGGCTGAACGCGCTGGTGCGGGCGTTGCCCGGTAAGTCGCAGGTCGCCCTGTTCTGCCACAGCTACGGCTCCGTGGTGTGCGGGGTCGCCGCGCACGAGCTGCCGGCCCGGGTGACCGACATCGCGGTGGCGGGCAGCCCGGGGATGCGGACCTCGAAGGCCTCCCACCTGCACACGCTCGCCCGGGTGTGGGCGATGCGGGACGCCGACGACTGGATCCAGGACGTGCCGTACATGGAGCTCGGCGGTCTCGGGCACGGCGAGGACCCGGTGTCGAACGCCTTCGGCGCGCGCGTGCTGTCCGCGAAGGACGCCGAGGGTCATACCGGTTACTTCGCGGCGGGCACCGACAGCCTCACCAACTTCGCCGACATCGGTGTTGGCGCGTACCGCTCGGTGACGTGCGCGCACGAAGGTGACACCTGCCGAGAGGGTTTGTCCGGCGCCTAGGCGTCGGACGCGCGTAGAAACAGCAGGAAGTGCGGTCTGCGCGGGGATGGGACGGAGGAGTGTGTGCCGCCTACGATGAGCCGCATGGGTGACGTACTGGCCGGATTTCATGCCGCCTGGGAGTTCGAGTCCGACTCCGTGCTCATCCGCTACGAACGCGGCATTCGAACACCCAAGCTATTCCAGGCGCTCGGTGAACGCCGGATCCCTTTCGAGGCGATCGAGGCGGTGACGCTCGCGCCCGGCAAGCGCGGCACGGTCGTGCTCCGCGTGGAGCCGCGGGCCGGGGCCGACCCGCTGATGGAGGCGGCGGCGGATCAGCTGAAGGAGAGCTGCGATCCCTATCGCCTCGTCCTGCCGGCCGAGCGCGAGACGCTCGCGGAGTACTACGCCGACGAGTTGCGTGCGCAGCTGAAGCGGGAGGGGCCTGCCGAGCGGTTCCTGGTGGCCGCGCCTGCGGTGCCGTTGCGGTTCAAGGCGTACGACGGCAAGGCGACCTTCGACGGGAAGACCGTGTCGTTCCGGTGGTTCTGGACGGGGGCGTCGTCCGCGAAGTGGAAGGCCGGCGACCAGAGCTTCGCGGTCGCCGACCTGAACGGGGTGGAGTGGCGGTCGCCCGAGGTTTTTGAGGGGCATCTACGGCTGTTGCGTGGGGCCGAGTCGCTGCTGCCTGTTGATCAGGATCCGGCGGCTGTGGTGTTCGGGTTGGGGTATGGGCCTGTGCATGAGTCTCTGCCGTTCGCGGCGGCTGTGCTGGCGGCGGTGCGGTCCGTTCGTCCCTCGGCTGTGGTGCCGGCCGCTCGGCGTGATCCTGCGGATGTCGCCGAGCGGATTCGGCATCTGGCGGAGTTGCATCAGGCGGGGCTGGTGACTGATGAGGAGTTCAGCGTGAAGAAGGCTGAGTTGTTGGCGGAGTTGTAGTGGGGACGACTTGTTGTTTTTCGGCCGCGGGTTCGTTGTGGCTGGTCGCGCAGTTCCCCGCGCCCCTTAAGGGGCGCGACCCCTAGGGCGCTATTTAGTTCTCCCTGCTCGTCGATGCGAACGACATGTCCGCGTAGCGGTCTCCCGCCACCTTGCCGGCGATCGGCTCCAGCAAGGTCAGCTCCTCATCCGTCAGGGCAATCGCTGTCGCCGCCGTGTTCTCCTCCACCCGGCCCGGCTTGGTCGTGCCCGGGATGGGGATCACGGGGAGGCCGTGGACCTGGGCGCGCTGCTGTACCCAGGCGAGCGCGATCTGGCCGAGGGAAGCCCCGTGCGCCTCGGCAACCGTCCGCACCGGCTCCAGGAGCGAGGCGTTGGCGGCCGCGTTCCCGCCGGTGAACCGGGGCTGGTTCCGGCGGAAGTCGCCCTCCGTGAGGTCCTGTTCGGCGTTCGCGAACGATCCCGCGAGGAAACCCCGGCCGAGCGGCGAGTACGGAACGACCGCCACGCCCAGGTCGGCGGCGGCGCCCACCAGGCTGATCTCGACGTCGCGGCTGAAGAGCGACCACTCCGACTGGACGGCGGCGATCGGGTGCACGGCGTGGGCGGCCCGCAGTTCCGCGCCGGTGACCTCGCTCAGGCCGAGGTGCTTCACCTTGCCCTCGGCGACCAGTTCCGCCATCGCCCCGACGGTGTCCTCGATGGGGACGGCCGGGTCCCGGCGGTGCATGTAGTAGAGGTCGATGGTGTCGATGTCGAGGCGTCGCAGGCTGGCCTCGACCGCCTGGCGGATGTACGGGCGGTCGTTGCGGATGACGCGCCGGGTGGGCTCGCCGGGCGGGATCGACAGGGCGAACTTGGTGGCGATGACGACCTCGTCGCGGTGCGCCTTGAAGAACGGCGAGAGGAACCGCTCGTTCTCCCCCTCGCCGTACATGTCCGCCGTGTCGTACAGGGTCACGCCGAGCTCCAGCGCCCGGTCCAGGGTGGCCAGCGACTCCTTCGCGTCCCGGGGGCCGTAGGACGAGCTCATGCCCATGCAGCCGAGGCCCTGGACGCCGACCTCGGGGCCGGCCGCGCCGAGTCGTGCGGTCGGGATCGGGGTGTCGGTCATCCTGCCTTCTCCTGTTCGTAGGCGCGGCCGGCCGTGGCGTAGAAGTTGATCTTCCGGTCGAGGACGGCCAGGGTGTCCTGCAGTTCGGCGATCCTGGCGATGACGTCCCGGCGGGTCGCCTCCAGGAGTTCGAAGCGGTCGCCGTAGGTGTGCTCGCCCTCGCGCATCAGCTCGGCGTAGCGGACCATGTCGGCGACCGGCATCCCGGTCAGGCGGAGCTTGCCGACGAGGTCGAGCCAGTCGAGGTCGCGGTTGCTGTAGCGGCGCTGGCCGGTGTGCGAGCGGTCGATGTGCGGCATCAGGCCGATGCGCTCGTACCAGCGCAGGGTGTGTGCCGTCAGGCCGGTGAAGGCGACGACCTCGCTGATCGTGTAGCTGTCGTCGCCGTCCGGACGCCGATCGGCCTGCGGCGGGCCCGCGCAGCTGTCGGTACTGGTACCCGTGGTCTCCATCACCGTCATGGCCACCACGCTATGGCCTTGGAGTGCACTCGAAGCAAGCGGAACCAGTAAGAAATCCGCAGGACGGGTCGGCGGTGCGGTGGATAGCGTGCGGGACATGAGTCTCGTACGACGGGCCGCCCCCGACGATGCCGCCGAACTGCTGCGACTGCGCCAGGTGATGATCGACTCGATGGCGGGTTCGGACCCCGGCACGGACTGGCACGCGGAGTCCCTGCCGACGCTACGGGAGCGGCTCGCGTCGGACGAGGACTTCGGGGCGTTCGTCGTGGACCACCCGGAGCGGCCGGGGGCGCTGGCGGCGCTGGTGGTCGGGACCGTCGACTACCGGATCGGGAAGGCCGGGGACCCGCACGGCAAGGTCGGGTTCGTGTTCAGTGTGGCCACCGACCCGGACGCGCGGCGTCGTGGGTACGCGCGCGCGTGCATGGACGAGCTGCTGGCGTGGTTCCGTGAGCGCGGCGCCCGGCGCGTCCACCTCACCGCGTCCACGGAGGCCGCGCCGCTCTACGCCTCGCTCGGTTTCGTGCCCAAGCCGGACCCTTTGATGGAGCTGAAGCTCTGACCACTTAGGCTCGACGGCATGTCCTTGCAGAGCCTCGCGCTGATCGAGAACTGGCCGGTGCCGACCGCCGCGGCGGCTGTCGTACGAGCCGACGGGACCGTTCTCGGCACCCACGGCCCGACCGGCCACCGCTTCCCGCTCGCCTCGGTCACCAAGCCGCTCGCGGCGTACGCGGCCCTCGTCGCGTACGAGGAGGGCGCGATCGAGCTGGACGAACCGGCGGGCCCGCCCGGCTCCACGGTCCGCCATCTCCTCGCCCACACCTCGGGGTTGGCCTTCGACGAACACCGGGTGACGGCCCCGCCCGGCCAGCGCCGCCTGTACTCGAACGCGGGCTTCGAGCAACTCGGCGACCACCTCGCGAAGGCGACGGAGATCCCGTTCGCGGAGTATCTGCGGCAGGCGGTGCTGGACCCCCTGGGCATGACCGCCACCACCCTTGACGGCTCCCCGGCGAAGGACGGCGTCTCCACGGGCGAGGACCTCCTGCGGTTCGCCGCCGAGGTCCAGTCCCCCCGCCTCCTGGACCCCCGCACGGTCGCCGAGGCGATGACGGTCCAGTACCCCGGCACCAAGGGCGTCCTCCCCGGCTACGGCCACCAGAACCCCAACGACTGGGGCCTCGGCTTCGAGATCCGCGACTCCAAGTCCCCGCACTGGACGGGGAGTTCGTCCTCGCCGGGCACGTTCGGCCACTTCGGGCAGTCGGGTACGTTCCTGTGGATCGACCCGGTGGCCGGGGTGGGGTGCGTGGCGCTGACGGACCGGGCGTTCGGGCCGTGGGCGGTCGAGGTGTGGCCGGGGTTCACGGACGCGGTGCTGGCCGAGATCTGAGCACCCCTCGCCCGTGATGTGGCCGCGCTCGCTAAAGTGAATTCTCTTGCGCCCCGGCCACTTGTCTCACGAGGAACGGCGAGGTGTCCCGTTGCAGGGAACGTGCCACGCGACCCCCACGGTCGTCGTCCTGACGGCACTGTCGCTCGAATTCCAGGCCGTACATGAGCAGTTGACGAACGTCCGCGTGGTGGAGCATCCGCACGGCACCCTGTTCGACGTCGGCCGGGTGCCCGGGCTGCCGTGGCGAGTGGCGGTCGTCGAGATCGGGGAGGGCAACAGCGGCGCGGCGGCGCACACCGAGCGGGCGGTCGCCTTCTTCCGGCCGGCCGCGGTGTTCTTCGTCGGGGTCGCCGGCTCGCTCCGCTCCGAGGTCGCCCTGGGAGACGTGGTCGTGGCCGGCAAGGTCTATCTGCACCACGGCGGCAAGGAGGGCGACGACGGCTTTCGCGCCCGCCCCCGCGCCTGGGAGATGCGGCACGACGTAGAACAGCGGGTCCGCCGGGCCCTGCGCGGACGTACCGGCGTGCACTTCAAGCCCTTGGTCGCGGGGGACGTCGTACTGAACTCGCGGACCTCCCCGCTGGCGGACCTGATCGCCCGGACCTACAGCGACGCGGTGGCCGTCGACATGGAGAGCGCCGGCATGGCGCAGGCAGCGCATCTCAGCGGTGTCCCCGTCATCCCCGTCCGAGGGATCAGCGACTTCGCGGACGGCCGGAAAGAGATCACGGACGCGAAGGGCGCACAGCCGGTGGCCGCCCGGAACGCCGCCGCCGTGGCCGTACGGATCCTTCGGGAACTGCCCCTGCCCCGTTCCCGTCCCGAGCCCCCCGCGCCTCGGCAGGCACCCGCGGTCGTGGTGGTCTCCCCGTCGGCCGGACGGTCCGACGACACGGCCGGCTGGCGCGGCGGAGCCGTCGTCACCGTGGACGGGGAGGCCTGTCTGCTGCACGACGACCCGGACGCCCCGCCCACCGAGACCGTGTCACCCGACCACTCCGTCGTACGGCGTCAGGCACTCGCCCGCCTCCTGCCCGGGCCCGGTCACGTCGCACGCTTCGTCTGGCTCAGGCAGGTCGAGGCGTCGTACCACGGTCCGGGCGCCGAAGCGGCACTGCGCGCGCTGTCGGACGAGCACGATCTCTTGCGCGAACTGGGTGGCGGGCCGGGCGTGGTCCACTACGGGCGGCGGGGCGGGACAGCGACCCTCGCCCTGGCGTGGCCGGTGTCCCGGCGGTCCGGAAAGCCGTGCGAGACCCTCGCCGAACTGGTGCGGGACGACACCGAGCCGCTCGGCGCCTGGCGATCGCACCGGCTGATACGCGGCCTGGCCGCCTCGTGCCGGATCCTCGGCAAGCTGCACGACCGGGGGCTGGCCCACCGCGCGCTGGAGCCGGCCGCGCTGGTCCTGGGCGACGACGGCAGCCTGTTCCTTCGCGATCTCGGCCTGGCCACGACCCCACCCGTACCCGGGGAGGCGCCCGGCCCGTACCAGGCCCCGGAACAGCGGCGCGGCCACCGCGGACGGGCCGGCGAGCACGGCGCGGCCACGGATGTCCACCGGCTCGGCGCGCTCGTCCACCGGCTGCTCACCGGGTCCCCGCCGGTACCGGGGATGCCCTCGGCGCTCCCCCGGCTCGCCGGGTCTCCCCTCCCCGGTGTCGAGACCGTCGACGCCGCGCTCGCCCCCGACCCCCGGGACCGTCCCGACCTGTCCGCGCTGGTCGTCGCGCTGCGCGCGGTGAGCGACGGCCTCGCCGCTCCGGCCCGAGAGGAGCGGTGAGCGCCCCATGACGTCCTCCACCCTGGAACTGGCGAGCCCCCTGGTGCTCGTGCCCGGCGGTTCCCTCGACAAGCAGCTGCGCGACAAGGCCCGGATCCACCCCGGGCTGCCCGCCGTCGAACAGCTCGCCCGGGATCTGGGCGCCCTCAGGAACGGTGTGCCCGCGCGGCTCGACGAGGGCGGCGGCGGACGCGGCCCGAGCCTGCTGGTGCACACCACCGCCTACCGGCTGCGGCTGTATCCGACGGACCGCGGGACGGGCTACTTCGTCAGCGCGGTCGATCCGGTACGGCTGCGCGACCACCACGAACTCGCCAAGTCCTGCCTGCTGGTCCGGCCGCCCGCCTGGCGGCTGGTGTTCGGCGTCCGCGACATCCCGCAGGACGCCGACGCGGGCTGGCAGCGGATACAGGAAGCCTGGCAGCACCTCGGCACCGTGCTCACCGAGCACCGGGAGACGGCCGCGCCGAACCCCGCGCAGCAGACTTTCCTCGACGCGGTCGGGCAACTCGTCGACGCCACCCAGCGGATCACCACCCGGGAGGAGCGGCGCGGCGGCCCGTACCCGTACGCCGAGTTCGCGTCGACCGGTGGGCAGCGCTCCGGCCGTCATTCGATGTACGAGTTCCGGCTCGCCCTGTCCGACGTGCCGGACGAGGGCGCCTTCGTCGAGGTGCGCGGGGAAGCGGAGATGCGGGGCCAGGTGACGCGCAGGGACGGCCGCCGGGTGACCGTCCGCTTCGACCAGGCGGTGTCCTGGGAGCGCATCCCCCGTCAGGGCGAGCTGGCCGTGACGCCGAGTACCGTCGTGTTCGACAAGCAGCGGGAGGCGCTGGCGCTGCTCGGGTCCGGCCGGGCCGGCAACCCGCTGCTGCTGCCCGCGCTGGTGGAGCACCGGGTGCGGGCCCTGCGGCCGGTGTCCGTGACACCGGGCGAGGCGCTGGACCCTGATCAGCTGACCGCGTTCCGCAAGGCCCTGGCCACCGATGACGTCCTGGTCGTCCTGGGGCCGCCGGGCACCGGCAAGACCCGCACCATCACGCAGATCGCCCACGCCTGCGCGACCGGTCGCGCGGGCGGCCGGACCGACGGGGACGCGAGGAATCGGGTGCTGGTCACCTCGCACACCAACCGGGCCGTGGACAACGTCCTGGCGAAGCTGCCGCGCGACCTGGTGGTGGTACGCGTGGGCAACGACGGCAAGGTGTCCGAGGACGGTCGCCCCTATCTGCTGGAGCGGCAGGCCGGCGAACTGGCCGAGGAGGTCTCGCAGGCCATGACCCAGCGTGTGGCCGCGTATGCCCAGGTCGACACCGCACGCAGGCGGGCCGACGAACTGACGCGGGCCCTCGACCGGCTCGACCGGCTGAGAGCGGCGGAGAAGTCCGCGGCGGCCGGACTGGACTCCGCACGACGCACGGCCGGCGACCCGGTGCGGAAGCGGCTGGACGCCCTGGCCGCGCGACGGGAGCACGACCAGGGCACCCGGGACGGGGTCGTACAGCGCATCGAGCGGGCGGAGCCCAAGTACGTTCGTGCGCGGGAGCGTTCGGAGGGCCGGGCGTTCGGCTCGCTCTTCCGCGCTCCGGCACGGCGGTGGCAGCGACGGCTCGACGAACTGCGCGCCCAGGACGAGGAGTTGCGGACCGCGCTCACCGCGCTGGACACGACACTCGCCGCGACCCACCTGGAGCTGGAGCAGGTCACGCGCGACGCCCCCGCCGTGCGCGCCGCCCGGGACGCCTGGCAGGGCGCGGCCGTGGACCGTGCCGACTCCCAGCACAAGGCGTACGACATCGCGGACCGGGCCATCGCGGCCATCGCCCACCTGGAGTCGCCGCCCGAGCCGGGCAGGACCGAGGACGCCGAGGCCGCACGCGGTCAACTGCGGGCCCTGGAGCGGTGGTTGGGCGAGTGGCTCCCCCTGCTCGTCGCACGGCGGCAGCTGGCGACGGAGTGGCAGGCCGCGATCGCCGCCGACTCGCAGCAACTGGCCCCCGAACTCATCCGCTACGCGCACGTCGTGGGCGCGACCTGCATCGGTACCGCGTCCCGGCCGGAGCTGTCCGGCCTCGACTTCGACCTGGCGATCGTCGACGAGGCGGGGCAGATCGGCATCGCCGACGCCCTGGTCCCCCTCGTCCGCGCACGACGCGGAGTGCTCGTCGGCGACCACAAGCAGTTGCCGCCCTTCCTCGACACCGAAGTGGCCGAGTGGGGCAAGGACATCACCTCCGCCGAGCTGCGGGGGCTGATGACGAAGAGTGCCCTGGAGCGACTGGTCGACGGGCTCCCGGACTCGCACGTCGTCCAGCTGACCCTGCAACGCCGGATGCCGGTGGAGATCGCCGGCTTCGTCTCGGCGGCCTTCTACGGCGACCGGCTGCGCACCGAGCACGACCACCCGTACCACGACCCGCTGTTCAGTAGCCCGATCGCCTTCGTGGACACCGGAGAGCTGCCGCCCCGGGACCGGCAGGAGTCGTCGGACACCCGGGCCGGCGAGTCCTTCGGTCGCGTCGGCGTCCGCAACCACTGCGAGGCACGGCTGCTCGCCCGGCTCGCCGCGTTCTACCACCGGCGCGGCAACGAGTGGGCGGTCATCGTGCCGTATCGCGCACAGGTCGCGGCGGTGGTCGCCGAGCTGTCCCGGCTCATCGGCGACGGCCGACGCGCCCGCGAAGGGGTCGGGACGGTCGACTCCTTCCAGGGCGGTGAGCGCGAGGTGATCCTCTACGGCTTCACCCGCAGCAACTCCCAGGGCCGGATCGGCTTCCTGAAGGAACTGCGCCGCGCCAATGTCGCCTTCACCCGCGCCCAGCGGCAACTCGTGCTCACCGGCGACCTGGGCACCCTGCTGCGCGCCGACGACCCGGACTTCCGCGCCCTCGCCCAGAACCTGCACACCCATCTGAAGCGGCACGGCGACATCAGGTCCCACGACGACGTCACGGCACTGCTGGCGAAGGCCGCGCAGGAAGGAGACGGGGCATGAACGCCGTACAGCGGCTGATGCGTTTCCCGCCCGAACGGGTACTGGAGGACGCCGCCGTGGAACGGGGGCTGGCGCCGACCCGGCTGCACGCGCTGCTGCTGCCGGTCTGGCGGGTGGAGATCCGGGCCACGATCACCGAGGGCGAGGACTTCAAGCTCATCGACCGCCATCTGGAGCGCGGTCTGGCGTACGGCGGTCTGGCGACCGTGGCCGAACTGGCCCGGTTCTTCGCCCTGGAGGAACCGTTGGTCGCCCAGGCGGTACGTTTCCTGACCCGCACCGGTCACATCGAGGAGCACGCCGGCAGACTCGCCCTCACCCCTCTCGGGGTGCGCTCCGTCCAGGACGACCGACGCTATGTCATCACCCGTGAGGACCGTCGCGAGCTGTACTTCGAGGCGCTCTCCTGCACCCCGCTGTCCCGGGCCCACTACGACGAACGCAAGGTGACCCCGCTCGCGGGGGCGGACCTCCAGCAGGTGCTGAACAGCCGGGATTTCCCACGGTTCACGATGGTGTCCGTCATGACGGGCTTCGACCGCGGGGCGCTCAGCCGGCTCGCGACACAGACCGGGCCGGAGGAACGCGACCGGCTCAATCTGCCCGTCGCGCTGGACCAGGTGGAGAGCCTGGGCGAGGAGTGTGTCTTCCTGCCGGTGTATGTCGTGCACGGGCTGCGGGAGGACGGACGCCCCGGACTGCTCGTCTACAGCCAGGTGGGTGCCGAACCCGACCGTGATCTCACGGCTGTGCTCCAGCGGGCGGAGCACGTCCTGGCCGCGATCGGAGCCGAGGAGCGCGAGGCCGAACATCGCGAGGCCGACCTCCGGGCCGCCGAGAAATGGCTGGAGCAGAAGGGCCTGGACGACCACCGGCCGCGGCGCCGTCCGGACGGCACGTACTCCATCGACCTCCCGGCCTCCGCGTACGGTCCGGACGGCGTTCCGCTCACCCGGGTGGGTTCGTACACCGTGCGGGGCACCAGTTTCTTCCATCTGTGGTGCCGCGACGAGACGCTCCGCAAGTACGCGCTCCTGGCCCGCCTGGACCTGCGGCTGGGGGCCGGACGCCGGGTCACACGCGCGGACGCCGAGGCTCACGTCGACCGGCTCGCACGGCAGCTCGATCTCCCCGTGCCCGATCTACGGCGGCTGCACAAAGGCGCGGAGACCGCCGGCCATGGATCCCTCGCCGCCCAACTGGCGCGTCTGACCCAGGATCAAGAGCCCGTGTGACACGCCCCGGATTCAGCCGGCCATCTCCCAGACCAGCACCTCCGCCCCGCTCACCGCCACCAGCTCCAGATCCTTGGCGTCCGTGATCCGCACAGCGTCCCCCGCCCCCAACTCCTCTCCCTCCAGCCGCACTTCACCCCGCACCACATGCACATACACATGCACCGCGTCCGGTACGGCCGTCCGCTCCCCCGGCGCCAGCCGGCGCACGTGCAGCATCGCGCCCGCCTCCGGCACCGCGTACGGCGTGGAGTCGGCGATGCCGTGGACTATCTCGTACGACGGCTCGCCACCCGGCTCCAGCGGGGCGAGCCACATCTGCACGAAGGTCAGGGGTGCGTCGCTGTCGTTGCGCTCGACGTGCCGGACACCGGCCGCCGAACTGAGGCGCTGGACGTCACCGGGCCGGACCCGGGTCAGCTGTCCCGTGGAATCGCGGTGGCTCAACTCCCCTTCCACGACCCAGGTGATGATCTCCGTGTGGCTGTGCGGGTGTTCGCCGAAACCGGCACCGGGGGCGAGTCGCTCCTCGTTGCAGGCGATGACCGCGCCGAACCGCAGGTTGTCGGGGTCGTAGTGCGGCCCGAAGGAGAAGGCATGCCAGGACCGGATCCCGGCCTGCGGGTCACCCCCTGGGTAGCGCTCGGCGGAACGCCGTACGTCCATCACGCCCATAACGGTAGCCCTGCAGGAGACCTACGGCGTCCGGCCCGACGCCGGGTGAGGGCCCACCAAGTCCCACTGTCCCCACGCCGACGGCCGAGAGGGAGCCGTAGGGGCGCGCCGGTGTCGAGAGTGCGAGCGCGCGGAGGCGCGAAGCGTCGAGCACGGTTGTGCTCTCGACACCGGCTCCCAGCGCCCCGGAGGCGACCGAGCAATAGCGGATAAGGCAGTCTTGTCCCGTGCCCGAACCCGAAACCAGCAGACCCGCAGGCCCACTGCCCCGTGCCCACTCGCACCCGGCGACTCTGAAGCGGCTGGAGCAGTCGTCCGGGAGTCTCGCCGCCCAGGCCATCGCGCGCATGGACGAGACGCTGCCGTGGTACCGGGCGATGCCACCGGAGAACCGTTCCTGGATCGGGCTGGTCGCGCAGGCCGGTATCGCCGCGTTCACCGAGTGGTTCCGGCATCCGGACGCGCCGCAGGCCATCTCCACCGATGTGTTCGGGACGGCTCCGCGTGAGCTGACCCGCGCCATCACCCTCCGCCAGACCGTCGAGATGGTGCGCACCACCATCGAGGTCATGGAGTCCGCCATCGACGAGGTGGCCGCGCCCGGCGACGAGTCCGTGCTGCGCGAGGCGCTGCTCGTGTACGCCCGGGAGATCGCCTTCGCGACCGCCCAGGTCTACGCGCAGGCCGCCGAGGCGCGCGGCGCGTGGGACGCCCGGCTGGAGTCGCTCGTCGTGAACGCCGTGCTGAGTGGCGAAGCCGATGAGGGGGCGGTGAGCAGGGCCGCCGCGCTGGGGTGGAACTCGCCCGAGCATGTCTGCGTCGTCCTCGGTACCGCGCCCGACGGGGACAGTGAGCTGACCGTCGAGGCCATTCGGCGGGCCGCTCGGCACGCCAAGCTTCAGGTGCTCACCGGGGTGCTCGGGGACCGGCTCGTCGTCATCGCGGGTGGCAGTGACAATCCGCTGGCCGTGGCCAAGTCGCTGATCGGGCCTTATGCGGCCGGACCCGTCGTGGCCGGGCCCATCGTGCCCGATCTGCTCGCCGCCACCCGGTCCGCGCAGGCCGCCGCCGCCGGGCTCAAGGCGTGCTCCGCCTGGCAGGACGCCCCGCGCCCGGTACTGGCGGACGACCTGCTTCCGGAACGCGCGATGGCCGGTGACCCCGGCGCCCGGGACCAGTTGGTGGAGGAGATCTACAGACCGCTGGAGGAGGCCGGGTCCGCGCTCCTGGAGACGCTCAGTGTCTATCTGGAGCAGGCGAGCAGCCTCGAAGGCGCCGCGCGGATGCTGTTCGTCCATCCCAACACCGTGCGCTACCGGCTTCGACGTGTGACTGACGTCACCGGCTGGTCGCCGTCGGATGTACGGTCGGCGTTCACGCTGCGGATCGCGCTGATCCTGGGACGTCTGGCCGATGGAGATCCCCAGAACTAGCCTTTTGTCGGGGCTCCACAAAACCCCTTCCCGTTCTTCGTCCCTGTCCCCACGGGCGGCCGTGCCCGTCTCCAAGAGAGAGTGTGAGAGTGCTCGTACTCGTCGCTCCCGGCCAGGGCGCCCAGACGCCCGGCTTCCTGACCCCCTGGCTCGACCTCCCCGGTGTCGAGGACCGTCTGCGTGCCCTCTCGGCCGCCGCCGACCTCGACCTGGTGCACTACGGCACGAACGCCGACGCGGACGAGATCCGTGACACCGCCGTCGCCCAGCCGCTGCTCGTCGCCGCCGGACTGATCTCCGCGGCCGCCCTCGGTGACGTTTCGCCGGGTGCCGTCGCCGGTCACAGCGTCGGCGAGATCACCGCCGCCGTCCTCGCGGGCGTCCTGGACGACACCGCCGCCCTGACCCTCGTACGCAAGCGCGGTCTGGCGATGGCCGAGGCCGCCGCGATCACCGCGACCGGAATGTCCGCGCTGCTCGGCGGCGACCCGGACACGACGGTCGCGCATCTGGAGAAGCTGGGCCTGACCCCGGCGAACGTGAACGGCGCGGGCCAGATCGTGGCCGCCGGCACGATGGAGCAGCTCGCCGCCCTGGAGGCCGACAAGCCCGAGGGTGTGCGACGGGTCGTAGCCCTCAAGGTGGCCGGCGCGTTCCACACGCGGCACATGGGCCCGGCGGTCGACACGCTCGCCAAGGCCGCGCAGGAACTGACGCCCGGCGACCCGAAGATCACGTACATCTCGAACAAGGACGGCCAGGCCGTCGCCACCGGTGCCGAGGTGCTGGAGCGGCTGGTCGGCCAGGTCGCCAACCCGGTCCGCTGGGACCTGTGCATGGAGACCTTCAAGGAGCTGGGCGTCACCGCCATCCTGGAGGTGTGCCCCGGCGGCACCCTGACCGGCCTCGCCAAGCGCGCCCTGCCCGGCGTCAAGACGCTGGCCCTGAAGACCCCGGACGACCTCGACGCGGCCCGCGAGCTCATCGCCGCTGCGGCCGACTCTGCTGCTGACGCAGCGGGCGCCAACGCCTGAAGAAGGAGCCGTAGGAACATGTCGACGAAGATCAAGCCGAGCAAGGGCGCACCGTACGCGCGCATCCTCGGCGTGGGCGGCTACCGTCCGGTCCGGGTCGTCCCGAACGAGGTGATCCTGGAGACGATCGACTCGTCGGACGAGTGGATCCGCTCCCGTTCGGGCATCGAGACCCGGCACTGGGCGAACGACGAGGAGACCGTCGCCGCGATGTCCATCGAGGCGTCCGGCAAGGCGATCGCGGACGCGGGCATCACCGCCGAGCAGATCGGCGGCGTGATCGTCTCGACCGTCTCGCACTTCAAGCAGACCCCGGCCGTGGCGACGGAGATCGCCGACAAGCTGGGCACGAACAAGGCCGCCGCGTTCGACATCTCGGCGGGCTGCGCGGGCTTCGGCTACGGCCTGACCCTCGCCAAGGGCATGGTCGTCGAGGGCAGCGCCGAGTACGTGCTGGTCATCGGCGTGGAGCGGCTGTCCGACCTGACCGACCTGGAGGACCGCGCGACGGCCTTCCTGTTCGGTGACGGCGCGGGCGCGGTCGTGGTCGGCCCCGCGAAGGAGCCGATGATCGGTCCGACCGTGTGGGGCTCGGAGGGCGACAAGTCCGACACCATCAAGCAGACCGTGCCGTGGACCGAGTACGACAGCACGGGCAAGTTCCCTGCGATCACGCAGGAGGGCCAGGCGGTGTTCCGCTGGGCCGTGTTCGAGATGGCGAAGGTCGCCCAGCAGGCGCTGGACGCGGCCGGGATCACCCCGGACGACCTGGATGTCTTCATTCCCCACCAGGCCAACGAGCGGATCATCGACTCGATGGTGAAGACGCTGAAACTGCCGGAGCACGTCACGGTCGCGCGTGACGTACGCACCACCGGCAACACCTCGGCCGCCTCGATTCCGCTCGCTATGGAGCGGCTTCTGGCGACCGGCGAGGCCAAGAGCGGCGACACCGCGCTCGTCATCGGCTTCGGGGCGGGTCTCGTGTACGCCGCGACGGTCGTTACCCTCCCCTAGGCACTCCGTGCCGGATCATCATCGGATCCGGTACGGCTGTACTCCCCCGCCGCTGCCGCGGCGGGAACGCCACACCCTCTGGATCACAAAGAAGGAGCGCCTGACATGGCCGCCACTCAGGAAGAGATCGTCGCCGGTCTCGCCGACATCGTGAACGAGATCGCCGGCATCCCGGTTGAGGACGTCCAGCTGGACAAGTCCTTCACCGACGACCTGGACGTCGACTCGCTGTCCATGGTCGAGGTCGTCGTCGCCGCTGAAGAGCGCTTCGACGTCAAGATCCCCGACGAGGATGTCAAGAACCTCAAGACGGTCGGCGACGCGACCGACTACATCCTCAAGCACCAGGCCTGAGCCACCTCATAGGCCCGGCTGCATGGCCCCGCCACCCGGCGGTGGCGCCGCTTAATCCTCGTACCGTTGGAGAGAGAATTCCCGTGAGCCCGACCAATCGCACCGTGGTCGTCACCGGTATCGGCGCAACCACACCGCTGGGTGGCGACGCAGCCTCGACCTGGGAGGGTCTGATCGCCGGCAAGTCCGGTGTGAAGCCCCTGGAGCAGGAGTGGGCCGCCGAGCAGGCGGTCCGTATCGCCGCGACGATCGCCGTGGAGCCTTCCGAGGTCATCCCGCGTCCGCAGGCCCGCCGTCTGGACCGCTCGGCGCAGTTCGCGCTGATCGCGGCCAAGGAGGCCTGGGCGGACGCCGGTTTCACCGACAAGGCCGGCGAGGACCCGGCGGTCGACCCCGACCGGCTGGGCACGGTCATCGCCTCCGGCATCGGCGGTGTGACGACCCTGCTCGACCAGTACGACGTGCTCAAGGAGAAGGGCGTCCGCCGCGTCTCCCCGCACACCGTCCCCATGCTGATGCCGAACGGCCCGTCCGCCAACGTGGGTCTGCTCGTGGGTGCCCGCGCGGGCGTGCACACGCCGGTCTCCGCGTGCGCCTCCGGCGCCGAGGCCATCGGCTACGCCATCGAGATGATCCGCACCGGCCGCGCCGACGTCGTCGTCGCGGGTGGCACGGAGGCGGCCATCCACCCCCTCCCCATCGCCGCGTTCGGCAACATGATGGCGATGTCCAAGAACAACGACGACCCGCAGGGCGCCTCGCGTCCCTACGACACCGGCCGCGACGGCTTCGTCCTCGGCGAGGGCGCGGGCGTCCTCGTCCTGGAGTCCGCCGAGCACGCCGCGAAGCGCGGTGCCCGGGTGTACGCCGAGGCGGTCGGGCAGGGCATCTCCGCCGACGGCCACGACATCGTGCAGCCGGAGCCGGAGGGGCGTGGGATCTCCCACGCCCTGCAGAACCTGATGGACAACACCGACCTGGACGCGGCGGAGATCGTGCACGTGAACGCGCACGCGACGTCGACGCCGGCGGGTGACGTGGCCGAACTCAAGGCGTTGCGCAAGGTGTTCGGTGACGACGCGGACCACATGGCGGTCTCGGCCACGAAGTCCATGACCGGGCATCTGCTGGGTGGCGCGGGTGGCGTCGAGTCGGTCGCCACGGTGCTCGCGCTGTACAACCGGATCGCGCCGCCGACCATCAATGTCGAGAACCTCGACCCTGAGGCTGAGGCCAACGCGGATGTCGTTCGCGGCGAGGCTCGTAAGTTGCCGGTCGAGGGGCGTATTGCCGCGCTGAACGACTCGTTCGGGTTTGGTGGGCACAACGTGGTGTTGGCGTTCCGGACGGTCTGAGAACGCCGTAGTTTGCCGTAAACGGTGTGTGGCCCGCCCCCTGGGTTTTTTGGGGCGGGCCACACGTCGTTTTTCGTCTTACGGCCGGTGGGGGCTGGTCGCGCAGTTCCCCGCGCCCCTAAAAGCTTCACACCACCTGGTGTAGCCAGCGGACCGGGGCACCCTCACCCGCATACCTGAACGGCTCCAACTCGTCGTCCCACGGCTTGCCCAGGAGCTTGGCGATGTCCGCTTCCAGGTTGGTCTCGCCCTGTTGGGAGCGGGTGAGCGCCGCGCGGAGTCGGTCCTCCGGGATCAGGATGTCGCCGTGGATGCCGGTGACTGCGTGGAAGATGCCGAGCTCGGGGGTGCAGCTGTAGCGCTCGCCCTCGGCGGTGGGGCAGGGCTCGGCGGTTACCTCGAAGCGGAGGAGGTGCCAGCCGCGTAGGGCCGACGCCAGCTTGGAGGCCGTTCCGGCCTCTGCCTGCCAGGAGAATTCGGAGCGCCAGGTTCCGGGGGCGGCGGGCTGTCGGATCCAGTCGAGGCTGACGCGTGTGCCGAGCACCCCGGCCACGGCCCACTCGACGTGCGGGCACAGCGCGCGCGGCGCGGAGTGCACGTACAGAACTCCACGTGTCGTCACCGGGACCTCCGGACAGAGCGGGGCATCTTGCTGACTGGCGAACGGCGGCGGCAGGGCAGCCACGTTGAGGGCGAGGCTACCGTGCGGCGGCGCGCGGAGTGTGACGTACCGTCCCTCCAGGTACCAGGAAACGCCGCCATTCACCCATGGGGACGCTTGTACGGGGGTGTGCCGTTGCATCGCACACGTGCGGGAACCATGGCGCGTTGTTATGGGTTGAGACCGTAATGGAGGGGATGGGTCTCAACATGCGAATCCGACGTCTTCGTTCACGGGCCGTGCTCGCCGTCGTGGTGGCGAGCGTCCTGGGGGCCGCCGGCTGCGACTCCGGCGGGGGTACGTCCTCCGGCGCGCACAGCAAGAGTGGTACGGCGGCCAAGGCGAAGCCCTCGCCCACTCCCCTGTGGGACCGCAGTCCGTCGTCCGTCGCGGCCGTCGGTGACTCCATCACCCGTGGTTTTGACGCCTGTACGGTCCTGTCGGACTGCCCGGAGGTGTCCTGGGCGACCGGCAGCGAGGCCTCGGTCGACAGTCTTGCCGTGCGGCTGCTGGGGAAGACGGGTGCGGCCACGCGCAGTTGGAACTACGCGGAGACCGGGGCGCGGATGGCCGACCTGCCCGCGCAGATCGGTCAGGCGGTGGCGCGCAAGCCGCAGTTGGTCACCGTGATGGTGGGGGCCAATGACGCCTGTCGGGCCTCTACCTCGGCCATGACCTCCGTGGCCGACTTCCGTGCCGAGTTCGAGGAGTCTTTGAAGTCGCTGCGCCGGGCACTGCCGAAGACGCAGGTCTACGTCGCGAGCGTGCCGAATCTCAAGCGGCTCTGGGCGCAGGGGCGGACGAACCCGATGGGCAAGGCGGTGTGGAAGCTGGGGATCTGCCCCTCGATGCTGGCCGACGCGGATGCCCTGGACTCGGCGGCGACCGAGCGGCGCGACACCGTGCTGGACCGGGTGGAGGCATACAACAAGGTGCTTGAGCAGGTGTGCGCGACGGACAAGCGGTGCCGGTTCGACGGGGGCGCGGTCTACGACTACCGGTTCGGTACGGATCAGTTGAGCCACTGGGACTGGTTCCACCCGAGTACGGACGGTCAGGCGCGGCTCGCCGAGATCGCCTACCGGCACGTCACCGCGCGCGAACCCGTGACCTAGGGTTTCCCTCATGAGCGAACTTTTCGGCACCCTTCCCGACGGCACGCCCGTGCACCGCTGGACGTTGGAGCGGGCCGGTGTGCGGGTGCGGGTGCTGTCGTACGGCGGGATCGTGCAGTCGGTGGAGGTGCCGGACCGGGATGGCCACGTGGCCGACGTGGTGCTCGGGTTCGCCGATCTGGACGGGTATCTCGCCCATCCCGAGCCGTATCTCGGGGCGTTGGTGGGGCGGTACGCGAACCGGATCGCGGGGGGCCGTTTCCCGCTGGAGGGTGTCACGTACTCGCTGGCGCAGAACAACGCGCCCAACTCCCTGCACGGCGGCGAGCGCGGCTTCGACAAGCGGGTGTGGGACGTCGAGCCGGTCGAGCACGGGGTGCGGTTGAGCCGGGTCAGCGCGCACGGCGAGGAGGGTTTTCCGGGGCGGCTCGTCGTCTCGGCGACGTACACGCTGGACGAGTCGGGCGCGCTGCGCTTCGACTACGAGGCGACGACGGACGCGCCGACCGTCGTCAACCTCACCAACCACAGCTACTTCGACCTGAGCGGCGCGGGAAGCGCGGGCGGCGCAGGTGGTCATGAACTCCGGCTCGCTGCCTCGCGGTTCACGCCGGTCGACGGTGATCTGATCCCTACCGGTGTGCTCGACGAGGTCGCGGGCACGCGCTTCGACTTCCGGGAGGCGCGGAAGGTGGGCTCCGGTTACGACCACAACTTCGTGCTGGACAAGGGTGTGACCCCGGCCGCCGTCGAGATCGCCGAGCTGTACGACCCGGCGTCCGGGCGGGTGTTGACGGTGGCGACGACCGAGCCCGGCATCCAGCTCTACACCGGTGAGCATCTGGACGAGCCGTTCGCACCGGGTGCCGGGATCGCCCTGGAGACCCAGCACTTCCCGGACTCCCCGAACCGCCCCGAGTTCCCGAGCACGGAGCTGCGTCCGGGCCAGACCTACCGGTCGGAGACGGTGTACGGCTTCTCGGCCCGCTGAACGCGTCGGCCGACCGGGATGTGATGAGCCCCGGCCCAGGGGTCAGGTCCCGGGCCGGGGCTGTCTGTGGGGAGCTTGTCCCGGCTCAGACGTTAATCGTCGTGGCGACCCTGCGGTCCGCGATCGAGCGTCCCGCCTGGATCTCGTACGAACCCTTTACAACTGCCCACGAGTTCGCCGTCTCATCCCAGATCTCGAAAGCCCGTCGCGGAAGTTCGACGATCACCTCGACGCTCTCGCCGGGGCCGGCCTCGACACCGGCGAAACCGGCCAGCCAGCGGGCCGGGCGCTGCGGGTCGGTGTTGGTGTTGGTCTCGGCGGGGGCCAGATAGATCTGGACGACCTCACGGCCGTGCCGGGCGCCCGAGTTGGTGACGCGGACGGTGACCGACGTCCCGTCCGTATCGTCCGCTGCGATCTCGTCGTAGGTCCAGTCCGTGTAGCCGAGGCCGTGTCCGAAGGGGTACGACGGGGTGCGGGCCGCTTTCTCCCAGGCGCGGTAGCCGATGAACACGCCCTCGGTGTACGGGAGTTCGCCGTTGTCCGGGACGACCTGGGTGACCGGGGCGTCGGTGAGGGAGCCCCAGGTGGTGGGGAGTCGGCCGCCGGGTTCGTGGGTGCCGGTGAGGACGTCGGCGAGGGCGGCGCCGCCCTCCTGGCCGGGGAACCAGCCGAGCAGGACGGCGGCGACCTCGTCACGCCAGGGCAGTTCGACCGGGGAGCCGGAGTTGACGATCACGACGGTGTTCGGGTTGACGGCGGCTACGGCGTGCACCAAGTCGTCCTGACGACCCGGGAGTTGGAGGTTCGTGCGGTCGTAGCCCTCGGACTCGACGCGTTCGGTGGTGGCGACCACGATGACGGCGGCGCCGGCGGTGCGCGCCAACTCGACTGCTTCGGCGATGAGTTCGTCGGGGTCGCGCTGCGGTTCCTGGTGGACGAGGGAGAAGCCGATGACCTTGAGGGAGCGGTTCTCGGCGAAGCTCACGACGTAGGTCAGGGACACCTCGACCGGGGTGTCGGCGGTGAGGTCGACGCGGGCGCGGGGTTCGGGGGCGCCGAAGAAGGAGCTGAACGGGTCGTCCTTGAGCGGGCGTTGGACGTCGTCGTAGTACGTCGTGCCGTCGACGGTGAGGGTGAAGGCGCCCAGGCCCTTGATGCCGAAGGTGTGCGTGCCGGTGGCGCGCGGGGTGAAGGTGCCGGCGAGTTCGACGGTGTGGAGGGTGTCGTGGGTGACGCCCTCGGGGAGGTCGGCGCCCATCCACCGGAGCTGTCCGCTGGGTGCGGAGGCGGTGCCGATGACCTGGCCCGCCGCGTCCCGGCAGACGGCGTGCAGCTCGAACCCCTTGTCCGCGTCGGCGAGTTCGGTGTTCGGGTCGGCGCCGACGGCGTAGCTGAGGGTGCCTTCGGGGAGCGCGGCGGTGAGGCCGTCGAGCGGGGAGACGATGTGCGGCGGGAAGACGATGGCGGAGCCGCCGCCGAGGACGCGGGCGTCGCGGGCGGCTGCGCCGAGGAGTGCGACGGTGCCGTTGGGCTTCAGCGGGAGGGCGTCGTTCTCGTTGCGGACGAGGACGAAGGAGCGGCGGGCGATCTCGCGGGCGAGGGCCTCGCCGTCGACGGGGGACGGGAGTTGGGCTTCGGTGACGACGGGTTCGGCGCCGTCCAGGATGCCGACGCGGGCGGCGAGCCGCAGCACGTTCCGTACGGCGGCGTCGACGGTGGGCTCCTCGACCTCGCCGTCACGTACGGCCTGCGCGAGAGCCTCGCCGTAGACCGTCTTCGGGCCCGGCATCGCGGCGTCGAGGCCGCCCTCGACGGCGCCGACGGTGGAGCGGGCGGCGGTCCAGTCGGAGACGTTGAAGCCGTCGAAGCCCCATTCGCCGCGCAGGATCTCGTTCACCAGGTAGCGGTGCTCGGTCATCGTGGTGCCGTTGACCCTGTTGTAGGCGGTCATGATGCCCCAGGGGTGGGCGTTCTCGACGATCGCTTCGAAGGGGGCCAAGTACAGCTCGCGCAGGGGGCGTTGGGAGATGAGGTTGTCGACGGTGAAGCGGTCGGTCTCGGCGTCGTTGGCGACGAAGTGCTTGACGGTGGTGCCGACTCCGCCTTCCTGTACGCCTGTTACGTATCCCGTGCCGATCCGCCCGGTTAGGTACGGGTCCTCGCTGTACGCCTCGAAGTGCCGTCCGCCGAGCGGGGAGCGGTGCAGGTTGACGGTCGGCGCGAGGAGGACGTGGACGCCCTTGCGGCGGGCCTCCTGGGCGAGCAACACGCCTGCGCGGTGTGCGAGTTCGGGGTCCCAGGCGGCGGCGAGGGCGGTGGGGGACGGCAGGGCGACGGAGGGGTCGTCGGCGGTCCAGCGCACGCCCCGGACGCCGATCGGGCCGTCGGACATGACGAGGGACCTCAGGCCGATCTCCGGGAGCGCGGGCAGCGACCACATGTCCTGACCGGCGAGCAGCCGCGTCTTGGCGTCCAGGTCGAGCTTGCCGAGGGCCGCCTCCACGACTGCTTCACGCGCCTCGTCGGCCGGGGTGCGGGTTCCCGCCATCGCTGTGCCTCCTCGTTGAGTCCGTACCGTGCGGTGCCTCCATCGTGCATCGATTACCTGTAGAGCGGTAGGTTTCGTAACCTTGCTGTTATGTGAACCATTGTCGGGTGTCGTACGGTGACGCCATGAACGCCACGAACTCCAGGACCCGGCGCGAGGAACGACGCGCCGAGATCGTGCGGGCGGCCCTGGAGGTGATCGCCGAGCGCGGCTACCGGGGCGCGAGCCTGGCGGCGGTGGCGGAGCGGGTCGGGCTGACCCAGCAGGGCCTGCTGCACTACTTCCCCACGAAGGACGCGCTGCTCGTCGCCGTCCTGGAGGAGCGGGACCAGTGGGACGCCGTACCGGACAGCCGCTGGCGGGTCGACCTGCTGGCCTCGCTGGTCGAGTACAACGCGATGCGGCCCGGCATCATCCAGACCTTCTCCGCACTGCTCGGCGAGAGCGTCACGGAGGGGCATCCGGCGCGGGGCTACTTCACCGAGCGGTACGTCCGGGTGCGGGCGAACATGGCGGGGGTCCTGCGCACCGAGTACGGCGACCGGCTGCCGAACGGGCTGACGCCCGAGCGAGCGGCGCCGCTGCTGGTCGCGGTGATGGACGGGCTGCAGTACCAGTGGCTGCTGGATCCGGAGTCGGTGGACATGCCGGGGGCGTTCCGGGACTTCCTGGCGCTGCTGGGCGAGTAGACGTGACTCTTGGCGTTGCCGGGTCAGGAGACATACGCCAGGAGACATGAGGGGTCGGTCAACTCCCCCGCTACTGCCGCCAGATGACGGCGAGCGTCTTGCTCACCGCGCACACCAGGGCGAGGACGAGCGCCCAGTCGTAGGCCCCGGCGACGACCAGCGCGGCGACCCCGGCCCCGAACCACACCGCCTCGAACCCGACCCGGCCGGCACCCCGCACCTTGTACCTGGCCTTCGGCGAACCGCACAGTCCCCACAGCGCGGCGAGCACGAGGGGCGCGCCGAGCCCGAGCAGCCAGGTCAGCGGTGTGGCGAGGTCCCGCGTGAACCCCCAGTAGGCGACGGCCACGAGGGCGCCGAGCTCGATGGCGAAGAGGACACCCATGTTCGCTGCCTTCGCTGTCTTCATGGGTGGCAGTATCGCGGGCTGCTCCGCCCCGCGCGCAAGACCGCACTAGGGGGCGGCCGGTGGCGGGAGTTGGGGGGACCAGGACCAGTCGGCCAGCAGCTTCAGGCGTTCCGCGGAGGGGGAGCCCGGTTCGGCGGTGGAGACACCCAGGATCTGCTCGGGGTCGTCGGTGGGGGCGAACGCCTCGTAGCCCAGGACGAGTTCACCGACGACGGGATGGTGGAAGCGCTTGGTGCCGTGGGTGCGCTGGAACACGTCGTGGTCGGCCCACCAGTGGCGGAAGTCCGCGTCCTGGACGGAGAGTTCGCCGACGAGTTCGGCCAGGGCGGGGTCGTGCGGGTGGCGTCCCGCGTACAGGCGGAGTGCGGCGACGATGCCGCGCGCCGCGTCTTCCCAGTCGGCGTACAGGCTCCG
>Ga0307517_10001524_pt1 | contig 38571 bp, 26 predicted proteins | sample 23_EM_MG_FD_194515 | JGI IMG/M metagenome (GOLD analysis project Ga0307517, IMG submission 194515) | Populus trichocarpa ectomycorrhiza microbial communities from riparian zone in the Pacific Northwest, United States - 23_EM | ecosystem: Host-associated > Plants > Roots > Unclassified | place...
CTGGGATGACTTGTTTTTCCCTTGGCTGGAGGGGGTGGGGTTTCTTTGCCATGGGATACTTCCCGAATGCAGCGGATGTACCTTAGGTAGCACCTAAAAACAATCCACGGAATTAACAAAAAAAAAATTTACGTTTTCCGAATACTCTTGCTTGGGAAGTAAAAACGTGCTTTGTGAGGAACTTAGCAAGCTTTCAACCAGCACTATGGTATGTAGCTTATCCAAGCCTAAATGTGACAAGTACAGAACCCCCTACCATTGGGATAGAAGAAATAAGCTACTTGTACTCGGATAAGTGCCAGGGGAGATGTTTTCGTTCAAGACAGGGATCATTTTGTTGGTTAAACTACCCTTGCCTCGCAGAAAAACACCTCCCCTGGTACTTGTATCATATTATTATTATTATTATTACTTTGCGTGATCCCGGCAGACTAGCGGTGGGATTGTGGGGGGTTTGAGTTAAACGAGCTTGTAGCACGCGGATTGAAGGGTATTGATAATAGCAGGTCTAAGCTACGATACCGGTAGTTTACCCTCGCGTCTTGTGATAAGGATCTCCTTATGATGCGTGACCTGTTACCGGAATAGTGATAGAAATCAGAGACAATTACAGGCACAGGACTAGACTAGTCGGGAATTTTACTTGAAGGAGTACGAAGCGAGACATCGGTCACACCCTCACGACTTGCACTTCAAGCAAACGAAAGTATCATAAGTTAACTTTTCACGTGCTCTTCTCTCACCCCTCCTTGTCCACTCTCCTGTCCTGGAGGATTCGTCTTGGCAGCACCTCTCTTCCTTGCGCTCTCTTCCCTGGCCAAACCAATTCTTCTCTCCACCTGCCCCCCCCCCCCCCCCCCCCCCTAATATACCAAAGTTCAACAATGCCTCCGAATAAAGTTCGCTTCTCGCCCACCGTCTCCCGATCTCATACCCCACCGCACTCACCCTCGCCCACCCCCTCCAACCCGTCAATCCTCTATAACACCGATGATGATGACCAGGACTCTGAAGACGATGATTCCTTGCGCCGGGGTCTCCTTCCGACAACAGTGCAACCTCTGGCGCGCCGGCGCAGACGACCGAGTAAGCAGAATGTATGGATGAAGCTCGGGATGACGGTCTTGTTGGCTGTAGTTTTGCTGGGTTTGGGGGTTTTGTTCGGAGTTATCTTTTGGGAAAATGAGGAGGGGATTGGTGTGTTTTCCCTCAGTCTCGGGGGGTGCGGGGAATCGGTGGTGGGGGAGGGGGGTAGGGGGTCACGATGGGGAGGAAGCGGGATTGTCGAGTTTAAGATCAAGGAAGAAGGGCTGACAGAAGGTGCGCCGGGGCACGGGGTGTAGTTGACGACGGGATTCTGGTTGATGCGCCAAGAGGGGCTGTCAGTAGCGATGTAAGACCCTCTCTGCCGAGCTTTCGTCTGAAGATTTCATTGGCGGGGAGAGTGTACTGATCTTGCGGGATACACTAGGTTCTTACCTGCTCGAGAATTGGCGTTGGGCTTTTGAAGAAGGGTGGGAATGCGGTTGATGCTGCTATCGGTAATATCTATTCTTTGGCCCAGGTTGGGGATGTCGTGCTAATGGATGCATAAGGGACTGCTGTATGTATTGGGGTTGTAAATAGCTTTGCTAGTGGTATCGGCGGTGGGGGGTTTATGGTTGTGCGCGAGAGTAATGGACAATCTAAAGCTTATAATTTTAGGGAAACGGCGCCGGAAAATGCCTCTCGGGATATGTATAATGGTCTGTCCTCTTCTATAGTACCTCTTCGTCTGTTATTGTTGAGTTTTGGTTGAGGCATAGGCTGACTGGACACACTATCATACAGACGATCCGCTCAAAGCACAGATCGGGGGTCTTGCGTTTGCGGTTCCCGGGGAAGTCCATGGATATGCTACGGTACATGCCCGGTCGGGCCGGATACCCTGGCAAGAGATTTGGCAGCCGTCTATAGACCTGGCAAGAAAGGGTTTTCACATCCCGCCGACGCTGGCCAAGATGATCGCCAAAGAGGCGCCTTTCTTTCAGCAACACAGGGAGGAATGGAAGTTTTTGTTCCACCAGGACACCGGCGAACTCTTGCAGGTTGGAGAGCTTATGAAGAGGGAGGCGTACGCACGCACGCTTGAGGTTATTGCTGGCAGTGGGGAGTATACCCGTGGTGAGGTATACTCCGGGGTGGAGCAATTCTATAACGGAAGCATTGCGGGACAACTCGTCGAGGCTGCGAATAGGCATGGAGGCATATTGACCACTGAGGACTTTTCGAAGTACTTTACAATCGTCGAGGATACGCTCAAAACGGACTTTTACGGGAGGGAGGTTATTACCTGCCCACCTCCTTGCAGGTATGTCTCGCTGGTATAGTGCATCAGGTGTGCCGGGGAGGTTTTTCTAATTGAATTGGTTGGTTGCAGTGGGGCCGTGTTAATCGAGGGATTGAATATTGCTGAAAAGCTGGATATGAATGATCCTGATAAGTCGTTATCATACCATTATTTAGTAGAGTATGCTTCTTTTGTCCCGCAGACGTGACAATATGAGCTGACTATTCATGTAGGATAATGAAGTGGATATCAGCAGGGCGTACCGAACTAGGAGATCCTATGGACCCAGTGGTAGCATCCAATTCCGGGAGGATACGCCAACTGCAAAGCAAATCATACGCAGAAGCTGTTCGGGCAAACATATCCGCTGACACCACCTACTCGTGGGAACACTACAATCCAGCGTACGAACCAGTAGATCCCAAGGGAACCACGCACCTGTCTGTGCTAGACAATTATGGAAATGCCGTAGCCCTTACCACCACTGTGAACCTGTACTGGGGCGCTAAAGTCCATGACCCACAAACCGGGATCGTCCTAAACTCAGAGATGGATGACTTTTCCATCCCTGGTCGCTCAAACGCGTATCGTCTCGAGCCGTCGATATATAACTACATCATCCCCCACAAGAGGCCGTTATCATCCACCACTCCCACCATCATCATCGAGGAGGATGGAACGCCCGGTCTCGTAATTGGTGGCTCGGGTGGCTCGCGGATCGTCACAGGTGTATTCCAGGCTATTGTGAAGAATTACCTGTGGGGGTATAGCCTATTGGACACCATCAAGAGTCCTCGGTTGCATCACCAATTGATCCCCGAAGTGGTTACCGCCGAGAGGGGCTCTGAGAGACGGATCCTCGAGGGGCTTGAAGAGCGTGGGCATGCCGTTCATCTAAGGGGCGTGGGAGAAACATCTGGTGGGAGTGTCATACAAGCCGTGAAGGGTATGGACAGCGGTCGAGTGGAAGCTGTGGCTGATTGGTGGAGAAAAGGAGGCGTAAGTTTTTTTTCATCTTCTCCTTTTCCCTTTTCTTTTCTTCCTTCATCCCCCCCCTGCCCCTCTCCGCCGTTGTTTCCCTCCGTCCTCCTACCGATTGATTGTGCTCTTCACGTGGGCGTCATTAGGGTTACATTTTCTACTCTGTCCCTTTTGGCATGATGGTCGATCTGACAGGGCTGGTTGCGTTCAATAGAGAGCTGCCGGGTATTGAATCGAGCGCATACGTGATAAACCCGCGGGGGTGGGGTAAGTTTGGCGCTTGAGTAACATTGGCCCTAATACGGAAACTAGGGTCTTGTTGGGGCAAGTTCCCGTGCTCATCTCAACTACTCGAGTACTCTACCCCTCCGGTGCGCTAGTAAATATATAACCTTGATAGAGCAGGCGCAAGCACTGTGTGGGCGTAGGTTATGGATCAGAATCGGGTACATAGAAACGCTTCTTCTTTTTTTGTTTGCATGTTTTCTCCTTTGTGGTACCGGCAGTCATCGGGTGGGATGGGTGGTTTTGTTTTGTTTTAATTCTTCTGGTACAAGTATTCTGGCGAAAGTTACAGCAACTATTAATTCTTACTCCTTACTCCTCTATTCAACCAGGGGGGGTTTTTTTTCTCTTTCCACCTCACAATGTTGGCGCTGGAAATTACTTGGGATGTTTTTGTTGTCCTGTCATAATTGCTTGGTGGTATCATAGTAGAGAAGTTCTTATCCTATGATAGAAGGAGTAGTAAGTTCTAGTTCCAGCTAGCCGAAGCAAAGAGCTTCCCGGGGCGGGGCAGATTAGAATTCCATTTGTTGGCCCAATGTTGGGGGTATCGTTTTTCCCCGGGCGTGGTTACCGGGGTTTTCGTTTCGCTTACCCTGCTTTGGGGGTCAGAGCTACCCCGGCTGCGAATCTGGGTATGATACCTTTTTTTTTTTTTGAAGAGGTATCATAGGTACCTATCTACCGTATGTGCTTACCTGCCCGCCTGCGAATTGTAGGATAGAGGGTAATTATTAGCAATATATGGGTTCCTTGCGGTTAAGGAGGTGACGGTGGAAGAATAGCTGTGGTCAAAAGTAAGGTAAAAGTACCGGTTCAGATCCCTCCTTACAGGTATAACGGGGGGGTGGGGCGGAGATATCGACAGTATGGTTTTGACGGTACAGTAGATTTGTCGAGCAGCTGCGTTACGGGGGGGCGTTTACGCGGATCCATTTTAGCTTCTTCGAAGCTGTGGAATGGGTGGGACTGGGGGGAACTTTTTTGGTGGATGGGGGGGCTGTATCCTGCGGTACGGTATCATAATAGTTTGTATTATAGCTCTACCGGTATTGTGATGGGAAAGTTGAGGGTTGGGCAAGTTTCCTTGGTTGTTGAGCATGGTTGTTGCGATAATAGGTGTGTGGATGGGATGGGTAGGTGCGGTAATGCATCGGCAGGAAGGAAAAAAAGAAGGAAAAAATAAAATAAGTTAGTCCAACGTCGTCGGGTTGTGTTCCTTTTGAAATTCTTCCCACCCTCAACGTTTTTTTTTTGATACGCTCTCGGTATGTCCCAACATACCTAGCCTAGTTCTTCTACCTCACCTATCTACGGTACGGTATCGGAACGGTACCTCTTTCGCTCATACAAAGTTCCCCACCACCTCCCCCCCCGGACCCTCTATTCATACCTTTATTATTAAAACTCCTACCCCCCCCCCTCCTTCTCTTCTGCTCTCTTCCTGCCTCCTTCAATTCTTGAAGTTTCTTTTCCATTTCTCTTTTTGTTCTCGTTCTACACTTTAATACCCCATTTCCCTTCTGCTCTCTCTCCTTCTAGCATTATCGTCACCAACCATATCACCGTTCATTACCGGAGCCTCCTTCTACTCGCATTTCAGAATTCTCTCCCCGCTGCTCATCCTTTTATCCTCCCCTTCCCCCTTCATCACCTCCTTCCCTCCCCCTCCTCCTCCTCCTCCTCCTGCACTCGTAGCAAAACCCCCTTCGAGAGGAGAAGAAGGAACCATAGCTACTACAACATGGCGTCCGATACGTCGGCCAGCGTCGCTGCTATAATGCGGCATAACGGGACGGCAGGGGAGCCTGGGGGCAAGAAGAGACAGGCCATGCCCAGCTATTCCGCAAAATTTAATCTCCCAGCTCACTTTATTGGTGGTAATCATCTCGCTGTTGCTGCCCCTGGTCCGGTAAAGGACTTTGTTGCGTCGAATGATGGGCACACGATTATTGAGAAGGTATGTATCCTACCATCCTATCTATTTCCGGTAACACAATTAATCAGGCGGTAGCTAATTTGCTAATGGTTTGGTGGGGGGGTCTAGGTTTTAATTGCGAATAACGGAATTGCGGCGGTTAAAGAGATTAGAAGTGTGAGGAAATGGGCGTATGAGACGTTCGGTGATGAGAGAGCTATACAATTCACTGTGATGGCTACGCCGGAAGATTTACAGGCCAATGCGGACTACATTCGTATGGCGGATCAATACGTTGAGGTTTGCTTCCTCCCATTTTGAACCCTCTCTCTCCTTGCCCACTAGTCTCCGGCTACTTAAGTACCCCGCGGTTTTGCGCGGGGGAGTAGTTAGTAGCTATGGTGGTGGGGTGGGGGGAGAGTTGAAACGGGGGTTTATCCCGGAGCCTCATTCGGAGCTAATTGGTTGCATGGTGGATGGCGACGGTATAGGTACCCGGAGGCACGAATAATAATAACTATGCCAACGTAGAGTTAATTGTTGATGTTGCAGAGAGGATGGGGGTTCATGCTGTTTGGGCTGGATGGTGCGTTCGCTTCGATGATGGGGGTGGGAAATTATTATTTTTGGGCGGTAATACTGATGGGATTTTTTTTATGCAGGGGCCATGCGAGTGAGAACCCGAAATTGCCAGAGAGCTTAGCTGCGTCAAAAAATAAGATTGTTTTCATTGGTCCCCCAGGCTCGGCCATGAGATCTCTGGGAGACAAGATCTCGTCGACCATCGTAGCTCAGCATGCTGAGGTTCCGTGTATTCCTTGGAGCGGGCTGGGGGTCAGAGAGGTACAGATCGACTCGGAGGGGTTGGTCACCGTTGCCAACGATGTCTATGCCAAAGGGTGCACCCACTCAGCCGAAGAAGCTCTGCAGAAGGCAATGGAGATTGGGTTCCCAGTCATGATCAAGGCCTCGGAAGGTGGTGGTGGAAAGGGTATTCGAAAGGTCGACTCGGAAGAGGGCTTCACAAGCTTTTATAACCAAGTTGCGGGAGAAGTGCCTGGATCGCCAATTTTCGTCATGAAGCTGGCTGGAAACGCTAGACATTTGGAGGTGCAGCTGTTAGCAGACGAGTACGGAAATAATATCTCCCTTTTCGGTCGTGATTGCTCCGTACAGAGGAGACATCAAAAGATTATCGAGGAGGCGCCGGTCACCGTTGCTAACCAGACCACATTCTCCAAGATGGAGAAGGCTGCCGTACGATTGGGAAAGCTTGTCGGATATGTTTCTGCTGGTACTGTTGAGTATCTCTATTCTCATTCGGATGATAAATTCTACTTTCTCGAGTTGAACCCTCGTCTCCAAGTCGAGCATCCTACTACTGAGATGGTTACTGGTGTAAATCTTCCCGCCGCACAACTTCAAATCGCTATGGGTCTGCCGCTACACAGAATACGTGATATTCGTCTGTTGTACGGTGTCGATCCGGCGTCCACCGGCGAGATTGATTTCGATTTCTCCAAGGATGGCTCACAACTTACACAGCGAAGGCCAACCCCTAAAGGCCACACTACTGCCTGTCGTATCACTTCTGAGGATCCCGGTGAAGGGTTCAAGCCTTCCAGCGGTATGATGCACGAGCTGAATTTCCGGTCCTCCTCAAACGTGTGGGGTTACTTCTCTGTCGGCACCGCCGGAGGTATACATTCCTTCTCCGACTCACAGTTCGGTCACATTTTTGCCTATGGTGAGAATCGTAGTGCCTCACGAAAACATATGGTGGTCGCCCTGAAGGAATTGAGTATTCGTGGTGATTTCAGGACTACAGTCGAGTACCTTATTAAGCTCTTGGAGACCCCGGCTTTCGAGGATAACACTATCACTACTGGATGGCTCGACGAACTTATCTCCAACAAGCTTACCACTGAGCGACCGGATACTTTCCTCGCGGTTGTCTGCGGTGCTGTTACGAAGGCTCATGTTGCGAGTGAGATTTGCATGACGGAGTACAAGGCTTCTCTGGAGAGGGGTCAAGTCCCTGCCAAGGATATCCTCAAGACGGTATTCCCAGTCGACTTCATCTACGAGGGTAAGCGCTACAAGTTCACTGCTACACGATCAAGCGCGGATTCCTACCATCTTTTCATCAACGGTTCCAAGTGCAGTGTTGGCGTGAGGGCCTTGTCAGACGGTGGTTTATTGATCCTGTTGAGCGGGCGCAGTCATAACGTCTACTGGAAGGAGGAGGTCGGAGCCACTCGTGTTAGTGTGGATAGCAAGACGTGTCTGTTGGAGCAAGAGAATGATCCTACACAGCTTCGAACACCCTCCCCAGGGAAGTTGGTCAAATTCCTCGTCGAAAACGGAGAGCATGTCAAGAAGGGACAGGCCTTTGCTGAAGTCGAGGTTATGAAGATGTACATGCCGCTCCTTGCACAAGAAGACGGTCACGTTCAGCTCATCAAGCAGCCGGGATCTACTCTCGAGGCTGGCGACATCCTCGGTATATTAGCTTTGGATGACCCGAGCCGTGTCAAGCACGCTACTCCCTTTGATGGTCAACTCCCCGACTTCGGCCCGGCGCAGGTCGTCGGCACCAAGCCGCCACAGAGATTCACACTCCTCACCACCGTCCTCAAGAATATTATTGACGGTTATGACAACCAGGTCATCATGGCCACCTCCCTCAAGGAGCTTATCCAGGTTCTCCGTGACTCCGAGCTTCCTTACGGAGAATGGGCTGCCCAATTTTCCGCCCTGCATGCCAGAATGCCACAGAAACTTGACGCCACTTTCTCGCAGGTTGTTGATAGGGCCAAGTCCCGCAAGGGAGAGTTCCCGGCCAAGCAACTTCGTAAGTCCTTGGACAAGTTCTTGGAAGATAATGTTGCTGCTAGCGATGTCGAGCTCTTGAAGTCTGCTCTGTTGCCATTGACCGAGATTCTGGATCGGTATTCCGAGGGGTTGAAGGTTCATGAATTGTCGGTTTTCTTGGGGCTTATGGAGCAATATTGGAGTGTTGAAAAGTTATTTTCGGTGAGTTTATTATTCTGAGGTTGGGTGGGTTTAATTGTGTGCTAATATTTTATAGGGACCAAACACACGTGATGAAGACGTTATTCTTAGACTTCGCGATGAAAATAGGGACGATATTAATAAGGTTGTTCAGGCGGTGCTTTCTCATAGCAGAATTGCGTCTAAGAATAATCTCATCCTGGCAATTCTTGAGGAGTACCGCCCTAACAAGCCCAACAATGGACCTATCGTCAAATTCTTCCGACCAATTCTCAAGAAGCTCACCGAGTTAGAGTCCCGTGTTTCAACTAAGGTTGCGCTTAAGGCTCGTGAGGTCCTTATTCAATGTGCTCTGCCTTCTCTTGAGGAGAGAGCCGCTCAGATGGAACATATCCTCCGCTCTTCCGTTGTTGAGTCACGATATGGTGAGACTGGATGGGAGCATAGGACTCCTCATCAAGAGACTTTGAAGGAGGTTATCGACTCCAAGTATACTGTCTTTGATGTCCTTCCAACCTTCTTTGCTCATGCCGACCCTTGGGTTTCTTTGGCTGCTCTGGAGGTATATGTTCGCCGAGCGTATAGGGCTTACGAGTTACATGCTGTCAACTACCACAATTTGGACTCTGAGCCTCCGTTTATCGTCACTTGGGACTTCCAGCTAAGGAAGGTTGGTGTTACTGAGTACGGTATGACCCAGCCTTCGGCCCCGGCTACTCCTACTGTTGAACGCGAGGGATTCAAACGTGTCGGATCTATTAGTGATCTTTCGTTCTTGGTTGGAAAGTCTGAGATCGAGCCTGTCCGAAAGGGTGTCATCATTCCCGTTACCTTCCTTGACGAAGCTGAGGAGTACCTTGCCCGCGCCCTCGAGCTCATTCCCCTCGGAAGGGGGGCCAAGCCTGCCGCAGGTGAATTAATGGCTAATCTTGAAGGACGGAGGCGGTCTATGCCCCTTTCTGCGCTCGAAGCTGAAGAGGAGGATTCCCTGTCTGCTGTTTGCAACGTCGCTGTTCGAGATGCTGAATCCATGGATGATAAAGATCTTTTGGAGAGAATTCTTCCGCTTGTCGCTGATCACAAGGGTGAGCTCCTTTCCCGCAACGTTCGCCGTATCACTTTTATCTGCGGCCACAAGGACGGATCCTATCCTGGATACTTCACCTTCCGCGGCCCCGAATACCGCGAAGAACAGAGCATTCGTCACATCGAACCCGCATTGGCTTTCCAGCTTGAACTGGGTAGATTATCAAACTTCACCATCAAGCCGGTCTTCACCGAGAACCGTAATATCCACGTCTACGAGGCGTACGGTAAGGAGGTTCAGAGCGATAAGAGGTACTTTACTCGTGCCGTTGTTCGTCCGGGCCGCCTGCGAGATGAGATCCCTACTGCTGATTACTTGATTTCCGAGACCGATCGCTTGGTTAATGACATCCTTGACGCTCTGGAGATTATTGGAAATAATAACTCTGATCTTAACCACATCTTCATCAATTTCACGCCCGTTTTCCCCCTTAGCCCCGAGGAGATCGAGCCTGCTCTTGGTGGGTTCATCGAGCGTTTCGGAAGACGTCTTTGGAGACTCCGTGTCACCGGTGCTGAGATCCGTATCATCTGTACTGACCCCAAGAGCGGCCTCGCATACCCCCTTCGTGTCATAATCCAGAATGTGTCCGGATACGTCATTCAGGTTGAGATGTACGCTGAGCGAAAGACTGACAAGGGGCAATGGGTATTCCACAGCATTGGTACCAAGTCTGGATCTATGCACCTCCGTGCCGTCAGCACTCCATACGCTGCCAAGGAATGGTTGCAGCCCAAGAGGTACAAGGCGCATCTTATGGGAACACAATACGTGTATGATTTCCCCGAGCTATTCAGACAGGCTTTCCATCAGAGCTGGGTGAAGTCCGCCAAGAAGGTTCCTTCGTTTAAGGAGAGGATTCCACCTCTTACCGAGTGCTTAGAGTATAGCGAGTTGGTATTGGATGATAATGGTGGTCTCGCCGAGGTTCAACGGGAGCCGGGAACTAACGCTCATGGTATGGTTGGTTGGGTATTAACCGCGAAGACTCCCGAGTATCCACGCGGGCGCAGGTTTGTCATTATTGCCAACGACATCACCTTCAGAATCGGATCTTTCGGCCCCGCCGAAGATAAGTTTTTCCACAAGTGCACGGAGTTTGCGCGAAAGTTGGGCATCCCGAGAATTTACTTGTCGGCCAATTCTGGTGCTAGAATTGGTATGGCGGAGGAATTGATTCCGCATTTCGAGGTTGCGTGGAATGAGGCGGATAAGCCAGAGTCTGGATTCAAGTACCTCTACTTTAGTCCAGAAGTCAACAAGAAGTTTGCAGACAGGAAGACTAAGGTGGTTCTCACTGAGCGGATTGTTGAGGAGGGTGAGGAGAGGTACAAGATTACGACTGTTATCGGACAGGAAGATGGGCTGGGTGTTGAATGTTTGAAGGGGTCTGGGTTGATTGCTGGTGCCACTAGCAGGGCGTATGAGGATATCTTTACTGTCACTCTTGTTACGTGCCGGTCCGTTGGTATTGGCGCCTACTTGGTTCGCTTGGGCCAACGTGCTATCCAGATTGAGGGGCAGCCTATCGTGAGTTTTTCGCCTTGTGATTTTACGAGTAATTTCACTGATTTGATTTCTAGATTCTTACTGGGGCTCCGGCTATCAACAAGTTGCTTGGTCGTGAGGTTTATACTTCAAACTTGCAATTGGGAGGTACGCAGATCATGTACCGCAATGGTATCTCTCATTTGACTGCCGATGACGACTTCGAGGGTGTCCGGAAGATTGTTGAGTGGATGTCATACGTTCCTGAGAGGCGTGGAGCACCTGTTCCTATTTCACCTTCCCTGGACCCATGGGACCGCGATATCACATATACCCCTCCTAGTACCAAGGAAACCTATGACGTTAGATGGCTGCTTGCTGGAAAGGACGACGAAGAAGGGTATCTGTCTGGTCTGTTTGATAAGGGATCCTTCCAAGAGACTCTTAGCGGATGGGCTAGAACCGTTGTTGTCGGTCGTGCTCGCATTGCCGGCATTCCCATTGGTGTCATTGCTGTTGAGACGCGCTCGGTTGAGAACGTCACTCCTGCCGATCCTGCTAACCCTGATTCTACCGAGGTGGTCTCGCTTGAGGCTGGTCAGGTGTGGTACCCTAACTCTGCATTTAAGACTGCTCAGGCTATCAATGACTTCAATCACGGAGAGCAATTGCCGTTAATGATCCTTGCCAACTGGCGCGGATTCTCCGGTGGCCAGAGGGATATGTATAACGAGGTGCTGAAGTATGGATCTATGATTGTTGATGCTCTTGTCAAGTATGAGCAGCCGATCTTTGTCTACATTCCACCTTATGGCGAGCTTCGGGGCGGTTCATGGGTATGTGGTCTTTGACTTTTTTATGGGTTACTTTTGCTGATTGTTATAGGTCGTGGTGGATCCTACTATCAATGCGAGCATGATGGAAATGTATGCCGATGAGGAATCTCGTGCCGGTGTCCTTGAGCCGGAAGGTATCGTCAACATTAAATATCGTCGCGATAAACAACTCGAGACAATGGCCCGGCTCGATCCCGTGTACTCCGAATACCGCCACAAACTCGCCTCAGGCACCCTCTCCCAGGAGGAATCCTCCGAAATCAAAGTCAAGATGGCCGAGCGTGAGAACCTCCTCATGCCAGTATACACCCAAATTTCCCTGCAATTCGCCGACCTGCACGACCGCGCGGGCCGCATGATGGCTAAGGGCACTATCCGTCTCCCCCTACAATGGCAGCACGCACGTAGGTTCTTTTACTGGCGTATCCGCCGCAGATTGAACGAGGAGCTCTTCCTCAAGAAGATGGGTCTTGCGGATCGCGGTTCCACTCGCGAGGAAAACCTTGAGCGTCTCAAATCGCTCATCATCGCCGAAGGGGGGGAGTCCACCGTCTTTGAAGACAACGATAGGCTCGTCGCGACCTGGTACGAGGATAACAAAAAGGAGGTACTTGCTAAGATTGAGGGCCTACGTCAGGACGGAATCGCATCAGAGGTTGAAGGTCTTTTGCAAAAGAATGGGAAGAGTGCGCTGCGGGGTGTTGCTGCTGCGTTGGCGAAGTTGTCGGATGGGGATAGGAGCGAGGTTATGAAGATGCTTGCTGGTGGGAAATAGTTAATCTTTCCTTTTTCTCTTTTTCTCTTTTTCTCCTTTCTTTCTCTTAAATAGCCCGGTTTCCCGTGTCACTTTTTTCTCTTCTTTCCTACTTTTCGGTTAAAGTATCGTTTCAAGGGTTGCATGGCTTTATGACTGGTGGATGGATGCATGGGCGGATGGTAAATAGATGGGTGCACTATACTATATCCCGTTTGATACCGATTTTTCGTGTATTGCATTGTTGTGAAGTATAGATTATATAATATACCTACACTGAGGAGGGATACATATACGCATAGTACTTGTTATATTGTACTTACCAACCAAAGCTTACCCTCTACCTAAGGTTCTTGGAGGATCCGGGCATACTGAATTATCAGATCTCGAGAAAAGCCTGAATGGTAGTTGCGTTTTCAGTTTTGTAGGGGGTTTCTTTGCCGGGCGTCCGATGATTTATATCATTTTCCATTTGCTATAAGAGGTAAAGTTGATGAGCTGAATCAGTTGGCAGTTGGCTATTTAATGAAGATATTCAGCATCTTCGATTCCAACTCTGATCGAGAGAACAACTTTCTCTGTGGTCTTAGATGAAAACTTGCCTATGGCTTTTTGCCCTCACCTATCTATCACTTGAATAACTGCCCGAGGGGAAACCGAATTCCGCCTTCTCTAATTAGAAGAAGCCAGCTTATTCCAAATTTAGTAATCGTGCGTCAAGTTGGCCGCAAGGGAAGGCTCTAGCTGTGGGGAACAATATTGAGTAGGCGATACCTGGCACAGTACAGTACGGTACGGTATTCTGATAATAATCAGTTGTAGTATTGAAGTTTATGTCACATTCCACTATTACTGCTTCTATAATACAGTACGGGTACTAAATCCGGCAAGTGGCGGAGTGCGGTACTGTGCTGTGCTGTGCCGATTCGGCTAATTACCCGCTGGCGAGCTTGGCCCTTTCTGAAAGGCTTAATATTCGGGGCGTGGGGTGTTATTTATTACTTACTGTAAGTTGCTAGAATAGTTAAGTTGGGATGGAATGTTCCGATTCGTGATATCTTGTGGCTGCGGGTGGGTGCGGGTGTGGGTTTGCGGTGGTGGCTGGTGTGCGAATAATAGTGATGTGGGTTGCCGGGTTGTAGGTGAGTGATACGGCGCTGTGAATTATAGTTGCAGTATATTATACTGTGTTGGAGAGCGGTGTTTCGGGATTTGGGATTTGGGATTTGGTGCTGGGCGGTGTGTTTTATAATGGGGGTTTAGCGGTAGGAAGTGCTGGTGGAATGGTGTTCGGTATAATAGGAGGGGTTTAGTTAGATCGTTGGCCTGAAGAGATTATGGGGTGGTTGGGGGGATCTTATATCTGTGGCCTTAGTACACGTCCCAGGCATATTGAACCCGAACATTGGAGTCCGAATTTAGTACGGGGTCACAGATGTGCGCAGACAATCCTCCATACAAATATTTACCCCCTGTGTTCGGGGTTCAATATGCCTGGGACGTGTACGGGTAGCATATGGGAGGTATTGAGTCGACAAGAGCGATGTTGAAGTGGAGCTAAATTGGACCTACAGTATTCTCGTCAACGGTGCTAGGGGCCGGTTGTGTGCTGTACTGTAGGTAATTAATTGTGTAGATAAAAGGAGGGAGGAGGGAGCTGAATTGGAGTTGCCTTTTCCTCTTGTGTAGGCTATGTGTACTGCACACACTCCCTTCATCTTGAATCTTCATTGGGGTCAGGAGTGATTTTTGTGCCGGCCCGGATGGGTGTGGTGAGTTTGTGGTAGGTTGTTGGGCTGCATGCTGCTCTAATTTATGATAGCTAAACTTGGCGCTCGAGTCTAGGACTTGTGTTGGACTTAGTTTTATCCGCCGTACAGGAGTAGTTCTTCTTTTACTCTTGCTCGCTTCCTTCGTCTTCCTTTTGCTTTTACAATTGCTAAGCTGCGCATTATTGAACTTATACTTTCGGATATCTGCACCAAATTCTCCGAAAGTCTCCAGGCACTCGGATATTCGTGACGGGAAGACCACACATTCGGGATGAAATTGGCAGGCGTATTTCTGGAAAAGTAACGACTATACGCATCGCCCCCAAGAGGGGTGACATCATCGGATATCTTCGTGCAAAGTTGAGCGAGGACACAAACCCTGATGCGATGGACAGCAGTCTGGAGGCAGACATCCTAAAGAAAATTTCAGGAGATATTTCGGAAATGTGCGTAGAAGCAACGACTCTCCGGAAACTACTTCGAGTTATCCACTGACACATATTTAGATTCCTGCTGGTCTCGCTGAATATCGATGCGATCCTACAAGAAACCACAATCTATCATAGGCGACAAAGGCTCAACTCAATGACTGATGGGTTGGGGCTGGGGGATGCTTATGGCGCAACGATGAATCGGATAAAGGGTCAAGGAGGGAGGAAAGCGGGGCTTGGCATGGCTACTTTGATGTGGGTCTCGCACGCGGAGCGGCCCTTGAATCCTGACGAACTGCGCCACGCTCTAGCAGTCGAGATAGGTTCGCCGAGTTTCAATAACGACAATACTCCTTCAATAGGGACATTTCTAGCCTGTTGCCAGGGACTTGTTGTGGTAGACAAGGAGGCTTCCACTGTCCGGTTGATCCATTTTACCCTTCAAGAGTACCTCCGGGCTCATACTGAACTTTTTGGTACAGCTCACTCGACAATTGCAGAAACCTGCTTGAGTTATTTGAATTCGGACCAGGTCAAGGCTCTCCCGAGCGATTCCTTTCCCGATCTCCAAAGGACGCCGTTTCTTGAATATTCTTCTCTATATTGGGGAGCGCATGCAAAAAGGGACCTTTCAGATCGTGTGAAACGGCTTGCGCTAGATCTATTTGGGTGCAGTAGACACATATCCGCTGCAATCCTCCTAGTGGACTTCCACTTCGGCTTTTACGGTGATGGCCTCGATAGACGTAGCCGTTTTAGTGGTCTGCACTGGGCATCTATGTTTGGGATTGTTGAGATTGTGACCAGTTTGATAGAGGTGGAAGGTTGTGATATCAACGAAAAAGACTGGGGGGGTAATACACCTTTCGCGTGGGCTGCTGGGAATGGGCACGAGGGAGTGGTGGAAATACTGCTCAGACGGGACGATGTTAGCCCCGACATACCAAATGGGGACGACCTAACACCACTCTGTTGTGCCGCTTCGAATGGGCAGGAGGGAGTGGTGAAAATACTACTCGGGCGAGACGACGTCAACCCCAGCAAACCTAATAAGTGGGGCCACACGCCACTCTTTTGTGCTGCTTTTTTTGGGCACGAGGGAGTGGTGAAAGTACTGCTCGGACGGGGCGACGTCAGCCCCAACAAACCTGATAAGTGGGGCCAGACGCCGCTCCATTGTGCTTCTAAGGATGGGCATGATGCAGTGGTGAAAATATTACTCGGACGGGCCGACGTCGACCCCAACGAGCCTGATGAGGACGGCCAAACACCACTCTGTTGTGCCGCTTCGAATGGGCACGAGGGAGTGGTTAAAATACTACTTGGGCGGGGCGACGTCGACCCCGACAAACAAAACGCGTACGGCCAAACACCACTCTGTCGTGCTGCTTTCAATGGACACGAGGGAGTGGCGAAAATGCTACTCGCACAGAACAACGTCAACCCCAACAAACCTGATAAGTCGGGCCACACGCCACTCTATTGTGCTTCTGAGAATGGGCACGAGGGAGTGGTGAAAATACTACTCGAACAGAACAACGTCAACTCCGCCAAGCGGCGCAAATTAGGTTGAACACCACTCTGGTGGGCTGTCGCGTATCACATACTCAACTCATAGCTCTACTATAGCTCCCACTATCTGTCGCCCCCAGCAAGGCCTACACCCGATGAGACATCCCCTCCCTGCCCTTCCAATATGGATAACTTATGCACCATTTCCGCTAGGACCACGATAACTCTATAAACACATGCCTTGCCGCCATTGTTTCGCTCCTGTGGCCCCCGCCTAACCTCCCCCAGATTCTAAATCCCCACCTTGTTGTAAATATAGCCTATCCTTCTTTCCGGAAGGAACCTGCCGCAGAAGCTCACCTTGAATATTTTCTTTTAGTCGAAAGGGGTAACACACGATGGGAATCTAGGTATCTGTCATATACTTGTCTAAACCTCTGTACGGATTTTCATATGTAGTCGAGTAAGGATTTGTAAGCCTGTTTAAAATCTGGATTTTGGCGTTGATAGAATGGTTATTTCTATTGCATTGAGATAAGTCGGCATAGCTCGAAATCATCATCATATTCACTTTATCGTCTTTTTTGGTTGTTGCCCTTTTATTCTTTCTACAAGTTACTGTTTCCCCTTTCCTCTAGTCTGAAGTGCAGACGTGGCGGCTGTTTATATATAGAGCAAAAATAAACTGTGGAAGTATTTCTGGCGCCCGCCAAAGCGACATAGCAGCTAGTCATGAGCTAGGTGGGGTATAATGCTGGTTGTTTTCCACTATGAGCATGGTTTAGGGCGCGTCTGGTTGCCACCTCAAACCTTCGTTTTGACCCCGGTTATGGAGGTTTGCCACAAAATGCTATTTTGCTTCTGAATGGCATGTCTGGTTGCCACAAAAACTCAATAATCAAAACTCAATAATCATGCCAAAATGGAGGTTTCTGAAATACTGATCCGACCAGTATTTCACAAACTCTCATTTTGGAAGAGTGTACACAAGCTACAATAACCCACCAGAATCAACTTTTTGAACAAATAAAAAAATAAGCATTGCAATACAAGTGCCACTGTACCTCCCATAATAATTATTTGAGGTTTTTTGAGTGACTTTTGTTAAATTGATTTTTGTGGTGACCAGACACACCTATTGGAGGTTGAAAATGTGGGATTATGACAACCAGCGATTATTCCGGTTGCTAGCCGAAACTCTCGTTTTGTGATTATCAAGGTTTGAAAAACTCGGGACGACCAGACGCGCCCTTAATGAAGATTCTTATCTAGAACGCCCGCTAGACGTGAGCTCAGAGGTGGAGTTGGAAGCCTATCCATACTTTTTGGTCTTGCCCCACAAGGAAAATTAATTCACTAAGGAACTTTTTAAGCTGCGGAATTGACTCTCACTCTATAAGCACTGTATAAACTTAAAACCCCGCTATATAGCCAAACCCTTCTGTATCGTCTTAGACCTACATGGCGTGCGATTTCGGAGGGCAGTACTCAACCTACTCTTGCACACTATCTCCGATCAGTCCACACTTAACTCGGTCTCCCGAATATACTACGAAGGTTGCTTTCCTGAATTGAATAGAACTTGGTACCCGTTGTCGGAATCTCTGTTTCTTTTAGTCATTGGTGAGTGGCTTGAACGATCGATATACTTATCTGCATATATTAACTACGCGCGTAACGAGTTTTTCGGGTATCCGGTTTTCTACCTTATTTGATAATAGTAATCGGACAGAACAATGTGCTACGCAATATCGACTTACGAGCGAGCTTGGGTGTTCCGCCCTCCCCGGGTCTCCTATTGTGTACTAAAGTTACAACTCATCTTTGTTCTCATGATAATCTGTTGGTTGAGGTTGGGTGTCACGAACCCAAACGGTCTCTCAACCCAGTTAGTAAGGATTTGCCTTGCACTGGGACAGTAGCGTTCGAATAACATCATACCTTATCTTATCTCTTGCAACGAATCGATAGCCTACATATGTCAGAGTTGAAGGAAGCGGATAGTTGTTAGAGATAAGAGGAGCCGAGTGTTGAGGGATAAGGAGTGATAATAGTGTTAGTGCTTTCATCTGTTTTGAAGTTGAAGGGATTGAGAGAAGGGTTTATGGTTATATCCTGCCTTTATTATTACTGCGGAAGTACGCGGGCAGAGGGGTGATACATGGAGAGAGATCGACATGTGTGGGAAGCGGTGGAATTGATGAGATGGATTTATTATTCTTATAATATAGACTTATGTTTGGTTAGTTAATTTCAAGAGGACGACGGGAGAATGAAGTTTCCGATCATATATTCCCTATTGTTTAGCTCTGGTCTAGTTCGAGGTGGACCGTTGCCCCAGGTATTAGTTATCCTTCGACAACATATCATGATACCGTAGATTACAGCCGTAAAGTGCAATAGTAGAAATCCGTATCTTGAAATAAAATTTGACAACGGGTAGTAGGTTCTTTACTAGTACTACCTCGCTTTACTAAAAGAAAATGCTATGTATACAAGACAATAAATAGGGAGAGGAGCAACAGCTGCCTGCCTTCCCAAGGTAAAAAAAGAATCAATTATTTTTTATTTTATTTTCTATTTTCACTTTTATATATTTTTATTATTTTATTATTTTTATTATTTTTTCATATTTCTTTCTTTGCCAACCCCCCTCCCATTCGCTTCTGCTACCCGCCGATCGCCAACCTTTAAGGTCTGGAGTCGGATTCTACCACCTCGTAGCAGGATTGATAAACCCCACAGCCCTATTGATGAAGGCTAAGTTCTCCAATCTCCCAGTCCCCATAGGGCAGGATTTTTTAATTCTCCTGCCCTACATGACGGATCGTTCAATAATAATTGATTGTCAGCATGGATTGAACTCCTGAGCTCCCGCTAATTGCACAGGAGTGTTAACCACTGCGCCAGCTAGGTATTTCATGAAATGTCAACTTGGGAACTAATATTTATCCTACTGGGGTCCCGATTTTGGGACTTTAATGGGTGGGTAGTGTATCTCTTCCCGAGTTGCTGGTAGATTTCAACGGAGGTGTTTCTTACTCATTAGGTGTTTAATGGGAGATTCTCAGTGGTTTAAAACAGAATCAGTGCTTTGTGCGCTTGTCACTCTGGTACAATACGGCTAACAAAGCCCCACTCGAGACCTCGAGCCTCCCTACTTGCTCCCAGCAAGCAAGTAAGCATTGTGGTATAGATTGGATCGTATTTTGAGATAGAACATTTAGATACGACGTACAGTACATATATAGACTATGTGAGTACGTATCGTCGAAAGTGCTGATAAATTAAGTTTTCTTACAACGGATTTCAGATAGCTGATCAACAGATTAGAGGATGGTTGAACAAAAGATAGGAGGTTTTGGTCGTGTATGAGGGGGATTGTGTGGAGGAGGAGGCTCCTGAGGAGCCAAGTTAGGTCCGAGAGGCTCTTATCAGCGATGCTGGGCGCAAATTGTGCATTCAAAGGCTTAAATTGGGATTCACCCCCTCTTTTGTGGTTCGTGTGTAACCTCTCTTACGTTTTCATTCAAGTCGGGAGTGTTTTTCCATATTGGCCTGGTTGGTAGTTTCGGGTAGGTTTACGCTAAGCTGCCATACTGCATTGTGTTGCACTCTTTGAAAATTATCATTCGAACACTGAATTTAGACGAGTGACGATCTGTGACGCGATTATGAAGCAGCTGGGGGATGGCTGTAAGAACTAAGTCATCTGCTTGGAGATAAAGTTGCCAATTATAGCATTTTCAAGAGATGTAATGGCGGAGTTAAGGCCTTTTGCGCACATTAGATAAATCATAGTAGTAGCTTTACCTTTGTTCTAGACATAGTATGCTAAGAGTGTGGCCGGGGATCTACTAGGATAATTCAGTGGTGAATTTTAGATCTTGAATTATATCAGGTTCTCATGGGAGATTACTCATCAGCATATCTAAGGAGAGCCCGGGTTGCTACCTAGGTTTGAAGCCGAAGGGCACCTAGCTCCGGCGAATTTACTACCGTGGGAACTTTCCGGCCTTCGACATCGTGGGGAGTGTGCAGGGCGGCTTTGAGTGTGGTGATTTGTAAGCTTTTGGCTGATTAATCCGTCGGGGTTGTGTGGGCGCTGGGCGGGCTGGCTCTACAACGGATGCTCTAGTGTGTTCGTGAATCGCGGTGCAAGTTTCGTGCTGTTCCGCAGGATAGAGCTTAGAGAAACGTGACATTTCCTGCTACCAATGCGGGAGGTGCAAGGAGGATGTTGAGGGAAATTTTGGGGGAGATTGAGTGGGTCGTTCTGGGGTATCCACGAGGCTTTACAAAGACCCCGCTTCTGTTCGGCCCCCACCGCTTCGATCAGCCTACCGACTCAATCGCCTTCACCTATCCTCCGCCGCTTTCAGGACAACAAAGATGGCTCATGCGAATTCCTTCAATACTATCGACTCGTATAATAACGTGTGGAACAACTGTACCATTACTGAGAGCCGGTCACAATTGTTGACCTGGCTATCGCCACTGGAGCCTAACCTACGGCACCAGGACATTCGGGAGCGCCGAGTCGGAGGTGTAGGGGAATGGCTTCTACAAACTGAGGAATTTAGGAGCTGGTGCGCCGGTAGTGGGGGAGATGGATCCGATGGGCCAGTTTTGTTTTGCTATGGAGATCCGGGGGTCGGCAAGACATATATTTGGTAAGTTAGGAAGGACGAACCTCAAGGATGGAAGGAAGGGTACGAGTGCTAATAAGCTCTGGTACTAGCTCATTGGTGACAGACAGGTTGTGCGATCAGGCCGAAGAAGGAAATGTCGCCGTCGCGTGCTTTTATTTTGACTTCGCTGCCCAAAAGGAGCAGTCACCGATGAGCACGCTGGGTGCCCTGCTCAAACAAGTTGTGAGTGGACTGGAAGAAGTACCGGGGGGAATTGTGAAAGCCTATGAAAAGCAGAAAAAGGTTCTTGGTGGACGGGCACCACAACTGTCCGATATTGTGAGTATGCTGCAGGCCACCTCTTCCGGAAAGCGCACGTTCATATGCATTGACGCTCTGGATGAATGTGCGGCGGAATATCGGGTCAAGTTCCTTGACTCGCTGCATCAAATCCTCCAAAGTTCTCCAGGCACTCGGATATTGGTTACTGGGAGACCGCACATTCAGGATGAAATTGGGAGGCGTATTTCTGGAAGAGTAACAACCATACGCATTGCTCCCAAGAGGGGTGATGTCATCGGATATCTTCGTGCAAGGTTGAGCGAGGACACAAACCCTGATGCGATGGACACCAGTCTGGAGGCAGACATCCTAAAGAAAATTCCCGAAGATGTTTCTGAAATGTACGTAGGAGCAACGACACTAAGAAGCTACTTCCAGCTATCCACTGACGGATAAATATCTAGATTCCTGCTGGTCTCGCTGAATATCGATGCGATTCTACAAGAAACCACAATCTATCATCGGCGACAAAAGCTCAACTCGATGACCGATGGGTTAGGGTTGGGGGATGCTTATGATGCAACTCTGGATCGGATAAAGGGCCAAGGGGGGAGGAAAGCGAGGCTTGGTATCGCGGCTTTGATGTGGATATCTCACTCTGAGCGGCCCTTAGAGCCCAATGAACTGCGCCACGCCCTAGCGGTCGAGATAGGGTCGCCGAGTTTCAATAGCGACAATATACCTTCAATTGGGACATTACTAGCCTGTTGCCAGGGACTTGCTGTCGTAGATAAAGGGTGTTCTACTATTCGGTTAATCCACTTTACCCTTCAAGAGTACCTCCGGGCTCATCCCGAATTTTTTGGCGCAGCTCACTCGACAATTGCAGAAACCTGCTTAAGTTATCTAGACTCGCAGCAGATAAGGGCTCTCCCGACCGGTAACTTATCTGGTTTCCGAGACACGCCTTTTCTCGAATATTCTTCTCTATATTGGGGAATGCACGCAAAAAAGGACCTTTCAGATTGTGCGAAACGGCTTGCGCTGAAGTTATTTGACGGCTGCGGTAACCACGTATCCGCTGAAATCCTCTTCAAAGAACAGCACCCGTTTGGTTACTTTGATAGCAATAAGCCTTTCCTTTTCAGTAGTCTACACTGGGCATCTATCTTTGGGATTGATGAGATTGTAGCTGGTTTAGTAGAGGTGGAAGGTTGTGATATCAACGGAGAAGACTATGTTGGTAGCACACCTCTCAGGTGGGCTGCTTTGAATGGGCACGAGGGAGTGGTGAAAATGCTGCTTGGGCGGGGCGACGTTATCCCCGACAAACCTGATAAGGACGGCCGAACGCCACTCTGCTGTGCTGCTTTGAATGGGCACGAGGGAATAGTGAAAATGCTACTCGGACGGGACGACGTTAGCCCCGACGAACCTGATAAGGACGGCCAAACACCACTCTGCTGTGCTGCCCGGATTGGGCACGAGGGAGTGGTTAAAATACTACTCGGACGTGACGAAATCAACCCAGACAAACCGGATAAGTACGGCCAAACACCACTCTATTGTGCTGCTCTGAATGGGCACGAGAGAGTAGTGAAAATGCTCCTCGGACGGGGCGATGTAAACCCCAACAGACTAAATCAATACAGCCAAACACCACTCTGTTGTGCTGCTCGGAGCGGGCACGAGAGAATGGTTAAAATACTACTCGAACGTGACGACATCAACCCAGACAAACCCGACAAGGGCGGCCGAACGCCGCTCTGTTGTGCTGCTCGGGGTGGGCATGAGGGAGTGGTGAAAATGCTACTCGGGCGGTACAATGTCAACCCCAATGGACCTGATGGGGACGGCCGAACACCACTCTGTTGTGCTGCTTTGAATGGGCACGAGGGAGTGGTGGAAATACTACTTGCACGGGGCGGTATAAACCCCGACAAACCCGATAAGGACGGCCGGACGCCACTCTGCTGTGCTGCTTTGAATGGGCACGGGAGAGTGGTGAAAATACTACTTGCACGGGACGACGTCAACCCGGGCAAACTTGACGAGGGCGGCCAAACACCACTCTTTTGTGCTGCTTCGAATGGGCATGAGGGAGTGGTGAAGATGCTACTCGGGCGGGACGACGTCAGCCCCGACGAACCTGATAAGGACGGCCGAACACCACTCTGTTGTGCTGCTTTGAATGGGCACGAGGGAGTGGTGGGAATACTGCTTGCACGGGACGATGTCAACCTCGATAAACCTGATAAGGACAACCGAAGACCACTCTGTTGTGCTGCTTTGCATGGGCACGAGGGAGTGGTGAAAATACTACTCGGGCGGGACGACGTCAAACCCGACAAACAAGATGTGTACGGCCTAACACCGCTCTGTTGTGCTGCTTGTAATGGGCACGAGGGAGTTATTAAAATACTACTCGGACGGGCCGATGTCGACCCCAACGGACCTGGTGAGGACGGTCAAACACCACTCTGTTGTGCCGCTTCCAATGGGGAGGAGGAAGTGGTGAAAATACTACTTGGACGGGACGACGTCAACCCCAACAAACCTGATAAGTGGGGCCAGACGCCGCTCCATTGTGCTTCTGAGAATGGGTACGAGGGAGTGGTTAAAGTGCTACTCAGACGGGGTAGCGTCAATCCCGACAAACCTGATAAGGACGGGCGAACACCACTCTGCTGTGCTTCCGAGAATGGGCATCAGGGAGTGGTGAAAATACTCCTCGGACATGAAGGCGCCAACCCCACTAAGCGCCGCAAATTAGGTTGAATACTACTCTAGTAGGCTGCTGTGAGTCACATGCGGGACTAATCGCTCTACTATAATTCCTACAGCCTGTTACCCCTACCAAGGCCTGCGCCCGGTGAGGCGCTCCCCTCCCTTTTCTTCCGGAGTTAACCTGCAACAGAAGCTCAACTTCACTATTTTCCTCCCGTCTAAGGAACTCATGCGCGATTTGAATACACTGTCAGAGTTGACGGAAGCGGATAGATCATAGTTGTTTGAGATAAAGAAAGCAGATACATGAGAGACAAGACGGGATAATATTTTTAGTTGTTTCATTTGTTCTAGATGGAAGGATAGACGGAAGGGTTTTCGGTTATGTTTTTCCTTTATTCAGAGTACGGAGGTACGCAGGCAAATGGGATTTCGCATGAAGGAGAGATCAATAGGTGCGGCAGACGATAGAATGATTGAGAGAGTTTTTCTTATATAGACTTATGTTTGGTTAGTTAGTTTAGAGGATGACGAGCGAATGAAGTTTCTGAGTTTCCCTAGTACCCTTTTAGTTGAGTCCTAGTCTAGTTCGACCGTTTGACCGTTACGCGCGATTATCCCCCGCAAAATACACATCCCTATCACATACCCGCCCAAGCTTCTGCACAGATTTTCTTATTTATAGTAGTAGTCCAGTCAGGATTTGCGAGTTCCCGTTTATAATCTAAAATTTGCCGTTGGTTGGTGGACGGCCATTTCTATTGTAGCTAATTTAGATGAGCCAACACTGTTTGGAATTTCTATCACATCTATTCCCACTACCACCTTCCGATTGTAAACATTCTTTTCGTATCTAATGTTTATTTCCTCTTCCCTTAGTTCCTACCCCCCCTTTTCCTTCCCTTTCATCCCTCTAGATACAAGGGGGAAAAAAATACACTGCGAGCATTAACGGCATCCATACAAAGCGACATAAAACCTACCCTTGATTAAGGTATGGTGGTGATAGGCTTCTACTATGGAGATTGTTTAATCAAAATTAAGCTTATCCGGAATCCCCCCATCTAGACGTAGGCTTAAAGGCGAGGGGTGAGATTGAAAAGCTGTCCGCAATTTTTAGCCTCGGCCCACCAAGGGAAACCAATTCAGTAAGGATTGTTCCAACTGTGGAATTGACTCGCATTCTACAAGCACTGTATAAACTCTAAAAGTTCCCTGTGCAGCAGATCTTCTATTTCTCTCTCTCCTGTATCCTGTTAGACCTGCCTGGGGGGCGATCTCAGAGAACAGTACTCAACCTGCTCTAGTATACTGTCTCCAATCCGCTAGTACTCAACTCGATCTCCCGAACGCCCAACTAAAGTTGCTTCCTGAACGGAGCTCAACGGCTGTTGTCGCAATCTCTCCTTCTCCTGATCATAAGCGCGTTGGCCAAACGCTTAATATCCCTGCTTATACACGTGTATATAGCAGATAGGCGCGTAGCCAGTTTTTCGAGTATATACGGTGTTCTACCTTATCCTAGTAATAGTGACCAAGCAGATCACAGTGCTGTGCAATATCGACTTGGGGGGGGGGGGTTGATATTCCGCCCCCCGCCCCCCCGAATATCCTGTCCATGTCTGGCTGGGCTCCACGGACCCATGTAACCCCCCAAGTCAGACAGAAAAACATTGCTATGTCCTAGGACTATAATTTTCGAATAATACCACACGTGCTATAGGTGACAGTGGGATGGGATACCGGGAGCCGGTACCCCGGACCATAGAATTTGATAATAAGTAGTAGTCTTTTACTATAGGAGTTCACGTTGCCGGGGGTGCTAATAAATTAAGCTTCCTTACAAGCTACAACTAGCAGATTTTGGATAGAAGATTGTTAAACAAAAGGCTTAGAAACAAGGGTTTGGTAGCGGATGAGGAGGATTGCATGCCGGTTGGCGCTGCTGCGGAGCTAAGTTAAGTCCATGAGGATCTTGCCCGCGATGCTGTAGGCTGATCGTGTATTTAAAACCCCGAATTAGGTTTTCTTTTTCCTCCTCCAGGGGCCATGCGTAACCCCCCCGCCTTGCGTATTCATTGGGATCAAAGGGGCCGTCCCCAGGCCAACAACCTCTGTTAGGTTCACGGCAAGTAACCGTGTTGAATCGTGCTGAATCGCATTGTATGATATTATGCAAAATTCTAGTTCTAAGACTGAACCTTGACGAGTGACTATCTGTGATGACAACACAAACCATAGAGGAAAATGGGAGACCTAAGCCACTTGCTTAAGGGTAACAATGGTCAATTGTGACTTAGCAGTTTCCGAAAATATACTAGGGTGTAGTTGAGGTTTTTCTTCCCCCTGCATATATTGTGCCATACTAATCCGAGTAGTAGGGTTTTAGGGTACAGGATATTAAGGGTGCCACAAGAGATAACTCTGCAGCCTTAGCTATAGTAGTTCCGGCAGTCTATACAGAAGGCTTCGATTGATGCAACGGGGGGCGCCTCGGCATAATGTTGGCTCAAAAAAAAGGTGCAATTATGCCCCCAACCCCGACGAGTTAGGGTAATTTTTTTTAAAAAAAACTCTCCTGCTATCATAGTCTGAACATCTACGGGTTTTTTCAGTCAATTTTAAATTTATGCCAAGGCGCATTCTCCCGTTGATCGAGGTGTTGTGTGTAGACAACCTGAACCATACCCCTGCGATCATGTGTAACCCATCCTTATCGCCAGGGTTAGGTTTCTTTTCAGTAGGGAAATAAAATTGAAACAAAAGTCATTAACAGGGTTTGAACCTGTACTTGCGAACGAAACAGATTTCTTGTCTGTTGCCCTAACCACTCGGCCACAATGTCTTATTTATTGTATTTTGGTGGCTCATTGAAAACAGGAAACGGGGGTATCCGGCTTAGATAACCTGACACCAAGAGCCCGCAAAAACCCGGGGAGCCGCCAGCGGGACTGGGTCTTGATAAACTAGTATGATGAAGAGGCGAAAATAGAGCCTATGATAATAAGAAATGATGTTTTTTTCTCAAGGAATCTTGCCCTGGAGTACTGTATGACCAAGAGAGTACTTTGCCCACCAGATGGCACAACAAGTACCATTCCAAGATGACCCAGAATGCGCTCTCTCCGGGTATTGTGATCGCCCGATTACATTGGCCCTGACTCAGCACGGGTAGTTTCCGATTTTTAATTCAGTAGTAAACCTTAGATCCCGGGTTATCCTAGGCTCTGATAAGCTATTCATCAGCGCGTTCAAGGACTCCTCGAGTTACTGCTTAGATTAGTTGGCACTGGGATTTGGTTTCGTCGAACTTCTCAGTGGTTAGGGAAGCGGGGCAGATTCTGGGGAAAAAAGGTCGCAATCTACCTGAGGAACTCGGATAGTCGGGCCATGTTCTAGGTAGTCCAAAGCTTCCTCGGCCGAAAAGGAGTCAGAAACCCACAAAAAAAACTAGCGTTCCGAGACAAATAAAAAAAGACCGGAACTTACCAGGAGAAGCAACTATAATGTCCTAGAATATGGTCTAATCGCCTGAGCGTCCGCGGTACCGTGACATTGCACTGCGCAGGATTGTCCCGCCGTGCCCGGTGGCCGTGGTGGGCATCGGAGAGCACGGTCCCTATACCCACGGAGCCTAGTGCGAGATGGGAGGAAGAGCTTTCCGGCCCTTTCCCACATCATGAAGGACTCTGCCACCCTGCTTTCGGTTGGGTGATACGTGGGGTTTTTGATAGATCCATTCATAAGGCTTGACGCGCTTGTATATTATATACCAAGCCAGCCGCCGATCAGTAGGCTCAAGGGGGGTACTGAGGTATTTATGATGTCCACAAATACGCCGCGTTTCTTTAGCTCCAAGCGATTCCATTAGCCGACCAACTCAATTACCTATCCTCTACCACTTTCCGAACCGCAAAGATGTCTCATACCAAATCCCTCAAGACTACCAACTCAAATAATAAGGTACGGAACAGCTGTAATATTTCCGGTGAGCTGTCTCAACTCTCGACCTGTCTATCGCCACTGCAGCCCAGACTACGGAACCAGGACATTCAAGACCGCCGGGTCGAGAATGTAGGGGAACGGCTTCTATAAACCAGAGAACTTAGAAGTTAGTATGCGGGTGATGGGGGGAGGAGGGCAAGCGCTGACAAGCCGGGATGTCAGCTCATTAGCGATTGACAACTTATGCGTTCAGGGCAAGGCCAAATGTTGCGGCTGTGTGTTTTTGCTTTGACTCCGGGCCCAGAAAAGATCAGTTTTCGGCAAGTACGTTGGGTGCTGTGCCGAAGAAAGTTCGTGGGCAGGTTGGGGGGGTACTGGGGGGGATAGAGAGGGCCTATGAAGACCAGAGAATAGCGGTTGGTGGGCGGGGACCAGAACTTTGTGATATTGAAAAGATGCTGCAGACTAAGTTACTTCCGAAAAGCGTACACTCAGATTCGTCGATGCTCTAAATGAACGTGAGGCAGAACATCGAGCCAAGCTCCTTAATTAGCTACATCAGATCCTCCGGGAGTCTCTAGTCACTCGAATATTCGTGACCAGAAGACTGCACATTCGGACAGGGCACCGGAAACGTCTTTCCGGAAGAGTAGCGGCCAAACACATCACTCTTGAGAGGTCATTGGATATCTTCGTACCAGGCCAAAGGGGGCAAACCCCTGGATGCGATGGACAGCGGCCTGGAGGGAGAAATATTAATGAAAATTCTCGAAGATAATTCCGGAATGTGCAATCATGCTCCAGAAGCTGCCTCAAGCTATCCACTGACAGACACATATCTAGATTCCTGCAAGTCTCGCTAAATATCAGTGCGATCGCGGAGGGAGAGTCAATCCATCGCAGGTTAAAGCTCAGAGCAGTGACCGATGGCTTGGGGCTGGGGGATGCTTACAGTCTGGATAAAGTTGGATCTAATAAGGGGAGAAAGCGAGGATTGGCATGGCCAACGAGGACTGCTCACGCGAAGCAGCCCCCGAGGGCCGGTGAACTACGCCACGCCCTGGCAATGGAGATAAGGTTGCCGAATCCCAATAGCGACAATGCTCCTTTAATAGGGACATTCTAGCCCGGTGCTAAGGACTTATCGTCGTGGACAAGGAGGCTTCCACCACCCTATTTTAACCCACTTCGTCCTCCAAGGGCACCTCCGGGCCCATCCTCCGGTTTTCGCTAGGGCTCACTCAGCAATCGCGGAAACCCGCTCAAGTTATCTAAATCCCCCAGTAGGCCCAGGCTTTCTCAACCTGTCCTTCTTGGTATTAGGAAATGCCCGCAAAAAACGACTTTTCGGATTGAGCGAAACGGCTCCCGCTAAAGGCATCCCGCGGCTACAGTAACCACAGATCTACTAAAACCCCTTAAAAGCGCGGGCCGTAATTTTACAGTGCTTATCTTGATAAAATTCCTTCATCTAACTTAGTGGTCTGCACTGGATCTGTGTTTGAGATTGATGGGATTGAGTTAGTTTGGTAGAGGTGGAAGGTTGTGAGATCAACCAACGAGACTGTCGGTATTAATACGCCTCTGGTACGGGCTACGGAGAATGGACATGGGGGGTGGGGATGCAACTCAGGTGGGACCGCGTCAACCCCGAAAACCTGGATAGGTACGGCCAAATACCACGCTATCTTGCTACTTGGGGTGGAAGTGAGGGGGCGATGAAAATACTACTCGGACGAGATGATGTCAGGCGCAATGGAACCCATGAGGAAGGCCATATACCCCCCTGTTGCGCCGCTGTGAGTGGGAACGAAGTAATGGTGAAAGTACTACTCAGACTGGCCGACGCTAATTCTAACCAACCGAGTAAGAACGACTAAGCACTACTTTCTTGTGTTGCTTTTGGTGAATACAAAGGAGCCGTCGAAATAGAGGGCAGACGGGAGGACGCCAACCTGGAAACCTAGATGGGGATGGTTGAAAACCACTTTAACAGGCTCCCCCGAGCGGGCACAAGGACATGGTGAAAACACTGCTCGGACAGGACGATGCTAGCCTCCTTAAGCGGTGCAAGTTAGGTTAAAAGCTACTCTGATTGGCTCCTAAGAGCCACACCTGGGACTCATCATATCATAGCTCTACTAGTAGTACACCCCTACGCTAGACTATCTACCACCCAGCACGGCATAAGCCTGACGAGATATCCCCCCTTACCCCGTTGCGGATAGCTTATGCTCCATTTCCTCGAGGACCGAAACAGCTCCATAAGTATGTTCTCGCAGCTAGTGCAACCTTCCCCTCACCCCAGCCCAACTTGCGCCCCCCGTTTCAATGGGCCCGATGGAAATGATCCGTTTTCGCTTGCCTTCTAGTGTAAGCGTCAAAAAAGGCACTCTGTCAAATTAGTTAGCACTACTCTTTTTTTTAGATTTATTACCCCCATAAAAACCTCCACTACCCTCCACGATAGTCTACAATTCTCCAACTAGCTTCATCGTAAAGCTCGGCCTCTTCCTAGTAGAAATGACATCCAGGTGGTGGATTCCGTCAATCCAGTAACTCTTTAAGCTCTGCCATCTATGCCGGTAGTGATAGGCTGCTATTTCTCCTAATTTCTAGCAAACTTAATACTAAACTAGTTTCTACAAAATCTTGAATACCCTAAATTCCTTGCTAATTGTATGCTCAAACCTCAGAGAGTACCTCAGTAATTACGGCCACTCAGCACTGTCAGGTGCGAGCGAGAGAGGAGTGTGGGCGAGTTTGATAGTGATGGCCGTGGCGAGATTCGCGAAGCTCGCACCATGGTATCGTTCAGCAGCGGTGACTAACGGCGGTAGCACTCCGTCAGTTAGTTTTCTTTACATATCTAGTGTTTCTTTTTTAGGATAAAAGAGGTATGCAGTTTATATAGTCTAGATTAAAATATTCGCATGTGTGGGGGAAGTTTTTTTTGTTGGATTTTGAGCGGGAGCTTGAGATTCATACTGTATGATACTTTAAGCCACTCGTGTCAGGTTCTTAGCATCACACATCTATCAATTCGGTGGATTGAAAGACGCACCGCGCAATCGCTTTTTTGCGGCTATATCTTGTGACTTATCTGCCTTAGGCTTTACTTTAGTCTAATGTCAAATATATCTCCGAATGTCCATACAACACTCACAGTTCCTCAAGAGTTATTTTGTCTCATAAATTCCTGCTTTTTTATCCGGCGCTGCATTGATTCCTACAGCCACGACGCCTTACGGTAAGTGATAGAGACGGTATCGGCGAACCACACCTTACGCCTTCTTTGCTGCCCACGAATCAGGCTAGCGTCGTTCACGTCCCCCGATTGCGTAGGCATACTCCCCCCTGCAGGACTGGGCTCAGGGTTCGGCACACCACAAGGAGGTCATACCAGAATTTCTTTTCTCCAGTCTCATACAACCATAATTCTTTGTTCTCAATTTTTCCACAGGTTCAACTTTGCGAAGTTATTTCACAAAATCTCACTCGTAAGCAGTCTGGCAACCGACTTTACCAGCTTCTAGCAATTTAAGACGGAATCATGCCTCCACTTATTCTCTCTTCGGCATCCACGGCAGGCAGCAGCGTTTCTTCAAAGTCGTTTCTTTCCTCTTCTCCTCATCCCGAGTCTCCACGCGATTCCCCTCCCAATTCACCAAACCCCCTTCCTGCTCCTGCTCCTACTCCTGTTCCTCCCTCTTCCTCTCCCCCTTCCCTCCAACCCCGCTCAACCCCGACTCCGCAACCCTATCAACACCTCCTCCCACCAAACCCCCGTTCGCCTTTCCCCCTTCGCCTAACCACCCTCCCAACCGCCCTCCGTCACAGGATCCTCTCAGAAACCTCCATCTCAACCCTCCTAACCCTCTCAACAACTCACCCCACCCTTCGCACGGACATTCAAACCAGCAACGCCATAACCGATACCGTCTTCAACTCGGCTCACAATTTTCATAGCTCCCCGCGCCCGCCGAGCGTTCAAAAGTTACTCTTCGCGGATCCGTATTTACACCCCTTGTTTGCGAAGGCGATTGCCGAGAGCTACGATGGTGCGGAGGCGCTTTCGGAGGATCTCACGTCCGGAGAGTACTTTTCTTGGCTACAACAGAGGTGTTACGTTGTGCACTTGATCGATCGGTGCTTCTCCGAGATTGAGGGTGATGAGAAGCGCAATGGGAAGGGGAAGAAGAGGGCGCATTGTGGGATAGAGGGGACTAAGAGAAAGATTATCCTCCTCCAGTTCTGGAGATTGCTGGATTGTATTGAGAACTGGAGTGTTTCGATTTCTGCGTCTCTAGATGGGATACAAGACGGATTTAGGCTCACCGCTGATGACTACTTTGGCTGGTGCGTGGACTTTGTCAAGGGGTTTAAGCATGCCGTCTTATCTGACGAGGAGCGCGAAGATCTGAGTGAGGTTGTGGGATTCTTTATGGAGATCCCCCCAGCGAGGTTGGTTAAAGGTGGTGAGCGGAAGGTTGAGGAGGGTGAAGGTGGGAATCAGAAATGTTTTTGGAGGTTTCTAGGCATGAAGTGTATTGTGCAAGGGTTTTGTCTCTTGGGTGGGTTAGAGAGGGTGGTTGGCGCGCTGTATGGAAATTACCCACTTGCAGAGATGAGGGGCATGGGTAAGGAGGAGGGGATGGAAAGGGAGGTGGCGAGGGGCATTGGGAAGTGGGTCGAGTGGGAGAGAGAGAGGGCCGAGAGGAGAAGGTGGGATGCGAGAGGGGACAGCAGGGTGTCTAGGAAGAAGAGGATCAAGGGGAATAGGAGTGAGGATGTCAGCAGCTGCGATAAAAGTGAAGATAAAGATAGTGATATGAAAAATGGTGGGAATAATGGTAGCGACGAAGGCGATGGAGATCTTGAAGCTCAAGATAATAGAGAGAAATTGAGAGAAGACACTGGGAATAACAACTCTGGAGTGGTTTAAGAAGGCCAGCTACAATGTAGTTCTCAAAGCCGAGTGTCCATTTTGCTAATATCTCTTATGACCCTGGAGTTTATAGCCTCTCCCCTAGCCGTGCCTCCTATCCCGTTTGCTCCTTTTTTTTTGCGGTATAGTATCAGACCTGTTTTTATTTTTATTTTTATTTTTATTTTTTAGCTTCATCCCATCATGTTTTCTCTATAGCTTCATCCGATGCATCAAGCCCTTTTTTCCCCTCAGGATAACCCTTTTCTATTGATTTCTGGTATAGTATAGTATTCCTTCCTTATTGCTTTCTCCTCTCGGGATACCGCGAAAACCCCCTCAAACTTGTCACTTAGGTGGGACTCCCCAGTTCTTCGAACAGGGAAAAAAACAAATTTCAATTGATAGAGCTATCGTAGCTAGAAATTATAACTACTTTACACCAACCACGCCGAACCCCTCTCTAATAGTTGTGATACCAAGCTCCTAACAGCGACTTTTCTGCCTCTCAGAACCTAGTTTGCTAAGTACCGTGCAATTGCCAAGAACGTGCGATGTACTCGAGTAGCCAACCTATCACCCATAGTCCAAAGCACAGATCACTCGGATGGCATGCGATTTTCGGGGATAGCGCTCAACCTACGCAAGTATTTTTCTCCAATCCGCCCACACTCAGCTTTGTCTCCTTAATAAGGCTGAGAAGGTTGCTTCCGAGTCTCTAACGGGGCTCCACAGCTATTGCTATAATCTCTGCTTTTTTTGATCAGTAGTACGTAGCTCAAATGACCGATATCTCAACTTGTACTTCTGGATAGTAAATTGGTGAATACTAGATTTTTGAGTTTATCCGGCATCATTCCACAACTTTCTGAGTGATCGAAGGTCTCACGGCACTGAGGAATATCAACTTACCAGCGAGCTAGGAGGGATTTTCCACCCCCCCGCAGTCTCCTATTTCCCAATATAATTTTGTTTTGATTCTTCCAGTACTATCTCGGATGATCGGATCGGGCGCAGGAAAACCTTGCCACGCCCTGAGATAGAAGTATTCGAATAAAACTGTACGCTACCTTATTATAACTTAGTCTCTTGCCCAACAATCACCTAGTCACCGCGAGTCCGTGATCTAAAATCCTCTTGTCACAAGGAAACTCAATTATCAATAGTTCCTGCAACAGGGACCCCTGTGGTAGAAATACGCTATTACCCTGTATCAAATTTTATAGTTCGAAATACTGTTATCCGGTATCGTAGCTTACGGCTGCAGTTTATGGTACTGAATCAGCTAAACATAAGGCTTTGATAGCATATAAGGAGACTGTGTGCAGGAAGGTTCTACCGAGGAGGCAAGTTAGATCCGCAAAAAAAAGAGCTCTTGTCCGGAATGTTGGGGACTAATTGTGTATTTTAAAAGCCCAAATTGGGCGGTCTTCTCCTTTGTGGGTCACAGGTAGCCCCCCTCTTGCACCTTTGTTCAAGTTAAAGGTGTTTTTTTACATTGGCGCCGCTAACAGCTTCTGGTGGGTTTGTGGCAAGCTGCCATAGTGTATCATATTGGGTGGTAATGTATGCTATATAAAATGCTATCGGAAGACTAAGCTTGGACAAGCGCCAATCTATGGCGGCGTTGTGGAAATTTAGTAATGGAGGAAATAGTGGTTATAACTGGATAACCTACTTGGAGATAATGGTGGTCAATCAGAGCGATTTCTGAGAACAAAAAAAGAAAAGTTGAGGTTTTTTGTGGTAGTTTTGTTTGTGTTCTAGGTACAGTGTTCTAAGGGTATCTCCGGGGATTTACTCCGATTCCAAAGCTGGCCAGTCCAGTGGTAAGCCCTCGATCTTGAATTATGCTAGCTTATGATGAGGGGCTGTTCATCAGCAGATTCAAGGCTCTTTGGATCACTAATTAGTTTTGCTGTCGAACTGTATCTAGTTTTGACGAATTTATTCCTTGATCGCTAGAGGAGTAGGGAGATTGCGGTGAATATTGTAACCTACTTTGTCACTGTGCTGGCTGTACCGGGCGGGTGCGGTGTTTGGCGGGTACGACGAATATCGGAAACAGGGTCGCTATTTCTACTGAACTCTGTGCGGGAAGGATGTGCTCGGCTTCGGTAGTTGCGGGAGTGCGACAGATCGTTTGGAGCTTTGCAGATTGCCCGGGTACGGGATGGATTGTCCAACAATAGGTTTGCCAACATGTCTTTCCTTTGCTGTCATGAGAGTGAGCGGAGGAATAAGAGCATGTGGGTAAATACAGGGATAGGTGCAGTGATTCATGGAGAGATCAGGACGTGTTATTTATGTTTTATACTTATACACCTGTCTTTAGAGTTAGTTTAGCTCTAGAGAAAACAAACGATCAGATCAAACGAAGTGCGAGTGGCGGAAGTTACATTTCATATATCGTACTTCCTACAAAGTGCCTGAGTTCCACTTGAATTCTCTCACTCCATCGCCCACCGGGTGCAGCCCCTAGTTCCCACCTTGGCACCTTTCACTGTATTCTGGGAGCTTTCAGCCCATATCGGCATTAGAGCGAAACACGGAGCACTGCTCTGAGTTAGGTGATATGTAAATCTTCTACTGACTGATTCATAAGGAGTGATGCACTTGAGCAGTATATACACTAAACAAGCCGCTTCTACAGGAGACAATCGCGGATGTTCGTCTATTGCAGTGAAAGATTTGTGCAGTGCCATAAGAGAGAACTAGGACGCCGCACCGGTAGTATTTCCTACTACCGATATGGTAGGTGCAAGAAAGGTGTTGTGGGAACAAATTTAGGGAAGATTGATTAGGCAATGCTGCGGTATTCATGTGGTTCCACAAAGACCCCTCTTTTTTTCAGCTCCTACCGACTCCATCGGTCGAACAACTCAATCACCATCTCCCACCACTTTCAGAACAATGATGGCTCATACTAACTCCTTCAATACTACTAACTCACATAATAACGTGTGGAACAACTGTACTATTACCGATGGCGGGTCTCAACTCTTGACCTGGCTATCGCCACTGGAGCCCAGTATACGGCATCAGGACATTCGAGAGCGCCGAGTCGGAAATGTAGGGGAATGGCTACTACAAACTGAAGAATTTAGGAGCTGGTGCGCTGGTGATGGGAGAGGTGAATCCGATGACGCAGTTTTGTTTTGCTATGGAAACCCGGGGGTCGGCAAGACTTATATTTGGTAACAAGAACGAAGCTCGAGAATGGAAGAAGGGGGACAACTGCTGACCAACCGTGATGTTAGCTCGTTGGTGATAGACAGGTTGTGCGATCAGGCAGAAGGACAGAATGTCGCCGTTGCGTGCTTTTACTTCGACTTCGCCGCTCGAAAGGAACAGTCATCGACAAGCATGTTGGGTGCCCTGCTCAAACAGGTTGTGGTCGGGCTGGACGAGATACCAGGGGAAATGGTGAAGGCCTATGAAAACAAGAAAAAGGTCATTGGTGGACGGGGACTGCAATTATCCGATATTTCGAAGATGCTGGAGATTACCTCTTCCGAAAAGCGTACATTCATATGCATAGACGCTCTGGATGAATGCACGCCAGAACACCGAGTCAAGCTTCTCGACTCGCTGCATCAAATCCTCCAAGAGTCTCCAGGCGCCCGAATATTCGTGACCGGGAGACCACACATTCAGGACGAAGTTGGGAGGCGCCTTTCTAGAAGAGTAACGACCATACGCATTACTCCCAAGAGGGATGATGTTATCGAATACCTTCGCACTAGGCTGAACGAGGATACAACCCCTGATGCAATGGATAGTAGTCTGGAGGCAGACATCCTGAAGAGGATTCCCGATGATGTTTCTGAAATGTACGTAGAAGCAACGACACTCCGGAGGCTGCTTCGATTTATTTACTGACAAATCCACATCTAGATTCCTGCTAGTCTCGCTGAATATCGATGCGATCCTGAAAGAAACCACAATCCATCGGAGGCGACAAAGGCTCAATACAATGACTGATGGCTCAGGGCTGGGGGGTGCTTATGGTATAACGCTGGATCGGATAAGAGGACAGGGTGGGGAGAGAGCGAGGCTTGGCATGGCTGCCTTGATGTGGATCTCTCACGCGGAGAGGCCCTTAAAGCCCGATGAACTTTGCCACGCTCTAGCAATCGAGATAGGGTCGCCGAATCTCAATAGCGACAATGTTCCTTCAGTTGGGACATTGCTAACCTGTTGCCAGGGACTTGTTGTCGTGGGCAAGGGGGCTTCCACTGTCCGGTTAATCCACTTTACCCTTCAAGAGTATCTCCGGGCTCATTCCGAGCTTTTTGGTACGGCTCACTCGACAATTGCAGAAACTTGTTTAAGTTATCTGAATTCGCAGAAGGTCAAGGCTCTCTCGACCAGCCCTTCTCCCGATCTCCAAAGCACACCGTTTCTCGGATATTCATCTTTGTATTGGGGAATTCACGCAAAAAGAGACCTTTCAGGTTGCGCGAAAAGGCTTGCGCTGGAATTATTTGACTACAAGAATCACATCTCCACTAAAATTCTCTTGAAGGCACAGGGGCGGTATTTTTGCAATGTTGATTTCGATAAACCATCCCTGTTTAGCGGTCTACACTGTGCATCTCTGTTCGGGATTGGTGAGATTGTAGCTTGTTTAGTAGAGGTCGAAGGTTGTGACATCAACGAAAGAGACCCTGCTGGTAATACACCTCTCGTGCTGGCTGCCCAGAATGGGCATGAGAAAGCGACGGAAATACTACTCGGACGGGACGACATCAGCCCCGACAAACCAAATGTGTACGGTCAAACCCCGCTCTATCTTGCCGCTTTGAACGGGCACGAGGGAGTAGTGAAAATACTGCTCGGACGGAACGACGTCAACCCTGACAAGCCAGATGAGTACGGCCGAACACCACTCTACCTTGCTGCTTGGAACGGGCGTGAGGAAGTGGTGAAAATATTACTCGGACGGGGCGGCATCAACCCCAACGAACCGAGCGTGCACGGCCAAACACCACTCTGTTGGGCTTCTGAGAATGGGCTTGAGGAAGTGGTGGAGTCACTCCTCAGACGGGACGGCGTCAACCCCAATAAACCAGATGAGTACAGCCGAACGCCACTCTATCTTGCGGCTTGGAATGGACATGAGGGAGTGGTTAAAATACTGCTCGGACGAAGAGACACCAACCCCAACCAACCAGCCGGGGAAGGCCGAACACCGCTCCATTGCGCCGCTCGGAAGGGGCACGAAGGAGTGGTGAAAATACTACTCGGACGGAGCGGCATCGACCCTAACCAACCAGATGTGGACGGCCAAACACCACTCTGTTGGGCTTCTGAGAACTGTCTCGAGGGAATGGTGAAAATACTACTCGGGGGGGACGACATCGACATCAACGAACTTTATAGGCTCGGTGAACCCCTACTCTGTTGGGCTGCCAAAAAAGGGCACCAGGAAATAGTGAAGATACTGCTCGGACGGGATGGCGTCGACCCCAACAAACCTAATAGGTTCGGCCAAACACCACTCTGGTGGGCTGCCAAAAGGGTGTTCAAAATGTGAACGCCAGGGGCACAATCTATTCTATGTGGATAATACTGCGCAAGTGCGAGGGGGGTTGCGAGGCACGCTTGGTGAGGAGTAGAGAGCAGATTTGGTAGGAGTTCTGGTTCTT
>Ga0307517_10001525_pt1 | contig 38558 bp, 26 predicted proteins | sample 23_EM_MG_FD_194515 | JGI IMG/M metagenome (GOLD analysis project Ga0307517, IMG submission 194515) | Populus trichocarpa ectomycorrhiza microbial communities from riparian zone in the Pacific Northwest, United States - 23_EM | ecosystem: Host-associated > Plants > Roots > Unclassified | place...
TCTTTAGTCTCAATGGAAATAATATATACTTTATTTAATGTTTGATATTGTGATACCAATTATTTTTTAAAGTATTTTTTATTTAAAAATACATCAAATATTATTTTTTTTAATTTTTAAAACTCACTTTTTATATTAGCACATCAAAATGATCTGAAAACATTAAAAAAAATAATTTTTAAAAAAATCATAATTTTAACAAATATACAGCTAGTCGCGTTCCAAAAGCTACCTCATCAAATGGTAAAAATAAACTTAATTTTGACATAAGAAAATCCAAGAAAAATATACACTACTTCACCATAAAACAAAATGCATTTTAATATGTTATTTGAAGATTAAATACAGATGATCCCCTTGTTTGAGGGTTATTAACTTCAATGCAACTATAAACACCAAATGATTGTGCAAACATTTCTACAAACCTCATGCAATCAAGAATTGAAAATGTCTCACCTTGTATAGTTTTTTCCCCTACTAATTAAAGATAATTTTAAACTAATTTATATGTTAGAATAATTTTAAATTTTAGAATTAAGAGCTTAAGATTTATTCTACTTGTGTAGTCTAAAATTAAGTTTTATTTAATATAAAAAAAAATCAAATGACACTGTCCACTCCGCTTATCCCATGTCATTGACATGCAATTATAAACATGTTCACCTGTGTTAAGGGTTACTTGCTAATATAATAATGAGAATATTTTTTTGTTTGAAAATACATTAAAATAATATATTTTTTAAAAAAGTTATTTTTAACTTCAACACATCAAAACAATATAAAAATACTAAACAAACTAATTTGAAATAAAAAATAAAAAAATCAAATTTTTAAAAATATTTTTAAAATAAAAAAACAAACGGGTGCAGGACTCCATTCATCTTAGCGATGCAAGTGTGGATCCAAAGATAAGAAGGAGGTTCATGGGATTAGGTTGTGTTAAGGATACAGACAATCTCTATCGTTTTTTAGCATAAAAGAATTGTAGTTAACTCCAAAATATCGTACAAGAAATGTGCTACCTCGAGATTATAAACTATAGAAAATTCACTTTAATTTATTATTATTGGTTTGCCTTCATTTTGCCCCAACAGCCACGTCGAAATGACGAACAATGAACAGGCGATCAGAACAGAAAGGGTGTCATTAGCTGTTTCCTGCGATAAGATTGCAGTTTGGAACTTGAAATTGTGTTTTTAAATTTTTAATTTTTTATATAAAATTACTATTTTTTATTATTTTAACATACTAATATTAAAAATAATTTTAAAATAAAACTAATATTATTTTAATATATTTTAAATCCCGACAACCCTTCTAAACACTTTAATATTCTTTATTTCTCAAAGATTTCTTTCCAAGTTCCAAAGTCACAGATAATCGATCCTTTTTTTCTATTTTCTCGTTTACAAGTAATTATAAGCTCTTTTCGTTTATTTCATATATATTGTGTGAAAATTACCCTTGAGAGGTCCAAATTACCCTTGAGAGGTCCAAATTAGCTTGTCCTAAAATACAATTTAATTGAAATAATAATAATAATCCAAGAGCTAGTTTTCATTTATTTCATAAATATTGTGTGAAAATAATTATCTATAAAAAATGATATTAATTAGTGATTGAAAAATAAGAAGAAAAAAGAATCGAGAACCGACCATCTTCCTTCTCTCTGTTTTGGTTTGCACCTCGCTCTCATTCACGATCATATCACCTTCCTTATTTTAGGTCACACATCACAAGCTTAAATGGTTTTATGTACCCACTTTTTTTTTTTTATTTGATAGATTATATAATTGTACACCTTTTAGAATTGCGTGGTGAAAGTAAATTAAATCCTACTAATTTTACATAATTTTTTTTTCAAATTCACTTATTTAATACATCGAATATATATTCATTCAATGGTTGATATTTTTTTATAAATTAATTCTATAAAAAAAATTACATAGGATTTAAATAGCTCAATAAATTTAACAGTAAAGTGCATACTATAGCATCACAAGTGTGTAGATTAAGCTATATCATTGCATGTACTACATTGTGGGTAAGCTTTTTTTTTTTTAATGTAAGAAAATATTTAGGAATTGTTAATATGTTTTTTTTGTAAAAAAAATAATAAAATTATATAGGGATTGACTTGATGTAATATGATCGACTTATAAGGTTCAAAAACAATCCGTACGACCGATAAAAATATAATTTGACTCGAAAAATCAAGACATCATCTTTTTAAAAATATTAAAATGATAATATATTAGATCGATTCATATCAACTCAAGTTGACCTGCTAAAATTATTATTCAAGTCATGATCAGACCTTGATAGCGCTATAGAAAGCAATTAAAAAACTTTATCAAACTCAGTTCTCAATTAATAATGTTGAATGATGAAATTAAAAAAATCAATTGAAAAAAGGATACAAAAACCATACGAGTCAACCGACTAAATGCACGAATTGATTATGAGATTGAGATAACATTATAGAATACGAATCATAATAAAATTATTAGCATATACTAAAAGGCCTTGGATTGATTTGAAAAAAAAAAGACAAAAAAATAACATATATCAACTCGGGTTAACCTATCAAACTCAAGTCATGAGACCAAGTTTAAAAAAATTATAAAGTCCAATTCTCAATCAATCTAATGTTGAAAAATTTTTTTTTAAAAAAAGATATTCAATAGAAAAGAACAAAAAAACACTCAAGTCAACTTAACTAACCTACAAAACTCGTGACCCGAGTTATGAGATCATGATAATCCTATATAAAAAAAATCAAATAACAATTATGAAGTTTCATATCTTAATCAACTTAATGTTGAAAGATAAAGTTGAAAAAAAAAATTAAAAAAAAAAAACTTGAATCAACATAAATTACCAATAAAAACTCATTACCTGAGTTATGAGATCAAGATAACTTCATAAGTAAATTAAAATAAATTATGAAATTCAATTCCCACTAAACTCAATATTAAAAAATGAAATTTATTTTTTTAAAATTAAATAAAAAAATAAAAAAATAAAAAAATCTAAAAAATCTTAAGAATCAAAGTAAAAAAAGCCTTGGTATTCACTGTTCATTGTTTCAGTAAAGGTATTTTAGTATATAATAATAATAATAATACGAGGACTTGCACCATAAATTTAAGGTTTTTGTAGTTTGAATGTTTATGGAATTGTAATCTCTGCTAAAAACAAACACTACGTACAGAAATTAGGATAAATTTTATTAGTGGTAATCAATGAAGATGATTATATCATTCATGTTTATATTTACCAAATTTAATCATTTTCACTTCTATTTTATAAGTTCTTCTGCAAAGACATAGTTCATGAAACACATCTAGCTGATCACCATGATTATCAAATAATTGATGAGGAAATATTAGCTATCAATTGGAGGAAAAAAAAAAAAATCAAACAAGCAAACCTCTCTTTTGACCTCAAAAGGAGGAAAAGAAGCTAGTCTATGTCTATCTTGGGTGAAGTTTTAATGTTTTATTATTATAAAAAAAAAAGTAAAAGTTTTATGCAGCAAAATCCAAAAAGCACCGATTAGTACCTTACTTACAAGAAACTAAGATTTAGATGCGCCTCATTTTCAAAAATAAATAAATAAATTCTTTTTCCATAGCTCCATTAGAGTCAAAAGTACAAGAACCAAATTAATCTAAATCAATAAAAAAAATATTATTTTATTTTAAAAAAACTAAAATAACATTGTATTTAATTTTTTTTAAAGAACTCATACAAGGCCTCTTATAATTTTTTTTTATTAACATGGGTGTTCGGACCAGTTTGCACGCACCTCGACTAATCCTGCGGGCCCTGAAGTTAACGACCATGTAAGCCTCCAGTGACCATCATATTAGCAACCACATAGTTCGAAGTTGAGATCACAGGGGAGCAAACCCCTTAATTCCAATCTCTTACTACTAAACCACCTAGTAGATGATTGCCTCTTATAAATTTTGGTAAGGTCACAAATTGATTTATTGATTTGATCAAATTTAATCGGTTAATTTTTACTTAATTTAATATAAAATTTAAATTAAATTAGATTGCTGATTTAATAAGAATAAGTTTTTCCTGCCAAAATCAAAGGGTGACATTAAAAATCCAAACAATTTATAAAAAAAAAATCATAAAATTAAAATAGCTCTCTGAATTCTAGGATGATTCCACATACATATATGGTATGCTTATTTTTTTTATCCGTAAACTAATCTCAATCAAATTACACTGAAAACGTTGACATTGCTAATTGACATTTTCATGGCATAATCATTGTCTTAAATTCAGGCGAAGAGTGAATCATGGGAATTTAGAGAACATACTAGCTCGAAACTAAAAATATTTTACGTTTGGTAAAAAGGAAACATTCAAGACAAATCTTTTTTAATTATCCCCATTAATATCATACATAGCTCCTACCATTAGTGGCAATGCTGATTGATCCTATTTATATCTCCCTCCCTCCCTCCAATACTATATTCATTTCATAAAATTGAAGTTTCCTTTACCTCTTTTCTTTTTGATATCCTTTTGTGCTTCATAGAAATATATAATTTTTTTTTCTGGGATAATATGAAGTGCCTAGTTACCGTATTGTTCTTCTTGTGGATGGCTTCCTATTGCTCATGCCGTCTAATATCTGAGGCTACTGGAAGGAGGTTTAATGTGCTCGACTATGGTGCTGATGGAAATGGCAAAATCGATGCTACACCGGTACATGTCCTGCTTTATTTTTTTAGTAGGTTTAATGTGCTCTTGTCTATGGGAATTTTGTTTTACTTGCGAGGTATCTTTCAAGTAAATCTAAGCGATTCAGTGTATTTTAGTAAATAATTTCTTTTGAACGTTAGCTTCAAGATTTGGACTTAAAAAATCGAAAGTGGGAGCAAACCTTCTTGATTGTTGGACTTACTCTTTCGAGTTCTACGTAAATGTGTTTGTACTTTTGTTATTTTTGTTTAAGCTTGATAACCTGTATATATGTGGAGAAAACTAGATATTTATGCATTGAAAATGTACTTGAAAGGCTTTCCAAAAAGCATGGGGGGATTTCTGTCAAGCAAGTGAAGAAATGCCAACCCTTGAAGTACCAGCAGGGAAGACGTTCTTGTTGAAGTCGGTCTCATTCAGTGGCCCTTGCATGTCCAAGAACCCTCATGTTTTGGTACGTTTTCATCAAATATTTTGTTTTATTTAATCATTGACAAACTGGGTCAGTGAAAAAATCTAGCATTGTTTTTCTGATTGTAGATCGAAGGTACAATCGTTGCACCAAACAGCTTTGATTCATGGGATGATGATGATTATGAAAAATGGATTGGATTCACAGCCGTTGTTGGTCTCATTGTTGATGGAGGGGGAAGATTTGATGGACGAGGAGAAGCTTGGTGGAAAGCTTGCAATGTATGTCTACCTTTTGATCAATAAAGTTTAGCTAATTCCTTCCAAGTTATCTTTCTTGAACTGTTACTCATTTTAATATGAATGTTAACCAAAACAATTCTCTTCAGGATAATGATAGTGCCTGCTCGAAACGTCGCCAGGTGAGATTTATTGATCGATTAGTCTTCATCATCCTTAAAACATACAGTGAATCCTTTTATTATTTTCTGATTGTGTAAGTGATGAATGTTGCGGATGTAGGCTCTCCATTTCAACAAATGCAATGGTCTCCGCCTAAGTAACTTGCACCATGTCAACAGCCAAAAAGGTCACATATGCATAAATGCATGTGATGATGTCGAAGTCTCCAATCTTCAAATCCTTGCACCAGATGAGAGCCCAAATACTGATGGGATTGATATCTCTGAGTCAAACCATGTCAACATCCACGACTCTTTTATAGGAACCGGTGATTGAACTTTCTAAGATTTTCCCTATCCTTATGCTGCTGGATCTTCATTGATTATCAATTAGTTTGCTTATACATGCACATATGGTTTTGTTCAATTAGGTGATGACTGTATTGCCATCAATGGTTTTTCCACTTCCATTAATGTTACTGGTGTCAAATGCGGACCAGGCCATGGCATAAGGTTTGTCAGCAAACTTGAACAGTTCACCACTAATGTTTTATTGGGTTGTGTTTAATTTCTTCAAACATTCTAAAGTTCTTGATTTATGGTTTTTGATTCTTAACTCTCTGTGCAGTATTGGAAGTCTAGGAAAGGATGGAGCCTATGAAACAGTAGAAGATGTCCATGTTAAAAGCTGTGCCTTCAAAGGAACTCAGAATGGTGTACGAATCAAGACATGGGAGGTAACCATGGAAAGAACCAAAACTTTTATGTCATTTCATGTTATTACACTTATGTCATTTCATGTTAAACCCTAAACAAAAAATGTTTTTTTTGCTCTCTAGACCGGATCAGGATATGTCAGGAAGATCACATTTGAGGATATCACATTTGTAAATTCCGAAAACCCTATTATTATTGACCAACAGTACAATCCTAATGGAAACAGGGGTGGCTCAGGAATAAAAATCAGCGATGTTACATACCGCAATGTGCGTGGATCTTCAGCTGATGAGGTAGCAATCGCTTTGAATTGTGCTGGCAAAGCGGCTTGCACCAACATTGTAATGGACAACGTTAAAATTACCTCCTCCAATCCTGGAAAACAAATACGCGCCTCTTGCAATAATGCCAAGGGAACTGCCATCTCTGCCTCTCCAACTGTGCCCTGCCTATCAAGTTGACTATAGCCTTTTCAGTGCAGCTGCAGTTGTAATTTGGAAACTATAATATTATTTCACTCAATGTCCTCAGCTCTCAAAGATAGGTGGTATAGAATAATGCAGCAATTGGCAGCAAAGTCTTCTATGGGATGTTATCCAAAGAGACTATTGGCAGTGTAGAGTTTATGAAGTAATTTCAGTCACACTCTTAAGGTTTATGGGCAAGGTTTTTTTCCTCCCCTTTAATTTCTGTCCATCTTATTTGTCATGAACTTGCATTGATACATTCAGTGCAAGAATCTTCTGGAGTTTACAAGCTTGTCAGTTTACAGGCATTGATAAGCAGGGGGTAAAATGAAATATTGCAGGTATTTAGGGAAGAACATACATCAGATACAGAATCATATATTTGCTACTTTTTAACGAGCTTAATTCCTTTCCTGATGAAAGAAAGTTAAGAAACTGTAGATAAATTGAAAATCAGCAACAAAATATCTCTGGTTTAAATGGAAAATAGGAAACAAAGGCTTGTTACCAGTTACGAATCCTGGAACAAAGAAACTGCTGCTTTATTTGAGCTAAAATCTTCACTTGAAAAAATGACTGTCTCTAGCATTACTCAAACACAATTGTTGTCCGTAAAGTGTACAAAATCTTGATCGGTGGTAAATAGATTAAATTCAAAAGCTTACTTATGAACATGTAATTGCTTGTCTTTTCTATTCAAGATATTTGCTTCACTGATTCCTCAGGCTGACAAGCTCAATGTCGAATATAAGAGTTCCCAATGTTGAGCCTTCTCCATTGGCAAGACGTGTTGGATTGAAAATGGTAGTAAACAGCCTCTGCCTGTCGAAGAACTGCTAAGAATAACAGAATATAAGTGAGAATCCAGATGCGTATCTAAGAAAATTTAGGCCAGAAGTCACTCAACGTATTGAAGTTACACAACTCTCCAGGAAGGATCCAGTATTTCTTTTTATCAATGACAAATGCCTCAAAGAGTTTGAAATGTTCAGATTTGTGTTTTTTCTTGAACCGAAAGTCTTACGTACGAAAGAGGTGTCTTTATCAGAGTGAACAATAAGAGTTGAGAACTCTTCCATCCACAATAAATAGCTCAACCAAATGTTACAGGACAGAGACAGAAAATGAAACACTGATTTATGGTTATGGTGTAATGATGTCTTGAAAATCTCAGTGTTTTCAATGCAAATCTTGAGCCCTAGTAGGTAGACTGAATCGGGATTTCAGAGGCAGAGTCCCCTGGACATGACCGTACTAGACTTTTCTGAACCTATTTTTCCCTATGGATAGCAAATTGTGTTTGAAGAAGTATCGTTTAAAAAATAGACTTTACTGGAGCTTGAAAGTTTCTAGCGACTGTTCTTGGTCCTGTAAGAAACTCATGAAGCTTAGATATGCTGTTTGCGGAAAATCAGCCACGCTATTGCGAAAGGGGAAGAATCTTTCCTCTTGTGAGATAATTGGCATCCTCATGTCCCTCTTGCTAAAGAATATAGGACTAGACTGATTTATGAAACTTCAATCTCTAGTGATGCAAACTGCAAAGGTGTCTTCAACTATTTCTGGTTATGAGTGGCATTAGCCAAATGCAAGGCCAGACGAAATGAATGGATGACATTTGAAGTGTTATGTGGGCATTATTCATCCTTGTTCCAGTAACATTGCATCTTGGCAAACTGCTCCGATACTTAGAGCCCACGAACACTAAAAGTAAGGCTTTAACATTTGGCAAATGACCTATGCCCTACAAATTGCTTCATTTAGAATAACCAGGGAAACAACATACATGGCCATAGTACTGCAGATAATTATAGATAACCTAAGAGAGGAGAAAGAAAAAGAAAGGTTAAATAAGAAAAACAAACATTGGGAGGTAAAGGTTCTTGAGTGGTATTCTGGTAACCCTGTGAAGGTGGAATGATGACTCTACGAACCCCACCAACTTTCATTGATCTCACGGCCGTTTCAATGCCAGCAATGACCTGCCATGCCATGCCGGCAAGTAAGTAGTACAAGATTAATCTACCTTTTGACTTGATCTCTAACTAATAGTAACTACCTTACCTTCCCAGAACCAAGTGTGAAAACAAAAGGAACAGGTTCACCAGCACTGTCTTTGTGATCATACGTTGAATCAAACCTCCACCCTTGTTTTGCTGCCAACCTTCCATAGTAATGTATTGCAACCTTCATACATTTGAATGGATGGGCTTAATTACAGGCTTTAATATGATTATCTGAAGTGAGAGGAGAGGAGAATACCTGGTCTCCCTCATCGGGGACTGGACCGGAACCAATGCGAAGGTCCAAGGCCTTGACACCACCAGAATTTGGGAGGTCCAAGAAGTCAGTAATTGAAGTAGCAGAAGAAGCAGCAGGACATGAGAAGGTAGGTATAGAAAACAGTGCTGTGGATAAGGAAATGATAGACAATGAGAGAGCCCTTCTTGTTGGCGAAGGAGGTGATGGAGAAGTTGAAGAGATCGGAGGTGATGAGGGGAGGTGGTGGGGTACGTGAAGGGATGGGAAGCAGTTCAGCAATACCAAAACCTTATCCATTTTTTTGGGAGGCATGGTCGGATAGTACATAATCTTGTTGGGGAAATACACGATCATAATTATGTTGGAAAATAATAATTAGCGAATGGATGAAAAATGTGTAATTTTTTCTCTAACTATTTGGACTTGGAGAACTAGGTCACGTATATGGTCCATGATTTTGTGATTTTTGAAAGATCTTGGTGTCTTATTAGGAAAATGATGCATAATACTTTTTTAAAATAATTTCTTTTTAGATTTTTTATTTATTTTAATATCAGTATATTAAAATCATTGAAAATATTAAAAAATTATTAATTTAATAGTTTTTAAATAAAATATATTTTTAAAATGTACTTAAAAATAACAGCTATTATACTTTAAATGCACGAGACTAAGAATACACATATAATTTTATTTATGATTTCATCATTATTAAAAATCATAAGGAGGATGAATCCTGTTTACTTTTATTTTAATAGTTCTTAGCTGCTTTTTGATAAAATATAAAATAAAAAAAAAGGGAAAGAAAGGAAACTATACCTTGTCCAAATAAACAGTTTTATACATTACATACGCGTGAAGGAAGAAAACGTACAGCCGTCTTAGCTCAGCTGGTAGAGCGCATGGCTTTTAACCATGTGGTCGTGGGTTCGATTCCCACAGACGGCGACTGTTAACTCTCGAGTTCACTTTTCTTAACTGATATAAATTTTAATTTTAAAAAATAAAGATATTCTCATTTTTCGTATAATAAGATTAAATTGTTATTACATTAACATTACACTTTTATGTTTTGGAATTTTTTTTTTTATAACATGCTATTGAATTTAAACAACCCCTCCACCTCCTTTTTAGTGCCGTGGATAATTGTATTTTAGGGAGTTGAAAACATTTTATGTTTAATGTTTAATATTGTAATGTAAAGTATTTTTTTTATTTAAAATTATATTAAAATAAATTTTTTATTTTTAATATTGAGAATTTGAGACGCTAAATCTATAAAAAAATATGTTTTCAAGAAAAATAAATATTAATCTTGTTCAGTATAGAAATTCTTAATTTTGACTCAGAGTTCAATGGGATTATTTTATGGTATTATTTAAATTATACAAAACCGAGTTTAATAACTATTATTTTAGCAGTAATTGTTTTTTTAAAAGAAGCAAACAGTACCACGAGAGCACAAGTACCCGACTTGTCTTTGGAGGTGGCCCCCCCACATTGCCACTATTTTCTTTCTATTTTGATTTTTTAGCTAAGCATAACTGAAGATTTCAAAAGAAGAAGAAGAGGAGCATTGCAAGAAAGCACCAAGGCAGCGAGAAATGGAGAGCAGTGAAGAAGACGATGATTTCCCTTTTATAGAAAGCATTACTCCTCAGTCCAAGATCGACTCTTTGTATCAATCTCACACTGAAAAGGTTTGTTTTCTTCTTCCAAATGTTTTTTTTTTCTTATTTAAGCTAAAATGGTTCAAGTTTTGGTCTGTAAATTTTGAATATAATTGTTTCTCTTTGGTGAGTATTTGAGAAAAAGATTTGATTTTTGAATGTGGGGTTTCCTTATTATGAGCTCAATTTGTGTCAAGGGCTGATTTTGTCATCTGGGTTTCCTTCATACTGTGCAAAAGTGTGTTTATTGGTGTTCTATGCTGGTCTAAGTTGTACTAAGTTGTTTTAATTCAAAATCCTTAATCCATTGAAATACAGTTTTAGTAATTGTAATGTTTAGATGTATTAGTAATATCTTACCCTTTATTGGGCTCACAATAAATCTAGATTATGATAGGTTGGAGCTTCTTGTGTTGATCTTGGGCATTCAAAATGGTTTTCTTTTATGTCATCCTTTTGCGTTGATTATAAGAATGTTACTGTGTTAAGATAGTTCCATGATTTTTTCAGTAACTTAAATAAATTTGTGACTGCAGGGAATCAGAAAAGTTTGTTGTGAACTCATTGATTTGAAGGATGCAGTGGAAAATCTATGCGGCAATATGGAAACAAAGTACTTAGCTTTCTTGAGGTAATAAATTCCATGTGTTATTACTTGATAATGAGTCAAAATGAAATGTACCATGTGTTATGTTTGATCTTAGAAAGCTAGCCAGGATGATTTTCTATTCTGAGACTTAGAGTTGGATTGCCATATCAAGCTCTCAAGGAAATGATTGCAAGCCATTTAGAGAAATCTGTTCTCTCATACTTTCTGCAGGATATTGCTTCCTCCTCTCCTAGACTTTAAGCGCTTCCTCCATTTAAGTTTTGTTCTGAATTCCAGAAGAATTTGGGCTTGCAGTCAATAATTTGGATTGCATGTACTGAAATACTAGAACTTGCATATTTGTTTTGCCTCTTCCTTACTTGAGTGGTCATCCAAACACTTGTAGTCTGGATAGGTGACCTTCTGTATGGACTATCTTTACAAGCACAAGCCTATCCAAATCTTTAGCAATACATGGGAGTGTTTACAATGGATAATATCTCCTTGCAACAATCATAATCAATAATGTCTAGATATTATTCTGAACATTTCCTTGCATGCCTTGCTTATTGTCAATTTAGTTCTGCTTCATAGTTTCCTGCTGTAAATTACCTTAAATTCCTAATCTCGTTTCCTAAATGTTGTTTTATGATATTTGTAGAATGTCTGAAGAAGTAGTGGAAATGGAGCATGAGTTGATTGAGTTGAGAAAGCATATTTCTGCACAACGGATTCTTGTGCAGGATTTGATGACTGGGGTTTGCCGTGAACTGGAAGAGTACAACTCTGCTAATGGTGACATTGGTGATTCTCAGCAAGACCTTCAAGTTGATGAACTTCAAAGTTCCTTGCCAAGTGACACAGATATTCGGAAAGAAATATTCTTGGAGAATATTGATGTTCTCCTGGCTGAACATAAAGTGGAAGAAGCAATCGAAGCTTTGGAAGCTGAAGAGAAATACTGTCCGGAGCTGAAAGGTCCTGGAGATACCTCATCCATGGAAGCATCATATAGATCAGTGTTTTTGAAGAGAAAGTCAATGCTTGAGGATCAACTGATTGGGATTACTGAACAGCCTTTGGTTGGCATTCTGGAACTAAAGAAAGCTTTATCTGCATTGATCAAGATTGGGAAAGGTCCTTTGGCGCATCAACTACTGCTAAAATCATATGGGTCCCGCCTCCAAAAGAGTATTGAGGTTTTCCTTCCTTCATGTTCCGTGTATCCCAAAACATTTCCTGCTACACTATCCAGGCTTATGTTTTCAATAATTTCGGTGACAACAAAAGAATCTGGTTCAATTTTCGGTGATAATCCTGTATATACCAATAGGCTCGTTCAGTGGGCAGAGTGGGAAATCGAATACTTTGTACGGTTGGTTAAGAATAATGCAACCTCTTCTGAGACAGTTTTTGCTTTGGGTGCAGCTAGCAATTGTGTTCAGGCTAGTCTTACATACTGCTCAATGCTGGAATCACAAGGTCTGAAACTGTCGAAGTTGCTTTTGGTCCTATTACGACCATACATTGAAGAAGTGTTAGAGTTTAATTTTAGACGGGCCAGAAGGGAAGCTCTGGATGTGGCAGAAATGGATGAGAGCTCACTTTTGTCACCTCATTCTATGTCTCCATTATCTGCATTTGCAACTTCATCAGACAGTGTGCTTGTTGATAGTGGAATGAAATTCATGGACATCGTTGAGGTAAGTTGGTTCTCTTCTGTTATTGTGAATGAAAAATCCCATACCTTTATACTCAAATCAGCATAAGCAATGTGTTCATTTATAATGCCTTGCAAGGAAACAATCACTTTCGACTCAGCAATTGCACTGCATAACTAATTTGATTATTCTTGGCCACTTGATTTTACACAGCTACTTCAAGGTTCTTACAAGCATCTATAGACCTTGTGTTCTAGTGCTTGTGAATATGTCTGCACACGTAAATATGCATTTGAGGATGTATGTATGACACACTCTTGGTTCACAATGTTTCCAGCTTGAAGTTTTCTTATTGATCTGCTAGTCTACTACTTTATGATGATCCAATGATCATTTCATAGAATTGTTTGGTTCAAATAATTTTTACAGGATATATTGGCACAGCTTACGCCCATGGCTGTCTTGCATTTTGGAGCAAATGTATTGACAAGAATTTCACAGTTGTTTGATAAATACATGGATATGCTATTTAAGTCCCTACCAGGCCCCTCTGATGATGACAATCTCACAGAGCTGAAGGAGGTTATACAATTCAGAGCTGAAACTGATTCGGAGCAGCTTGCACTTTTGGGATTAGCATTTACTATTCTGGATGAACTTCTACCACTTGCTGTAATGAGAGTTTGGAGTCTAAAAAATGAAAGCAATGAGTTGGAAAGTGAAAGTACTGTGCCTAATGCAAGCATTACTGCAGAACTGAAGGAATGGAAGCGCAACCTTCAGCATTCTTTTGACAGGCTTAGAGATCACTTCTGTCGGCAATATGTTTTGAGCTTCATCTATTCTAGAGAAGGAAAAACACGATTAAACGCACTAATTTATTTAAGTGGGGAAGGGGAGGATTTGTACTGGGGCTCTGATCCTCTTCCATCGTTGCCATTTCAGGTCATCCTTCTTCTCCTATTACTGATCCACCCCCCCACCCCTCCCCTCCCAAGGTCTATTATATTATGTTACTCTTGGAAGTGTATGGGTTATCTTAATTTCTCGTGATCCTTGTAACTTTAGGCCACCTCACGAATCCGATTCCTTTGTCATTGTGATCACATTCATACTGACTTTTACACTATCTCCATTTCTTTTCTTTTGAACTGTTTCAATTTCTTTTCTAAAGGCAAGTTTGTAACTTTTAAATATTGAATATCAACCTGTCATTTCCACTGCTGAACTTATTCCCATTCCCAGATATTGGATTGAATCGATAATGATATACTCATTAGATCTCAGATCTCGTGTTGAATTCTCATTTAATAAGCACACCTAATATTCGTGTCTTGAAGAAAAATCAAATCTCCATGCTCTTTAGCACTCTATGCGAGTTTTTTTAGTCCTTTGTGATCTTTTGTTTTTAACTTTTTGAGTAGTATCAAATTGTGTGGATGCTTTGATCTGACTCTATTTTACTTGCAATTCAACTTAAAACATGCTCTCGAGAAATGCATAACCAGGCCAAGGATCTTGAATCTGACCCCCTTCTCTCACTCGAGCCACCAAGCAGAAATTGGGCTTAATATGCATTGTTGCACCAGTGTACTTTTGGTACTGAAGATATGTTTTACTGCAGGCCTTATTTGCAAAGCTTCAGCAATTAGCAATTGTGGCTGGAGACGTGCTGCTTGGGAGAGAGAAAATACAGAAAAATTTGCTTGCTAGGCTAACTGAGACTGTTGTGATGTGGCTGTCTGAGGAGCAGGAATTCTGGGATGTATTCGAGGATGAATCAGTTCCACTCAAACCACTTGGCTTGCAGCAGGTATTTTGTTATTCTCTCCGAGAGGATTCTGGGGTGTGGTGTTTCTGTCCTTTTCCTATGTGTTTTCGGATGCAGTTTTTTGCTTTGTTTTAGGAATTAAAATTGTTTTGTGGTCATAATGCATTACCTGCTCTTTCCCAGTTATTAGAAAATTATTTTCAGCAAAGGATGATCTTTCTTCTTTCTCCTCGACCCAAGCTTGTCCTTTGTTAAATAACTTCTATAAGGAATAATCTTCCGTCTATATCACAAGTTAAGAGTGCAGGATTAATTGAGTATTGTGAAGTCTGGAAATTGAGAAGTTGATTAATTGAAATTTAACCAATGAGTCAGTGACTTGGTCCATCAACTGGGTTGATTTGATCTCCTTGTTAACTGCTCTCCATCTACTCTGTATTCTAAGCTACTTGAATTTGTTTTTGCAGTTAATACTTGACATGCATTTCACTGTTGAAATTGCTTGTTTTGCCGGTTACCCATCTCGACATGTGCAACAGATTGCATCAGCTATAATTACTCGAGCAATCAGGACCTTCTCAGCTAGAGGCATAGATCCACAAAGGTACTCGTAGTTCATTTCCACTGAACACTGCTATTCTTACTGGCAACTGATTTTTCCAACTTTTTTCTGCACAGTGCACTTCCTGAGGATGAATGGTTCGTTGAAACTGCAAAGACAGCCATCAATAAACTTCTGTTAGGAACATCTGGGTCAGACGCATCTGAGATTGACGAGGACCATGTTATCCTACATGATGAAATGGTCTCAGACTCCGATGACACTGCTTCTTCCCTTTCATCAATAGAATCATTTGAATCTTTTGCTTCCGCAAGCATGGGTGAACTAGAGAGTCCCGTTTATTTCACTGGTTCTGAGGGCTGAAGATTTTTCCTGTGATAGTGATCTCTGCTCAAGATTTTGAATGTAAAGATTCAAATTGTGAAGCTTAGGACCGTGCCTTGTCATCAGAAGTAATGCTCACAAATGTTGTAGGAAAGTATGTTGTTGTAGTATCTAGTAATATTAGCCGATAAATGTAATTGTAGAGCTGTTATATAAGATCAACGTTTCATGCTGACCAACATTATAGTTGCTAATGCAATGGAAGCAGATGTCTCCTGTCAAGTTAGTTAATTTATGCAATTTGGAAGGCAGATTTTTACTCAGTTCTTAAAGCTGCTGCTGCTGCTGCTGCTCTGGAATTTAAGTATTTAACCAGTGAAGATTTTGAGCTTCTGCAATGTTTCATTTCCTTTTCCTCTATTTACTCCTCTAGATTCTGACATGAAGCATCAATTCACGTAATTGAACTGATTAGTATCTGCCATCGCCATTGTTTTTCTTCTAGGCAATAATTAAAGTGTCATTCGTTAATGAACACAAAATTATTTAATTTGATTTAGTTCATTTACTAATTCAAATCAGCAAAGACTCTTTTGAGAAATGGAGTAGCATGTTCATGATTATCACTTCAACATCTGGTGTACATATCAAGCTGTTTTAAGGGTTGCGATGATCTTAATCACTTAAGCTATCCTTGCATTTGAAAATAAATAAATTAATTAATTAAACGAACTGATTTATCCATACTAAAATTGCTTATTTGGTTCGTATAGTGAATCCTCATAATTTTATCGCCATTAAATCTCTATAATATAAACACACACTTGCTGATTAAAAATGCATGCTTTATTTTTCAACTTTCAAATCTTGTTGACCTATATAAGGTGCGTTCTATTTGATTATAAATCCTGAACCATCCTAGTGGATTAACCTAAACCTAAGATATAATAAACTTGAGGTTTAGACCGGTTAATAAATTAAAGATTAACTAGATTTGATTCCTTATAATTTTTTTTTTGTTTTGCTTAAACAAGATTGTTTTGATACTTTTTTTAAATTGTTTTTATTATTAATTTATATTTACCCTCTTAATTCATTTATGGCTTGGATCTTTTAATCTTAATTTTATTGTGTTTCAAGTTTTAAAATTACGTTTTGAGTGTTTAGAAGTATATTAATGGTTGCTTTTGGTAGTAGTTTTTACTTAAAAATATTTTTAAATAATTTGTTTTAGTTTTTTAAAATAATTTAAAAATATAAAAAATAAATTTTAAATAAATTTTTTTAAATTTTTATCCCAACCGTTTGAAACACAAGCAAGAACTTATAATGCCCATAACTATATTCTAATAAATTAATAATTTATGATCCCCATCAGAAAGAAATCCATTGATTTAGTGTCGTCTTGGGCAGATGACAAGTCGCACGTACATCCCTCAAGAATCTAAAGTTCTAAGCCAAGCCAGCCTTGTCTTTTCTGTCTATCTATTAGCCTTCTGTTTAGGGCTCCCTGTCTTCCATTTTCCGAGGAGAAAAAGCGCGGGAAAACAGAAAACACAAAGAGAGAGGCTGGAAGATTTCAAGGGCAAATCAGAAATCCAAATCAAGAAAACAATCAGCTAAAATGGGTTTGGATGGAAATTCAAAAGCAGGAATAACAGGAACTATAAATCAAAAGAAATCAGAGACAGAAGTCCCAAATTTAACAGGCAAAGTCCACTTACTACCTTGCTGCATCAAATATGATGGCCCTTCTGCTGTTTCTCACTACTTCAAACCCAAACCCACCGGTAAGTAAGTTCAGCTTTTTCTTCCCTGTTTGCCCATTTGGCCTCCCTCTGTTTATGTACTGTTTCTTATAATTCTATGTGTTTTGGTGCTTCTGTAGGTGTAGAAGTGGAAGAGATGAAAGTTGAGGAAGCTCATTTTAGAGGCAGGAAGTTACAGGGTGCCACACTTCCTATTCCAAATGGGTATTCTGGTAAGCATGTTATATTGTAACCCCGGAATTTTTTTTAATAAAATGATCCTATATGGGGAAAAAATGGTTTCTTGCTTACATAATGTGGGAAATATTTGAGTCGTTTTGATTCTTGTTTTTTTTTCTTAGTCATTGCTTTTGTGTGGGTGTTTCCAATTTTTTTTTGATCGTGTGAAATGGTGTAAAATGGTTTCTTTGGACTTGGAGGGTTTTTGGCCCTCCTTTTGGCTGCAGCAGTTAAACTGATAGCTTAAAATTTTGAGTTGGGTGGTTCTGTGACAAAGCCCTCCTCAAAGGGGTAGTATTTCTTCTCTCATTTGTGGATCAGATGATTAATTGAGAATTTGGCAATGTTGTGATGTTGGTTCAAATTAATTTTTTTTTGTTTTTGTATGTTTAATTGGGATAGCGTGTTTTGTGGGTTATTGTAGCAATTGGAGCTGGAACGTGAAAGTTATTTATACAGATACCATTGTTTTTACCTGGTAGTACTAAGTATAGATTGGGGTGGAGAGTGGTTAAAAAACTCTGATAAGAACTATGACCTCATTCAAAGACTGAAACATAGAAAAGAACACCATAATCTCTTCAGATGTTAACACGCAAACACACTTGCACACCCAAATTTTGAATTTTAAGTTAGAAACAACTACTTTGGAGGCTAAATTGTATCTCCTCACAATAGTTTTTAAATCAGTCACGAGGATGGTTCTGGCATGTTCGTCTCATTATCGAGAGACCTGAAACAAGATGGTTTTTGAGATTTTTTTTGCATACTTTTGATTTCACAAATGAGAAGAAACCAAACTAGTTTAGGATTGAGGCTTGGTTGTTCTTTTATACCTTCAATTTCATAAGAATGGTTTGGTTTCCTGATGCGAATGAGTTTATGAAATATTGCAGAACAAGTTCAAGCTGGTACTTTTTTCTTATTGTTGTCTGCAGGCTTTGTCATAGGAAAGAAGAGTCCTGGCAAGAGAAAAGCTTCTGACATGTCTGAACAAAACTCAAACACTTGGGAGATAACTGCAAAATTTGAGAACATAACATATTGGAATCACGACAGCTTGCCTTCAAAAGTTGATGCTTTTGTGCGTTCCCTCCATTGGTTATCTGTGGCAGAGGCAGTAAGTTTCCTTTCAATGCCCTTTGTCATATAGAAAGTTGATACACTGACAACTTTCTCTTTTTCTTTGAGCATTTTGATCAGAGGGCACATGTACGAAATAAATTGTCACTTGAAACCAAATAGTTGTTTTGTTTTTTGGGCACAAAACCTCGAGAATGGAAAAGTAACCTGCAAAGAGATGTGTGAGTGAACAGCTTAGGAGTATGGCTATTGATTGACTTAACAGAAATGAGCTATTAAGCCCAAAGTCTTACATCTTTCTTGCTCTCAGTCCATTTGGGAAATAGACACTGGCAAGGTGTTGATTATCCAAAAGTGTTTTCTTGAAAAAACTTAAATCAGATTTTTATTGGAACACAGAATCCATTGCTTAGGATTTGACCAACATCTTAGGTTACTGAACTGGTTATCCTTTTTGTTTGAGTAAAAAAATATCAGACCTTTGACCTTTAGTTATCCTGAGAAATTGATTATGATTGCAGCTGCTCGAGCTAGTAAAGAGCTATTACTCTCAAAGTCTTCATTTTTCTTGCTGTTAGTCCAGAAGGAAATGGACACTAGCCAGTTACTGCATTCTTTTTTTGTGGAGAAGTGTTGCCTTGAAATATTCAAAACTAGATTCTCTTATCTTTGTTGGAGCCATTTCTAATTTCCTTGCAGCAGTAATTGCCTAGGAAACACAGAAAATCATTGATTAGGATTTCCCCAGCATGTAAATTTTGTTGATCACTTGAGCTTTTTATGGACAGAAGAATATTGATCAAGTAACATTTATCATGCATCTTTCATGAGAATTTTGGTTCATAATTGCAGCTGCACAAGCCAGCAGCAGCTGAAGATTTGGCTTCTGCATCCATTGCTCTGGAGAAGAAGCGATGAAGAAACGAGAAGGGCATCTTCTGAATTTTGCTACTACCCAAGTGTACTTCCCATGCTAAACCAACTGTTTTGTCCTTTGATTTTTCCCTCCAGCACTCCTGCATCTGCAAAATTAGTAATTTATAGTTTGTCTTTATTACTGAATGGGAAAATTACATTTAACATCATGTAATTGGTTGGTTCGAATTGTTATTACCGCTACACTTTACATTTTGGAACAACAAAAATTTTCAAAAATCAACCAAATGACATATCAATCTTCTCTCTTCAAGTTATCAAAACCTTCTTCTTTGCAAATTCCAAAGACCTTAAATTGAAATATTAGGTTACTTTTGTTATTGTGTTTTAAAAGTACTTTTTAAAATTTTTAAATTTTTTACTTTAAATTAAAATATTTTTAGTATTTTTAAATTATTTTAATGCGTTGTTATTAAAAATAATTTTTTAAAAATAAAAAAAATATTATTTTAATATATTTCTTAATAAATTTTTTTTTTTAAATAACTAAGACTATACTATCAAGGGCTGGTTAGAGCTTGCAGTTTCTTGCCACTGTTTTCCACGAAATCAGGACCCCAATGAATGGTGTTTTAGGTAATTAGAAATTTGCCTCTTTTTTATCCTTACATTTGCTAATGCTGTTGGTTGCTCAACCTTGTGCTCTGCACACCTCTGAGTTATTAGACTTCTGAGGACATAATTTAGGGCAAGTGTCAAATGTTCAAGCTTCTGCAACTTTATGATTGACACTGCCGCAATTCTCAATGCGTCAACTTCTCATTAATCTGTTGCCTTGTTGTGCCTAATCGACATCTTTGTCAATCGTTGGGAAAAGGCAAAAGACGCCTCCCTTGAATTCATAAAACCATATCATTCCGTGGCTCTTCACAACTGTGCTCTCACCAATGCAACTTGTTAGAGCAACGATCGATAAAGTCAAAGCTCAGACAGCGTAAAAAACAGAAAACTGCAGATTTCTCAACCCATACCTGCTCGAAATTCAACAGACTATGTGAGTGCTTCAATTTGAGGTCACGCTGATAAATGAGGTTCTAGATCAGGCTAAGATAGAATCAGGATGGCTAGAATTGGATGAAAACTTTCAAATCTGACTTCAAAAAATGGACTGCAGATTTGGTGTTTTGGATGTTCTTCTCATCGTTTGAATTGCGATTGTGGGTTTATGGTTGGAGTTGATGGCTGGTGAGTGATCAAAGGGAAGCAAAGCGATTGTGTGTGGAATGAAGATTGGGTTCTTCTTCTGTGCAAATTCTTAAAACCCTCATGAATTGATCAAAACCTATGTCTCTTCTTCATATCCTAAAACCCTAGAAGAAGCAAAACCCGCCTTTGATGATCCAAGATCGAAAGAAGTAATGGAATCATTAACTTCAACAAAGTCCCATGGAGAAACATTCCAAACAAACACACCCTTGACTGAAAATCAACAGGAAGAGGAGGGGTGGGGACTCTTTAGTTATTAAGTAAATTATAATTTATAATCACCATTTTTACTTTTCATTTTTCTTAAGAAAATGTTAAGTGTTAGGTCCAAATAAATTTAAAATGTAATTAATTTTTAAATAAAGCAAAATCAAATTTTATAAAGTTTGATTATACAAAAAATAATCTAATCAAATATGGCTAGTCCTCATGCATGGAACTCGTAAAGACCTAACACTTCCTTTTTCTTACTTCTTACATTTAATTATTAAGTGATTATTTTAATCATTTTTTTTTCAAAAATTCGAGACAAATTATTTGTAATATGTTTTTAGTTTTTAAATTAAAATATATTTAGCTTATGGACACGTAATTGCAAAGCAAAATTCCCTTTTTCCCTTCACAATTCAATTTTCTCTTGGTGGCAATGTGAGCCTATGATCGTAGAATAAGTGTTTTTTTTTTTTTTTTTTAAATAGAATGAATATTGTTATATCTTTGCAAAATGGATCAATTCCTTTCTTGACCATAGATATATGGACCCCCAGTGAGATACCAAAAATATTCTAATACTGTTCTTCGTGATAAAGTCGACTACATTTTACACGATTCCTTCGTTTCAAAGTTAAATCGAATTTGTCTTTTCCCTTTTGTGGTTGAGATTGTTTCAATGTCCTTGTGTTGACAGGAAAATATTGATGAACAGATGAAGAGTCTCTCCATTTCCCTGGATATAAAGGCTTCATAAGGATTCATGGCATTCTCTCAGAACCGATATTAGTACATAGACTTCTTTATTTGCTCTCAAGATGTCAGAGGCAGCTGATCCTGGGGAAGTGGAATATGATGAGGTTGGATATGCTATTAAAAGAAACTCTATTTCTTAAGTAGTTTTTGTTTGCTGCAGTCTCCCTTGGATTAAACATTTCTATAAACAAACTTGGGTTTTAGGTCATTTCATTCCACTTTGATTGTCCTTGATTATTGTTAAAATGAAAATGCATGCAAGACTATCATTGAAGACTGAAAATGATGGTGTTATTGATGGGCTAGAATGGTTTTTATGTTTACAGGATACGGGTAGGTGGAGGTTTAAGCCAAGGGGATTGAACATCACTTGGAGTAGTACCGAAGGTTATTGGACGATGCCTGAGAAAGGGTACTGATAATTTTTCCTTTAATCAATTTCAGTGCTGTCTTTTTTTGAGAAAGAAATAAAATTACAATTCTTAAGAACTGTTTAATAATCAATGATATGGAGAAAAGTACCACAGAACAGGAATTTTCTGACTTAGAGCACATTTGATGCACACGTCCTACACATAAATTACAGGACGGATGACCCTGCAGAGTTGCTAAAGGTATGCTGGCTTGAAATAAACGGCTCAACCCCAAAACCCCTATCGAAAGGGGAGAGGTATGCACTGAGCTTCAAAATATCTATGACAGAAGACAGATTTGGTTGGCAAGAAGCTCCTGCTTTCATGATGGCTAAGGTAGGGAAGAAAGGAGTTGCCAAATGGGCAAGAATCAATCTGGCAGATGTGCAGGTAGGTCCCGAAATGAAAGTTCCTTTTGGCAAGCTTCGGTTTGAAGTTTCGAAAAATGCTCAAGATACCACACTCTACTTCGGATTCTATGAATTGTGGTCTGGAGGATGGAAGGGAGGTTTACGAATTCATGAGGCTGTAGTTGAAGAAATGCCAGATTGAGGTTCAGTTCAAATTATTCACTCCTGTACTATCCTAGAGTTATGGCCAAATGTATCCGAAAGATATTTTTTTTTGGGTGAAATATTCTTATGAATCCAAGAGAAAAAATCTGTAACATCATAATAAAATCCTGCGATTGAATCTGCAATATTCTATAGTCCATAGTTTTCCAGAATTTAAGAGCAAAGTCCACTGGACTTTGGTTTATATTATAATGGATAACTCTCCCTCCTCTCTAATTAACCTGCCTAACCTATCTCAAAATAAATTAACCTGAGAACTTGGAAGTCCTGAATTTATTAGTGGCAGTCCTCTGCTATACCGTTCTCACTTCAGTACAAGAGTTGAGCTAGGAAGGGTCCAAAGGGACACAGAACTGTGAATCTGCAGATGCTGAATTAGGGTGAATTTAGCTAAGGATGGCCTGAAGAGACGCTACAGGTGTGTTGGTATGAAGTAACAGGCTCAGCTCATCATGTTACAAAAGTGAAGTCGTCTGAAATGAACTTCAAGTTATCTATGAAAAATAATGCATTTTCTTGGACGGACACACCTGTTTTGATGATGGCCAAGACAACAAAAAAAGGGAAGATGCCAATGGTTAAAAATAAACCAATCATAGCTAGGAGAGGAGTCAAAGGAAATTCCTGGAGTAGTATCAGAATGATTCAAAGTAGCTTCAAACCTATTTATCATGATGTCCGATGGATCAGTGTATTTTTAGAATTTCAGTTTTAGCCTAATTCTATGTTTAAAAGGCCGAAGACGGTGTGATATCCTAATATATCTAGGCTTAGCAGAATATCAAACCTAGATAACATGAGTCTAACTTGCTTCCAGGTTTAATATATTTTTATTCAACCACGAGCTAAGCCCGATTACATATGGATCTAGTGATTTGATAGACCCAATATTCTTGATTTCAGATACATGCTGAACTCAAATACATATAGGTCCAGCTTGTTATTAGACCCGATATCCTTGGGTTTAACTATGCATTAAACTCAAGTATATATGAGTTTGACGAGTTGTTAGACCTAATATCATTGGGTTCAGCTATGCGCTGAGCTCAAATATATATGAGTTTGACAAAATTGTCAGACCCAACATCATTAGTTTCATTCACATGATGAGCCCAAATACAAATAAGTTTGGTAAGTTGTCAAACTCAATATCCTTATGTTTAGCTACATACTGAGCCCAAATATATATAGGTCTAGCGAGCAACCAAACCTAATATCCTTAGGTTTAACCATGCGCTAAGCCTAAATACATGTGAGTCTGATGAGCTGCTAAATCCAATATCCTTGAATTCAGCCACGCGCTGCCAAACCCAATATCCTTGGATTTTGCTACGTGTTAAGCTCAAGTACATGTGGATCTGGCAAGCTGTCAGACCCAATATCTTTGGGTTCAACCACGCCCCGAGCTCAAATACATATGGGTCTAGAGAACTGTCAGACTCATATATATGATACTGACAAATTATCAGACCCAACATTCCTAGATTCAGCTATGCGCTGAACCCAAATAGACATAAGTCTGACAAGTTACTAGACTCGTCTCCCTTGGGCTTGACATCGTTCTAGGTCCAAGTGAGAATGAGACTGACAAATGTTATGAGCCCTATATTGGGTCACGAGACTTTATCTTTTTATTCTTATAAATTTTAATATAAAATGTTAAGAGTCAAGAATAATCATCTCTCAACGCGCTTAGGTGTATAAAAGTCTTATAAAGAGCATATCATATTTCCATCAACATTAATATTGTACAAGGGATACATATCCATCATTAATGTTGTGTAAGAGATATATATCTCTAATTAATGCTATCATGAAAAAATAACACTTCAACCCTTCTATTCAAGCAACATGACAAGGTTTAGAGATTATATATACCTCTTGAACCACTCACAAGTAAAGAATTTACAATTTTTATTCTTTAAATATTCATACTTTAATTCTCAGTGCACTTATCATATAAAAACAAGAACAAATACTCTTATTCTTAGAATTTAAAACTCACTCTTTTATTTATTTCAATTCCTTACTGAAAATCATTGATTTTATCATTCGAAGGTCCCTAACCCCACCAAAAGAAACTGTTTTGCATATGTTAGGCCTTCTACCACCAAACATCTATTTTGTGAACTTTGAAGAAGAGAATATTGACGTGAATGTGTATTTACCTATTATCCAAACATTTAAAAATCTCATTCCCAAACATATTGAAACATCATCAAGTTCATTGTGCACGAAGCAAATCGGAAGAAGTGTTGATCAACTTGCAAATTGGAAGGGTGGTCTTCTAATTTGATCCCGAGGTCATTGTTCAGGAAGCAACAGCTCTACTGCGCATGAATTTGATTAATGCTATAACAACTAGTTCTTATGTTTACCAACACACAGAAAAAACAACTTTGATTTAATGTTTCAAATCAGATCATTTTTTTCCGTAACTCAAAGACTATTTAATCTTAATAAGGGATTAGAAAGAAAATAATCTTGTTTAAGTGACCTATATGATCAAAATCTTGGTCACAAATTAGGGTACTGTTCAAAGGTGGAATTGTTACGAGACAACCCTTCGTTTAGATTGTGTGCAGTGACATACGTCACATACCCAACCACAAAGTAGAGCGCAAAAGCATTTTGATATCTAGTTGTTAGAATCCATTCTTTTACTTTGTTTTTCTGATAGCAATAACCAGAAGTGGTTTACAACATCAAAACATCGGCCGACTACAATTTTGATTACTCTCAGAAATTCGAACTTCACTTCCATATTCTAAAGTGTAAAAAGATTGCATAGTTTGTCAATGCCAACCTGATATGCTCACTCTTTTAGCCGTCCACTGAATTCAGCTTGAAAAGTTAGGACCGCAGAGTTATTTGGATTCAAAAGAAGTATCCAACTCAAAATAAAGTTACAACTCCTTATAACATCTTGTATTACAATATTCCTTTCCAACTCTTTCATATGCCAAATTTGCTCGGTTTTTCTCTTGTATGCTTGTTTCAATTCTGTGGTTGGGCAGCTGGAAGATTCTATACTGTTTGCGCATAATACAGACATGTTTGTTCAAGTTTCTTGATCGGAGAAAACTTCTTGTATATTGCGCGCATGCAAGTGTGCACACACGCAAGCTGAAGCTCAAGTCTTTCTACCCAGTGGATCGATTCTTTTCTTGATCATATATAGAGCACTGACAATTAAAGATTAAAGAAAAGAAAAAGTTTAGGTTCCTTTCTCACTGATAAAGTTTGGCACATTTACTTCTTTTTGCCGTCCTAAGCTATATTCCAGTCTCTTTTACTATGTGTGGTTGAGTTTCTTTTAATGTTCATTTCTTCGAAGCTGATATATTTATTGTCAAATAATCATTTCAATCCAATAACTTAAACTATTAGGTAAGGTTCTAAGATATGATTTATATTAACACATTCCCTCAAGTCAAAACTTTTTAGACTTGAAATTTGCATAGATCCATATTATTTTGTACTTAATTTTTATAAAATAAATAGAAATGATGAGATTCAAACTCATGATTATTTAGTCATCAAGACTTTGATACCATGTCAAAAAAATATCTCAACTCAATAATTTAAGTTGTTAGGTAAGATTCCATTATATTATTTATATTATTCTCTGGTATTTACGATGATGCAAGAAAACTTTATAAAAAGGCTCAGTAAGGATCCATAAATTTATCATCTCCTTCTCTCAAAACCAACAATACAATTGATTTCCTCTCAAGATGTCTTCAAATAAACCACATTACGACGCAGAATCTGATGAAATATTGAAAAGAGTAAAGTTCAGAATGCAGTTATCTTTCATCAGTTTTCTTATAATCTTACTTCTTACTAACATCAGCTGAACATTTTGTTGAAATCAACTCGCTATATTCAAGCTGAAATTTATTTCTTGACGAGAGATCCTCTTCATGTTTACAGGATAGCCAAAGGTGGACATTTAAACCGAGGGGCTTCAACATCATATGGGGCCTTGACGAACGCTACTGGAAATTGCCCGAGAAAGGGTAAGAAAACATCTTCTCTTAAAAATTTCAATGAAATTGATGGAAAATTCAACTTATAGTGTCTGAAATTCGATATTTACTTAGTTATAGAAGAAAAAGAAACTTAGTTTTGTAGCATTCCATACATAAACTTAGTTAAGTTTTTTGGATTAAGATAGTCATTTGACAGCTATACTATTCAAACTTCAATATTAATGCAGCAAGGTGGAGCCAGCAGAGCTACTTCAAGTGTGTTGGCTTGAACTAACAGGTACAACGAAGGACTCTCTACCAGAAGGGAAGTACGAAATTAAATTCAAATTAGAGGTGAAACCAGGTGCATTTGGTTTGAGTAATAGTCCTATTTTCATGATGGCTAAGGTAGGGAAGAGGGGAAGATACAAATGGAACAAAATCAAACTACAAGAGAAAAACTCAGACAACAGACCTGTTATCGTAGAACCCACGTTTCAGATTGAGGTTAAAGGAACTACAGATGATAACAAGCTCTATTTTGGTTTGTATGAAGTGTGGACTGGGAAATGGAAGGGAGGTTTGCTAATTCACGGGGCCACAGTTGATCCAGTCATGAGACCTTGAGCTTTTGTTCAAATTAACCACATACACAATCCTATTTAAGATGCAACATAGTAATGGAAACTGTCTTGTATTACCAAGCTCGACGTGTTCATGGGGTGTGTCTTCAAGATTTATGTACTCTGTTTTGTTCTTCTATCAAATAAATGAATGCTTTGTTTTGTTCCATCTTCAACTAAACTTACTTTAACAATTGCATTCTAGCTATAAAGAAATTTTATTTTTCTCGATAAGCCAGAATCGATTGATTCTACACGAAGAAGGCCAAATGCCGAGCGAAGCGAAAGAAAAACTAGCACGATTATTTTTCCAAATTTGCAGAACAGGCTAAACAGATAAAATAAAAAGAAAAAAGACAACACCTGGTTAATCACTTAAAAATAAATAAAACTACGTCCTTCGAAAATATGAGCTCGATTCAACGATGGAATAAGAAGTTACACACGTTTTTGTCAGAGAGCGTTTGACATGTCCATTCTTGGACTTGAGCTTATCCATCTTATTCATAAACGTATATGCTAGGCATTTTATGTAGTCCAGTTGCAATAAAACCATATATGACCACTTAGATCCTCCGTAACCTCCCGCATCAATTCTACAGCTACAATTGCAGTGAAAATGTTAGAATTAAGGACAGACTCCAAAGTGCATCTGCAGATAAGTTATGGAAAACTATAATTTTCTTATGGGTAGCTAGCTAGTAATTCAGAATCACGAGCTGCATGACAAATCACTTTTGATAGCGTGTGATTTAGAAAAAGGTTTTGTTCCCTCACCTTTAATTATGCCTTTGTACTGTGTCCATATATACTTTACACCAATCCTATCCTAACATGTTCATGTCTTGCATTGCTGAATCAAGGAATCACTTTCTATATTCCATTTGTATTCGTCTTCATACATCTGTCGGTTTCTCGAAGTAATTCTTGTCATAGATACTAATAAATCCTCGACTTGTTCATAGGAAGCTTAGTTAAAGGATCAAAGCTAGATAAAGAAGTGTAGGCAGAAAAGAAAGCAAAAAGGGAAAGACAAAGAAGCTGAGAGTTGAGAAACTAAGGTGCAGGCCATAAAATATTGTTGTTCTTCCTTGTCAACACACGCACCACCCCTGTTAACTTTACGGTACAAAATTTTGATGTCTATAATCTATTTATTATTTAACATAACATAAAATAATGTATATATATTCCGATTAGATTTGATATTGTTAATAACATATCAGTTATCCATCAAATAAAATAATTATTAAAAAAAACCTACTTATTTGAATTAGTATTCATCGAGTTCGAGTTTAGGTTAAATTGTCCTCGAACGTAATAAGAATTCTGTTAGCTACATTATATTGCTAGTGCTTAAATAGCAACTCATTTTATATTTTTGCAGTGCATAAAGCTTTGCACTACGATATGGATTGTGAGGAAAGAATAGAGGCTCTCTCTGGCCCTCGCTGGAAGGGTGTCAGTGATTATTTCCCCCCCTTTTGTTTACATTTTTATCTTCCTATTCAGCTCTCGTTACTCCTATTCTGCGGAACATGCTTAAGTCATATTAGCTTAGGAACTTATGCCGGACATCGCAAACAAGAAGTTTCAAGATCCTGCTGACACGTTGAGATTGAGTCTGACTTTGTCTTGTTTCATTTTCAGAATAAAGTTTCTGATTTTCTTGAAGCGATTGCTTAAGCTTTTAGTTGTCTTAATTTCCATTAATAGAAAAGGGGAGGATAAACAAGATGAAATGATTGAATAAATTGATCGACCATACAGCTTGGTTGGACCAATTTTCAACCTAACTGAGCTACCTTGTAACTCGGTTGGGTTAATTTACAAAGCCTATTAAGTTTACCATCTTTTTTCTTTTATTCCTCTATAGTTTCTCTATCTTTTATTATTATTATTATTATTATTTATGTTATTTTTTTTTTTGAGCTACATGTAAATAAAACTTTACCTTGCATATGGTAATTTACTCTAAATTTTTTAAGATATGCTATCATCTACGGTAAACTATAATGGTGCACGCTACATGTAATATGAACAAGCTATCCTGTAACATGAGTGAGTTACAAAAAAAAACTGTCACTTTTTATGGCGAGTTGCTCCAAATTTTCTTCAATGTAGGCTATATATTAGCAAGAGAGAACAAGGTTTTTTTTTTTTTTTTTTTTAATATGAACAATACTAAAAAACACTTCAATTATCTCTTTATCTATTTTTCTTAAGCTATATTTTCTAGAAAAAAAAAACCCTAAACTAACTTAAACATCAAAAAACTATTCTGCAGGGTAATACCTATTTTCCAGCCTATTATTTTCTGCGAAGATAGCTCAGGTCAGTGAGTTTTTCTCAGCTTCATCACCTGACATATTGTTATACTTTAGTCTTACATGGAGAAAAACAATATGTGGTATGAGATTTGTGGTGTAGAATTCACTATTTTAGAGTTAGAGTTGTGGAGTTTGGCATGTTTGAAGTGTGTTTGGCTAGGCGGTTTAATCTGTTTTTTTGTTAAAATTTGAAAATATTCTTGTTTAAGTTTTTTTTATGTTTTTAAATTGTTTTGATGTATTGTGTCAATAATAATTTTTTTAAAATATTATTTTAATTTATTTTTAAATAAAAAATATTTTAAAAAATAATTATTATTGTATTTTTAAACACCCTCGAGATTAAGAATGACTCGTTGAAGGTAACCTGGTTCTTGCAGGTATCAGGCCAAAAGCAGGTTAATAAGGCAAATGATTTCGTTTTAGGAACTACTAAATCTGGAAATTTAAGTTGAGTTGACATTTTTTTTTATAAATTTTTCAATTTTTTTTAATAAATTATGCTGTTAAAGTTATTAAACTTAATATTGAATTACAAGTTAATTTAAGTTAATTAAAATGACATCATTTTAATATTAAAAAAAAATCAGAATCATTTTGAATTATTATTTTTAATTAAAATAACTAGGTTAAACTAGTAAATTCTTGATTGATTTTTTTTTTAAAAAAAAAAACTTGATAAGGAGCAGGGAATAAGCTAGCCGGATCTCAAGCTTACCACCCGGGCCAGTTTAATAAATGGTGGTGTCGAGGTGTCAGAATCCTTTGACAAGGTGGTGGCAGGCAGAGCGAGCTCTATATTGTGTAAAAGAAAATGAAGATGCTCTTTTATCTTCTCAGAAATTCAAAAGCGAATATGCGTTCTGGGAATATAACTTCAATGGATGCTTTATCACAGAACAACTACCTTTTTCTTTTATAATGGAAGCAAAATGTATCTTCTTTACTTTCTTTCATTGATGTGAACATCATCTGCATCATCACGTGGTAACCTCTGTCGAATCCGAATCCAATGCTCTTGTGAAAGCATCGGTCCACACACGCAAACGCATTAGTCTAGATGTGAATGGTTCATCTGAAACCCGATGGGAAAGGAACTTAACCTCGTAAGCTAGCCAAGAAATACTTCACCATTGAAACAGGAAAGAAAAAACACATATTCTCTAGCCCACAAGGCATCTAATTTAATTTGATGGATCACAAATTTTTAGACCACTTGCAATTCAATACATTAATCATAGATCAGCACACTTGATCAAGGGATTACAGCCCTGGACTTGATTGATTTTCCATCACTGGACGTCCAGATCAAGAGTTAGCACATTTTTGGCAGAATAATTGATGACTAATTTGATCTTCTAGTACACAAGATGAATGATGACTAATTTGACCTCACCATGCTATAAAAAACAGAAGTGTGTGAGGAACTGATGATTGTGAAGAGATGGGAGCAGGGAGTTCACACGATGAGGCTTCAGAGTCACAACAGACAGGGGGTGAACCCAGCCATACTCGGCCACAGTACAACGAAGAGACATCGACAGAGGCAAAGCAGAGTGAAGCCAAGTTGAAGACGGTGGAGAAAGCACCAGAAGCGAAGCCCCTCGTGATACGACAGGAGAAAGCAGCAGATGTTAAGCCACTTCATGATGCCAAAGCAAAGACAGTAAAAGAAGTCAAGTTACCACATAACTGTGAAGCCATATTAAGAGATGCAGACTCCCCAGTTGACAGGTCTTCAGTGGACAAACTGTATGATCAACTGAGCACTGGAGTTTTCTTGAACCAAAAGAGAAAGGTAAAACTCATTTCCATCTCCTTAATTGTACCATTATTTTTTTACTTCCTAAAAATCATTGCAATTTCATTGCAGAAGTACTGGGTTGAAAAGAAGTGCTACAGAAATTGCTTCATGCTGTTTGCAAAGGATCTATCAATCACTTGGGGAGGAGATGCACGTTACTGGAAATGGCCTTCCATATGTGAATCAGGGTAACTATAAATGTATTCAATCCATACTAGGGTTTCTGTCTTGAGTATTTGATTTCTAAGATGCCGGAATCCCAGTTTCCATGCTGTAGCTAGTCTGATATGCATAATGCGTATATCTAGTACATCTTCAAATTCATGTCAGCTTCATTTCCAGGAGATTTCATTTTTCTCAAGTCCTAATCATCAGTTCTCTTATGACAGTGATGTCACTGTGGATGTGGCAGAGCTATTAGATGTTTGCTGGCTGGAAATATATGGGAAATTCAACACAAAAATGCTCTCCCCAGGTATTTTGTATGAAGTTGTATTTGTAATAAAGCTGAAAGACCCAGCTTATGGATGGCGAGTTCCAGTGAATGTCTCACTGGTTCTCCCAAATGGATACAAGCAAGAACGCAAAGAAAAGTTACAAACAAAACCAAGAGAGCAATGGATTGAAGTGCCAGTTGGCGAGTTCATAACTTCACCAGAAAATGTTGGGGAGATACAATTCGGCATGCATGAATATGATGGCGGAGAATGGAAGAGGGGCCTTGTTATCAAAGGGATTGCCATTCGACCAAAAACTTAATCTTTCACAGAAATGATATAACATTTACTATCGACAGAAATGAACTAAAGAATAATCTACTATCAACAGAAATGGGCTGAAGAATAACCTTTGATTTCCTTCAAATATTCAGTGGATAGCAAAGTTACCATGCTTTGAATAATCAAAACAGATTCAAGAGTGTAGATCTCCAAGTTTTCATTGAAGATGCTGAATTTGATAAATTAGTTGAATGAAAATAAAACTGTGTTGCTATTTAATTCTGTTTTACCTTTTCGAAAAAATAATTATAGCATGATGACATTTTTGCATGTCGCATTTTGTCCCTACAACACGGTCATCTACAAACTGAAGCGCTTCCTTTCACCTCTCAATTGTAAAGATCATGACCATGAAGGAGACTGCATTAAACTAATTCTTTTATTTTTGAAGAACGTACATGATAAGGAAGCATCCATGTCGCTTATCAAGTAACACGACAGGAGCTTGTACATAAGTGCATGACAATCAAATAAATAAAGCTATATTAAAAGAAAATAAAAACAAGTTAGGGTACCAATATGCAACACCTGCTTGCTGCAGCAAAGCTCCAAATGAGAATAAATGCTAGTCATCTCAAAGATCAGTGCGGTAATTTTCTGGTTTATACCACAATGAGAAATCAATTCCTTTGCTTTTCAGTTTCTCAGTTGCAGGTGCAATTCTCTCCAAAAGCTGCATTATAAAGAAAATCAATATATATCATCTGATTCAAACAAGATCACAGAGCACACTAACGAATTTGGCACATTATTCAAATCATGGAACAGCTACCAAAAGGGTTGAGGATCACATAGTGTAATATGAATATAGAACATTTGATCTATTTATTTTCAGAGTGAATAGACTTCTCCACATCCATCATGGGATGTGGGGTCAGTCTTTTCCTTCCAAGAAAAGGTACTTGTTCTAGCAATTTCCTTCTCATCTTTTCTGGTGGAAGGAAGAAAAAAATCCCTCAGAAATGGGTACTAGATATTTTCCAATTAGAACAAGAGGGCCCAACAATTAGCTATTCAAAATTGTGACCTTAGAAGTCATATATATTTACCGCGAATGCCTTTCCATTTGTTTAAGATTTTCATGCCATTTGTCTCATGTCTGCACTCAAAGAATGGGGAAAACAGAGAAAGAACAATGCTCAATTTTGTCAAAGGAAACAGGCAGTGAAGTCTAACCTTGGCATGCAGCACACCGTTAGACACCAAAACAGATCTATCAAATACACAAAATTTTCCACCATCCATGCAAGATACTGTCCCACCAGCCTCTTCAACTATCTGCTTGATAAGTAAAAAGAAGACATTAATATTGAAATATTTAGAACCGAGCCTGATTACTAGCAAAATTGATTCTATATTCAACACATATAGTTTGAAGTGCCTGTTTATGTTAGTTGGGGAATGCCAAGGATGGTGGCTGTGATTTTAGCAAGTTTAACAAGTGGCGAGTAAGAGAAATAATCATAGCGCCAAGAACAGTGCGACTATGTTTACTGTAGAGCTTATGGTTGAAGAGTCACCATGGAGCTTTAGGGGGAGAGCACTCAGTCAATGACTCAATGGCAAAGTCAAAATGATAAGTTACTCCTCAATTTCTAGAAAGTACAACCTTCAGCATCTTTCTTGATGGGGTAATTGCAGTAATTTTTAAGTGGACACCAACTTAGGAATCCGTTGCACATATTAGCAAAGCATTAGATATTCACCAAAGCAGAAATCTGAGTCAGGAAGCATTACCACCACACACACCTAAAGGTAAGTTGAGTTATTTAGATTGGCATGTAGGATATAAGAGGTGCCAATACACTAATAGGTCATATTTTACCCCATTAATAAGTAATACAATCTCAAAAAGAGAAATAGAATCTAATTGCATATGAGGCAAAAGCATTTGCAAAAAGACAACTTTTACCAGAACACCAGCAGCCATATCCCAAGGCTTAAGACGATATTCCCAATATGCTTCTACAATCCCTAGAGCTACATGGCACATGTCAACTGCAGCAGCACCCAGCCTTCTAACACCCTATACATTATTAGACAGCAGAAAAAGAAGAGAATGCAAAAACAGAATATGTTATGTTAAACAAAACAACAGCCTATCAGACAAGTAAACAATTTAAAAGGAAAACGGCAATACCCTGCTGACATCAGTAAACTCCTTGAATAGTTCTATGTTAGTGGCCCATGGATCATCATGTTCATATCCGAAGCCAGTCACAAGAAGAGACTGTTCAACCTATAAGAAAAACAAGAAACGAAAAGAAAAACAAGGGAACAAGAAGAACAAAAGGAAATGAGGAGCAACTTAAAAACCATGAACTTGGGGATATTTACAATCTACCTGGCTAATATAGTCAAAATGGTCAATTTATGTCATTTGTTTACCTATCCATTTCCCTTTTCATTCTTAGTGATTCTAGAAAAGATATGATGCAAAATGATAATTTTATGTAGATAAAATGATGCAAGTCAATTAACTCTCCATGATGTGTTAAATCTATAAGAGTGAGTTCAACTCATTAGTAAGGCTTTAAGCTTCAGCAAGTATTGAAGCCAAGTTTAAAAGTAGCTCCAGATGTGATGTGTGAAAAATCAAGGATCTTAATCTTAATCAACACATGATCACGTACCCGATCGGTTTGGCTTGCATGAATTTTTTGGCCATTACAGAATGCTCCTCCACCTAACATGATTAATTGCATGAACAAATGACTGAGGCAATTTAATAAAGAAAATAACAAGTTCAGTAAAATTTCTTACCAGCAATTGCAGTAAATGTGCGTGTATTCCAAGCCATAGGACCACCAACAAACTCCACCTAAAAACAAATGCTAGATTGTCAGCTTTCGTTTTCCTTTTCAGTCATGTAATGTTGATTATTTTTGTTTCCTGTGATTGTGTTTTCATCTTTCTTTTATGTCGAAAAAGAATTAGGCCTTGTCTACTTTATTATCTTTTAAGATAGAAATAAATTTGATTAGTACCACAGCGGCAGCCGCCGGATTCCCTCGGAACAGAACTCCCACAGAAACTGCAAAGCTAGGATAACCATGTGCAAAATTTGTGGTTCCATCTACATAAATAGCAATGTTTGATAACTTCAAGTCACTTAACATGAAAAATAACAAAGATCTACTCATGCAAAGCTTTTCTGATATATGTCTAGAAAAGATGCCAATCATAATGCTATCAATGATGCATAATTGATAATCAAAATTAAATTCTAAAATTCTATATAACTGTAGTTTCCACGCCCAGCAAAGAGAAAAAATGAAAAAAAAAAAATCTTCAAAACGAAAAAGTAAAAAGCATAACAAAAATAACAAACCAAGAGTTAAAAGAGACAACCTAGAGGATCGATGCACCATAGATAATCTGATAATGTATCTCCTATGATTCCTCCCTCCTCCCCAAGAATGAGGTGATCTCCAAAATTCCTTCTAACAACTTCTAATATAGCCGCCTCACTCATTTTGTCTGTACTGCAAGTAAATTTGGGCAAATAAAGTGAAAATTGTCATGTTTCAGTTCAGAATCTGATCAGTTAAGAAGGCAAACCAACATATCAGATGCTTTGGAAAATCTTTAACCAAAAAGCAACTTAATGACCATATAGTGGTCAATCTGTCAACTCCTCCTTAAGCCAGAACCCAATAGTCAATACATGCATCGTTTTTATGGACTACAATGATAAAATGATTATAGACTGTGATTGAATGACATGATCACACAATGATAATTCTTGCACAGGAAATGGGTTGCCGCCATCAATGAAAATTTCTAACAAGATAAATTTTTCATTTTCAAGAAATCCCCCTTCCAAGACATCCATTTTAAATGATCTCCACTCAAAGACATCTGTATAGCTTTGCGTCTGAGTGCAATGCTTGTGTGCGTGAATGCGAGGGTTCATCCAATGTGGGGAACAGGAAGGAGGAGAAAGATTTGTGGAAAACATCTTCCAGCCTCTGAAGGCTATACAATTACTCAATAAGGAAAAACAGCTTGAGGGCATGCCCATTAAGTATATGATTAGTTCCAAATATTGTTAATTTATATCTGCATATTGAGAACATTCCTTCGAATTTTAGTCTACAGAAAAGTGGCAGATGAATTTACTCATAAATTGATAGAGATGAATTTCTTTTTCATCTAGGCCCAGTTATTAAGTTGCTGATATTTAATGATTTAATCAATGCCACACAGCAAGTTATTAAGTATGATCAGAAAGCAAAAAAAGGACTGCTTTTCAATGTTCACATTCTGATTCCACAAGGACATACGAGTGTATTAAGGTGCAAATGCAATTTATCCAGACAGATCATCACCTTGAAACATCTTATCTATCATCTAACTTAGTAGATGACAAGTTAGGCAATAAACAATGATAAAGTAGGTAACAAGCTTTTCCCCTCAATAGCATAAACACTATATGACTATGAATAATAAAGAAAATATAGACATACATCAATAGTTGGGAAACTTTGATAAGTCCTTACTCGGTCACCAAGTCTGTAAGTCCTTTATACGTGATATTTCTAGGCTTATTAACAGCATCCATCACCACCTGGATTGAGAAACAGAATGCTTAGGTAACTACAGGTTCAATTTGCATTTACTTGATGTTATTAATGTACATCAGCCAATCCCTAAATCATACATGGTCAATTAACAACAAAAAAATATACAAAAAAACTTTATTTAAAAAAAAATATTCAGGACATTCACTTGAGAGATATTTAGCAATGTAAACATTTATAAATATGTTCAATGTTGTCGTCTTCTTTTTTTCTTTAGAACATAGAATTGCTTTGGAAAAGAACAGGGTCATGTATCCATAATTAAATTGACTATCAATTGAACTTCATATCCTATATAGAGTAGAATATAACTCAGGCAATCCAGATTAATTGAAAAATGAAACAAATTTCAGAAGAAACGCATATCATTTCTAAGAAAATTGAACAAAAATACAACAAAAGCTCATAAATTTCACATTTTCATGAGCTTTTAATTAAAAAAAAATCCACTTTGAATTGAACAGGAACCAGAATCAAAGTCTCACTCAGTTAAAGAATCCTTGAAAGAGAGAGCTAGAGAGAGAAATCAAACCTCGGCACCAGTTTTAGCGGCTGTTTCAACTACTTGAATAAGCTGATTAGCTGATATAGGCCCAGTTGATGGAGCACCCACTTTAGGATACTTTCTTTCATTAGTAATCTCTGACAAGGCAGCCTTTGTGCACACATTTCTCGCTAGTTTCAAGTTCAAAAGCTGAATTTTTTTATAACCACTCTGAGAATTCTCAATAAATCTTTGTGGAAAACAAAGTTGTGAGTGATTTAAGAGTGAAAATGATCTGGGCTTCTGAGAAAATTCAAGGGGAATGTTAGTGGAAAACACTAGGGACCTGCCCATTTCAATCCCGGTTAAAGAGTTCTTGATTTTGTGACTTTTTGAGGTACAAAGTTTGGGACTTTTTGAGGTTTTTGCTTGTACTAGCGTCTGTGCCACAGGTTTTTATGCATCTGCGTTGCTAAGGTAGTCTTGTCTGCACGTACTAAGAATCTAACGTGGAATTTCGGTGGACAAACGGCGTCGTGTCATGTCGTTCATGGTGAGTTACATGTCGTCTGGTGTTAGAGGACAAGGAGTTAAGGATGATTATAGAGACTAATACATAATAGCATTTTTGCCTCACCACAGTAGCTTTGACAGTTCACTGACTCAAGTTATGACATTGTATGCATCTGATCAACGAAGATGTCTGAAAAAATGCATTTGATGGGAGAGACTGATGAACACTCTTGACATATTAAAGGAGACTAGCACAAGCTTGCCACCATTAAAAGAATTCTTACTTGCCTTAAAAGTTATAATTGATTTTGGGTTACTTTATTTTCCTTCTAATGATTTCCGACTTATGGAATTTTGTGATAGCATTTCTGCAAGAGATATTAGTTATAGAAAGAGCCCTACCAGTTTTGTATTTCTCATGAGAGACCCTTTTTTTTCAAAGAATTTCAAAATATAGCCTTTTCACTCTCAACTTGTACTTATGTACAAGCGGGATAGATCCAAGAAGAGAAGAAAATCACATTTGATTTTTTTCTTCTTCTCATGTCTCTGTTTCTGTGTTTATCTTTATTGTAAATTTGTATATATCTAGGAGTTATAACTTGAAAAATATAAAGAGACATGCCCATTTCAATACCAAATATCGAGTTCCTGACTTCCTGAGGCAAGAAGTTCAACCCCTTTGAGGTATTTCCTCTGTACTCGTGTTTGTGCCTCATGTTCTTAAGCATCTGTCCA
>Ga0307517_10001526_pt1 | contig 38552 bp, 31 predicted proteins | sample 23_EM_MG_FD_194515 | JGI IMG/M metagenome (GOLD analysis project Ga0307517, IMG submission 194515) | Populus trichocarpa ectomycorrhiza microbial communities from riparian zone in the Pacific Northwest, United States - 23_EM | ecosystem: Host-associated > Plants > Roots > Unclassified | place...
ACCGCGTTCGCGACATGCTCGGGCAGGACTTCCCGTTTGAGCAGGGTCCGCTGGGCGTAGAACTCGCCGAGCTTGGCCTCCTCGACCCCGTAGACAGCGGCCCGCTTCGCGCCCCAGCCGCCCGCGAAGATGCCGGAGCCGCGCACGACGCCGTCGGGGTTGATGCCGTTGACGCGGATGCCGTGTTCGCCTAGTTCGGCGGCCAGGAGGCGGACCTGGTGGGCCTGGTCGGCCTTGGTGGCGGAGTAGGCGATGTTGTTGGGGCCGGCGAAGACGGCGTTCTTGCTGGCGATGTAGACGATGTCGCCGCCGAGGCCCTGGGCGATCATCACGCGGGCGGCCTCGCGGGAGACGAGGAAGGAGCCGCGGGCCATGATGTCGTGCTGGAGGTCCCAGTCCCTGGCAGTGGTCTCCAGCAGGGGCTTGGAGATGGAGATGCCGGCGTTGTTGACGACCAGGTCGACGCCGCCGAAGGCGAGCAGGGCCTCGTCGAAGGCGGCGGCGATCTGCTCCTCGCTCGTGACGTCGACCGTGACCGCGACGGCCTTGTCGGGGCCGCCGAGCTCCTCGGCCACCGCCGCCGCGTTCTCCGCGTCGAGATCGGCGACGACCACGACCGCGCCCTCGGCGGCGAGGCGCCGGGCGATGGCCTTGCCGATGCCGGAGCCGGCGCCGGTCACGTGGGCGATACGGGTCGCCAGCGGCTTGGGCGCGGGCATGCGCCGCAGCTTGGCCTCCTCCAGCTCCCAGTACTCGATGCGGAACTTCTCGGACTCCTCGATCGGCTTGTACGTGGAGACGGCCTCGGCGCCGCGCATGACGTTGATCGCGTTGACGTAGAACTCGCCCGCGACGCGCGCGGTCTGCTTGTCCTTGCCGTACGAGAACATCCCGACGCCGGGGATCAGGATGATCGCCGGATCCGCGCCGCGCAGCGCGGGGGAGCCGGGGGTCGCGTGCCGCTCGTAGTACGCGCGGTATTCGGCGCGGTATTCGGCGTGCAGTTCCTTCAGGCGCGCGACGGCCCGGTCCAGCGGGGCCCCGGCGGGGAGGTCGAGGACGAGCGGGCGGACCTTGGTGCGCAGGAAGTGGTCGGGGCAGGAGGTGCCGAGCGCGGCGAGGCGCGGGTGCCCGGCGCGGGCCAGGAAGTCCAGGACGGGCTCGGAGTCGGTGAAGTGGCCGACCTGGGGACGGTCGGCGGAGGCGATCGCGCGCAGCACGGGCGCGAGCGCGGCGGCACGCGCACGCCGGTCGGCGGCGGGCAGCGGCTCGTAGCCGTCGAGCACGGGGCCGAAGGGCTCGGCCTTGCCGCGCTGCCGGAGGAAGTCCTCGGCCGTACGGATCATGCGCAGCGAGTTCGCCTCGCACTCGTCCGAGGTGGCGCCCCAGGCGGTGATGCCGTGGCCGCCGAGGACGCAGCCGATGGCCTGCGGGTTGGCGGCCTTCACCGCGGCGATGTCCAGGCCGAGCTGGAAGCCGGGGCGGCGCCAGGGGACCCAGACCACCTCGTCGCCGAAGCACTCCTTGGTGAGGGCCTCGCCGTCGGCGGCGCAGGCCAGCGCGATGCCGGAGTCCGGGTGCAGGTGGTCGACGTGGGCGGCGTCGACCAGGCCGTGCATCGCGGTGTCGATGGACGGCGCGGCCCCGCCCTTGCCGTGCAGGCAGTAGTCGAAGGCGGCGACCATCTCGTCCTCGCGCTCCACCCCCGGGTAGACGCCCTTCAGCGCGCGCAGCCGGTCCAGCCTCAGCACGGCGAGCCCGCCCTCGGTCAGTGTCCCCAGGTCGCCGCCCGAGCCCTTGACCCACATCAGCTCGGTCTCCTGCCCGGTGACGGGGTCGGTGGCGGAGCCCTTGGCGGACGTGTTGCCGCCCGCGTAGTTGGTGTTGCGCGGATCGGCGCCGAGCCGGTGCGATCGCGCCAGGAGCGCGGCGGCCTCGGGGTGCGGTTCTTGGGTCATCTGCGGGTCCCTGGGGGTGCTGGTTCGGATTCGTCGGGGATGCGGCCGCGCTGGAGGCGTTACGCGCCCCAGCCCGCCTGGGTGCCGCCGACGCGGTCGGCGACGATGCGCTCGGCCCAGCCGGAGGCCTTGTACGCGGCCACGGGCTCGGGGTGGATGCCGAGCTCCTCGCGGACCTCGCGCAGCAGGGGCCGGACGTCGGTGTTGTACGCGTCCATCAAGACGGCGTTGGCCTCCAGGACGTCACCCGACCGCTGGGCGGCCCTCAGGGCGTCCGCGTCGACGAGCAGAGCCTTGGCCGTGGCCTCCTGGACGTTCATCACGGAGCGGATGATGGCCGGGATCTTGGCCTCGATGTTGTGGCACTGGTCGAGCATGAAGGCCACGCCGGTCTCGGCCTTGAGGCCGCCGCCGCGCACGACCTCGTACATGATGCGGAAGAGCTGGAAGGGGTCGGCGGCGCCGACCATCAGGTCGTCGTCGGCGTAGAAGCGGGAGTTGAAGTCGAAGCCGCCGAGCCTGCCCTCGCGCAGCAGAGTGGCGACGATGAACTCGATGTTGGTGCCGGGGGCGTGGTGGCCGGTGTCGACCACGACCTGGGCCTTCTCGCCGAGCTTGAGGCAGTGGGCGTAGGCGGTGCCCCAGTCGGGGACGTCGGTGGCGTAGAAGGCGGGCTCGAAGAACTTGTACTCCAGCAGCATGCGCTGGTCGTCGCCGAGCCGGGCGTAGACCTCGGCGAGGGCTTCGCCCAGGCGGGCCTGGCGGTCGGCGATGTCGTCCTGGCCGGGGTAGTTGGTGCCGTCGGAGAACCACAGCTTGAGGTCGCGGGAGCCGGTGGCGTCCATGATGTCGACGCAGTCCAGGAGGTGGTCGGTGGCCTTGCGGCGGATCCGGGGATCCGGGTTGGTGACCGAGCCGAGCTTGTAGTCGTCGTCCTGGAAGACATTGGAGTTGATCGTGCCCAGCCGCAGCCCGCGCTCCTTGGCGTAGGTGGCCAGCCCCGCGTAGTCGTCCACCCGGTCCCACGGGATGTGCAGGGCCACGGTCGGGGCGACCCCGGTGTGCTCGTGGACGCGCGCGGCATCGTCGAGTTTCTCGAACGGGTCACGCGGTACGCCCGCCTGGGCGAACACCTTGAAGCGGGTGCCGGAGTTCCCGTACGCCCAGGAGGGCGTCTCGACGGCCTGCGCCTTGAGCGCAGCCTTCACCGAAGACAGATCGGTCATGTCATCGCTCCCGCCATGAATCGTTTCACTGAGGGGAAGCTAGGCGCACCGCGTCAGGGTGTCAAGGCGCCGCCGGAGGGCTCCGGTCACCGCCGGATCACGGCTCAGAAAAGTTGAAACGAATGCATTGACGTTTCCCGCTCGATGGGCCTAACGTCCGTGAAACCTTGTTGAAACCTTTCATGCGAGGCTCAAATGAACCAGCCGGAGACGGCCGGACGGCCCGTGCTCGCACTGGCGGACGCGTCCAAGTCCTTCGGTGCCGTACGGGCTCTCCAGGGCGTGTCCCTGGAGCTCTTCGCCGGCGAGGCACACGCACTCGCGGGAGAGAACGGCGCCGGAAAGTCCACCCTCATCAAGATGCTCGCGGGAGTGCACCGGCCGGACGCGGGCAGCGTGCTGATCGACGGCGAGCCCGTGGTCTTCCACGGGCCGTCCGACGCGCGGGACGCCGGCATCGCGGTGATCTACCAGGAGCCGACGCTCTTCCCGGACCTGACCGTCGCCGAGAACATCTTCATGGGACGCCAGCCGCGCCGCTCGCTGGGCCGCGTGGACCACAAGGCCGTGCACGCCGCCACCGCCGCCCTGATCAGCCGCCTCGGCGTCGACCTCGACCCCGGCCAGCCCTGCCGGGGCCTGTCCATCGCGGACCAGCAGATCGTCGAGATCGCCAAGGCGCTCTCCTTCGACGCCCGCGTCCTCATCATGGACGAGCCGACCGCCGCCCTCACCGGCGCCGAGGTGGCCCGGCTCTTCGGGGTCGTACGCACGCTGCGCGAGCAGGGCGCGGCCGTGCTGTTCATCTCGCACCGCCTGGAGGAGATCTTCGGCCTCTGCCAGCGGGTCACCACCCTGCGCGACGGCCGCTGGATCGCCAGCGAGCCGGTCGAGGGCCTCACCCACGACGACCTGATCCGCCGCATGGTCGGCCGTGATCTGGACGAGCTCTACCCCAAGCAGGACGCCGAGGTCGGCGAAGTCGCCCTGAGCGTGCGCCGGCTCACCCGGGAGGGCGTCTTCACCGATGTCTCCTTCGACGTGCGGCGCGGCGAGATCGTCGGCCTGGCCGGACTGGTCGGGGCCGGCCGCAGCGAGGTCGCCCGCGCCGTCTTCGGCGTCGACCGCTGGGACGCCGGCGAGGTCGAGGTCGGCGGCAGGCCGCTGCCGACCGGCGCCCCCAGCCTGGCGATGGCCGCCGGAATCGCACTTGTCCCGGAGGACCGGCGGGCCCAGGGCCTGGTGATGGACATGTCGATCGAGCGCAACATCGGCCTCACCGGGCTGCGCGCCTCCTCCCGCGCCGGGCTGATGAACCGCGCCCACGAGCGCAGCCGCGCCCTGGACTGGGCGGTCAGGCTCCAGGTGAAGTACGCCCGCCTCGGCGACCTGGTCGGCACCCTGTCCGGCGGCAACCAGCAGAAGGTGGTGCTGGCCAAGTGGCTGGCCACCGCCCCGGACGTCCTCATCGTCGACGAACCCACCCGCGGCATCGATGTCGGCACCAAGGCCGAGGTCCACCGGCTGCTGTCGCAGCTCGCCGCCGACGGGGTGGCGGTGCTCATGATCTCCTCCGACCTGCCCGAGATCCTCGGCATGGCCGACCGCGTCCTGGTGATGCACGAGGGGCGGATCGCCGCCGAGATCCCGCGCGCCGAGGCCACCGAGCAGTCCGTGATGGCCGCCGCCACCGGCGTGGCAGCGGGAGGGAAAGCAGCATGACCACAACCGTCGAACCCGTGAAGCTCGCGCCGGACGGCCAGCGCTCCGGACAACTGCTCGACCGCGTACTGAAGATGCGCGAACTGGCCATCCTCGTGGTGCTGGTGGTCATGCTGGCCGCCACCCAGATCTCCAACTCGGCCTTCCTCAGCCACCAGGGCATCGAGGACCTGCTGCTCAACGCGACGATCCTGGTGCTGGTCGCCGTCGGCGAGGCCGTCGTCGTCATCACCCGCAACGTCGACCTGTCCGTCGGCTCGGTGCTCGGCATCTCCGCCTTCGCCGCCGGCACCTATCTGCACGGCGGCGGCAACCCGCTGGTCGCCGTCCTCATCGCGGTCGGCATCGGCGTGGTCTTCGGCGCCCTCAACGGCCTGCTGGTGAGCATCGGCCAGGTCCCCGCCCTCGTGGTCACCCTGGGCACGCTCTACATCATCCGGGGCATCGACTCCATCTGGGTCGGCTCCCGCGAGATCACCGCCAACGACCTGCCCGGCGGCTTCATCACCTTCGGCCACGACGGCCTCGGCCCGATCCCGTACCTCGCGATCCTGGCCGCCCTGGTCCTGGCCGGCGTCGGCTACTACATGAGCAACTACCGCAGCGGCCGGGAGCTTTACGCGCTCGGCTCCAGCCCCGAGGCCGCCCGCCTGGCCGGCGTCCAGGTGCGCAGGCGGATCCTGGCGGCGTACGTCGCCTGCGGCGCGCTCGCAGGGCTGGCCGGGGCGCTGTACCTGGCGCGCTTCGGCAATGTGGACTCCGGCACCGGCAGCGGCTACGAACTGACCGTCGTCAGCGCGGTCGTGGTCGGCGGCGTCGCCTTCACCGGGGGCTCCGGCAGCGTCTACGGGGTGGCGCTGGGCGCGATGCTGCTCACCTCGATCAACAGCGTCCTGCCCTCGATCGGCGTCAGCTCGGTCTGGGTCCTGGCCATCGACGGAATCCTGCTGCTGCTCGCCATCGCCGTGGACCGCGTGGTGGCCCTGCGAGTGGCGAACGTCCTGCGCAAGCGCGCCGCCGAAGCGAGGAGTGCCCACCATGGCTGACCTGAAGCACCTGGACGTCAGGAACTACGTCCGCTGGGACACCGTCGTGGGCGCGCTGCTGATCGCCCTGCTGGTGGGCTCCTTCTCCTTCGTCGACAACTTCGGCAACGCCCTCAACCTGTCGTTCCTGATCGGCAACACCCTGCCGATCGCGCTGATCGCGCTGCCCATGACGATGCTGGTGGTCTCCGGCGAGATCGACCTGTCGGTCGGCTCGACTGCCGGGCTGTCCGGCGCGGTGATGGGCGCGCTGTGGAACGGCGGGATGGCGATCGAGACCATCATCCCGCTGTGCCTGCTGCTCGGCCTGGTCTGCGGCCTGGTCAACGGACTGCTGGTCACCAAGCTCGGCCTGCCCTCGCTGGCCGTCACCATCGGCACGCTCGCCGCGTACCGGGGCATCGCCCAGATCGTGCTGGGCGCCAACTCCGTCACCGACTTCCCCGAGCAGTACCTGGACTTCGGGGCCGGCCGGATCGGCGACACCTTCATCCCCAAGGCCGCCGTGCTGTGGGTGATCCTGCTGGTCATCGCCGGGGTCGTGCTGCACGCCACCCCCGTCGGCCGGTCCCTGTTCGCCACCGGCGCCTCGGAGGAGGCGGCCCGGTTCGCCGGGATCCGGGTGAAGCGCCTCAAACTCGTCACGTTCGCCGTGACCGGGCTGATGGCCTCCCTCACCGGGATCTTCTGGGCCCTGCACTACGCCAGCGCCCGCTACGACAACGCCACCGGGCTGGAGCTGTCCGTCGTCGCCGCCGTCCTGCTGGGCGGGATCGACTTCGACGGCGGCAAGGGCACCATCGGCGGCGCGGTCGCCGGGGTGTTCCTGCTCGGCGCGCTGCAGAACGTGATGAGCCTGGTGAACGTCTCCGCCCAGTCCCAGATCGTGGTCACCGGTGTCCTGCTGGTGATCTCCGTACTCGGCCCGCGGGTGGCCAGACAGATCGCCACCGCCCGCGCCCGCCGCCGAACAGCGGCAACCGCCGCGCCCGCCACCACGGCGCCGGCCTGACCGTCCCGCAACTCCCGTACCGACCTCCCCAGTTCCGCGAGAGGAACCTCCGCCATGCCCATCAGCCAGAGAATCGCCGCGTCGGTCGCCGCCACCGCCGCCCTGTCCATCGCCCTGACCGCCTGCGGCGGCACCACCAAGAACTCCTCCTCGTCCTCGGACTCCTCCTCCGCGGCCACCTCCGCCTCCGCCGACCCCAACGCGCCCACCAAGAAGGGCCTGACGGTCGCCTTCCTGCCCAAGCAGGTCAACAACCCGTACTTCACCATCTCCGACAACGGCGGCAAGAAGGCCCTGACCGCCCTCGGCTCCAGCTACAAGGAGGTCGGCACCAGCAGCGGCACCGACACCTCCGGCCAGGTCTCCTACGTCAACACCCTCACCCAGCAGCAGGTCAACGCCATCGCGGTCTCCGCCCAGGACCCGGGCGCGCTGTGCACCGCCCTCAAGCAGGCCATGAAGAACGGCATCAGCGTCGTCACCTACGACTCCGACACCAACGCCGACTGCCGCCAGCTCTTCGTCTCCCAGGCCAGCGCCGAGGACCTGGGCCGCACCGAGGTGCAGCTGCTCGCCAAGCAGATCGGTTACAAGGGCGAGATCGCGATCCTGTCGGCCGCCCAGACGGCGACCAACCAGAACACCTGGATCGGCTTCATGAAGGACGAGCTGAAGAAGGCGGAGTACAAGAACGTCAAGCTCGTCAAGGTCGCCTACGGCAACGACGACGCCCAGACCTCCTTCCAGCAGACCCAGGGCCTGCTCCAGCAGTACCCGAATCTGAAGGGGATCATCTCCCCGACCACGGTCGGCATCAAGGCCGCCGCCCAGTACATCGCCGGCTCCAAGTACAAGGGCAAGGTCCAGGTCACCGGCCTCGGCACCCCGAACGACATGCGCGCGTACGTCAAGAACGGCACCGTCACCGCCTTCGAGCTGTGGGACCCGTCCAAGCTCGGCGAGCTGGCCGCCTACGCCGCCGTCTCGCTGGCCTCGGGCCAGATCAGCGGCGCCTCCGGCCAGACCTTCAAGGCCGGTGACCTGGGCACCTTCACCATCGGCGACAAGGGCACCGTGCTGCTCGGCAAGCCCACCGTCTTCAACAAGGCCAACATCGACTCGTTCGACTTCTGACAAGGAGCCCGACCAGCGTGCAGCGTGTCTGCTTCCTGCTGAAGGTCCGTCAGGACCGGCTGGACGAATACCGCGAACGCCATGCCGCCGTGTGGCCGGAGATGCTCGACGCACTCTCGGCCACCGGCTGGCACAACTACTCCCTCTTCCTGCGCGAGGACGGTCTGCTCGTCGGCTACCTGGAGACCGAGGACTTCGCCGCCGCGCAGCAGGCCATGGCCGACACCGACGTCAACGCCCGCTGGCAGGCGGAGATGGGCGGCTTCTTCGAGGCGCTGGACGGCGCACGGCCCGACGAGGCCATGCGCCCGCTGACCGAGGTCTTCCACCTCGCCTGAGGACGCCGCGACACCGCGGCACCGCGACGACGCGAGCCCGCGGACTCTCCGAGATACGCGGAATGGCACACTCCGCGGAATCCGCTGATTCCGCTGATCACCAAGGAGCCAACGATGACTCTCTCGCCCAACCGCAGGACCCTGCTCCGCAGCGCCGTCGGCGGCGCCGCCGCCCTCACCATCGGGGGAGTGACCATGGGCCGGGCCTCCGCCGCCACCGCCCCGTCCGCCACGCAGATCTCCACCAGCGTGCTGGACTCCACCGCCGTGTACTTCGTCTCGTACGACGGGTTGGTCAACAACAACGCCTTCCAGAAGAACGGCATCCTCACCTACAACGGCTACCAGTACGCCGTCTGGTACGCCTCCGACCGCAACGCCACCGTCGCCCGCCGCGCCCTGGGCTCCACGACCTGGTCCAAGGTCACCGTCGGCCACACCCTCAAGGCCGATGACTCGCACAACGTCATCTCGGCCGGCATCTCGCCCAGCGACGGCCGCCTGCACCTGGTGATGGACTCGCACAGCAACGGCTACTTCTACGTCAAGTCCGTGGCCGGCCTGGTCTCCAGTCCCGCCTCCCACTCCTGGACCGCCGCGCAGTTCGGCTCCGTCCAGACCAGCATGGACGGCGTCGCCCTCACCTCCACCTTCACCTACCCGCAGTTCATCGTCTCGCCGCAGAACCGGCTCCAGCTCAGCTACCGCACCGGCATATCCGGCAACGGCCAGGCGGCGCTGGCCGAGTACAACGGCAGCACCTGGTCCAACCTGGGCAACTGGACCAGCAACACCGGCACGTACACCAACACCCACGGCTCCAGCAGCTACCGCAACCTGTACCTGCACGGCCTGGACTACGGCAGCGACGGCGCCCTGCACGTCTTCGGCACCTGGCGGGAGCAGAACGGCGCCGTGACCTGCGGCGCCAACCTCACCAACCACGACACGGTCTACTTCCGCAGCACCGACTACGGCCGCACCTGGAAGAACTCCGCGGGCACCACGGTGGGCACCACCGGCTCCTCGCTCGTCACGGTCAACTCCAGCGGCATCATCGTGGACTCCCTCAATCCCGACCACGCCCTGATGAACCAGGAGTCGCAGGCGGTCGACTCCAACAACCTCCCGCACGCCCTGATCTCCTACGTACCCGGCCGCTTCGGCCAGTGCATCACCGACTACGTCGCCGGCCGGATCGCCTACGCCCGCCCCTTCCACGTCTGGAAGGACTCCGCGGGCGCCTGGCACAAGACGGAGGTCCCGGTCGCGATGAACTCCACCCAGCGCTCGCAGCTGGTCCTGGACGCGTACAACAACGCGTACGTCATCATGCCGTTCGGCCGTATCGTGGCGGCCTCGGCGTCCTCCTCCTGGACCGACTGGACCGTGCTCTACGACGGCACCAGCACCCTCAACGCCTTCGGCGAGGTCCTCGTGGACCACACCCGGATCGCCCAGGACGGCGTGCTCTCGATCCTCTACCAGGAGAAGTCCACCGGCACGACCACCCCGTCCCCGCTGCACGTCATCGACTTCCAGCTGCCCGTCTGAAAGGCCGGACCGACCCTGAACAGAACCGGTACGCACATAGGAATCAAGGACGTGGCCGAGCAGGCGGGCGTCTCGCTCGGCACGGTCTCCAACGTGCTCAACCGGCCCGACTCCGTCTCCGACCAGACCCGGCAGCGCGTGCTCGCCGTCATCGAACGGCTCGGTTACGTGCGCAGCGAGTCGGCCCGCCAGTTGCGGGCCGGCCGCAGCCGGATCATCGCCCTGCTCGTCCTGGACATGGCCAACCCCTTCTTCGTGGAGATGGCGCGCGGCGCGCAGCAGGCCGCCCGCGCGGCGGGGTTGGCCGTGATGATGTGCAACAGCGCCGCCGACCCGGCCGAGGAGGCCGACTACCTCGCGATGTTCGCCGAACAGCAGGTGCGCGGCGTCCTGGTCACCCCGACCGGCGACGCCGCCGACGGCAGGCTCCACGTCCTGCGCGGCCGGGGCATCCCCTTCGTCTACGCCGACCGGGAGCAGCCCAGCGCCAAGGCCTGCTCGGTCTCCGTGGACGACGTCGCCGGCGGACGGCTCGCCGTACGCCACCTCCTCGCCGAGGGCCACCGCAAGGTCGTCTACCTCAGCGGTCCCGCCCACCTGGCCCAGTCCCGCGACCGGCACGCGGGCGCCCTGGCCGCCTTCGCCGAGGCCGGCCTGCCCCCGGACCGGCTGACCGTGCTGGAGGCGGCCCGCTTCGACGTCACCGCCGGCCGGGAGGCCGCGGCGCGGCTGCTCGGCATGGCCGACCGGCCCACCGCGGTCTTCTGCGCCAACGACCTGCTCGCCCTCGGCGTCCTGCAGGCGCTGTACGCGGCAGGCCTGCGGGTCCCGCAGGAGATGGCGATCGTGGGCTACGACGACATCGACTTCGCCTCTGCCGCGGCCGTCCCCCTCACCTCCGTACGGCAGCCCGCGCACCGCATCGGGCGTACGGCGGCGGAACTGCTCATCGCCGAGACGGACGAGGAGGCCGCGCCCGCCCATGAACACCGCAAGATCGTGTTCCAGCCCGAACTGGTGGTCCGCTCCTCATCGCTGTCCGGGCACCGAAGGCCCTGACACCTACGCGCATGCGTAGCATGAACGCCGTGACACGCATGGTTGGCATCAAGGATGTCGCACGTCAGGCAGGGGTCTCGGTCGGCACGGTGTCGAACGTCATCAACCGTCCCGACATGGTCTCGGCGGACACGCGCGCCCGCGTGCTCGAAGTGATCGACGAGCTCGGCTACGTGCGCAGCGAGTCCGCGCGCCAGTTGCGGGCCGGCCGCAGCCGGATCATCGCCCTGCTCGTCCTGGACATGGCCAACCCCTTCTTCGTCGAGGTGGCCTCCGGCGCGGAGCGCGCCGCCCGCGAGACGGGCCTGGGCGTCATGCTCTGCAACAGCGCCGAGAGCCCGGCCGAGGAGGCCGACTACCTCGGCCTCTTCGCCGAGCAGCGGGTGCGCGGCGTGCTCGTCACCCCCGCCGACACCACCGGGCGCAACCTGGAGTCCTTCCGCAGGCACGGCATCCCTTACGTCTTCGTCGACCGCGTGGTCCCCAGCGCCGAGGCCTGCTCTGTCTCCGTCGACGACATCGCCGGGGGACGGCTGGCCGCCGAGCACCTCATCGAGCAGGGCCACGAGCACATCCTCTACATCAGCGGCCCCATGCACCTCACCCAGTGCCAGGACCGCCGCACCGGCGCCCTCGCGGCCCTGGCCGCCGCCGGGCTCCCGCCCGAAGCTCTCTCCCACATCGAGGCCGACCGCCTCGACGTCGCCTCCGGCCGCGACGCCGGTGCCCGCCTCCTCGGCATGTCCCGCCGCCCCACCGCCGTCTTCTGCGCCAACGACCTGCTGGCCCTCGGCGTCCTTCAGTCCCTCTACGCCGCAGGGATCGCCGTCCCCCACGAGATCGCCCTCGTCGGCTACGACGACATCGAGTTCGCGGCGGCCGCTGCCGTACCGCTCACCTCCGTACGGCAGCCGGCCTACCGGATGGGTCGGGCCGCCGCGGACCTCCTCATCGAGGAGACGGGCGACGACGCGGAGGCGCATGAGCACCGCCGCATCGTCCTGCAGCCGGAGCTCGTGGTGCGCGGCTCGACGCTGAAGTCCCGCTGACTCCCGGGCCGAAACCCCGGCTCAGCCGACCGGGACCGAGGCGGGCTCGGCGGGTCGCAGCAGCCGCCTGACCTCGCGTACCGCGCTGCGACCGGCGCGGTTCGCCCCGATCGTGCTGGCCGAGGGCCCGTAGCCGATCAGGTGCACCCGGTGGTCACGGGCGACGCGCGTCAGGGAGTCCAGCCGGATGCCGCCGCCCGGCTCGCGCAGCCGCAGCGGCGCGAGGTGGTCCAGGGCGGCCCGGAAGCCGGTGGCCCAGAGGATGACGTCCGCCTCGATGCGACGCCCGTCCTCCCACGCCGCACCGTCTTCCGTGAGCCGGTCGAACATCGGGAGCCGGTCGAGCACGCCCCGGGCCCGTGCCGCCGCCATGGCCTCGGTCATCGGGAGCCCGGTGACGCTGACGACGCTCTGCGGCGGCAGGCCCTCGCGGACCCGCTGCTCGACCAGGGCGACGGCCGCGCGGCCCTGGTCCTCGCCGAAGGGTCCGGTGCGGAAGACCGGCGGCCGGCGGGTGACCCAGGTCGTGGCGGCGGCGACCTCGGCGATCTCCATCAGAAGCTGTACGGCCGACGTGCCGCCGCCGACCACGATGACGCGCTTGCCGGCGAAGTCCTCGCGCCGCCGGTAGCCGGCCGTGTGGAGCTGGCGTCCCCGGAAGACCTCCTGGCCGGGGTAGCGGGGCACGAAGGGCCGGTCCCAGGTGCCGGTGGCGTTGATCACCGCCCGGGCGGCCCAGGCGCCGCTGTCGCTGTCGACGACAAGCCGGCCGTCGCCGCCGTCCCGCACGGCGGATACGTTCACCGGCCGCCGCACCCGCAGGTCGAAGGCGCGCTCGTAGCGGTCGAAGTACTCCGCGACGACCTCCGCCGAGGGCCGGTCGGGATCGGCGCCCTCCAGCGTCATGCCGGGCAGTTCGTGCACGCCGTGGGCCCTGCCGTAGGTCAGCGAGGGCCAGCGGAACTGCCAGGCGCCGCCGGGGCCGGGGGAGTGGTCGAGGACCACGAAGTCCCGCTCGGGCCGCAGACCGGCCCGGTGGAGGAAATAGGCGGCGGACAGCCCGCCCTGGCCCGCCCCGATGACCGCCACTTCGATCTCGGCCACGTCGATGTCGTTCACGGTTGTACGAACTGCGCGGGGCGCCGGATCCTTCCCGGGTCGCCCGCCCACCGCCGCAGGCGGGCGACGCGCGTGGCCGCCTCGGCCAGCCGCGCGGCCGGGAGGTCGCCGTCCGCGACGGCTCGCGCGGCCGCGGTGTGGACGGCCCGGTGGACCCCGGGGCCGCAGCCGGGGCCGAGCCGGAGCAGGTCGAGACCGGCGATCCAGGCCAGGACGGCCGCGCCGGGCACGCCCCAGCGCTCGACGACGGCGGAGGCGTCCAGCGGGCCGCTGACGGCCACGCCGTCATAGCCGAGCTGCCCGCGCAGCAGCTCCGGGACGCAAGCGCCCCCCAGCGCGGCGGCGGTGTCGACGGTGACCGCCCGCACCCCCGCCGCCACGCCCTCCGCGAAGGGCAGCAGCGGCGGCTCCCCGTCGAAGGGCCCGAGCGCCACCGCCACGCCATGGGCCTGCACCCCCTCGACGTACGCCCGCGTAGCTCCGACGCCCCGTAGCGGCCGTACGCCCAGGTGAAGGTTGGCCTCGCCGTCCACCGGCCCCGACGCCGTCCCGCCCGACGGGATCCGGCCGATCAGCGCGTCGGGATACGCGTCGCGCAGCCCGGCGGGAGCCTGCCCGTACAGCACGACGCCGGGCATGTCCCCCGCCAGGCCCTCGGCGATCCAGCCGGGCAGCCGGTCTCCGTGACAGGCCGGCAGCAGGCATGCGTCGACCAGTGCGGCGACTCGGTGCGGCGCGTACACGTATGGGTCCCCCTTCGGCGCGGCGGGCAGAGGGACCTTACCCCGGGAACCCGCTATTGGTCCAGACCAATAGGTGAGGTCAGCGTCCGCCGGCCACCAGCAACGGCACAGCGGCGGCGCCGGGAGCCGGCGCCCCGGCGGACGGCGGCAGGAGCCCGCGGGCGGCCAGTTCGGGGCGTACGCCCTCCCCGAACCAGTACACCTCCTCCAGATGCGGATAGCCCGACAGCACGAAGTGCTCGATGCCCAGGGCGTGGTACTCCTCGATGCGGTCGGCGACATCGGCATGGCTGCCGACCAGCGCCGTGCCCGCCCCGCCGCGCACCAGCCCGACGCCCGCCCACAGATTGGGCGAGATCTCCAGCTTGTCGCGCGAACCGCCGTGCAGCGCCAGCATCCGCTGCTGGCCCACCGACTCGCTGCGCCCCAGGGCCTGCTGGGCCGCCGCGATCGTCTCCTCGTCCAGGTCCGAGAGCAGCCGGTCCGCCGTCGCCCACGCGTCCCGGGCCGAATCCCGCGAGATCACATGCATCCGGATACCGAAGCGGACATCACGGCCCTGCGCCTCCGCCAGCCCCCGGATCCAGTCGATCTTCCTCTTCACCTGCTCGGGCGGCTCGCCCCAGGTGAGGTACACATCGGCGTTCCTGGCCGCCACAGGACCCGCCGCAGGCGACGAGCCGCCGAAGAAGATCTGCGGCCTCGGCTCGGGCGGCAGCGCGACCAGCCCGCCGTCCACCTGATAGTGCGCGCCGTGGAAGTCGTACGGCCTGCCCTCCCACACCCCGCGCACCACCTGGAGGAACTCATCAGTCCGGGCGTAGCGCTGGTCGTGGTCCAGATGGTCGCCGAAGCGCCGCTGCTCCGCCGAATCGCCGCCGGTGACGACATTGAGCAGCAGCCGCCCCCGGGTGATCCGCTGGTACGTCGCCGCCATCTGCGCCGCCAGCACGGGGGAGATGACGCCCGGCCGGAAGGCCACCAGGAACTTCAGCCGCTCGGTGTGCTGGGACAGCGCCACCGTCGTCAGCCACGCGTCCTCGCACCAGGTGCCGGTCGGCGTCAGCACGGCCTCGAAGCCGAGCTGGTCGGCGGCGCGCGCGATCTGCGCCAGGTAGTCGATGTCGGGCGCGCGCACGCCAGGGGCGGCGGGCGCGTTGGGCGCGTAGGCGTGGCGGTCGACCAGGGTGCGGCCGTCACCGCCCGTGGGCAGGAACCAGTGCAGGTTTACGGACATCAGCCGGCCTTCGGGTAGGTACGGGCAGCGGTGGTGGACGGCGGCAGGCCGCCGTTGAAGCGCTTGTCGACGACCTCGGCGAAATCGACGTGCTTCGGGATGAGTTTCAGTTGCTCGAAGGTGTCGGCGATCTTCTGCTCGGAGGCGATCGCGGCGTCGTCCACGGCCACCGGCACCCGGGTCCCGTTGCTGCGCCTGACCGAGGCCAGCGCCACGTCGTACGGCAGCCCCGTCGCCTTCGCCCACACCTTGGCCCAGGCCTCCGGGTGCTTGTAGACCCAGTTCTGCGCGCGGGCGAGCCGCTTGAGGTAGTCGCCGATGGCGGCCGACTTCGCCTTGTCCGCCAGCGCCGAGGGCGCGGCGACCTGGAAGGCCAGCCCGTTGACCAGGCCCTGGCCGGTGGTCAGGATCCGGCCGGTCCCGTTGAGCAGCACCTGCGAGGTGAACGGGTCCCAGATCGCCCAGGCGTCGACCTTGCCGCTGCTGAACGCGGCCAGCGCGTCGGCCGGCTGGAGGTAGCTGACCTTCACGTCCGACAGCGTCAGCCCGGCCTGCTGGAGTGAGGCCACCAGCTGGAAGTGCGCCGAACTGCCCTGCGCGACCGCGATCGTCTTGCCCTTGAGATCGGCGGCCTTCGTCAGCGACGAGCCCTTCGGGACGACGAGCGCCTCCCCGTACGAAGAGCCGTGCGTGGCGCCTACGACCGCGATCTTCGACCCCGCCCCCGCCGCGAACACCGGCGGGGTGTTGCCGACACCGCCGATGTCCACGGCCTTGGCGTTGACGGCCTCCAGCAGCGGCGGTCCCGAGGTGAACGTCGACCACTTGATCTTGTACGTCAGGCCGTCCAGCTCGCCGGCCGCCGCCAGGATCGCCTCGGAGCCGCCCTTCTGGTCGCCGACGTTGAGCGTGACGCCGCTTGAGCCGCCCGACCTGCTGTCGGCGGACGAGCTTCCACCGCAGGCGGTGAGCAGCAGGGCGAGGGGAAGCAGCAGGGCCGGGGCGAATCGTGCGGTTCTCATGGGGATACGTGGCTTTCTCGTGTGATGACAGGTCAGGCGGCGGAAGGAGCGGAGGGAACGGCCTCGACGCCGAGTTCGGCGAGCAGCCGCGTACGCAACGCGGTGAATCCGGGGTCGCCGGCGTCGCGGGGGCGGGGCAGGTCCACGGGCGTGTCGTACGCGATGACGCCTTCGCGCATCACCAGGGCCCGGTCGGCCAGCAGTAGCGCCTCGTCTACGTCGTGCGTGACCAGCAGCACCGCGCAGCCGCGCCGCTGCCACAGCTCGGCCACCAGCCGCTGCGCCTTGATCCGGGTGAGCGCGTCCAGCGCGCCGAACGGCTCGTCGAGCAGCAGCAGATCGGGCTCGCGCACCAGCGCCCTGGCCAGCGACGCCCGCTGCGCCTCCCCGCCCGACAGCGTCTTGGGCCACGCCCCGGACCGGTCGCTCAGCCCCACCTCCTCCAGCGCGCTCTCCGCCACGGCCCGTTCGGGCCTGCCCGGCAGCCCGAGCAGCACATTGCGCCACACCCGCTTCCACGGCATCAGCCGCGGCGCCTGGAAGGCCACGGCCCGCCGCTTCGGCACCAGCACGGTGCCCTCGATCTCCCGGTCCAGCCCGGCCAGTACGCGCAGCAGCGTGCTCTTGCCGCAGCCGCTGCGGCCCAGCAGTGCGGTGAACTCGCCCGGCCGCAGGGCCAGATCGAGGTCGTCGATGACCGGACGGCCGTCGAAGGACCGGCTCAGCCCTTCGACGCGTACCACCGGTCCCTCTACTGGCCGGTGAAGGTCGGTCGCCATTGCAGCAGCAGCCTTTCGAGAGTGCGGACCACGGCGTCGGCGGTGAGCCCGAGCAGCGCGTAGATGACCAGGCAGACCACGATCTGGTCGGTGCGGTAGAACTCCCGCGCCTGATTGAGCAGAAAGCCGATCCCCGCGTCCGCGTTGATCTGCTCGCCGAAGATGAGCGCCAGCCACGAGGTCGCCAGCGCGTACCGCAGACCCGTCATCAGCCCCGGCAGCGCCCCCGGCAGGACGACATGCCGCACCAGCCCCCAGCGCGACAGCCCCAGCGACGAACCGGCCTCCACCAACTGCTCGTCCACGCCCCGGATGCCCGCGTACACATTCAGGTACAGCGGAAACGTCACCCCCAGCGAGATCAGCGCGATCTTGGGCGCCTCCCCGATGCCCAGCCAGATGATCAGCAGCGGGATCAGCCCCACGAACGGCACCGTCCGCAGCATCTGCACCGTCGCGTCCACCGTGTCCTCACCCAGCCGCGACAGCCCCGCCACCAGCGCCAGCCCCGTCCCGGCCACCCCACCGATGGCCAGCCCCGCCAGCACCCGGCGCAGCGACACCCCCATCGCGGTCGGCAGTTGCCCGCTCGACACCAGATCGGCCGCCGCCCGCGCCACCGTGCCCGGCGACGCGAGCACCGTGGGATCCAGCGCCCCCGTACTGCTCAGCACCTGCCACAGGCCCAGCAGCAGAAGGGGCACCACGGGCCGCCGCAGCCACCGTGGGACGGTACGGCGGCGCGCGGAGACGGGGACGACGCGTTCGAGCGAGAGGTTGATATCCGGGATGACGGATATGTCCGGCGGTGCTTTGCTGATGGTCATCAGGGGGCTCCACGGCGGAGAGCGGCAGCGGCGAAGGACGACAGCCCGCGCGAACCGGTCAGCCGGTCAGGCGGTCAGAAGCGCGGCGAGAACCGCGAGGGGAGGAGAGAGTGAGAAGGCGTCAGCAACCGCGAGGACACGCGGCAGAGGCCACCCGCAGCAGGTCGATGTGACCGCGCGTGGTGAGCAGAACGGGACGCAACATGCCACAGAAGCTAGCCAGCTCGACCGACCACGGTCAATGGCGTCTCGCCACGCGGACACCGCAATGGACACGGATGCCCGAGGAGTGGGCGACCATGTACCCATGGCCGACGCTTTCACCACCCGCACGATCGACATCGCGACCGGATCCAAAGAGACGGTCCACGACCTCACCGCCGCCTGCGCGGCCTTCCTCCGCGACGCCGCCAACGGCCGTGACGGACTGCTCAACGTCTTCGTCCCCCACGCCACCGCGGGCATCGCCATCATCGAGACCGGCTCCGGCAGCGACCACGACCTCCTCTCCGTCCTCCAGGACCTCCTCCCCGACGAGGAGGACCGCTGGCGCCACCGCCACGGCACCCCCGGCCACGGCCGCGACCACGTCCTCCCCGCCTTCGTCCCCCCGCACGCCACCCTGCCGGTCATCGGCGGCAACCTGGAACTGGGCACCTGGCAGTCCGTCCTCCTGGTGGACACAAATGTCGATAATCCCAATCGTCAGGTCCGGCTGAGCTTTCTGGGCTGAGCGAGATCGTCTAGGTGTGGCCGCCCAATCTCCGTACCCTGCGTGAAGGCAGCCACAAGCTCCCCGGAGCGCTGCCGCGGCCTCCCGCTCCGGGATGGGCGGTCCGTACGACGGCCTCGTCGCCGCTGTCGTGGACCGCCTGGGCCGCAACGTCGTGGACTGCCTGAACACCGGCTACGAGATGCGTGACGAGGAGAAGCTGCTCGTCGCATACGGTCACATATGGTCACGACGGCCCGTGGGATCTGAACGACTCCATCGAATGCCGGGCGCCGGCTGGCAGCGGTGCCGCACCCACTACGCGGGAAGTTGAAGGTGTGCCCATCGGCCCGGCGTGGTGACATCGGGACCGTGCTGTCAACCGCCCGGTGGGCAGGTGCCTTGCTGGCCTCTGCGCACCGCCCTGCCTGATGCGGAGGTGGTGCGACGGGCTCCCTTCCGAGCCTGTTTGACGTTGGGTCAGCGTGGCCGCAGGGCGTCGAGCGCGGTGAGGGCTACGTGGAGTTCGGTGCGCTGGCCGCCGGATTCCAGGTTGCGGCCGAGCAGATGCTCGATGGTCTGCAGGCGGTGGTAGAGGGTCTGGCGGGAGAGCTTGCCCTGCCGGGCGGCGGTTGTCTTGTTGCCTGCGGAGTCCAGGTAATGGCGAAGGGTGGCCACCAGGTCGGTGCCGTGTCTGGCGTCGTGGTCGACCAGTCGGCCGACCTGGCGCTCGACGTAGTCCTGGATTCGTATGTTGTCGCGCAGCGCGTAGAGGAGTTGCGGCAGTCCAATGTCGGACAGTTCGTAGAAGGGTTTGCCGGCCGAGCCGGGCAGGGCTGCTTCGGCCACGCGAGCTGCCTCGCGGAAGGCGCGGGCGGTGTGGGCGATGTCCGTTGTCTCGGATGCGACGGACACGACCGCGCTCGGGTTGAGGTCCATCGCGAGGTGGCCCAGTCGTTCGGCTATGGGAGGCCAGGGCTGCGAGGGGCGGAGGGCGAGCAGGATGCCGATGCGCCCGGGGGCGAGTTCGCCGACGAGGGCCGGGCCGACTGCCGACGTGAGCTCCTCGGCGAGTCGGTCCTCCAGCCGGGTGCCGTCCTGCTCGTTGGCGTCCGTGCCGGTGTCCACCAGGATGGCGAGGAAGCGCTCGGTCTGGGGCGGAAGGCCCAGTGCCGCAGCGCGGTTACGGGCTTCGCCCGGTGAGCGATAGCGCTGTTCGGCGAGGTCGCGAAGGGCGTTGCGGTGTGCTCCGCGCTCCCACGTCACGGGGTGGATGAGGCGGGCGATGGCCAGGGTCATCGCCGTCCGCTCCAGTATGGTCACGTCATCAGGTCCGAAGCTCCGGATGCGGGACGGGTCGGGGAGCATGGCCACGCGGCCCCACTGTTCGCCCTGGTATTCGACGGGGACGAGCAGCCAACCCTCGGGGCCGACCACGGCGGGCTGGTCGGCGGGTGGCGTGGCCCGGGAACGCTGGTCCCAGTCGCAGAGTGCCTCTTCTACGTTGCCATCGGCGGGCGCACAGATCACGGCCTGGTGCACCAGGTTCTCCAGGACGACCGCGTGCCCGCTGATCTCCGCCGCCGTCCGCATCACCTCCTCGGGGCCGGCACCGCGCAGCGTCAGGGCTGTGAAGGCCTCGTGGATGCGCTGGGTCCTGCGGATCGACTCCGTCTGGTTGCCGAGGATGAGGGTGTGGACGACCTGGGTGACCTCCAGGAAGTTGACGTCCCTGGACAGGGTGATCAGCGGCAGGCCGCGGTTCCGGCAGGCGCGGACCAGCGCGTCGGGCGGGCGGTGATAGCGCCGTACGAGTTCGATGACCAGCGCTGCTGCCCCTACCTCGGCGAGTTCGTCGACGTACCGGCGTACCTGGGCGGGTTCCTCGGGCAGCGGCATTCCGGTGGTCAGGACCAGCTCGCCGCCCTTGAGGAAGGATGCGGGGTCGGTGAGCTCCGTGATGTGCACCCAGCGGACCGGGCGGCTCAGCTCGGACTCGCCGGTGACGACCTGTGGCTGCCCGGCGGCCAGTACCGGAAGCGCCAGCACGTCGGCGACGGTGAGCAGCGGCGCGCTGTCCTCGCGCTGCGGCCGGGGTGCCGCCTGATGGGCGTTGTTCACGGTGCCTCCATACGTGCCCGGCCACTCTGACAAGCCGCTCCGACCTGCGCAAGGGCCGATGGTCGGCGGTTGCCTGAAGTCCGAATGAGGGGTGGTCGGGCCCCGGGGTTTACAGAACGTCCAAACGAGGCCTCTACGGCGGACAGAACACTCGTTGTCCGGGCCCGAGGGCCCGGAGATGCTCGGCGTACCGATCTGACCGATGACCGCCGGCCCGGGAGACGAACATGACCGAACTGTCGCCGCACCTCCGCCAGGCCACGCCCGTGTTGGCCGTCCGTGGCGAGGGCGTCCACCTGTACGGGGAGGACGGCCGCCGCTACCTGGACTTCACCGCCGGCATCGGCGTCACGAGCACCGGACACTGCCATCCGAAGATCGTCGCCGCCGCTCGGGAGCAGGTCGGCACGCTGATCCACGGGCAGTACACGACCGTCATGCACCAGCCGCTCCAGCAACTGGTCGCCAAGCTCGGCGAGGTGCTTCCGGCCGGGCTGGACAGCCTGTTCTTCACCAACTCCGGCAGCGAGGCGGTCGAGGCGGCCCTGCGCCTTGCCCGCCAGGCGACAGGGCGGCCGAACGTCATCGTCTGTCACGGTGGCTTCCACGGACGCACGGTGGCCGCCGCCTCCATGACCACCTCGGGCACCCGCTTCCGCTCCGGCTTCTCGCCGCTGATGAGCGGTGTGGTCGTCACCCCCTTCCCGACGGCCTTCCGGTACGGGTGGGACGAGGAGACCGCGACCCGGTTCGCCCTCCGGGAGTTGGACTACACCCTGCAGACCATCTCGTCGCCGGACGACACAGCGGCGATCATCGTGGAGCCCGTGCTCGGCGAGGGCGGCTATGTGCCCGCGACGCAGGCGTTCATGGACGGCCTGCGGGAGCGGGCGGACCGCCACGGCTTCCTGCTGATCCTGGACGAGGTGCAGACCGGCGTCGGCCGCACCGGCCGGTTCTGGGGCCATGAGCACTTCGGCGTCACGCCGGACATCCTGGTCACCGCGAAGGGGCTGGCCAGCGGGTTCCCGCTGTCAGGTATCGCCGCCTCCGAAGAGCTGATGCGGAAGGCATGGCCGGGCTCGCAGGGCGGTACATACGGCGCCAACGCGGTGGCCTGCGCCGCGGCCGTGGCCACGCTGGACGTGGTCCGTGACGAGAAGCTGGTCGAGAACGCCGAGGCGATGGGCACACGGCTGCGCGTCGGCCTGGAGGCGGCCGCCGCCACGACTCCTGCCATCGGCGACGTACGCGGCCTGGGCCTGATGCTCGCCAGCGAGTTCGTGACCGAGGACGGCAGCCCCGACCCGGAGACGGCGGCGCGTGTGCAGAGGGCCGCGGTGGACGAGGGGCTGCTGCTCCTGCTGTGCGGCGCCTGGAACCACGTCGTACGGATGATCCCGGCGCTCGTGATCGACGAGACGGCGGTCGACGAGGGGCTGCGCGCCTGGACCGTCGCCGTCGAGGCCGGATCGCGATGACGCAGGAATCGGGGATGGAGGAGCTGCGGCGCCGCTTGGCCGGAGCTGCTCCGGGAATGCGGTTCGAGACGGGCGCGGGCCACGTCGCGCAGTACGCGTACGACGCCTCGAACTACCGGGTCCCTCCGCTGGCCGTGGCCTTCCCCCGGGCCGCCGAGGACGTACGGGCAGTGTTGCAGGCCTGCCGCGAGGCGGGGATTGCGGTCACCTCGCGTGGCGGCGGCACGAGCATGGCGGGCAACGCGGTCGGCCCCGGCGTCGTCCTGGACTTCTCACGCCACATGAACCGCGTGCTGTCCCTCGACCCCGAGGCGCGGACCGCGCGGGTGGAGCCCGGGGTCGTGCTGGACGACCTGCGCACCGCCGCCGGGCGGCACGGGCTGACCTTCGGTCCCGACCCGTCCTCGCACAGCCGCTGCACGCTCGGCGGCATGATCGGCAACGACGCCTGTGGCAACCGCTCGGTGCGCGACGGGCGGACCGGTGGCCACGTCGAGTCGCTGGAGATCGTCACCGCCGACGGTGCACGGGCCCTCGCGGACGCCAAGGGATTGCGAGCCGTCGATCCCGCCGATGAGGGCCGGGTTGCCCGCCTCGCGGAGGAGCTGCGGCGGCTGGTCGCGGACAACCTCGCGCTGATCCGTACCGAGCTGGGCCGCATCCCCCGCCAGGTCTCCGGCTACCAGCTCCAGCACCTGTTGCCCGAGCACGGCTTCGACGTGGCCCGCGCCCTGGTCGGCACCGAGGGCACCTGTGCGGTCGTCGTGGCCGCGACCGTGCGGCTGCTGGCGACCGCGCCCGTCGCGACGCTGCTGGCGCTCGGCTACGACGACGTGGTCGACGCTGCCGAGGACGTGCCCGAGATCCTGCGCTGGTCGCCCACCGCCGTGGAGGGCATGGATGAGGCCATCGTCGCCACGATGCGCGCCCGCCGGGGCCCCGACTCCGTCACCGGCCTGCCCGAGGGGCGGGCCTGGCTGTACGTCGAGCTGGAAGGCGACGACGAGGAATCGGTCACCGCACGGGCCCGGGACCTGCTCGCCGCGCTGCGGGCGGCCGGGCGGCTGGTCGCGGGGCGCGTGGTGGAGACGGGCGAGGAACGCCGGTCCCTGTGGCGGGTCCGCGAGGACGGCGCCGGCCTGGCCGCGCGGCTCGTGGACGGCGGGGAGTCCTGGCCCGGCTGGGAGGACGCCGCCGTCGCCCCGGACGAGCTCGCCGCCTACCTGCGGGACTTCCGCGCCCTGCTCGACGAGCACCGGCTCACCGGCGTGCTGTACGGGCACTTCGGTGCGGGCTGCGTCCACGTACGGATCGACTTCGACTTCGCCACCGACACCGGCCGCGCCGCGGCCCGCCGTTTCCTCCACGAGGCCGCCGCCCTGGTCGTCCGGCACGGCGGGACGCTCTCCGGGGAGCACGGCGACGGCCGAGCACGCGGTGAGCTGCTGGAGGTCATGTACAGCCGGCCCATAATCCGGGCGTTCGCCGCCTTCAAGCGGGCCTTCGACCCGGACGGCCTGCTGAACCCCGGCATCATCGTGGAACCCGCGCGCCTGGACGACCGGCTGGCCCTGGACGGCCCGCCCGCGCCGGACGGCCGGCAGACGCTCTTCACCTTCCCGCACGACGAGGAGGGATTCGCGGGCGCCGTCCGCCGCTGCGTCGGTGTCGGCCGCTGCCGCAGTGACAACGGCGGTGTGATGTGTCCCAGTTATCGTGCCACCCACGACGAGAACGACTCCACCCGGGGCCGGGCGCGCGTGCTCCAGGAGATGCTGCGCGGCGAGACCATCGAGGACGGCTGGCGCTCGGAGGAGGTCCGCGACGCCCTCGACCTGTGCCTGTCCTGCAAGGCGTGCTCCACCGACTGCCCGGTCGGCGTCGACATGGCCACGTACAAGGCCGAGTTCCTGCACCAGCATTACCGGGGCCGGATCAGGCCGCGCTCCCACTACTCGCTCGGCTGGCTGCCGCTGTCCGCGACGCTCGCGACCTTCGCCGCCCGGCCGGTCAACGCCCTGATGCGCGGCCCGATCGGCCGGCTGCTCGCCCGGATCGGCGGTATCGCGCCCCAGCGACGGATCCCGGCGTTCGCCTCGCGGCGTGCCCTGCGAGTCGCCCTGCGGGCGTCGCCCGCCGCGACAGCCCGGCTACGCCACGCCGAACCGGCGGCCCGTCTCGACGCACCGCCGCGGGGCCCGCTCGGCCGTCTGCTGGTTTGCCTGGCCGGGATTGCCCGGATGTCCGCGATCCCGCCTGCCGCCGCGGCGAGACGCGGGGCGGCGCGATCCGACGGTGCCGAACTGGCCCCGGCCGCTGTGCTGTTCGTCGACAGCTTCACCCGGGTGTTCCGGCCGCACGTGGCCGGAGCCATGAGCCGGACGCTGGCCGATGCCGGTATCGGCTGCACCCCGAGCAGCGGGCTGTGCTGCGGCCTGACCTGGGTCAGCACCGGACAGCTGGCCATGGCCAAGCGCGTGATGGCCCGCACCGTGGCCCGGCTCGACCGGCGAGCGGGGGAGGGGCTGCCGATCGTCGTCCCGGAGCCCAGCTGCGCGGCAGCCCTGAAGCACGACATGCCCGACCTCCTCGGCACCGAAGCGGCCCGCCGAGTCGCAGCCCGCGTACGCACCTTCACCGGGGCGCTGAACGAACTCGCCGCGCCGGACTGGCGGCCGTCCGGGCTCCCCGGCCGGGTGGTGCTCCAGACCCACTGCCATGAGTACGCGCAGTTCGGCGCGCACCGCCCGCGTGACCTGTTGCGCCGCCTCGGCGTGCCGGAGGTCGTCGAGGCCGAGGGCTGCTGCGGCCTCGCCGGCAACTTCGGCTTCGAGGCCCAGCACTACGACACGTCCATGGCCGTCGCCGACCAGTCGCTGCGGCCCCGGCTCGACGGGTTGCGCGGCCAGGACGTCGTCGTCGCCGACGGCTTCAGCTGTGCCACCCAGGTGGACCATCTCGCGGGTGGGCGCGGAGTCCGGGCCGTACATCTCGCGGAACTGCTCGACCCCGCTCCCGACCACCAGCCAGGAGGAACCCAGTGACCGTGACCGACGCACCAAAGCAGTTGTTCATCGGCGGCAAGTGGCTGGACGCCGAGGACGGCGCCACCATGCCCGTGGACGACCCGGCGACCGGCGAGATCCTCTGCCAGGTCGCCGACGCCGGGCCCGAGGACGGACGCCTCGCCGAGGCCGCTGCCGTCGCGGCGCAGGAGGAGTGGGCCCGCACCTCGCCCCGCGAGCGCAGCGAGATCCTGCGCCGGGCGTACGAGATCATCCTCTCCCGCACCGACGAGCTCGCCCTGCTGATGACCTCCGAGATGGGCAAGCCGCTCGCCGAGGCCCGGGGGGAGGTCGCCTACGCGGCCGAGTTCTTCCGCTGGTTCTCGGAGGAGGCCGTACGTATCGACGGCGGCTTCGGCACCTTGCCGGACGGCCGTAACCGGATGCTGCTGATGCGCCGCCCGGTCGGACCCTGCCTGCTGGTCACACCGTGGAACTTCCCGCTGGCGATGGGCACCCGCAAGATCGGCCCGGCGATCGCGGCCGGCTGCACGATGGTGCTCAAGCCCGCCCCGCAGACCCCGCTCTCCAGCCTGGCGCTGGCCGGGATCCTGGCGGAGGCCGGCCTGCCGGACGGCGTGCTCAACGTCGTCACGACCTCCCGCGCCGGTGAGGTGGTCGAGCCGCTGCTGCGCGGCGGCCGGATCCGCAAGCTGTCCTTCACCGGCTCCACCCAGGTCGGCCGGATCCTGCTCGCCCAGTGCGCCGGCACCGTCGTACGCACCTCCATGGAGCTGGGCGGCAACGCGCCGTTCGTCGTCTTCGAGGACGCGGACCTGGACGTGGCCGTGGACGGCGCCATGATGGCCAAGATGCGCAACATGGGCGAGGCGTGCACCGCGGCCAACCGTTTCTTCGTGCACACCTCGGTCGTCGAGGAGTTCGGGGCGAGGCTGGCCGAGCGCATGGGGGTGCTGGTCGTGGGACCCGGCACCCGGCCCGGCGTGGACGTCGGCCCGCTCATCGACGAGGCGGGCCGGGCCAAGGTCGAGTCGCTGGTCGCCGACGCCGTCGAGCGCGGCGCCAGGGTGCTGGTGGGCGGCAGCGCGCCGGAGGGGCCGGGCCGCTTCTACCCGCCGACCGTGCTGACGGACGTCGACCGCGATTCCCGGCTGATGGGTACGGAGATCTTCGGACCGGTCGCGGCGCTGCTCACCTTCGACGACGAGGACGAGGTGCTGCGCGCGGCCAACGACACCGACTGGGGCCTGGTCGGCTACGTCTTCACCCGCGATCTGGACCGCGCGCTGCGGGTCAGCGAACGCCTGGAGGTCGGCATGGTCGGCCTCAACACCGGCCTGGTGTCCAACCCGGCGGCCCCCTTCGGCGGCGTCAAGCAGTCCGGCCTGGGCCGCGAGGGCGGCCGGGTCGGGATCGACGAGTTCCTGGAGTACAAGTACGTCGCCATCCCGGTGGGACGGTGACGTACCGTCTCAAGCTCGTCTGCCTGCACGACGGATCGCGCATCCCGGACGCCGCCCGCGTCGCTGTCGAGGAGCTGGCGGACGTCCGGTGGGTGACGGAGGAGGAACTGGCCCCGGCGCTGTCCGGCGCGGACGCCCTGTACGTCGGGGGCGCGGCCTTCCACGGTGTACCGGCGGCCTGGCCGCAGGACCCGGCGCTCGCGCCGCGCTGGGTCCATGTCGCGGCCACCGGTGTGGAGCACGTGCTGTGCGACGCGCTGGTCCGTGACCCGGGCGTCGTCCTCACCAACTCACAAGGCATCTATGACCAGCCGATCGCCGAGTACGTCCTTGGCCTGGTGCTCGCCCTGGCGAAGGATCTGCCAGGCACCCTCGGGCACCAGGAGCGACGTGAGTGGCGATGGCGGGAGACCGAGCGGATCGGCGGGCGGACCGCCCTCGTGGTGGGGACCGGGCCTATCGGCCGGGCCGTCGCCCGTCTGCTCCGCGCGGTCGGTATGAGGGTCGTCGGCGCGGGACGTGCGGACCGCGCCGACGACCCCGACTTCGGCACGGTGCACGGCCCCGGCGGCCGTACGGCGGCCTTCGCCCAGGCCGACTACGTGGTTCTGGTCGCCCCGCTGACGCCGGACACCCGGGGCATGGTGGACGCGCGGCTGCTGGCCGCCATGAAGCCCACCGCCCGGCTGATCAACGTCGGGCGGGGGGCCCTGGTGGTGCAGGACGACCTGACCGGCGCCCTGCGCGCCGGGCGGTTGGCCGGCGCTGCGCTCGACGTCTTCGAGGACGAGCCGCTCCCGGCCTCCTCGCCGCTGTGGCACCTGCCCGGGGTGATCGTCTCCCCGCACATGGCGGGCGATGTCCATGGCTGGCGGGAGGCGCAGGCAGAGCTGTTCCTGGACAACCTGCGCCGCCGCCTTGCCGGCCGCCCGCTGCGCAATGTCGTGGACAAGCGCCGGGGTTACGTCGTCACCGGCATCACGACAGCGACAGGGGAGGCAGAAGTGTCCGTTTATTGACAATTTGCGTATGGCCGGTGAGTATCGGCCAGAAACTGAAGGACAGGCCGCTCACTCCATGCGGCGCGTGCTGATCTCAGTGGCGGCGTCGGCGACCATCCGGCCCCACTGCTCCAGCTTGTCGGGGTCGAAACGGGACGCCGGCATGGAGATGGCCACGGTGGCCACGGGCGTGCCGTCGGCTGCCAGGATCGGCGCGGCGATGGCGGCGACGTCCGGCAGGTACTGGTTGCGGTTGAGGGCGTACCCGTCCTGCCGTACTCGGTCGAGTTCGTCCCGGAGCAGCTGCGCGTCGGTGATGGTCTCCTCGCCGTAGCTTTCCAGGCCGTGCGCGATGACCTCGTCGACCTCCTCGGCGGAGAGCTGGGCCAGGACCGCGTGACCTGTCGCCGTGGCGTGCATCGGCGAGGTGTCGCCGACCTGGTGGTAGGTGCGTACCGCCTGGGTGCAGTCCACCCGGTCGACCATGACCATGCATCGCAGCCCGTCGGGGACGGACAGATGGATCGTCTCGTTCACCGCGTCCCGCAACCGGCACATCGGCTCGCGGGCGGCCGCGAAGAGGCTGGAGCCCTGGTGGGCGGCGGGACGGACGGCGAGTACCCGGGCGCCGATCTCCCAGCGGGTGGTGTCGCCCCGGCTGGCGCGCAGCCATCCGGCCTCATTGAGCGTGACCAGTGTGCGCTGGACGGTGGACTTGGGCAGTCCGAAGAGCTTTGTGAGCTCACCCACGGTCACCGGCTGGTGCTGCGCGACCGCTTCGAGGATGCGCAGGCTGCGGGTGACGCTCTTCATTTCCATCGGGTTTCCCCCGTTAACTTCAGGTCTATTTCTGCCGGACACCCCTTGACCTCCCCGGATGTCGGTGCCACATTGATGTCACATTCTAGCATGGCGTGCCACATTGTGGAACGGTCGCCGAAGCTCAAAATCTCCGAACCTCCCGCCGACCAATTCAGAGGAAGGCAACCCCGCATGTCATCGAAGAAGCGCGTCGCGGTCATCGGCGTGGGAACCATGGGCAGTCAGGCCATGTGGCGGCTGGCGGCCCGAGGTGCCGACGTCACCGGCTATGACCGGTTCGCCCCCGGCCACGACCGGAGCGCCGCCGGCGGCGAGACCCGCATCTTCCGCAGCGCCCACTTCGAGGACTCCCGTTACGTGCCGCTGCTCCAGCACGCCGACCGTCTCTGGGGCGACCTGCAGCAGGAGACCGGCCGTGAACTGCGCCGGCTCACCGGCTGCCTGCTGATGGGCCCGACCGCGCACCAGCAGATGAGCACCGTCCTCGAATCGATCGCGGAGCACGGTCTCGACCATGAGGTGCTGGACGCCGACGCTCTCGCCAAGCGCTTCCCGCAGTTCCGCGTCGAGGACGGCGACGCGGCGGTCCTCGACCGCCACGCGGGCTTCATCCGCCCGGAGCTGACGATCCTTTCCGCCGCCCGGCGCGCGGAGGAGCTGGGCGCCCGTATCCACCGCTACACCCCGGTCCGCGAGATCGTGCCCGTCGGCAACGGCGTGGAGATCCGTACGGACGGGCGGAGCGAGCGCTTCGACGCAGCCGTGGTCACCGTCGGCCCCTGGGTCAATGACCTGCTGCCCGACCTGCCCTGGGAGGTGGACATCCGCCGGCTGCTCAGCGCCTGGTACGTGCCCACCACCGACGCCTGGTTCGGCGAGGAGCGCCCCGCGTTCATCCGCACCGCGCCCACCCACTGCTACGGACTGCCCTCGCCCGACGGCGTCTCCGTCAAGCTCGGGCTGTCCCGGGCCCTGCACCGTCCGGTCGACGACCCGAACCGGCTCGACCGCACGGTGGAACCGGAAGAGCTGGAGATCTTCGCCGAGCTCATCCGGCGCCACATGCCCGACCTGAACCCCGACCCCGTACGGCTGTCGGTCTACATGGAGGGCTACACCGAGAGCAGCCGCCCGCTGATGGGCCCGCTCCCCGGCACCGGCAACGACAACATCGTCCTGCTCGCCGGATTCTCCGGCCACGGATTCAAGCTCTCGCCCGCCTTCGGCGACATCGCCGCCGACCTGGCGCTGGACGGAAGCACGCCCCAGCCGATCGATTTCCTCTCCACGATCGGCCGCACGGCAGCCTGAACAGCCAGGACGACCAACCCCGAACAGCAAGGAACGGAACGAGATGACGACAGGGAAGGTAGCCGCAGACCGGGCCATGGTCCTCGGCCCGCTGCGCGCCGAGGCCGGGAGCAAGGTCCGCGGCAGCGTCCCGGCCTCGCTCGGCACCCACACGGCGGACATCCCGGTGACCCTCGTCAATGGCACGCACCCCGGTCCCAGGATCGTGATCACCGCCGGAGTGCACGGCGGCGAGTTCACCGGCGTCGACGCGGCCACCCGGCTCGGCGCCCTGCTGGAGCCCGACGAGATCCACGGCCAGATCCTGATCTGCCCGGTCGCCAACCCCCCTGCCGTCTACCAGGGCCGCCTCGGCGTCTCCCCGCTGGACGGGGTGAACATCAACCGCGTCTTCCCCGGCGACCCGGACGGCGGACCCACCGAGAGGCTCGCTGCCTGGCTGTTCGCCAACGTGATCACGGGCGCGGACGCGTACGTGGACCTGCACTCCGGCGGCATCGACGAGACGCTGCGCGACTTCGTCGGCTACCGGCTCACCGGCGACCCGCAGGTGGACGACAGAACCGCGCAGCTCGCCCACGCCATCGGCTTCGAGCACGTGATCCTCGGCCTGAACGCCGAGGGCGGCAACAGCCACGCCGCCGCCGTCCGCCAGGGCATACCCGCCATCCTGGTCGAGACCGGCCAGCTCGGCGAACGCGACCCGGCCGCCGTACGAACCCTCCTCGACGGGCTGTTCCGGCTGCTGCGCCGGGCCGGCGTCCTCCACACGCCGCCGCCCGCCGACGAGACGGTCCCGCCGGTGCGGGAGTGGCTCTGGGCCGGAGCGGTCGCCGCCGAGGTGACCGGCCTGTGGTACCCGGAGTTCACCTCCGGAGACGAGGTCACCAGCGGCCAGGTCATCGGCCGCGTCATCGACCCGGCCGACGGTCAGGAGCACAAGGTCCTCGCCTCGGCGACCGGCCGCGTCTTCTACGGCATGCACGGCCTCACGGTCGCGCCCGGCGCCGAACTGGTCGCCATCGCCGCCCCCAGGGACCCCGTCCGCTGAACGGCAGCAGGTTCGGCCCCCTCGCACTTCCCCCCACGCAGACCGCTCGACCGAACGAGATTCACCCAGCACGTATCCCTTCAGGCACAGCACGACCAGGAGGCACACGGTGAGAGATGTCCGGATTGACCGCAGACTGTTCCTGCGCGGCGTCGGCGGAGTCGCCGCAGGCGTAGCCGGGGCGACCGCGCTCACCGCATGCGGCACCGGGACCAGCAGGTCCACCGGCAGCAGCGGAAGCAAGAGCACCAAGACCATCGTCGTCCGCAACAGCGGCGGCACCTACGGCGACGCCAATCAGAAGGCGATCTACGAGCCGTTCACCAAGGAGACCGGCATCGCCGTCAAGGTGGTGAACATCGAGTACGCGCAGATGCTCGCCCAGATCAAGCAGGGCCGGCCGCAGTTCGACGTCATCGACGACTCGATGGCCGACTTCGTGCTCTTCGCCCAGAAGGACGCGACCGAGAAGCTCGACTACGACCGGCTCAAGAACTTCAAGAACGCGGGCATTGCCAAGACCCTGGTCACCTCCAATGCCATCGGCAAGAACTACTGGGCCAGCGTCATGGCCTACCGTACCGACGCCTTCGGCGGAATGAAGCCGACCTCCTGGGCGGACTTCTGGGACACCAAGACCTTCCCCGGTAGCCGGTCACTGCAGAGCCAGGACGCGGACCTTCCCGAACTGGAGTTCGCCCTGCTCGCCGACGGCGTCGCGCCGGAGGACCTGTACCCCCTGGATGTGGAGCGTGCATTCAAGGCCCTCGACGAGATCAAGGGGTCGGTGAAGAAGTACTGGGACACCGGCGCCCTGCCGGGTGTGCTGCTGGGCCGCAAGGAAGTGGTGCTGTCCAGCGTCTGGCACGGCCGCCTCGACGATCTGATCAAGCAGGGCTCCCCGCTGGCTTACCAGTGGAACGGCGCCCGTCGGCAGAGCAACGGTCTGGCCATCCCCAAGGGCACCGAGAACCTGGACGCCGCCTACCAGCTCATCGACTTCTCCCTGCGCCCCGAGGTGCAGGCGAACTTCGCCGAGCTCTACCCCATGGGCCCGGTCGTGCCCGCCGCCTACAAGAAGCTCTCCACGGCCACCGCTGCCAACCTGGCCAGCTCGCCGGAACACCTGAAGAGCGGCTTCGACCTGGACGTCGAATGGTGGATCAAGAACCAGGACGCAGTGTCCAAGCGCTGGCAGGAGTGGACGCATGCCTGAGCTCAGCCTCGTGCCTGAGCAGCAGTCCCCGGCGGCGGTCACCCCGCCGCCGGGGGCGGGCACAGGGAAGCCGCTGTCCGTCACGGCGCTGCGCAAGACGTACGGGGGCGTCACCGCCGTCGACGAGGTCTCCATGGACATCGCGGCGGGGGAGTTCGTCACCTTCCTGGGCTCCTCCGGCTCGGGCAAGACCACGACCCTGATGATGATCGCCGGTTTCGTCGAGCCCGACTCCGGCACCATCACGGTCGGGGAACGCGAGGTGACCCGGCTGGCCCCGCAGAAGCGCGGCCTGGGCTTCGTCTTCCAGCAGTACCTGCTCTTCCCGCACATGACGGTCGGCGAGAACATCGCCTTCCCCCTGCAACTACGCGGCATACCCAAGGCCGAGATCCGCCGCCGGGTCGGCGAGACCCTGGAGATGGCCGGGCTCTCGGGCCTGGCCCGCCGACGCCCCCGCGAGTTGTCCGGCGGCCAGCAGCAGCGCGTCGCCCTGTGCCGGGCGCTGGTGTACCGCCCTCCGGTGATCCTCATGGACGAGCCGCTGGGCGCCCTGGACAAGAAGCTGCGCGATCAGCTCCAGACCGAGATCAAGCGCATCCAGCGCGAACTGGGCCTGACCGTCATCTATGTGACGCACGATCAGGAGGAGGCCCTGGTGCTCTCCGACCGGATCGCGGTCATGCGGGACGGCCGGATCGACCAGTTCGACACCCCCAGGGAACTCTTCGAGCGCCCCCGCACCCCCTTCGTCGCCGACTTCCTCGGCGCGGCCAACTTCCTGCCCGGCCGTCTGGAGGAGTCGACCGCGGACAACGATGCGCACAGTCTCGTACGGCTCGACACCGGCGGACTGCTGCGGACCCGGCCGCACTCGCTCCCGCAGGGGAACCGGGTCCGGGCCGCCGTACAGCCCGGCAGGCTCGGCCTGTGCCCGCCCGGCGACGGGTTCTGTACGGGGACCGTGGAAACGGTCACCTACGTCGGCACCCTGGTCCGGGTCACCGTCCGCGCGGACGGCGGCGACAGGCACATGGTGCGGCTGGAACTCCCGGCCGGCCGCGCTCCCGCCGAAGGCGACAAGGTCGGCCTGACGGCCGATCCCGCGGACGTCAGCGTCTTCGACGCGGAAGACGGCGGGTGAGCCATGGCCGGATCCGTACTCGCCTCCGCCCCGGCCCCCGTCGCGCCGACCACGCGTAAAGGCCGACTGCGCCGCACCCTGGCGAGCCGCCGCGGCCGGTTCGGGCTGCTGAACGCAACGCCGGTCGTCCTCTACCTGCTGATTCTCTTCGTCTACCCGATCTTCAGCACCCTCCTGCTCAGCCTCAAGGGCGAGGCCGGCGGCTTCACCTTCCACTGGTACGCCGACGCCCTCAGCGGGGCGGACCTCGATGTCCTGCTCACCACGCTGCGGATCTCGGCCGAGACCTCGCTGCTCAGCCTGGTCATCGGCTTCGTCCTCGCGTACGCCATCACCCGGCTGAGCCCGCTCTGGGCGGGCCTGGTCATGGTGATCGTCATCGTGCCGCACTTCATCAGTGCCCTGGTGCGCACCTACGGCTGGATCATCCTGCTCGGCGAACACGGCGTGGTGAACAACCTCCTGACGGACCTGCACGTCCCAGGCGCGCCGTTCCAGCTGCTGTACAACGAGACCGGCGTCGTCATCGGCACCACCTCCGTGCTGCTGCCCTACTCGGTGTTGCTGCTCTACGCGGTGATGCGTGGCGTCGATCGGAGGCTGCTGGCCGCGGCAGCGAGCATGGGAGCCGGACGCCTGGTGATGTTCCGCCGCGTCTACCTGCCGCTGGTCGCTCCGGGCCTGGTCAACGCCGCGATGCTGAGCTTCATCATCTGCCTGGGCTACTACCTCACCCCCGCGCTGATGGGCGGTGTGAAGCAGACCATGGTCGCCTCGCTCATCGACGAACAGGTCATGAAGCAGGACCAGTGGAACGGTGCGGCAGCGCTCGGGATCATCCTGCTGCTGATGACCTTCGCCGGGTTGCTGCTCCTGCGCCTGCTGAAGGCCGTCGGCGTGGCTGCCAGGAACCGGGGTGCCGCATGACCGAGCTCCGCACCTCCCTGGCCGGGCGGATCAGCCTGGCCGTCTTCTCCACCCTCATCCTGCTCTTCCTGGCACTGCCGATCGTCGTCATCGTCGTCACCTCCTTCGGCAACGACGCCTTCGGCTCCTTCCCGCCCAGCTCCTGGACGCTGAATTGGTACGCCCAGCTCTTCGCGGACGGCAGCAAGTGGCCGGCGGCCCTCTCGCTGAGCGTCCTGGTCGCCTCGCTGACCACCGTGTTCTCCCTGATCCTGGGGATGACGGCGGCGACCGCGCTGGTCCGCAGCGAACTGCCGCTGCGCTCGGCGGTCTACGGCCTCGTCCTGGCCCCGCTGGTGATCCCGCAGGTCGTCATCGCCCTCGGACTGTTCCTGCTCTTCGAGCCGGCCTCGATGCTCGGCAGCCCGATCGCCATCGCCCTCGGCCACACCGTGCTGGCCTCGCCGATCGCCGTGATGATCCTCATCGCGACGCTCAAGGGCATCGACGAACGGCTGGAGGACGCGGCCGCCAGTATGGGCGCCGGCCGGCTGACCGTCGCCAGGCGGATCACCTTTCCGCTCGCCGCACCCGGGCTGATCGCGGCGGCCATCTTCTCCTTCATCACCAGCTTCGACGAATTCTTCATCTCCCAGTTCCTGTCCTCCGTCGACACCACCACCCTGCCGATCCAGGTGTTCAACGTCCTCCAGTTCGACGTCGACCCGACGGTGACCGCGATCAGCGCGGTGCTCATCGCCGTCGCCGTCCTGGCCCTCGCCCTGGTCGGCGTGGTGCGTCGGCTCGGCCCCGGCAAGGAGGGCGGGCTGCTGCCCGTCGAGTCCGCCGCGGGCCTGCCCACCGGAAGCGAGACCCCATGAGCCGCACCATCCAGCCGCCCGGCGAGCTGTCCGCCACGGCCTCCAGACACCTCCTGCTCAACATGACGCCCAACGGCTCACTGGGCGCGGGCGGCGAAGGCGTCTTCGTGGTGCGGCGCGGTGAGGGACCGTACATCGACGACGCGGACGGCAGGCGCTACATCGATGGCCTTTCCGGTATGTACTGCTGCCAGCTCGGCTACTCCTACGCCGACGAGATCGCCGACGCGGCCGCCCGCCAGCTGCGCGAACTGTGCTTCAGCCCGCTGTGGTCCGCCTCCGCGCACCCCGTCGCCATCGAACTGTCCGAGCGGCTCGCCGCCCTGGCCCCAGAGGGCGTCGACCACACGTTCTTCTCCGGCGGCGGCGCGGAAGCCGTCGAAACCGCCTGGAAGATCACTCGGAAGTACCACGCCCTGCGTGGCGAGCCCGGCCGTACGAAGGCCATCTCCCGGCGCGGCGCCTACCACGGGCTGACGCTCGGCGCCCTGTCGCTGACCGACGACCCCGGGCTGAAGGAGCCGTTCGGGCCTCCGGCCATCGAGACCCGGTTCGTGGCCAACACCAACCGCTACGGGCTGCCCGCCGAACCGGCCGACGACGCCGCCTTCACCCGGCATCTCCTGGCGGAAGTCGAGGCCGCGATCCTGGCCGAGGGCCCGGAGACGATCGCCATGCTGATCGCAGAGCCGGTGCAGAACCGCGGCGGCTGCATCACCCCGCCCGAGGGCTACTGGCCGGGACTGCGCGCGCTCGCCGACCGCTACGGCTTCCTGCTCGTCGCCGACGAGGTCGTCACCGCCTTCGGCCGCCTCGGGAAATGGTTCGGCGGCACCCGCTATGGGGCCCGCCCCGACATCATCACCCTCGCCAAGGGCATCACCGCCGGATACGCCCCCATGGGCGCCACCATGGTCGGGGCCCGCGTCGCCGAGGTCATCAACCGGCCCGGCGAGGTCCTCAACCACGGATACACCTTCGGCGGCCACCCGCTGAGCGCCGCGATCGCCCTGCGCAGCCTCCACATCATGGAACGCGACCGGATCCTGGAGAACGTCACCGACCTGCAGGACCACCTCGCCAAGCGCATGGCCGCACTCGGTGACCTGCCCATCGTCGGCGACGTCCGGGGCGCGGGTTTCTTCTATGCCCTCGAACTCACCGGTGACACCGAGAACGGCGGCTTCAGCGACGCCCTGCGCGCCGCCGTCGTCGGCGACCTCATCCCGCGGCGCCTGCGCGAGGCAGGACTGCTCGCCCGCGTCTACAACCGCGCCGCGCCGCTGGTGCAGATCGCCCCACCGCTGATCAGCGACCGCGCACTGCTCGACCGGATCGCGGACATCATCGGCAACACCCTCGACGAGGCCTCGGCGAACTTCGCCATCGCCTGACCACCCACCGCAGAAGAACGAGGTACCCGCACCATGACGTACACCATCGGCTCGCTGACCTGCGCCCCCGGAGAGCGCGCCCAGGGCCTGATCCCGGTCGGCACCAGCACCTACGGCGTGGAGATGGGCATCCCGCTGCTCGTCGTCAACGGCGCCGGACCCGGCCCGGTCCTGTGCGTGGACGCGGGCGTGCACGGCGACGAGTACGACGGCCAGCAGGCCGTCCGCCGCATCGTCGCGGAGACCGACCCGGCCACCCTGCGCGGCACGCTTGTCGGAATCCCCTGCATGAACACCCCGGCCTTCGAGGCCGCCGCCCGCACCAGTGGCCTGGACCACCTCAACCTCAACCGCATCTTCCCCGGCGACGGGGAGGGCTCGTACTCCCTGCGCCTGGCCGCCACCTTCGTCGAGCAGGTCGTCCCGGCCATCGACGCCCTGGTGGACCTGCACACTGGCGGCACCTTCGGCGAGATCGCCCCGCTGACCATCGTCCAGGGCGGCTACGAGGACCTGGCCACGGACATCGGTCTCGCGGCCGGCCACGAGATCGTGTGGAAGGGCGGCAAGTGGGGCGGCACCGTCCGGCACCCCACCCTGGAGGCGGGCAAGCCCGCGATCACCATCGAGGCAGGCGGCGGCACGTACCGCGAGGAGACCGTCGACCTGCACGTCAACTCCGTCCGCAACATCATGCGGCAGCTCGGCATGATCGACGGAGCCGCCGAGGTGCGCGACAGCTACACGGCCGTCAGCGGCACCTTCGCCCGCTCGGCCGCCGGCGGTTTCTTCCTCGCGAAGGCAGGGCCGGGCGACGACTGCAAGGAAGGCGACCTGATCGGCAGCATCGTGGACCACTACGGGAACACCCTGGAGGAGGTCACGGCCCCCCAGGACGGCATCGTGCTCTGGGTGCGCCGCATCCGTACCGTGCGGCCCGGCGACGAGGTCGTCATCTTCGGCGCGATCGAGGGGGAGATCCGGCCGTGACCGGCGAACCCGTACGCGAACTGCTCATCGACGGAAAGCGCACTCCCGCCGCCGACGGCCGTACGTTCACCGTCCTCGACCCGGCGCACGGCACCTCCCTGGCCGAAGTCTCGCTGGCCGGGGCAGCGGACGTCGACCAGGCAGTCGCCGCCGCACAGGCGGCGCTGGAGACACCGGATTGGGCCCGGATGCGAGCGGCCGACCGGGGCCGGCTGCTGTACCGGATCGCCGGCGCGATCCGCGAACAGGGTGAACACCTGGCCCGGCTGGAGAGCCTGGACGTCGGCAAACCGCTGAGCCAGGCGAAGGCCGACGTCGAGGCGGCGGCCCGCTACTTCGAGTTCTACGCGGGCGTCGCCGACAAGCTCGGCGGCACCACGATCCCGCTCGGACCCGGGCTGCTCGACTACACCGTCCGCGAGCCGATCGGCGTCTCCGGCCAGATCATCCCGTTCAACTACCCGCTGCAGAACACCGCCCGGGGCTCCGGACCGGCACTGGCGGCGGGCTGCACGGTAGTGCTGAAGCCGTCCCCCGAGGCGCCGCTGACGCCGCTGGAGATCGGCCGGATCGCCCTGGAGTGCGGGCTGCCGCCGGGCGTGCTCAACGTCGTCCCCGGAGACGGCGACACGGGTGCGGCACTCGCCGGCCACCCCGGCATCGACCAGGTCACCTTCACCGGCTCCGTGCCCACCGGCATCAAGGTCGCCCAGACCGCCGCCGCCAACGTGGTCCCCTCGGTGGTCGAACTGGGCGGCAAGTCCCCGGTCGTCGTCTTCGCCGACGCCGACTTCGACCTGGCACTGGCCGCCGTGGCGGGCTCGGCCTTCGGCAACGCCGGGCAGACCTGCTCGGCCGGCACCCGGCTGCTGCTCCAGCGCGGCGCCGGGGAGTTCCTGGAGAAGCTGGTCGCGTACGCGGCCTCGCTGCGCCTCGGCGCCGGTCTCACGGACCCCGACATGGGCCCGCTGGTCTCCGCCCGGCAGCGCGACCGGGTGCTCGGCTACCTGGGCCTGGCCCGGGAGGAGGGCGCGACGGTCCGTACCGGCGGCGGCAGTCCCGCTGCCCCGGAACTCGCCGACGGCTACTACGTCGAACCCACCGTCCTGACCGGCCTCACCAACGCCGCCCGCACCGCCCGGGAGGAGATCTTCGGCCCGGTCATCACCGTCATCGAGTTCGACGACACCGACGAGGCCCTGGCCATC